>Ga0102953_1002286_pt1 | contig 11508 bp, 9 predicted proteins | sample SalPon2A_C_D2_MG_FD_78509 | JGI IMG/M metagenome (GOLD analysis project Ga0102953, IMG submission 78509) | Soil microbial communities from South San Francisco under conditions of wetland restoration - Salt Pond MetaG R2A_C_D2_MG | ecosystem: Environmental > Terrestrial > Soil > Wetlands | place... | reverse complement strand
ACCTCGGACGTGCTGGCGAGGAAGAACCGCGCGCCCTTGGCCTTGGCGAGGCCCAAGGCGTTGTGCGTCCCGAGCGCACCCACCTTCAAGGTCTGAATGGGATACTTCAGGTAATCCACCGGACTCGCGGGCGACGCGAAGTGCAGCACGGCATCGAGCGGGCCATCCACGGAGATGAACGTGCTCACATCGTGGCGGACGTAGGTGAACTCCTCACGCCCGTCCAGATGCGCGACATTGCCGAGCTCTCCGGTAATCAGATTGTCCATCCCGATCACGTGGTGACCGTCGGCGACGAACCGATCGCACAGATGTGATCCCAAGAATCCCGCAGCACCCGTGATGAGGACCCTCACGCACCCTCCCCGCGGCCGATGCCGATGTACCGGAAGCCGAGCTGCCGCATGCGCGCGGGTTCATAGAGGTTCCTGCCATCCACGATCAACGGCGTCTTCAGCAGCGATTTGAGACGGCCAAAATCGGGGTTGCGGAACTCGAGCCATTCCGTGACGATCGCCAGGGCGTCCGCGCCCTTCACGGCATCGTACGCATGCTCGGCATACTCGATGCGGCCACCGAAGATGTGCCGTGCGTTGTCGACGGCCTGCGGATCGTGTGCCCGGACGGTCGCGCCCGCGTCGAGCAGCGCCTGAATCAGATCGATCGCCGGGCTTTCCCGCATGTCGTCGGTTTCCGCCTTGAACGCGAGCCCCCAGACCGCGACGCGCCGTCCATGGAGGTTTCCTTCGGCGGCCTCGTGGAGCTTCTCGAAGATCCGTCGCTTCTGACGCGCATTCACGTCCTCGACCGCCTTGAGCACGTCGAGCGAGACACCACAGTCATCGCCGGTCCGGATGAGCGCCTTCACGTCCTTCGGGAAGCACGATCCGCCGTAACCGGGGCCGGGGAACAGAAAGGCCGAGCCGATCCGGGCATCCGATCCGATCCCCTTCCGCACCAGCGTCACGTCCGCCCCCACCTTCTCACACAGCTCCGCGATCTGGTTCATGAATGAGATGCGCGTCGCGAGCATCGCGTTGGCCGCGTACTTGGTCATCTCCGCCGACGGAATATCCATGAAGAGGAGCGGCTTCCCCGTGCGAACGAACGGCGCATAGAGCTCGCCCACGATCTCTGCGGCCTCGGGGGAGTCCACACCCACGACCACACGGTCGGGCTTCATGAAGTCCTCGACGGCGGCGCCTTCCTTCAGGAACTCCGGGTTTGAGCAGACGTGAAATTTCTCGGACGTTCGGCCGGCGATCGCGCGTCGCACCTTCTCCGCCGTCCCCACCGGGACCGTGCTCTTCGTGATCACGATCTTGGGGGCATTCATGTGATCCCCGATGGTCTCGGCCACGGCGAGCACGTGCTGGAGATCCGCCGAGCCGTCTTCGTCAGGGGGAGTCCCGACGGCGATGAAGACGATCTCGGAGGCCTCGACGGCCGCTCCGACGTCGGTGGTGAACTGGAGCCGTCCTTCTTCCTGGTTTCGCTCCACGAGCGTGTCGAGACCGGGCTCGAAGATCGGCAGTTGGTTCTTCCTGAGTCCGTCGATCTTTTCCGAGCTCACATCGGCGCAGGCGACGTCGTTTCCGGCCTCGGCGAGGCACGCGCCGACCACCAGCCCGACATATCCCGTCCCAACGACCGCGACCTTCATGCGTTCGCCGTGTGCGCCATCACGTGGCGTGTGTCGACGACCGGCACGCCGGAGCGCCGGATCATCTCGTAGTCCACGTCATCGTGATCGGTCGCGATGACCACGCATGCCGTCGCCTTCAGCGTCTTCTCGTCGAGCGGCACCGAGCGTTCCGTCACACCGTCTTCGCGCAGCTCGGGTACGTGCGGATCGTGGTACGACACCTTGGCACCCTGTTGGCGCAGGAGCCGAATGATGTCGAGCGACGGGCTCTCGCGAATGTCATCGATGTTCTTCTTGTAGGCGGCGCCGATCACGAGGACGTTGGCGCCACGTACCGACTTCGATTCCTCATTCAGGCGATCGGTCACCTTCCGGACCCAATACAACGGCATCTCCGAGTTCACCTCGCCCGCCACTTCGATGAACCGCGTCTTGTAGTTGAGTCCGCGCATCTTCCAGGCGAGGTAGTGCGGATCGATCGGGATGCAGTGCCCGCCCAGACCGGGCCCCGGCGTGAACTTCATGAACCCAAAGGGCTTGGTGGCCGCGGCGTCGATCACTTCCCACACGTCCACACCGAGCTTGTCGCAGACGATGGCCATCTCGTTCACGAGACCGATGTTGACGCTCCGGAAGGTATTCTCCAGCAGCTTCACCAGCTCGGCCGCTTCGGGCGAGGAAACCGGCACCAGCTGGTCGAACGCCGGCGCATAGAGCGCGGTCACGACCCGGTTGCAGGCGTCCGTGACGCCGCCGACGACCTTTGGCGTATTCCGTGTCTGCCAGATCGGGTTGCCCGGATCGACCCGTTCGGGACTGAACGCGAGGAAGAAGTCCTTGCCGACCTCGAGCCCCTTGGCCTCCAGGCGCGGCTGAAGGAGCTCACGGGTCGTCCCCGGATACGTCGTGCTCTCCAAGATCACCACCTGCCCGGACCGCACATGATCGGCAATCGCGTCCGCGGCCGCGAGCACGTACGACACGTCCGGGTCCTTGGTCTTGGAAAGCGGCGTCGGCACGCAGATCGAGATCGCGTCGGCTTCGGCGAGGCGGCCCGCATCCGACGTGGCCGAGATCTTTCCCTCCTTCACCAGCGGCGCGAGACGCTCCGACGGAACATCCTGGACGTGCGAGATGCCCTTGTTGATGCCGTCCACGACGCGGGACTGCACGTCGTAGCCGAGCACACGATAGCCCGCGCTCGCGAGCTCCACCGCGAGCGGGAGCCCCACGTATCCCAAACCCACCACGCCGAAGACCGCCGAGCGATCGGCGGCCTTGGCGATGAGATCCTGTTCGACGCTCATCGAGCGCCCTCCTCCGCGGCCGCCAGATCCACACCGGCGCCGCCCTGTTTGAGGGATGAAGCCGCTGCCTCCAACACTCGCACGACCTCGACCCCGTGTCTCGCATCCGACCGCGGCGTTTCTTCACCTCGCGCCACTGCGATGAAGTGGCGCAGTTCGGCACCAAGCGGTTCGACGTTCGGCACGAGCGGAATGGAAATGTCCCCTTCCCGCACCGAGAGACTCTCACCGTAGGACCGATACTCGGGGGGCCTGCTGATCCCCTTGTCGAAGATCTTGAGCTTCTCCCGAGGCTGCATGTCGTCGAACACCGCCATGCGCCGCGATCCGACCACCGTGAGACGCCGCTCCTTGTGCGGATCGAGCCACGACATCTGCACGTGCGCCATCACGCCGGAAGCGAACTCCATGGTGAGGAACACGACGTCCTCGATCCCGGGCTGCAGGTAACTGTGTCCGTGCGCGGTCACGCGCACCGGCGATTCGCCAAGCAGATAGAGCGCCACGGAAATGTCGTGCGGCCCAAAGCTCCAGAGCGCGTTCTCGTCGGGACGCACCTGACCGAGATTCACCCGCTGGCTATACAGGTAATAGGGAGTGCCCAACTCCCCGGCGCCCACCATCTCCCGGAGGTGCTCCACGACAGGATGAAAAAGCAGCAGATGGCCGACCAACAACGGAACGTCACCCGCTTCGGCACGCGCGGCCATATCCTCGGCATCGGCGACCGAAAGGGCGAAGGGCTTCTCGACCAGCGTCGGAAGCCCCCGCGCGAGCACGGCAAGGGCTACATCGTGGTGGGAGACGGCTGATGTCGCAACGACGACGGCGTCCGCGACATCGAGCGCCGCATCGAGGTCGTCGGTAATAAGCGACCCTGGGTATTGACGTGACAGCGCGTCGCGTCGCGTCGCATCGAGATCGCACACCGCAGCGAGCTCGGCTTCAGGCAATCCCGCGACCGTGCGCACGTGGTTCTTGCCCCACGCACCTGCACCCACGACGACGATTCGCAAACGGCTCATTGGTAGAACCCTCGAATGGCGGTCACGACCGCCGCACGCGCCGCCTCCGGAAGCTCGGGATACACCGGCAGCGACACCACTTCGCCCGTCGCGCGCTCGGTCTCGGCAAACTGGCCGGCCCGATATCCGAGCGAGGCAAAGCACGGTTGGAGATGCAGCGGACGGGGATAATACACGGCGCATCCGATGCCCTGCGCCTTGAGATGCGCGACCAACTCATCCCGCCGCGGGACCCGAATCGTGTATTGGTGAAACACATGCTCGTTGGCGGGATCCGTCACCGGTGGCACGACGTCGGGCACTTGCGCCAAGGCGGCGGTATAGGCGGCGGCGTGGGCCCGCCGTGCCGCGCTCCATGCGCTGAGGTGAGGCAGTTTGGCCAACAGCACCGCAGCCTGCAGGGTGTCGAGTCGGCTGTTCGTGCCGATCTCGTCGTGGTGGTACTGCTTCGCGCCGCCGTGGGTCCGCAGCCGTCGCAGCCGTTCTGCTAGGGCGGCATCCTGCGTGACGATCATTCCTCCGTCACCCCAGGCACCAAGGTTCTTGCTCGGGAAGAACGAGAATGCGCCAGCGGTCCCGACCTGGCCGGCCATGACCCAGTTCCCGTTTGTGCGTCTGCGAGCACCGATTGCTTGAGCGGCATCCTCGATCACCGCGAGGCCGTTCGCCTCGGCGATCGGGAGGAGGCGCTCGAGCGGAGCCATCTGTCCGTAGAGGTGGACGGGGACGATGGCCCGCGTCCGCGGGGTGATGGCCGCCTCGACCGCCACAGGGTCGATGTTGAAGGTCTCAGGATCGATGTCGACGAAGACGGGCGTGCCGCCCGCGTTCGCGATCGCGCCCGCTGTGGCAAAGAAGGTAAACGGGGTCGTGATGACCTCGTCGCCCGGCTCGAGCTGCAGGGCCTTGAGGGGGAGCAGCAATGCGTCGGTGCCGCTGGCACATCCGATACCGAACCGGGCCTGGGACAGCGACGCGACCGCTTCTTCGAGCTCCGCGACCTCCGATCCCATGATAAAATGTTGGCTCTCCACGACCCGCATCAGCGCGGGGAGTACTTCGTCCTTTATCGTATCGTACTGTGCTCGAAGGTCGAGCAACGGAACGCCCATAGGTCTATTTCCGAGGCTGAAGGGAACAATCGAAGAACCCTAACTAGCGCGATGGCATGGGGTCAATCGGGCTCAGAACGCCATCCTTCTCCACGTACAGGGCGCCGCACACCGCGCACGCGGCCCGCCCGGCCTGTACGCGCAGCCGCTCACCGCACTGACACATCCACCCGACTCGTCGAGCCGGAACGCCCACCATCAACGCATACGCCAGCACGTCGGACGTGACCACGGCCCCGGCACCGACGAAGGCGTACTCGCCGAGCGTGGTGCCGCACACGATGGTCGCGTTCGCGCCGATCGAGGCACCGCGCTTCACGAGCGTCCGGCGGTACTCATGTTTGCGCGAAATATGGCTGCGCGGGTTCATGACGTTGGTGAAGACACATGACGGCCCACAGAAGACGTCATCTTCCAACTCGACGCCCTCGTAGATGGACACGTTGTTCTGGATCTTGACGTTGTTGCCGATACGCGTGCCGGGCATCACCACCACGTTCTGGCCGAGGCTGCATCGCTCGCCGATCACGGCGCCCGGCATCACATGGCAGAAGTGCCAGATCTTGGTCCCGGCGCCGATCGCGGCGCCATCGTCCACAAACGCGCTCGGATGCACGACGTAGTCCGTCACAGGACCCTCGCGGCAGCTGGTACCGGGCTCGCGGCTTTCGCGAGACCGGTCATCTCATACCACTCCTGCAGACAGCGCACCGACCCTTGCCGACTCCTCAGCGCGAGCACGGCGTCGCACGCGGCGCTCGTGGCGGACATCGTGGTGGTGTACGGCACGCGGTGCTGCAGCGCGGCCCGCCGGATGGCGTAGTCGTCGCGCTGGGTGAGCTTCCCGAGCGGGGTGTTGATCAGCAGCTGCACCGCGCCCGACATGATGAAGTCGATGGGGTTCGGGCGGCCCTCGTGCACCTTCGCGATCTGCTCTGCCGGAATGCCTCGCGCCGCCAGATAGCGTGCCGTGCCCGCCGTCGCGAGAATCTTGAACCCCATCTCGTGGAAACGTCGAATGATGGGCGCGACGGTCGGTTTATCGTGATCGTTCACGGTGACGAGCAGCGTGCCCTCGAGCGGCAGCGCGCCGTCGGCGCCGATTTGCGCCTTCGCGAAGGCCATGCCGAAGCTGTCGGCAATACCCATGACCTCGCCCGTGGAGCGCATTTCGGGACCGAGCAGCGTGTCCACGTTCGGCAGCTTCGAGAAGGGGAAGACGGCTTCCTTGACCGCCACGTAGGGGATCGCCACCTCGTCGGGCACCCCCGCCTCCTCGAGCGTCCGCCCCGCCATGATCGCCGCGGCGAGCTTGGCGAGCGGCACCCCGGTCGCCTTGCTCACGAACGGGATGGTGCGGGACGCCCGCGGATTCACCTCGAGCACGTACACCACCCCGTCCTTGATGGCGTACTGCACGTTGATGAGGCCGCGGACGCCGAGTGCCTCGGCAAAGGCCCGCGTGTGACGCCGCATCGCGTCCACGGCATCCTCGCCAACCAGATATGGGGGGAGCACGCAGGCCGAATCGCCCGAGTGAATGCCCGCATCTTCGATGTGCTGCATCACACCGCCGATGATGCACTGCGTGCCGTCCGCGATGGCATCAACGTCCGCCTCGAAGGCATCCTCGAGAAACGAGTCGATCAGCACCGGGTGCTCCGGTGCGACGCGGGCGGCCGTCTGGAAGTACGAGCGGAGCGAGGGCTCGTCGTACACAATCTCCATGGCACGCCCGCCCAGGACGTACGAGGGCCGGACGAGCACGGGGTAGCCGATCCGCGCAGCCGCCGCGACCGCCTCTTCCACGGTCGTCGCTGTACCGTTCGCGGGCTGGGTCACCCCGAGACGTCGCGCGAGATCCTCGAAGCGCCGTCGGTCCTCCGCCACGTCGATGGCATCGGGGCTCGTGCCGAGAATCTCGACGCCCGCCGCCTCGAGCCCCTTCGCGAGCTTCAAGGGCGTCTGCCCGCCAAGTTGGACGATCACGCCACGCGGGCGCTCGAGCCTCACGATCTCCAGCACGTCCTCGAGGGTGAGCGGCTCGAAGTAGAGTTTGTCGGAGATGTCGAAATCGGTGGAGACGGTCTCGGGGTTCGAGTTGATCATGATCGTGCGGTAGCCGAGGTCCCGGAGCCCGAGCCCCGCGCGCACGCAGCAATAATCGAACTCGACTCCCTGCCCGATGCGATTCGGCCCGCTCCCGAGGATGACGATGCCGTCCTCGCCCAGCGGCTCCGACTCGTTCTCCTCGTCGTACGAGGAGTAAAGGTACGGCGTCGCCGACGGGAACTCTCCCGCGCAGGTGTCCACCGTCTTGAACGCGGGATGAATGCCCCACGCCCAGCGACGCTGCCGTACGTCGTCCTCCTGCTCATCGCGGAGATCCGCGAGCTGGCGATCGGAGAACCCCAGCCGCTTCATCCCGCGCAGATCCTCGGCGCCGATCTCGCCGGCCGCGGCGTACCGCCGCTCGGCCTCGACCAGTGCGTGCATCTGCTGCAGGAACCAGGGGTCGATGTACGTGAGCTCCGCGACCTCGTCTACCGTGAGGTCGGAGAGGAACGCGCGCTTCACCTGGAAGATCCGCTCGGGTGTGGGACGGCGGAGCGCTGCGCGGAGCTCGTCGAGCGCATCCGATTCGAGGCGATCGTCGCTCGGCGTGGCACCGACCGTCCACCCCGGCCGGTCGATCTCGAGCGCGCGAAGGCCCTTCTGCAGCGCTTCCTTGAAGGTCCGGCCGATTGCCATCGACTCGCCAACCGACTTCATCTGGGTCGTGAGCGTGGGCTCGGCCAAGGGGAACTTCTCGAAGGCGAACCTGGGACACTTCACCACCACATAATCCAGCACCGGCTCGAACGAGGCGGGCGTGGTGCGGGTGATGTCGTTCGGCAGCTCGTCCAGCCGATACCCGACGGCGAGCTTGGCCCCGATGCGCGCGATCGGGAAGCCGGTGGCCTTCGAGGCGAGCGCCGACGAGCGGGAGACCCGCGGGTTCATCTCGATCACCAGTTGTTCGCCCGTCTTGGGATCCACCGCGAACTGGATGTTGCACCCGCCGGCCGCGACGCCGATTTCCCGGATGATGGCGATCGCGGCGTCGCGCATCGTCTGGTACTCGCGATCGGTGAGTGTCATGGCGGGCGCCACGGTGATCGAGTCTCCCGTGTGCACGCCCATCGGGTCCAGATTCTCGATCGAGCAGACGATCACGACGTTGTCGTCACCGTCACGCATCAGCTCGAGCTCGAATTCCTTCCAGCCAAGCACCGACCGCTCGACCAGCGCCTGGTGGACCGGTGAGAGCGAAAGCGCGCGCTCGATCAGCGTCTCGTACTCGCTCCGGTTGTAGGCGACGCCACCGCCCGTCCCGCCAAGGGTGTACGAGGGACGGATGATCGCCGGATATCCGGTGTCTTCCACCGCCGCAAGCGCTTCCTCCCATGACCCGACCAGCCTCCCCGCCGCCACCGCGAGCCCGATCCGGTCCATCGCCTTCGCGAATTCGCGCCGGTCTTCGGCCATCTGGATCGCCCGCGCGTCCGCGCCGATCAGCTCGACACCGAACTTCTCGAGCGTGCCGTCCTCCGCGAGCGCCATGGCCACGTTGAGCGCGGTCTGGCCGCCCATCGTCGGGAGCAGGGCGTCCGGGCGCTCCCGTTCGATCACCCGAGCCACCCACTCAGGCGTCACCGGCTCGACGTAGGTCCGGTCCGCCATCTCGGGGTCGGTCATGATCGTCGCGGGATTCGAGTTCACCAGGATGACCCGGTACCCCTCTTCTCGGAGCGCCTTGATCGCCTGCGTGCCGGAGTAGTCGAATTCGGCCGCCTGCCCGATGACGATCGGGCCGGAGCCGATGAGGAGAATGCTCTTGAGATCAGTCCGCTTGGGCACCTACGACCTCGTTCAGGGTGTCATCGAGCGAGACATGGGGCTCCCAGCCCGTCTCGTGGCGGAGCTTCGTGGCATCACCCACCAGATGAGCGATGTCGGCCGGTCGGACCAACTCGGGGTCCACCTTCGCGCACACATTACAGCCGATCAGGCCGCGCAGACGCTCGAACAGCTCCCCAATGCTGACGCCGAATCCGGACGCGACGTTGTACACCTCGCCGGGGCGTCCGGTGACGATCAGCCGCGCGTAGGCATCCACGACATCCGAGACGTGCAGGAAATCCCGCACCGGATCCAGATTGCCGACCCGGATCTCGCGTTCGCCCGTCCGCGCCGCCGCGAGCAGGCGCTTGGTGAACGCCGGAATCACGAAGCGTCCGTCCTGCCCCCGCCCCGTGTGCGGGAAGGGCCGCGCCACGATGACGCGAAGGCCCGTACGCCGCGCGACCTCGGCCGCCGCAATCTCCGCCGCCAGCTTCGAGGCGGCGTAGGCCGAGCAGGGCGCCGGCTCGTGGTCCTCGCGCCGGGGGACGGGGGGCGTGGCTCCCGCACCATACACCTCGGCCGTCGAGACGAGGAGGAGGATCGGATCGGTCTTGCCCTCCCCCCGAACCGCGCCCAGCGCCTCCGCCACCCGTGCCGTCCCCGCCGCATTGACCTCCCAGGCGGTGCCGGGATCCTGGCGGGCATCCCTGCCCGACGCGACCGCCGCCAGGTGCACCACCGCCTCATACCCGCCCGCAACGGCCTGCTGTACCGACTCCGCCGCTCCGAGCTCCAGCGGCACCGTCGTCCAGTCCGCAGGAGTCGTGCCCCCCGGCCGGACGGCGGCGGTGACGGTGTGGCCGTCGGTGAGGAGGCGCGGAACGAGCCACCGTCCGACGAACCCGTCCGCCCCCGTGACGAGGATCTTCACTTCCTGGCCTCGAGCCTCGCGAGATCGGCGTCCACCATCATCGTCACGAGCTCATGGAAGCTCACCTTGGGCGTCCACCCCAGGCGCGTGCGCGCCTTGGCGGGATCGGCCAGCAAGAGGTCCACCTCGGCCGGCCGCACGAAGCGGGGATCCACCACGACATACTTCTCCCAATCGAGCTTCACGTGGCCGAAGGCCGCTTCGACGAACTCGCGCACGGCGTGCGTCTCCCCCGTCCCGATCACGTAATCCTCGGGCGCGTCCTGCTGCAGCATGCGCCACATGGCGTCCACGTAGTCGCCGGCATATCCCCAGTCGCGGCGCGCATCGAGGTTTCCGAGGCGCAGCTCCTTCGCGAGCCCCAGTTTGATGCGTGCCACGCCGTCCGTGATCTTGCGGGTCACGAACTCGAGCCCCCGACGGGGCGATTCGTGGTTGAAGAGGATGCCGCTCACGGCGTAGATGCCGTACGACTCGCGGTAGTTCACCGTGATCCAGTGCCCGTAGACCTTGGCCACGCCGTACGGCGAGCGGGGATAGAACGGCGTCTCCTCGTTCTGGGGCGTACGCTGCGCCTTGCCGAACATCTCCGAGGAGCTCGCCTGGTAGAACCGGGCGCTGGGATGGGCGAGCCTGAGCGCCTCCAGGAGGCGGGTGACGCCCAGAGCGGTGAACTCCCCCGTGAGCACGGGTTGGGACCAGCTGGTCGGGACGAAGCTCTGGGCCGCCAGGTTGTAGACCTCGTCGGGCTGGACGTCCCGCAGCACCATCGTCAGCGAGTGCTGGTCGAGGAGATCGGCCGCCACGATTTCGACCCGGTCGAGCAGATGTCCGATGCGCTCGTAGGAGTCGTGGGAGGTCCGGCGCACCACCCCCACCACGCGATATCCCTTCCCCAGGAGAAATTCGGCCAGATACGAGCCGTCCTGTCCGGTCACCCCGGTGATCAGCGCCGTTGGCACGACCCACCCCCCTCTGAGGAAGCCGCTTGAACGATGGGCGGCTCCGCGGTAGCTTTAGTGTCTGTTCTCAAAAGATATCGTCGACCCGGTACGCACGGACTGATCATCATGGCACGAGTTTGCGATGTGTGTGGCAAGGGACCGAGCTTCGGTCATAGCGTGAGCCACGCCAACAACAAGACCAACCGCCGCTGGTATCCCAACCTCCAGCCCGTGCGCGCCCTCGTCGACGGCCAGCCACGCCGCCTCCGGGTCTGTACCCGCTGCATCAAGTCGGGTCGGGTGGTCAAGGCGCCACGCGGCGCCGCGCGGGCCTGACACCGGCCGCTGATCAAAAAATTGGGGACCCGCGGGTCCCCAATGTCGTTTCGTAGGCTGCACTCGGTCCGTCACTCCGCCAGCAACTCGATCCGAGCCACTTCCGCACCGTCGCCCGGTCGATGGCCGAGCTTGACGATTCGGGTGTAGCCGCCCGGACGGCTCGCGAAGCGCGGCCCGATCTCTCCAAACAGCCGCCCCGCCACCTCTCGATTCCGAATCCGCCGCTCGACCTGCCGCCGCGCGTGCAGGTCGCCGCGCCGAGCGAGCGTGATCAGCTTCTCGGCGAACGGCCGGAGCTCCTTGGCCTTGGCCTCGGTGGT
>Ga0102953_1002285_pt1 | contig 11508 bp, 10 predicted proteins | sample SalPon2A_C_D2_MG_FD_78509 | JGI IMG/M metagenome (GOLD analysis project Ga0102953, IMG submission 78509) | Soil microbial communities from South San Francisco under conditions of wetland restoration - Salt Pond MetaG R2A_C_D2_MG | ecosystem: Environmental > Terrestrial > Soil > Wetlands | place... | reverse complement strand
TACGTCGTCGGCTCCGCGACGGGGGCGGTGGCCGACCGGAAGCGGAGAGCCGACCCTCAGCGTGCTCAGCGTGAATGACGCTGACCGTGGTCTTGGTGCTCAAACTGAGTGTCGCTCAACACCTGGTCGGGTTCGTAGGGGCGGAAAGTCTTCTGCTCGGCGATCGGAGCGCGGTCGGCCTCCTGCGGCCGGGCCTGCTCGATCTCCACCAGCTGCTCTTGCTCCTCGGTCAGCGCTGTCACCGGCGATCATCCCTCCTGCTCGCGTACAGGGAGAATCGTCCCGAGTGCGCCGGACGGCTCAGGCGGGGTTACTGACCCAGGCTCCTCTAGCAAGCCCGCCCAACAGAAAACGCCCCACCGGGGAGGCGGGGCGTTTCTGGGGTTACTACAGGGAGGAGAGATATGTATCTCTATATATGTGGATCCGTGGGAGGTAGGTGGGCCCTTATGTGCCGCGGGGCGAGTCGATGGGAGTCGACTGCCATATGAGCGGCGCCGGGTCCGACCAAGAAGTTTTCAATGCTCTTTATCGGTCCTCTCTCATGAATCCTTGAATTCAGAGTACGAACATACGTGCGATTTGTGTGTGAGGCGAGTCACAGAGCCTCTTTGGACTGCTGTCTGCCGCCTGGTTGGACGATTCTTCTACCCAATTCTAAGGTCTCGCTAAACGTTTGGCAAGTCTTTCCTTTGGACGCCCGTTCGAGCGGCTGTACCGTTGCTGCGTGGCCACGGTGGGCAAAAAGACGCGCATAGACGCGGTTTTGGCTGCTCGCGGGATGTTTCCGTCGCGCTCGGCGGCGGCGGGCGCCGTGCGGGCGGGCGAGGTGCGGCTGGGCGAGGACGGGCCGATCGCCCTGCGGCCGAGCCAGCTGGTCGACCCCGAGGCCGACCTGCGCCTCGCGCAGGGGCCCCGCTTCGTCTCGCGCGGCGGGATCAAGCTCGACAACGCGCTCGCAGCGCTGGCGATCGACGTCTCCGGCCGCGACTGCCTTGACGTCGGCGCCTCGACCGGCGGCTTCACCGACTGCCTGCTGCAGCGCGGCGCCGCCCGCGTCGTGGCGCTCGACGTCGCCTACGGGCAGATCGACCTGCGCATGCGCGAGGATCCGCGCGTGACCGTGATCGAGCGCCTCAACGCCCGCGCCCTCACGCCGGACGACCTGCCGTTCGCGCCGGACCTCGCCGCGGTCGACGTCTCCTTCATCTCGCTGGCCAAGGTGCTGCCCGCGGTCGCCCGCTGCCTGCAGCCCGGCGGCGAGCTGCTGGCGATGGTCAAGCCGCAGTTCGAGCTCGGCCGCGAGCGCGTGCGCAAGGGCGTCGTCCGCGACGCCGCCGATCGCCGCGAGGCGATCCTCGCGGTCGCCGATGTCGCCCAGAGCCTCGGCCTGCCGGTGCGCGGCTTCGCCTCCTCCGGCCTGCCGGGACCGAAGGGCAACCGCGAGACCTTCGTCTGGTGCGGCGGCGCAGGCGAGCCGCTCGCCGACCCGGGGTCCGCCCTGCTCGAGGTCGAGCCGTGAGCCCGCGCCTCGCCACGCTGATCACCCACTCGCACCCGCCGGCGACCACCGCCGCGGTCGAGCTCGCGGTCTCCGCCGCGCGCGAGGCCGACTGGCGGCTCGTCGCCTCGACCCACGAGGCGGAGAAGCATGGCGGGCTGGCGAAGGAGATCGAGGTCGTCGACCTCCTGCCGCACCAGGCCGACCTCTGCCTGGTGCTCGGCGGCGACGGCTCGATCCTCTACGCGCTGCGCCACTTCGCCCGCAGCGGCGTGCCGGTCTTCGGGGTCAACTTCGGCACTGTCGGCTTCCTCGCCGCGGTCGAGCGCGACGACGCGGCCGAGGGGATGCGCCGTGCCTTTGCCGGCGAGATCGAGGCAATCGATCTGCCCGGTCTCGAAGCCAGGGTGAACGGCGAGCCGCGGGTCGCCCTCAACGACGTCAGCTTCATCCGCCGGCCGCACGAGCGCGTCGCCGAGCTCAGCTACAGGATCGCCGACGAGGAGGTGGGCCGCGTGCGCTGCGACGGCCTGGTCGCCGCGACGCCGGTTGGCTCCACGGGTTACAACCTCGCCAACCAGGGGCCGATCCTCGCCTGGGGCGTGAAGGGCTACGTCGTCTCCTACGTCGCCCCGCACTCGCTCACCGCGCGCGCCCTGGTCGTCGCGCCGGGCGATGTGCTCCATGTCGGCAACGCGAGCGGCCGTGAGCCGGTCGATGTTGCGATCGACGGCGCCCCGGCCGGCCTGCTCGAGTCCGGCGCCGCGATCGAGCTCGCCTTCGCCGACAACGTCGGCCGGCTCGCCCAGCTGCCGGGCACCAGCTTCTACGGCAGGATCAGGGACAAGTTCGGCCACCTGGCCGTCTGAGCCGACGCTGGACGTTGTCTAGGGTTTGCGCCGATGGCGCGCAAATGGTGGACCCTCGCCCTCAGCTCGCTGGCGACGTTCATGCTGCTGCTGGACATCACGGTCGTCAACGTCGCCCTGCCCGACATCCAGCGCGACCTCGGCGCGAGCCTCTCCAGTCTGCAGTGGGTCGTCGACGCCTACTCGCTGATGCTCGCCGCCTTCCTGCTCACCGCGGGCTCGCTCGGTGACCGGCTCGGCCGCCGCCGCGTCTTCTCGCTCGGCCTCGGCCTCTTCACCTTCGCCTCCTTCCTCTGCGGCATCGCCGGCGACCCGACCCTGCTCAACCTGGCGCGCGGGCTGCAGGGGATCGGCGGGGCGGCGATGTTCGCCACCTCGCTCGCCCTGATCGGGCAGGAGTTCCACGGCCGCGACCGCGCCACCGCGTTCGGCGTCTGGGGGGCGACGGTCGGCGGCGCCGTCGCGATCGGCCCGCTGGTCGGCGGCCTGATCACCGAGCACCTCGGCTGGGAATGGATCTTCTTCGTCAACATCCCGATCGGGATCGTCGCCGTCGCGCTGACCGAGCTGCGCCTCGCCAACGTCGCCGCCCAGGACCCGGAGCGGATTGACCTGCCGGGGCTGGCAACCTTCTCCGGCGGCCTCTTCCTGCTGATCTTCGGCCTGATCCGCGGTAACCCGGAGGGCTGGGGGAGCGCGACGATCGTCGCCTCGCTGGCCGGCTCAGTGGCGCTGCTGCTTGCCTTCCTTGCGGTCGAGGCGCGTAGCAGCCATCCGATGCTCGACCTCGCGCTGTTCCGCAAACCCGCCTTCAACGGCGTCTCCGCGGTCGCCTTCGGCCTCTCGGCGGGGATGTTCGCGATGTTCCTCTACCTGACCATCTACATGCAGGGGGTGCTCGACTTCTCGCCGCTGGAAACCGGCCTGCGCTTCCTGCCGCTGACCGTGCTCTCCTTCGTCGTCGCGCCGATCGCCGGCAAGCTCTCCCAGCGGGTGCCGATCCGGGTGCTGATGGGGATCGGGCTGGCGCTGGTCGGCGCCGGGCTGCTGTCGATGCACGGCCTCAGCGCCGACTCCGACATCTCCTCGCTGCTGCCCGGCTTCCTCGTCGCCGGCGTCGGCATCGGGCTGACCAACCCCAGCATCGGGCAGGCGGCGATCGCCGTCGTTCCGCCGGCCAAAGCGGGCATGGGGTCGGGGATCAACACGACCTTCCGCCAGGTCGGGATCGCGACCGGCGTCGCCTCGCTCGGCGCCGTCTTCCAGTCCCAGGTCGACTCGAAGCTCTCGACCGTCCTGCCGGGCGCCCCTCCGGGCTTGGCCGAAGCCGTCGCCTCGGGCGGCTCCCGCGCCGCCGCGGGCGCCGCCCCGCCCGGGCAGCGGGCCGAGGTCGTCCACGCCGCCAACGTCGCCTTCGTCAGCGGCTTCAACGAGATCCTCCTGATCGGCGCGATCCTCTCCTTCATCGGCGCCGCCCTCGGCTTCGCCCTGGTCCGCGCGAGCGATTTCGTCCAAGCTTCCGCGAACGCCGAGGCAGTGGAGCCCGCCCCTGCGTAATCGCTTCTCGGGCGGGTGGCGCGGAATGAGGGGGTTTTCGGTCGAACAGACCGCTAAAACCCCCTCGTTTCGCGACAGGACCCGCCCGCCGAAACCCAATCGGTCCGCCTCTACTGCTACCAAGAGAGCGTGCTCCGCGAGCTCCGGATCGAGAACCTGCTGCTGATCGAGCGGGCTGAGCTGCGGCTGGGGGAGGGGCTGAACGCGATCACCGGTGAGACCGGCGCCGGCAAGACCGTGCTCGCGCACTCGCTCGATCTGCTGATGGGTGGAAAGGCGCGTCCGCAGATCGTCCGGCCGGGGGCGGATGAGGCCTGGGTCGAGGGGGCCTTCGACCTGCCACCGGGGCTGCTGGAGGAGCCGGAGATGGCGGAGCTCGCCGAGCGCCTGCCGGGTGGCACGGAGGAGATCGTGCTGGGACGGCGGGTCTCGGCCGCCGGGCGCACCGCCGCCTTCCTCGCCGGCCGCGCCGCCTCGGCCGCCGACCTGAAGCTGCTCGGTGGCCGCCTGCTCGCCTTCTACGGCCAGCACGAGCACCGCAAGCTGACGATCTCGACCGCGCAGCTCGATGTGCTCGACGGCTTCGCCGGCGCCGACCACCTCGCCCTGCGCGAGCGCTACCGCGCCGCCCACCGCGAGTGCGCGCGGCTGGCGGCCGAGCTGACGGAGCTGCGCGAGCGCGACGGCTCCCGCGAGCGCGACCTCGACCTGCATCGCTTCGAGCTCTCCGAGATCGAGCAGGTGGCGCCCGACCCGGCCGAGGAGGCGGACCTCTCGTCGCAGCGCGAGCGCCTGCGGCACGCCGAGGGACTGCGCGAGGCGGCGCTCGGCGCCCTGGCGGCTGCCGCCGGCGCCGATGAGGACGGCGGCGGCGCGGCGAGCGCCCTGGCCGCTGCCGAATCGCAGCTGCAGGGAGCCGGTGGGGTGGACGCCGAGCTCGACGGCCTCGGCGAGCGCCTCGCCGCTCTCGCGGTCGAGCTGGGCGATGTGGCCGGCGGCCTGCGCGCCTACCTCGACCGGGTCGAGGCCGACCCGCAGCGGCTCGCCGAGGTCGAGGAGCGGCTCGACGCGCTCGACCGCCTCTGTCGCAAGCACGGCGGCAGCGTCGATTCGGTGCTCGCCCACGCCGAGCACTGCCGGGCCGAGATCGAGCGGCTCGAAGGGGCGGAGACGCGCAGCGCCGAGGCCGAGGCGGCGCTGGCGGAGGCCGAGGCGCGCCGCGAGAAGCTGGGCAAGCGCCTGAGCAAGGGACGGGCCGCCGCGGCGGGCCCGCTGGAGAAGCGGGTCGCGAGCGAGCTCGACGGCCTGGCGATGCCGGGCGCGACGCTCGAGGTCGAGCTCGAGCCCCATCCCGACGGCTTCGGCCCGAACGGCCGCGAGACGGTCGAGCTGCGCATCGCCCCCAACCCCGGCATGGCGCCGGCGCCGCTGCGCGACGCCGCTTCGGGCGGCGAGCTCTCGCGCGTGATGCTGGCGCTCAGCGGCCTCGGCGAGGCGGCGGGCGCCGGCACGCTGGTCTTCGACGAGATCGACGCCGGCGTCGGCGGCAAGACGGCGCGCGTCGTCGGCGAGCGCCTGCGCGCCCTCGGCGAGGGCCGCCAGGTGCTCTGCATCACCCACCTGCCGCAGGTCGCCTCGCTGGCGCCGACCCACTTCCGGCTCGAGAAGGACGCGAGCGGCGAGCGCGCGCTCGCCACCGTCGAGCGGCTCGACGGCGAGGGCGTCGTCGCCGAGATCCGCCGCATGCTCGGCGGGGAGAGCAGCGACGAGGCGGCCGATCGCCACGCGCGCGAGCTGCTTGCGGCGGCATGAGTAACGGCTAACCTCACACCGTGGCCACCCCCAGTCGCCGTCGCCTCCCCGCGCTGCTCTCGCGCCGCAGCGCGGCAAGTGCCGCCGGGCCGATTCGCGGCAGCGCGCGGCTCGGCCGTCGCACCAAGGACCTGGTCAAGCGCCTGCGGCCCGGCGACGTCGCCGTCATCGACCATGTCAACGTCGACCGCATCGCCGCCGAGGAGCTGCTCGCGAGCGGCGTGCGCGCCGTGATCAACGCCTCGCCCTCCAGCGACGGCCGCTACCCGAACGCCGGCCCGCTGCTGCTCGCGCACGCCGGCGTCGCGCTGATCGACGCCACCGTCGCCGGCGGCGATCCGTTCGAGCTGCTCGAGGAGGGCGCCGAGCTGACGATCGAGGGCGGCGTCGTCGGCGATGGCGAGGGCGGCGAGATCCTGCGCGGCCACGTGCTCGGGGTCGAGGAGCTGGAAAACCGGCTGAGCGAGCAGCGCGCGCGGGTCGACGAGGCGCTCGCCGAGTTCGCCGAGAACACGGTCGCCCACGTGCGCCAGGAGACCGATCTGCTGACCGGTGCGATCGAGTTCCCGGCGACCAAGACCTCCTTCCGCGACCGCCAGGTGCTGATCGTCGTCCGCGGCGACCGCCACCGGCGCGACCTGAGGGCGCTCAACGCCTACATCCGCGATGTGCGCCCGCTTGTCGTCGCCGTCGACGGCGGCGCTGACGGCTGCCTCGAAGCCGGCCTGAAGCCGCACGTGATCCTCGGCGACATGGACTCCGCCGGCGACGCGGCGCTGCGCTGCGGCGCCGAGCTGATCGTCCACGCCTACCCCGACGGCCGCGCGCCGGGCCGCGAGCGGCTGCTCTCGCTGGGCCTGACGCACACCCTCGTCCCCGCCGCCGGCACCAGCGAGGATGTGGCGATGCTCATGGCCTACGAGAAGGGGGCCAACCTGATCGTCACCGTCGGCGCCCACTTCAACCTGATCGAGTTCCTCGACCGCAAGCGCGGCGGCATGTCATCGACCTTCCTCACGCGCCTGCGGATCGGCGAGAAGCTGGTCGACGCGAAGGGCGTCAGCCGGCTCTACAACCCGCCCTCGACCGTCGCCCCGGCGGCGCTCTTCCTCGTCGCCTTCGCGATCCTGCTGGCCGTCGTCACGATCACCTCGCCGGCGCTCAACGACCTCTTCGAACTGCTCTGGCTGAAGGTGAAGATCTGGCTTGGGCTATAGCGCCCGCTACCACGCCACCTCGCTGATCGCGGTCTTCCTCGCGCTGGCGATCGGCATCCTGATCGGCGCCGAGTTCGGCGGCGACACGCTGAGCAACACGCGCAAGGACCTCGAGCACAGCCTGACCGGCAACCTGCAGGACGCGCGCCAGCGGGCCGACCAGCTGAACGGCGAACTGGGGCGGGCGAACGAGTTCTCCGGCCGCGTCTACCCGGTGCTGGTGCGCGACAGGCTGCGCGGGCGGCGGATCGGCCTGGTCGCCTTCGGCGATCTGCCGGGCGACGTCTACGGGGCGATCGAGGGGGCGCTGGCGCCCGCCGGCGGCCATCTGGTCGGCGTCGGCGTCGTGCGCGAGCCGATCGACACCCACGGGATCGCCGGCGACCTCGCGAAGACGCGCTTCGCCAAGCTGGCCCGCGAACCGGATCTGCAGACGGCGCTCGGCGCCGGCCTCGGGCGCCAGATCGTGCGCGGCGGGACGCTGCTGGAGCCCGTGCGCGGCCACCTCTTCTCGCGCGCCAGCGGCAACTTCGGCGCGCTCGACGCGGTGATCGTCGTGCGCGACGAGCCGCAGGGCATGGGGCCGCAGCAGCGCGCGGTCGCCGGGCGGATCGAGTCGGGGCTGCTGCGAGGGATCGGCGGCACGCACACGCCCGCGGTCGGGGTCGAGAGCACCCACAGCGAACCCTCGTCGGTCTCCTTCTTCGTCGGCAATGACCTCTCCAGCGTCGACGACGTAGACCTCGTCGCCGGGCGCCTGGCGACCGTCTTCGCGCTGCTCGGCGCCGAGGGCAGCTTCGGCGTCAAGGGCAGCGCGGACCGCCTCCTGCCCGACCTGCTCGAACCGCACAAATGACCTGGATCGGCTTTCCGGTCGGGATCGCGGTGGCGCTGCTGATCGTCCCCGCAGGGGTGCGGGGTCTGCTCGACGCCGGCCTCGCGCGCGAGAACTTCCGCGGCGCCCGGCTCGCCTTCCCGCTCGGCGCGGTGCTGGCGACGGCGGGGTTGGTCGCGCTGGCGCCGCTCGCCTTCCTCGACGACCGGGGCAGCCTCGAACTGCTCGACCCCGCGCTGCGGCGCTGGCTTCCCTACGTGATCGGCGTCGCCTTCCTCGGCTTCCTCGACGACTCGCTGGGCCAGGGCGAGGCGGCGAACACGCCGCGCGGCTGGCGCGGCCACGCCCGGGCGCTGCGCGAGGGTCGCCTCTCGACCGGCGCGATCAAGGCGATCGGCGCGCTCGCGCTTGCCGCCTACGTCGTCTCCGGGCGCGGGCTCGAATCGTGGCGCTACCTGGCTGATGTGGCGCTGCTGATCCTCGCCACCAACGCCTTCAACCTGCTCGACCTGCGGCCGGGCCGGGCGGAGAAGGGCTTGGCGCTGCTCGGGGCGGCGCTCTGCCTCGGCGCCTGGACGTTCGCGCCGCTCGACCTGCTCGGCATCTTCGCCGGCCCGGTCCTGGTCGGCGCCGCCTTCACGCTGCGCGAGCGGGCGATGCTCGGCGACACCGGCTCGAACCTGGTCGGGGCGATCGGCGGCGTCTGGCTGCTGACCACGCTGGGCGGGACGGGGCGGCTGATCGCCCTCGCCGCGGTCGCCGGACTGACGATTTTCGGCGAGTTGCGATCTATTTCGGCGACGATCGACTCGGTTCCGCCCCTGCGCTGGCTAGACTCGCTCGGCAGATGAAGAAAGGCTTCGCCCGAATTTCACCCGCAGAGAATCAGATCGTGATGCGCGCGAAATTCGGTCTCGCGTAATGAGCAGGACGAGCGGCGACACCCGCTTCATCTTCGTCACCGGCGGCGTCGTCTCGGCCCTCGGCAAGGGGATCGCCGCGGCCTCGATCGGCCGCCTGCTCGTCTCGCGCGGCTACCGCGTGCAGCTACAGAAGTTCGACCCCTACATCAACGTCGATCCGGGGACGATGAGCCCCTTCCAGCACGGCGAGGTCTTCGTCACCGAGGACGGCGCCGAGACCGACCTCGACCTCGGCCACTACGAGCGCTTCACCGACGAGAACACCTCGCGCGCCTCCAACGTCACCGCCGGCTCGGTCTACAACACGGTGATCAACCGCGAGCGCCGCGGCGACTACCTCGGCGCCACCGTGCAGGTGATTCCCCACATCACCGACGAGATCAAGAACCGCATCCTGATCGTCGCCGAGTCGCAGTCGGTCGACTTCGTGCTGACCGAGATCGGCGGCACGGTCGGCGACATCGAGTCGCTGCCCTTCCTCGAGTCGATCCGCCAGCTCTACACCGACCTCGGGCCGAAGCGCAGCATGTTCGTCCATCTGACCCTGGTGCCCTACGTCGGCCACGCCGGCGAACTGAAGACCAAGCCGACCCAGCACTCGGTCAACGAGCTGCGCCGGATCGGGATCCAGCCGCACGCGCTCGTCTGCCGCTCCGAGGGCCGGCTCGACCAGGAGATCCGCCGCAAGATCGCGCTCTTCGCCAGCCTGCCGGTCGAGGCGGTGATCTCCGCCAACGACGTCGACAACATCTACAAGGTGCCGCTCGTCTTCCGCGTCGAGGGCGTCGACGACCTGGTCCTCGACCACTTCGGGATGGAGGCGCCGGCCCCGGACCTGGGTGAGTGGGAGGCGATGGTGCGCCGCGCCGACGAGGCGTCGGGCAAGGTCAAGATCGCCCTGGTCGGCAAGTACGTGCAGCTCGCCGACGCCTACAAGTCGGTGATCGAGGCGCTCGGGCACGGCGGCTTCCACCACGGGGTCGAGGTCGACGTCGAGCTGGTCGACTCCGAGAACTTCGAGCCCGAGCGCCTGGAAGGCGTCGACGGGGTGCTGATCCCGGGCGGCTTCGGCGAGCGCGGCATCGAGGGCAAGGTCGAAGCGGCGCGGATCGCCCGCGAGCGCTCGATCCCCTACCTGGGGATCTGCCTCGGGATGCAGATCGCCGTGGTCGAGTTCGCCCGCGACGTCGCCGGCATGGAGGGGGCCAACTCGGCCGAGTTCGACCCCGAGACGCCGTTCCCGGTGGTCGACCTGCTGCCCGAGCAGAAGGAGGTCTCCGAGATGGGCGGCACGATGCGGCTCGGCGCCGACCCGGTGAAGCTGCACGAGGGCACGCGGGCGCGCGAGATCTTCGGCGAGGCGGTCATCTACAAGCGCCACCGCCACCGCTACGAGGTCAACATCCAGCTGCGCCGGCGGCTCGAAGACGAGGGGCTGATCTGCGGCGGCACCTCGCCCGACGAGCGCCTGGTCGAGATGATCGAGCTGCCCGACCACCCGTTCTTCGTCGCCTCGCAGTTCCACCCCGAGTTCAACTCGCGCCCCAACCGGCCGGAGCCGCTGTTCCGCGAGTTCATCGGCGCAGCGGCCCGCCACGCCGGCGAGCGCCCGGCCGAAGGCGGGGAAATAGAGGCCGAGGCGGAGGATTCCTCCGTAGCCCACTAGCCTGTCCCGCCGTGGACCGGCTCTATGAGACGTTCGTTCGGCTGTGTGAGATCCGCAGTCCGACCGGCGAGGAGCGCGAGGTCGCCGACACGATCGCGGCCGAGTTGCGGGCGCTCGGGCTCGAGCTGAGCGAGGACGACGCCGCCGGGCCGGCCGAAGCGGGCGCCGGCAACCTGCTCGCGCGGCTGCCGGGGCGGAGCGACCGCTGGGTGATGTTCTGCGCCCACATCGACACCGTCCCGCACATCGGGCAGATCGAGGTGGTCGAGGACGAAGGCGTCTTCCGCAGCGCCGGCGAGACGATCCTCGGCGCCGACAACAAGGCCGCCGTGGCCGTCTTCATGGAGCTCGTCGCGCGACACGCCGCCGAGCCGCCGCCGGTCGGGATCGAGCTGCTGCTGACCGTCGCCGAGGAGCAGGGGCTGCGCGGCGCGAAGGCGTTCGACGCGCGCGCCCTGCGCTCGCAGTCCGGCTTCGTCCTCGACCACGCGGGCCCGGTGGGGGAGGTGATCGTCGCGACCCCGACCCAGCAGAAGATCCGCGCCGACTTCGCCGGGGTCGAGGCCCACGCGGGGATCGAACCCGACGACGGCAACAGCGCGATCGCCGCCGCCGCTTCGGCGGTCGCCCGGATGCAGTTGGGCCGGCTCGACGAGGAGACGACGGCGAACGTCGGCACGATCTCCGGCGGCACCTCGGGCAACGTCGTCCCCGGGCACTGCGACATCGTCGCCGAGACGCGCAGCCTCGACACCGACCGGGCCGCCGCCGCGGCCGGCGAGATCGCCGAGGCCTGCGCCTGGGGCGCCAGCGAGCACGGCTGCGACGTCGATGTGCGGGTCGAAGAGTTGTTCCGCGGCTACCGGATACCGAGCGATTCCAGGTCGCTGGCGCTGGCCGAGGCCGGGCTGCGCCGGGCAGGCCATGAGCCCGTGCGCACGGCGATCGGCGGCGGCAGCGACGTCAACGCGCTGCGCCTCGCCGGGTTCGAGTGCGTGTTGCTGGCGAACGGGCCGAAGAACGTCCACACGGCGAACGAGTGCGTCGCCGCTGCCGACCTCGACGCGATGCTCGCGGTCTGCGAGGGCATCGTCGCCGAGGCGGCCGTCGAGACCGCGGCGGGGTGAG
>Ga0102953_1002284_pt1 | contig 11509 bp, 11 predicted proteins | sample SalPon2A_C_D2_MG_FD_78509 | JGI IMG/M metagenome (GOLD analysis project Ga0102953, IMG submission 78509) | Soil microbial communities from South San Francisco under conditions of wetland restoration - Salt Pond MetaG R2A_C_D2_MG | ecosystem: Environmental > Terrestrial > Soil > Wetlands | place... | reverse complement strand
TGCCGTGCAGGGAGGCCATGTAGTCCAGATAGTCCACCACGGTCATTTCCGGATAAACCGGGCAGTTTTCCGGAAGGTAGCCGATGGTCTCTTGGATTTCCTGCAGTCTGCCCTCGATCGGTCTGCCGTCTATCTCGATGGAGCCGCTGCTCGGTTCCAGATAGCCGGTGAGCATTTTCAGGATGGTGGTCTTGCCGGCCCCGTTATGGCCTAGGAGGCCGACGATTTCCCCTTTGCGTATCTCGAATGATACCTGGTTCACAGCCAGGAAATCTCCGTAGGATCGCGAAAGATTTTCAATCTTGATCATGGTGAGTCTCCCTTACGTGTATGAAATTGTGCGTGAATGTCCAGCAAGCAGGCTCAGGGTGGTTTGTGAACCTGGATGGGATAAATAAATCGAACATTAAATCCGCTGAAAAGTGCTGTCAAGCGATTGGCTGATTTTTTTTGCGAATTTCCAGCGGGGTGCCATATAGTTAGAACGCTGCGGGGTCGGGAAGCGGCGGTCGGCGCTTGGTTACCGGAAGATTCGGCGGATGGCGGGGTGGTCAGATGGGGCGATTCTTGAATGCGCTCCAATTGCCGATCAGGGTAGGTTTGTCCACCGCCAGGGCCAGTCTCTCCCAGAATTCGTCGCCGGGAATTTCCCCGGCCCCGAGACTCTCCAAATGGGGGTTATGGATCTGGCAGTCGATCAGGTCGAACTCCCAGCGGGTCAGCTGTTTTACCAGGGTGGCAAAGGCGACCTTGGAGCTGTTCGGGGCCAGGCTGAACATCGATTCGCCGAAAAAGACCGAACCGAGCGAAACGCCGTAAAGTCCGCCCTGCAGCTCATTATCCTGCCAGCATTCAACAGAATGGGCGTACCCCAGTTCGTGAAGCCGGCAGTATGCCTCGATCATATCATCACCGAGCCAGGTATCTTGCCCCCGAGTCAGGCGGACCTTGGCGCAGTTTTTGATCACCTCCGCAAAGGCTGTATCGAAGGTGACTTTGAAGGTACCGCGCCGGATAGTCCGGGCCAGGCTGCGGGAGATATGGAAGTCGTCGGGAAACAGGACCATGCGGGGAGTCGGTGCCCACCAGAGGATCGGTTCCCCCGGCGAGTACCAGGGGAAGATCCCCAGATGGTAGGCCAGCAGGAGCCGCTCCGGTTTAAGGTCGCCGCCGACGGCGAGCAGGCCGTCCTCTCGGGCCAACTGCGGGGGCGGGAAACTGATTGACTCGTCAAGTTGAAAAACAGGCATTGTCCCGATCTTGTTATGGTCGCGGTTTGTCTATGGTGGCTGAATGATCCACCTCTAACATTTCGGCCGCCAAAAGTCGATTTGAATAAATTAGGGCGGGAAGTCCGGCTTGCCCTCCTGTAAAATATCGATGGCGATGGCCCATTCTTGACACTTATCGGTAAAAAAGGTAACAGTTTTCAGTTGCTTATACCGCAAGGGCATAAGTTTCATTTGCACCCTAAAGGGCATAAAAGCAGATAAGCTGCTCAACTTAAGCTTTATGATCATTTATTATAAATCATCCGGGAAGTCAGATGACATCTAAAACAAATAAAGAGTTGCCCGTTAAAGTTCGGGAGCTGCTGAAATCGATCCCCAAGGTGGACGAATTTCTTGCCAGGCTCGAAGAGCGTGGCCACCATATCGACCGGCAGGTCAAAATTACGGTGCGCGAGGTGCTGGATCATTGTCGGCAGGCGATTTTGGCCGGGCATCTGAAGAACGGGAAAGATCTTGATTTCGATCACCTTTACGGACAGTTCGGGGAGCATTTCAAGCAGCGGATGGCTCCCAATTTTCGCGGGGTGATCAACGGCACCGGGGTGGTGATTCACACCAATCTCGGCCGCTCGGTTCTGCCCGATGAGGCGATGGCGATGATCGGCCGGGTCGGCGGCGGTTACTCCAATCTGGAATTCGATCTCGAAACCGGCAGGCGGGGCAGCCGCTACAGCCTGGTCGAGGATATCCTCTGCGAGTTGACCGGGGCCGAGGCGGGGCTGGTGGTCAATAACAACGCCGCCGCCGTGCTGCTCTGCCTCGATACCCTGGCCAAGGGGCGCGAAGTCGTGGTTTCCCGGGGGCAGCTGGTCGAGATCGGCGGCTCCTTCAGGATTCCCGATGTGATGGCCAGAAGCGGCGCCAAATTGGTTGAGGTCGGTGCCACCAACCGCACCCATTTATGGGATTACGAAGGAGCCGTCGGCGAGGATACCGCTCTGCTTCTGAAGGTCCACACCAGCAACTATCGGATGATCGGCTTTTCTTCAGAGGTTCCCCTGGTCGAGATGGTGGAATTGGCCGGTAAGCACGGGCTGCCGGTCATGGAGGACCTGGGCAGCGGCTGTCTGCTCGATCTGTCACGCTTCGGTCTGATGAAGGAACCGACCGTCACCGAAGTGATCAAGAGCGGGGCCGATGTGGTCACCTTCAGCGGCGACAAGATGCTCGGCGGTCCCCAGGCAGGGATCATCCTGGGCCGCCGTGAAATAATCGAACGGATCAAGCGCAACCCGATGACCCGGGCTCTGCGGATTGACAAATTCACCCTGGCCGGTCTGGAGGCGGTCCTGCGTCTCTATTACGACGAGGAAACCGCCCTGACGAAAATCCCGACCCTGGCGATGCTCAGCATGCCCAAGGAGAGGATCACGGCCAAGGCCCGGCGGCTGGCCCGACGGCTTAATAAAAAGTTTGCCGGACAATGTCAGGTGTCGATCGTCGATACCGACTCCCGGGTTGGCGGCGGCGCCATGCCCGAGCAGGATCTGCCCAGCAGGGCCGTGGCTTTAAAACCGGCAGAGATCTCGGTCAACGAGCTTGAGGAGCGGCTCCGCAAAAACGAGGTGCCGGTCATCGGCCGGATCGAGAACGATCTCTTCCTATTAGACATGCGGACCGTAGCCGATCAGGAAATTGCTCTTCTCGGCGACGTCATTCTCCAGGTTTTCGGGGTTGTTTAATGGCTTCGCCTTTTAAATGGCCGGGACATACTCCGGAGACGGCCGATCCTCATAATTTCCACCATTTCTTCGGTGAGATCGCCTGCCGACACCTTCCTTGCGACCACGCCGAACTCTTTTCGGCCGACCCCGATGATCCTTCCGCGGAACATTTGACCGAAGAGAGTCGCGAGGCCCTGGCCCTGGCCGCCGCCAAAGCCAAACCGGTGATCGACAGCCATGCGCCCCGTCTTTTTCTGCCGTTATCTTCAGAGGGAGATCTGTACGGCGTGGCGGTGCTGGAAGGCGGCGATCAGACCCTTTACGAAAAATACACGATCAAAGCCCTGCTCGATCATGGTAGGGCCGTAACTGCGGATTTTCAGGCCTTGCAGGCGCGGGCCATCGACCCTCTCACCGGCCTGTTTAATTCGGTGATCTGGCAGGAGTTTCTGGAGAATAGTCTGGCCCGGCAGGAAGATCTGGTCCTTGTTTTACTGGAAATCTATCCCCGGGCCCGTGATGCGGCCCATGCCCATGCCTATTTGCAGAGGGCGGCCGCAAACTTGAATTCCATCGTCGGCCGCAAGATTCCACTCTTTCATTTTGGCTCGGGGATTTTCGGGATGCTGTGGTTCGGGGTTGATCCCGGCGAGGTCCGCACCCTGGCAGACGTTATTCTCTATCGTTTGCAGCGCGACGGACTGGATCGGGCCAGGATGGGTCAGGTCTGGGTCGATGGGCGGGAGCGCCACGATTTTGCAAAGCTTATGGATAGGGCCTGGAAAGCGGTGGTCATGGCCAGACAACGCGGTCCTTTTGCCAAGGCCGTTTATTTAAGTGAAGATGAGAAAAATAGCCATCCTTTCCGTGCCCTTTCATCCTCGGAGTTTAACCGTTTTCGCGACATGTGGCGGCATGAGGATCGGTTTGCCGTTGCCGCTCTCAAAGGCGACCGAGACCAAGACGGTTTGGCAGATCTGCTTCGGACCCATCTCGGGGACGGCGAGCGCTTTATAGAACGGGAAAACGGCGGACTTTTTCTCTTTATGGCCGGTCTCGATCAGGGCCGGGCCATGGCTGCCCTCACGAAATTACAGGACAAGGTGGCCGGGACCGATGAACGTACTTTTTCGGCCGGGATCGCCGCTTTTCCTTTCAGAGATTTCAAGAGATCGACGATCCCCTTGAATGCCTGTAAAGCTTTGCAGCACACTCTTTTTTTCGGGCCGGGCACGTTGACCGGCTTCGACGGGGTGTCGCTCAACATCAGCGGTGACGTCTACTACAACGAAGGCGATATGACCGGCGCGGTCCGCGAATATCGGCTGGGTCTGGAGCTTGACCCCCAAAATGTCAATCTGTTGAACAGTCTGGGAGTTGCTTATGTCAGACTTAACCGATCCAAATCGGCGATAGATTGCTTCGAAAGAGCGCTGAAGGTTGAAGGTGATAATTATATGGCTCTCTTTAACCTGGGTTCTACCTGGTTGACTTGCGAACGAGATGATCTTGCGGTTGGTTTCTTTGAGAAGGCGCTTGCTGTTGATGGTGAAATCTTTGATCTGGTTCTTCAGTTAGCAGAACTGTACTGTCGCTCCGGCCAATACCGTAAAGTAGTCGAGCTGCTTGATGTCGGAGAAGACGAGCGAGACCGGCGGGCTGATTGGGAAGATGCCTCCGCTCTGCGCTGCCTGGGAGAGGCGTGGCTGCACCTTGGCGATAATAAGCGGGCCGTGAAATGTCTCCAGCAGGCTGCAGCTTTTAACCACAAAGACAGTCGGGCTCTAAGTTTGCTCGGGGAGTTGTATGATCTGGAAGGCGAGGGTGACGAGATTGCCTTGTCTCTTTGCCGGGAGGCGGTTGAGCTTGATGATACCAGATGGGACAATCTGCAACGGCTCGGGTCGGTTCTTTACCAGCAGGGTTACAGGCAGGAAGCTATCGTCAACCTTCAGAAAAGCTTACGGATCAATCGGTCTAATCTTGACGGCGCGGTCCTATTGGAAAAGATTTATCGGGAGGCTGGTAAAGATAGATTGGCCGTTCGGATGTCGGAAAAGGTAGAAAAGTTAAAGAAAAAGGCCTAAAGTAGTTCTTTTTGATGAAAATCAGGCAGCGGTGCAGGCGAAGGGACAAGCCCCTTATCCACAGTCCGTTGAAGGTTGCACTTGCCTGAAACAGATAGTCACAAGGTGGTGAATATGGTTCCTAAGGCCCCGCTTCCAAAACTAAACGACGAGAGCCACCAGTACGGGCTGGACTCGTTTAATGTCGGTGATTCCTGGCGGTTATTTAAAATAATGTCTGAGTTTGTCGACGGTTTCGACACCCTTTCGGCGCTGCCCCATCCAGCGGTATCTTTCTTCGGTTCGGCTCGTACCAAACCTGAAGACCCATGTTATGATCTGACCGTCGAAATTGCCAATAAACTGGCCAAGGCCGGCTACCCGATTCTTACCGGCGGCGGACCTGGGATCATGGAAGCGGCCAATAAAGGGGCGGCCAGGGCGGACGGTATTTCCATCGGCCTTAACATCACCCTGCCATTTGAACAGGAACCTAATAAATTCACCAACCTGCCCCTTGACTTCAAGTATTTCTTTGTGCGCAAGGTGATGTTCATCAAGTACGCAATGGCCTTCATCTGCATGCCGGGCGGGTTTGGGACCCTGGACGAGTTGTTTGAATCGTTGACCCTGATGCAGACCCGCCGGATCAGGCCTTTTCCTGTTATCCTGGTCTGTAGCGAATTTTGGGGAGGGCTGGTGGAGTGGATAAAAGAAGATTTGCTGGAGAAACGCGGTAATATCAATAAGGACGATTTGTTCCTGTTTAACGTTTTAGACGATCCTGATGAAGTTGTCCACTACATAAGAAAGACGGTTGTTCTGTAAGGATTATCCGATTACCTTTATTGAAACAAAAGGGTGGGAAGAGTACGTCCCGACCCACCCCTTTATCTATTAACTTTCTGTCCTCCTGCTGACTAGCTCAGCAGCTGCTGATAAAAATTACAGGTGCTTTTGCAGTTTTCTATTTTGTTCATGTAGCAGCTGCCTTGGACCTCTCCTCGGCAGTGGGTTCCCTTTCACACTGAAACAGATCTTGCCCTGGTTTGGATAGGCCGGACATAAAGCTTCTTTGCCGCACTTCAGGTGCTCCAGGCAATTTACTCTTTCCGCAACTATTACATGCCTCCCGTTTGTTGTTGGTTAATTGATTTTAACGGTGGATTCGGCGGCGTAGCGAACATGAAATCATTTCCGCTGCCCATTGATATTAATCATATCGTTGTGTAAAGCGTAGCGTCGATTAAGCATATAAGTTGTAACTGTATAGAAAGGCGCGCGGCTTGTGACCAGGGGGCACCCGATAAAATCTCTCGACATTAATCGAGGGGATTTTCTGTGGCAAGGTGGGCTGGATTTGGCAGGGAAACTTACAGCGAGTGTTTTGATTAAATGATGGATGTCAAAGCAGCTATAAGCTCCGGCATTTTCTTTTTCGAACGCCGTTGCAACAGAGATGAGATATTTGGGCTCAGGCGACCAGCAGACAAGAGGTGATTTTTATACCCAAAAGAGGAATCATTTCAAATATTCGGGCTTGACCATTTCCGAAATGGTTTGTTCGACCAGGTCTTTATATAAATGAGCGTAAGTTATGGTCTTTGCGCCCCAGAAGACACCGAAGATGAATATCGCTACCAATATCAGGGAGAGTGTGCCCAAAATTATCATTTTTAACATCTCCTTGTAGGCAACTTTCATTTATTGAACCTCATAGGATCTTTGGTTGATTCCTTTTTTTCTGCAAATTGATTTGTAGGACATAAGCCGTTGGACTTTTCTGTACAATTTTAGTGTCTCACAGGTGATAGGATTTGCGATAGTTTTTTTGTACAGGCAATTGGAGGCACTGTTGATTTTTAGGTTGTCGAATGATATAAAACCAAGGTTGTCTGAGATAATACAAAGGCCTGTCTGACAGGCATATAGTGCAGGGGACGGCTAAGTCCCCTTTTTTTTGCGTCATGGACTGATGGATATTTCTTCCCGTTCAAAAATTATAGGCAGGGTGTTCCTCTACTTGACCATCGCCTGGACGGTGCTGATGGTTGCCTTGACTGTCTGGGACATAAGAGAGGTCAAGGAACGAAACACCAGCAGTCTGGTTTCGCAGGCGCGTTCTTTTTATCAACTAATCGTGACAACCAGGCTCTGGAATGCCTCTCATGGCGGGGTCTACGTCCCGGTCACCGAGACGACCCAGCCAAACCCCTACCTTAATGTGCCCGAGCGGGAAATTGTCGAGGAGAGTGGCCGGAAGCTGACCCTGATCAATCCGGCATACATGACCCGGCAATTGTCCGATCTTACTCGGCGGGCGAGCGGGGTTAAATTCAGCTTAACCAGCCTTGAACCCCTGAGGCCTGAAAACCGTCCGTCGAAATGGGAAGCTGAGATGCTGAAAAGGTTTAATCGGAACAATACCGAAGAATACACCTGTTTTGCCGATGAAACGAACGGGGGGAATTATTTCCGTTATATGAGCGCGCTCTGGACCGAAAAAGAATGCCTTAGATGTCACGCCGTCCAGGGATATAAAGAAGGGGATCTCAGGGGCGGGATCAGTATTTCGATTTCAGCCGAAGACATTCTGGCCCGGCAGAGAAACGCTATTGTTTTTATCTGGCTGACCCATTTTCTGATCTGGTTTTCCGGGTTAATCGGCTCATTTGTGTCGTATAATCTGATTAAAACCGGATCTGATGAGCGAGAGGAGTTGATTGAAGAGCTGTATCACTCTATCGACGAGATCAAGACCCTGCGGGGCATGCTGCCGATCTGTGCATCGTGTAAAAAAATCAGGAACGATCTTGGGGCCTGGGAAGTCATGGAAAGTTATATTGAGGAGCATTCCGAGGCGGAATTCAGTCACGGTATCTGCCCGGATTGCGTAAAGAAACTTTATCCCGAACACGCCGACAAGATCCTGAAGAAATAGTCGGTGTTTAATGATTGTTGTCGGCAGCCCTGATATTACGGGGCGGCTGTCATGATATTTTCAGGAAGGTAATGAATAAAATAATAGCGGAAGTATTTCTGGTGTTGGGCACGACCTGCGCCGGATTGTTGCTTGGTCTGGAATTGTTGGAAGCGGATACGGCGAGTAAATTGTCATTTGCCAATGTGGCAGGGGCCATCGGTCTGTTTTGTATAGGCTCATTCCTTTTCTACCTTTTTTCAAGGAACAAATTAACCCGGTGAGGGGTATGTTGCTGGAGAGTTACAGAATCGAGATGTTCCGGCCCGAATGCAACCCCGGCTTTAGATCCCTTAACTGCCACGCCCATCTCGACCAGGATATAGGCCTGGTAATTCCATATCTCAACGCGGTCCTTGGCGGCACCGCCTTTGTAAAGGAACCGCCGTCGGTGATGTTTCGGGTGCATGGTCGATTGATTGCCGTTCATGCCGATAAGGTCTCGATTAATTCGCTGGCTGACGCCGAAGAGGCCGAAAAGGTGATGGCCTGGCTGCAACGGGAGATCAACGGGACCTGGGAAAACCGGGAACGGATTACCCCGAAGTACGAGGTTTCGGCCCGGCCGCAGCCGATGGAGGTCCTGAAGCTCCTGCCGAAAACCAATTGCGGCGAATGCGGCCAGCCGACCTGTCTGGTTTTCTCAACCCTGGTTGCCAAGGGCGCCAAGGGAGCGGGAGATTGCTTAGGGCTGGACAACGAGGGTCGCCGCAAGCTGGAAGAATATCTGTCAGGTTTCGAATTTATCGATTATTGAGATAAAATAAGGCTACGGACAGTTCATTGATTTGTTTACCTCAAATAAAAATTGGAAGGAGAATAAAATGAACAGATATCTGAGCGCGGTTTTGCTGGTTGTTACCTGGTTTCTGCCTGCTTCCCACGCGATGGCGGGCGAATGGCAAATCGACGACGACCACTCCAATGCCTACTTCTCGGTCCAGCATCTCACCGTTTCCAAGGTTCGCGGCAGTTTCAAAACCGTCAGCGGCAGCGTCACCATCGATGATAAAAGCGGCAACCTCATTGGTCTTAACCTTACCGTCGATGTAAATAGCATCGATACCGGCGTCGATAAACGGGATGCCGATCTAAGAAGCGCCAACTTTTTCGAGGTGACCAAGTACCCGACCATCACCTTCGTTTCCAAGGATGTCGACAACATCGGCAATGGTATCCTGCTGGTCATAGGCGACCTTACCATCCATGGCGTAACCCGTGAGATCACGGTGACGGCCTACGGCCCTACTCCGGAAATCAAGGACCCGTGGGGCAATGCCCGGAGAGGCCTTCGGCTCGGAAGCAGACTGAATCGTCAGGACTATGGTATTAACTACAACAAGCTCATGGACGCCGGCGGCTTGGTGGTCGGCAACATGGTCGACGCCGAGGCCGATCTGGAGTTAGTAAAAAAATAACGACTCAGCGCGATACAGTATGCGGCTTATGCTGTTTTCGATAATTGGTATGATAAAGGGCTAGCCGGAAAAAGGTGGGCTTATGGCATATCGGTTGGCGGCAAACCTGGTGTTGTTGATCCATCTGACCTTTGTCTTCTTTGTTCTGTTTGGCGGCTTCCTGGTTTTGCGGTGGCGGCGTGTTGCCTGGATTCATATTACGGCGGTCGTCTGGGGTGCGCTGGTCGAATATCTGGGCTGGTTCTGCCCTCTGACCCCATTGGAGAATTATCTAAGACAAACGGCGGGGCAGGCCGGCTATGAGGGCGGTTTTGTCGAACATTACCTGATTCTTTTATTGTATCCGGCCCAGCTGAACAGGGAGTTGCAGATTTTTTTGGTAGCGGCGGTTGTTCTGATTAATCTCGCTATATATGGTTGGTTGTTGTTTCGTATTGGCTCACTTGGAATAAGGCACTAGGTCGGTGTGATCGGGGATTAAAAAGGAAATGGGGTGTTTGGCCCAGGCATTTTAAATTCGGTGTAATTTTTAAAGAATTGCAAATCTACCAAGCCAATTCACTCTATTTGTTACAGTCAGGCGTGTGCACTCTGTGTACCTCGCGATAAAAATAGGATAATGCGCAAATCGCATCCTGCAACTCCGGTAAATCAAACAGCTCTTTGTTTGGAGAAATACAATGGCTAAGCCATGGCAGATCGTTGACAGCGTAGAGACCAACGAAGGAATTCTTGAACTTCGGCAAAGGGGAGAGAGGGATTTTCTGATTACCATCGATAACCGGGTGTTGATGAATTCCTCGGCTAATATGTCGGAGATCGTCCTGGCCGAGCTGGCCTGTGCGTCTTTCAAAAACAAGAGAAATCCTCGTGTGCTGGTTGGCGGTTTGGGGATGGCTTTTACCCTGAAGTCGGCCCTTGATAATCTCCCTGCGGACGCCGAAGTCATGGTGGCTGAGTTGACCTCCGTTGTGGTCGAGTGGTGCCGTGGGCCTTTGGCCCCCTTGACCAACGCTGCTGTTGACGATCAGCGGGTGACGGTATTGATTGAAGACGTGGCTTCTGTAATTGGTGATGCCGCCCGGAAGGGTAAGGATAATCGGTTCGATGCCATTATCCTCGATCTTTACGAAGGTCCTTACGAGGGCAATCAGGAAGGCGATTATCTTTACGGTGATGGAGCCCTGTCGTTAAGCAGGGCGGCCTTGAAACCCGGCGGGGTGTTTGCGGTCTGGTCCGAGTTTCCGGATCGGGCTTTCGAGAAGCGACTGCAAGCAGCGGGTTTTTCGGTCAACAGGCAAAGTCCCGGCAGGGGCGGGCGTCGCCATGTGGTCTATATTGCCACCAAAACTTCCGGTCCGTCTGGGTTCGGAAAACCCCGATCGGCCGGGGGAAGTAAAGGCCGACGGAAACATGTTCGCTGAACAGTGATCAACCGGAATGAATGTAGGAGCGTCTTTAGCCGCGAATTGTAATTGGCGTTATCCGGAATTGTTCGCGGCTAAAGCCGCTCCCACAAAAGGGCATTAAATATGTGGTAAGTTGGCGGCGTTCATGAATAAGAATCGTTCGTGCCAGGGATGAAAGAGGCAAAATTCACCGGCATAGCTGCGATCTTCGCAAGGGGCGCTATTCAAGTTCCGGTAATCATTATTTGCTCACCACCGTAACTAGCGACCGGCAACCGTTCTTGGCAAATTTCACCGTTGCTCGTCTTCTAATCCATTCTCTTCGAGCGCAGCAGGAAGCGGGCCGGGTGTCATCTCTTGCTTTCGTGGTGATGCCCGACCATTTCCACTGGTTGATCGAATTGCTCTGTGATGATCTGGCCGAGGTCATGCGTCTTGTCAAAGGGCGCTCTGCGCGGCTTGGCAATATCTACTTGGATCAGACTGGGAGTTTGTGGCAGAACGGTTATCATGATCACGCTCTACGGCGTGACGAGGATTTACGGGTGGCGGCTCGGTATCTGGTGGCTAATCCCCTGCGAGCCGGATTGGTCAAAAAACTGAATGAATCCGCACTGGGATGCGGCCTGGCTGTGAAATTTCGGCCGGAGGGAGGTTTTTGGGGTATGGGTTTGCGGCTC
>Ga0102953_1002283_pt1 | contig 11512 bp, 8 predicted proteins | sample SalPon2A_C_D2_MG_FD_78509 | JGI IMG/M metagenome (GOLD analysis project Ga0102953, IMG submission 78509) | Soil microbial communities from South San Francisco under conditions of wetland restoration - Salt Pond MetaG R2A_C_D2_MG | ecosystem: Environmental > Terrestrial > Soil > Wetlands | place... | reverse complement strand
TCACGTCGTCGAGGGGCGGCAGACGGTGGTCGATCGGGTGATCGGGCGCGGCAATGAACGGACAGAGACCGAGGTGATCGAGCGCGCGATCGATCTGGCCCCGGGTGAACCTGTGAGTCCGCGGAAACTGCTCGAGGTTCAGCGCCGGCTCTATCGCTTGGGAGTTTTCTCCAGCGTCCAGGTCAGGCTGCTGCCGGGTACGCCCGAGAGCTCAGGCAGGGATGTGGCCGTGGACGTGGTGGAAGGCAAGAATCGCAAGGTCCTGTATGGCCTGGGCTACGACTCGGAATACGGCATCAGGGGCCTGATCGGCTATTCAGCAAGCAATCTCTTCGGCCGCGCCATGTCGGTGCAGGTCGACTGGCGCGAGAGCCAGCGCGACCGGCAGTTTCGCGCCCTTTTCCAGCAGCCCAGCCTGGGGCGGCTGCCGGTTCCCGTTACCTACTCGCTCTTCCGCGTGCAGCAAAAGGAGCAGAGCTTCGTCTCCTTGCGCCGCGGCACGCAGGTTGAGGCATACCGTCTGTTCGGCGCCAGTGTTCGTTTGGGTCTCCTCTACAACTACCGGATCGTCGATGTCAGCAACCTCGACCCGGAGCTCGCGGAGATCCAGATCAACCGCGACCTGCGGCGCGATCAGATCTCGAGCCTGACGCCGAATCTCCTGATCGATCACCGCGACGATCCGCTCAACCCGACGCGAGGATGGACGACGAACCTCCAGCTCGAATATGCGTTTCCGCTCCTGTCCGCCGACGCGAACTTTCTCAAGCTGTTCGCCCAGCAGACGGCCTACCTGCCAGTGGGGCGCGCCGGTGTCCTCGCGGGGAGCATTCGCCTGGGGGCGATCGAGCCTCTGCCGCGCGCAACCCTCGTCGATTCGACCGTTCCGGCGGGTCTCCCCTCGAGCCGCATCTTCATCGCCGAGCGTTTCTTTGCCGGCGGCCGCACCTCGCAGCGCGCCTATACGCGTGACGGCCTGGGTATTCCAGGCCAGACGCTGAAGCTCGCCTACAACCCCGACGATCCGACGGCTCCGCCGCGGATCGTTCCCATCGGCGGCGACGGCCTCCTGCTCGCCAATCTCGACTATCGTTTTCCGATCGCCGGGCCGGTGGGCGGAACCTTGTTCGTCGACTCGGGCAACGTGTGGGCGGACTGGAGAAGCATCGATCTCGGCCAGCTGAGGACCGGTGTGGGCCTTGGCTTGCGCTATCTCTCCCCGATCGGCCCCCTGCGCCTCGACGCGGGCTGGAAACTCCATCGGTTGCGCGGTGAGAGCGGGTACGAGGTCTTTCTCAGCTTCGGCAACCCGTTCTAGCTCGCCCTCCGATGGTAGACTGCGGAGCGTGAAGAAGGCGAGTCCTTTCTCGACCATCGAAGAGGCGATCGAGCAATTCCGCGCCGGCCGCATGGTGGTGATCGTCGACCCCGAGGACCGCGAAAACGAGGGGGACCTGGCGATCGCGGCGGAGAAGGTGACGCCGGAAGCGATCAACTTCATGGCCGCGGAGGGACGTGGTCTGATCTGCCTTTCCCTCACCCAGGAACGATGCGGCGAGCTCGCGCTGGCCCCAATGGTGGCTGACAACAGCTCCCGCTTCGGCACCGCTTTCACGGTTTCGGTCGACGCCAGGGGGAAGACGACGACCGGCATCTCGGCGGCCGACCGGGCGGCGACGATCCTCACCGCCGTCGATCCCGCTTCCGGTCCCGAAGACCTGGTCCGGCCGGGCCACGTCTTCCCGCTCGCCGCGGTCCACGGAGGGGTGCTGCGCCGTTCTGGCCAGACCGAAGCCTCGGTGGATCTCGCGCGGCTCGCCGGCTTGCGTCCAGCGGGAGTGATCTGTGAAGTGATGAATGCCGACGGCACGATGTCGCGACTCCCCGACCTCACCGAGTTCGCCCGTCGTCACGAGCTGCCCCTGATCTCGATCGGACAGCTCATCCGCTACCGGCTACGGAATGAACGGCTGGTGGAACGGGTCGCTTCCCCCCGCCTTCCGACCTCCTTCGGCGAGTTTCGCGTCCTCGCCTACCGGTCCCCGCTCAGCGGAGAAGAGCATCTCGCTCTGAAGATGGGGGAGTGGGAGGCGGACGAGCCGGTTCTGGTGCGACTTCACAGCCAGTGCCTCACCGGCGACGTTTTCGGTTCCTCCCGGTGTGATTGCGGCGAGCAGCTCGAACGGGCCCTGGAGGCAATCGCCGCCGCTGGGCGCGGCGCCCTTGTCTATCTTCTCCAGGAAGGGCGCGGCATCGGCCTTCTGGCCAAGCTCCAGGCTTACGAGCTGCAGGATCAGGGGCATGACACGGTGGAGGCCAACGAGCTCCTGGGTTTCAGCGCCGATCAGAGGGACTACGGCATCGGCGCCCAGATTCTGCGTGACCTGGGCGCCAACCGCGTCCGGCTGATGACCAACAATCCCGAGAAGCAGACGGCGCTCGAAACCTACGGTATCGAGGTCGTGGAGCGGATTCCCGTCGAGGTCCCGGCCAACGAAGAGACGCGGGAATACCTGCGCACCAAGCGAGACAAGCTCGGACACCTCCTGAAGCTGGTGTGAGAGATCCCGTCATCGTTCCCGATTCGGCCGGCGCCCTACAGGTGAGGGCCGGCCGCTTGCATAGTGCTTTCCATTATGAGAGAGGGGCTATCGGGGAGGCCGGCCGGCCGCGTCATTCCCGCGCAAGCGGGAATCCACTATCAAAGCATGCCCTTCCACAGATCTCTCCATCCCGGGTATGCCCGCTCGATCAGCTCCAGCTTTCAGGTCCGGTTTCGTTTCTTGAGATGTGTACGGCCGGCTGCCTTTCCATCACGGGCGGTATTCTGGATTCCCGCTTGCGCGGGAATGACGGGACTTAGAGTGGTTCGCCTCGGGAGCCATAACCCAATTCCTTCAGGTTGGCTTCAATGTCGGCACCCCTTTTGGGCCGCCGACCGCTTCAGCACACCGGGTTCCACTTGCGACTTGAAGCGGCCGACGCCACTGTCGGCCGAGGGCGACTTTCATGATGTTGGAGCCCTGTCATTGCGAGGAGGCGCTGGGCGCCGACGAAGCAATCCCGATTTGCCGGCGCGGAATTGTGGTCGCCGCATCGAGACCGCCGCGTCGTCCTGCGGGCTCCTCGCGGTGATAGATCGCGGACCGTCGAGATCGCTGGATTCGAGGGATTGGGAAGAGGTGATCCGATGAAGATCGCCCTCGTCGCCAATCGTTGGCCTTGGCCACCGCGCCGCGGCGACCAGTTGCGTGCCTCTCAGCTCGCCGGTTTCCTCGACCACGAGTACGAGCTGACGGTTCTGGCTCCGCTGCCGCCACGGGGCGAGGCTCCATGGGCCGGTCCCACCAGCGCCGAGCTGGTCCCGTTCGAGATCGGCGTTTGGGATCGGGTCTACGGACTGGCCAACGCCGCGCTCACCGGCAAGCCGCTGGAGTCGGGACTCCTGCGCTCGCGCCGGCTTCTCGACCTCATCGAGATGGTGAATCCCGATCTCGTCATCCTCCAGCTGGCGCGCCTCGCTCCCTGGATCACTCGGCGGCTCGAGGGCGTGCCGCTGATCGTCGATTTCGTCGACAGTTTGAGCCTCAATTTCGAGCGCCGGGCGAGACTGGACAAGGGCTGGAAACGCCCGTTGCTCAAGCTCGAGGCGAAGCGGCTCGCCCGGGCCGAGCGTGATCTCGTGGCGGCAAGCGCGGCGAGTGTAGTGGTCGCGGCGCGCGATCGCGACTTCATCGCTCGCGCCCTCGATCGGAAGCTGGCGTCGCGCCTTGCGGTGATACCGCTCGCGATAGACCTCAGTAACATCGCTCCCAGCGACCGCCAGGCTGGCGCCGGCGTCAACTTCGTTGTTACCGGGAGCCTCGGCTACTATCCCACCGCGGAGGGCCTGCGCTGGTGGCTGCGGGATGTGTGGCCTCCGGTTCGGAGGGCATTGCCCGAGGCGCGTTTGACCATCGCCGGCTCCCGGGCAGGTCGTGGACTCTCCGCGTTGATCGCAAGGGCCGGTGCCGAGCTCGTCGCCGATCCAGAGTCTCTGGATGGGATCCTGGGCACCGCAACCGCGTCGCTCGTGCCTCTCCGCGCCGGTTCCGGATCACCGATCAAGGTGCTCGAGGCCTGGCGCGCGGGGGCTCCCGTGGTGTCCACCACGTGGGGCGCGGCGGGAGTGGAGGGTAGGAGAGGCGAGGATCTGCTGATCGCCGACGAGCCTGGCGCCTGGGTGGAGGCGCTGGTCGCGCTCAGTCAGGACCGCGGTCTCAGGGAGCGCCTGGCGCGGGGGGGGCTCGAGCGGCTGCAACGTGATTACGCGGCTCAAACGGTGGCGGCCGAGTGGCGTCGTCTGATCAGCAGCGTCGGCGCGCAGTCTGCTATCTTGGCGGCGAAGCCGTGAAGCGATCCAACCATCCGTCAACCGCGCAAGCCGGCCGGGGCGCAGGCCGAGCCGAGCGCTGGGGCGCAATCTTCGTCGCCGTTCTGATCCTCGTCGTGCCGGCGATCGTCATGCCGTCGGCTCGCGACTCCTTCGCCTTGCCCAAGTTGGTGGCGGCGCAAGCGCTCGGCCTGGCATCGCTCCTCGTGCTCTCCTTCGAGCTCTTCCCAGCGGGGCGGATCGCCCCGTGGAGGCTCCCCGTCGTCAGGGCGGTTTTCCCCCTGCTCCTGGTCGCGACCAGCGGATTGCTGTTCAGTCCCCATCGTGCCGTGGTTGCCACGGCAGTCGTTGCTCTGACGATCGGAAGCGCTTGTCTGGTGGGCTGGAGCGCCGGCATTCGGGCCAGGGGCCTCTATACCCTCCTCGCTCTGCTTGCGATTCCGGCCACGCTTCTCGCCGCGGTGGGGCTCCTCCAAGCGTCCGGGCTCTTTCAGCCCTTCGCCCTTTCGGTGGCTTCGGGCAATCGCATGGCGGTCACCTCCCTGGCCGGGAACGTGGGCACCCTCGGAGCGTTCTTGGTTCTTCCGATCTTGATCGCTCAAGCCCGCGTCATGAAGACCAGGAGATGGTCGCTGGGCTGGTGGTGGTACCTCGCGGTCATCGCGATCTCGTTTGCTGCTCTCGTCGCGACCCGGACCCTTACTCCCTTGTTGGCCGCGGGTATGGGCACCGCGTGCCTCTGGTTCGTGCGACTACCGCGCCGCAGGTGGTTGGGTCTCGCCGCGGCGCTCGTCGTCTCCGCCACCTTGCTCGCGGTCGGCGTGGCGCCGGTCCGCAGCCGGGTGCTGGCAAAGTGGGACGCGGTGCGGCATGGCGAGGTCAACGCTCTTTTGACCGGTCGCCTCGACGGTTGGCGCGCGGCCCTGTGGATGTTCGAGCGGCATCCGCTGCTCGGGGTGGGACAAGGCGCTTTCGTCACCGAGTTCATTCCCGCGAAGCGAGCCCTTCTGGCGGCGGGCGTCAAGTTCGACGTGTACCAGTTCACGCCGGTCTTCAGTCATGCTCACAACGAGCTCCTCGAGGTTGCGGCGGAGCTCGGCTTGCTAGGCCTGGCGGCGCTCGGCTGGGGCCTGTTCATCCTGGCGCGAACGATCCGCGGGGTGCGTACGACGACGGGTCCGGAGCGCGCGCTCCTTTGGGGTGGGCTCGCCGCTCTCGCCGTTCTTTCGCTCGCGGACTTTCCATTCCGGCTGGCGCTCGTCGGGTACCCCGCCGTTCTCTTTCTGGCCTGGGTGTTTCGCTTTGCTGCCGAGAGCGAGGGACGATGAGGAAGCGCTGGGCGTTCTGGGTCGCCTTGCCCTGCCTTCTCGCGGCCCTGACTCTGCAGACCGCGCACGGCATGCATCGGGTCGAGGCTAGCCAGACTCTGCAGGCGGTCGAGGCGAGGACCGTCCAGGTCGTGGCCCTCGGTCGCGCGCCAGCACAACTGCTCCATGCCAACGCGGTTGCGCTCGAACGCGCGGCGGAGCTCGATCCGGGCAACGTGGCCGTGCCCATCGCCCTCGGCTCGCAGTACCTCCTGATGCGAGCCCCGGAAGCCGCGATCGAACAGTATCGCCGCGCCCTGCGCCTCGAGCCGCGTCCAGAGATCTATCTCAACCTCGGCCGCGCCTTCTTGCTGCAAGGGGATCGGGAGAAGGCCAGACGGAACTTTCGCTTGGCGGCGCGACTGAGCCCCAGCCTGAGGCGGCAAGTTCCTCTAGGCCTCTTGCGCTGAGCGGCGTGCGGCTCACACACCGCGCGAGGTGAGGACGGTCTTCAGGGTCATCACCAGGATCGTCAGGTCCAACCACAGGCTCCAGTTGGCGATGTAGGCCAGGTCGTAGCGCAGTTTGTTTTGGGCGCTTGAGTGGTAGTCGCCATGAATCTGCGCCATTCCGGTGAGACCCGGGGCGACGGCGAAGCGCTCGGCATAACCGGGGACCTCGCGGAGATATCTCTCCACAAAGCCGGGGCGCTCGGGTCGCGGGCCAACGAGGCTCATCTTGCCGCTCAGGACGTGAACGAGCTGCGGCAGCTCGTCAAGCCGAAGACGTCTCAAGAAGGAGCCGATGGAGGTGACACGAGGATCGTCGATACTCGCCAGGCGTTCTTCATTCACTTCCTCCGCACCGAGTCGCATGGTCCGGAACTTGAGCAGGACGAAGAATCTTCGTCCCCGCCCCACCCGGACCTGCCGGAAGAGCACCGGGCCTCTCGAGCTGAGGCGCACGGCGAGGGCGCAGAGGAGCATGAGCGGGATCGCTAGCAGGAAGAGGGCTCCACCCAGAGTGAGGTCGAAAGCCCTCTTTACAGGCCGGTTGATTCTCCACTCGGTCGCTCCGGCGACCTGAATCAGGGGAATGTCCCTCACCCAGCGGAAGCGAGTGCGCCCGATCAGACTCTCGAAGGGCCCTGGAACCAGCAGCACGGAGCCGCGGCCCGTTCCCGACCGTGCCAGTCGATCGAGGAGCGAGGTTCGCCAGGAGACCTCCTCCGCGGCAAGCACGATGTCGTCGACCTTTCCTCCGGCCACCAGGGCGAGGAGGTCGTCGATCGTCCCCAGGTTGGGGCCCAGTTGCGGATCGGGAATGGGGTCTCCGGAGGGCGTTCCCGCCGGGTTGGGAACGTAGCCGGCGAGAGTGAAGTGAGCGTGCTCCTGGCCGCGGATGCTCGCGGCGATCTCGCGTGCCGCGCTACCGCCGCCGATGAGCGCGACCCGCCGGGAGCGGACAGGAAACCAGCTCTTCGTGGTGGCTTTCCAGGCACGCAGCAGGAGGTAATCAAGGGGGAGATAGATCAGGAGAATGGATCGCGGGAAGGTGCGCGCCGCGAGGAAGAAGAAGGCAGTCAGAGCCAGCCCTTGAAGGGTACAGGCGAGAGCGAGAGCCCGGCTGGTCCCTCCCGGGTCGTTCCTCTCCGGAGGATCGTAGAGACCGAGAAAATAGAGGGAGACTATCTGAGCCGCCCCGAACAGCCACCAGTAGTCGAGGAAGAAATGGATGCGACCGGGCGGCAGCAGGCCGATCGTGCCCGGCAATGGGATGTGGATACGGGCCAGGAATGCCGCGGCGAGCGCGGCGGCGGCTAGCCCCAGGTCCCCCGCGACCCTGACAGGGGTGCGGAGATAGTTCCGCAATTGCGGTTGGTCCGCGGTCATTCCGGCTTCGGTCGGCCACTGAGAATCGAGCCGAGGAGGAAGTTCCAGCGATAATCGAGATCCCAGGCCGCCGTTCGCCGCCAATGGGAGGGCGAGAGCATCGATACACATCGCGCCAGGGCGGCGAGGCGCGGACGAGTCAGGACCAGCCAGGCAATTTGCGGATGGAGGTCGGCGATCCGTCGCGCGGCACTCCCGGCCGCACGCGCCCTGGGACGAAAGCCGTCTGGGCTGCCGTAGTAGTGATTGTGAAAGGCCACAGCCTGAGGAAGATATCGTATCGCCCGCCCGTGCCATGCTTGGCGGAAGGCCCATTCGCTGTCCTCGCCGACGCTGAGCTCGGGCGAGATGTCAAAGAGCTGATCCTCGGCCCAGGAGCGCGGCAGCGAGAGATGAGCGCTCCAGCAACCGTGCCAGGGTACGGTTGCTTCCGCCTCGAGAGTGTCGAAATGGAACTGGTGCCCGCCCGGGGCCAACCATCTCATATAGTCGCTGATCGGGCTCTCGGGATCCCAATTGACATGTCCCATCAGGATTGCGGGACCGAGCCGCGCTTGTGCCTCGACATGCATGGCCAGACAGTCGGAAGCGGGTCGCGTGTCGTCGTTCAAAAAGAGGATGAGCGAAGCCTCGGCGTGGGCGATGCCGAGATTCCGCGCGGCCCCAGCGCCCGAGCGCGGCTGACTCAAGAGTCTGATGGCAAAGGGCCAGCGCCGCGCTTCGACTACCGCGCGCGAAGGCGGATGCTCTCCATCGAGCGCCACGAGAACCTCGAAACCCCTCTTGAACGGCACGGAGTCGCCCAAAGCCTCGAGCGTTCTCCGAAGCTTTGACGCCCGCCCTTGTGTGGCTATGATGACGGAGATTGCAGGCGGCCGAGGCGCGCTCATGATGAGGTCGAACCAAGATAGCAGAGTTAGCGGAGAGTTAGGGCGGGCGTCGACGCTCGATCCCCCTTTGATCGCCGGATGATGGGACAGGGAGCGTGGGGATCCGGTGATGACGGGAGACTGGTGGCTGTCTTCGCGGCGGTCCTGGCGATCGCTCCATTCGCGTCGGTGCCTTTGCCGTTTCGCGCCTCACTCTATCTTCAGGCGGCGCTGGCCGTTGCCCTGACCGGTTGTCTTCTTGGTCTGCTCTGGCGTCGGCCGCGAAATGCGTGGCGGCGAGCCAGGAGCGTGTCCGGAATGATGTGGGTGGGCGTTGCTCTTTATGGAGGAACGGCGATCCTCGGTCTCCTCGTCGCGGTAGCCGCGGGAAGGGACTTGAAGCGAGCTGCGGGTCAGTTTCTCGCCATGGGCCTCCTGGCAGCGGCCGCGGTCGGCGCCTTCGCCCTGCGCGGGAACAGGGCTTGGAGCAATTTGAGCCTGGGTTTGACCATGGGAGCGGCTGCGGGCGCCTCCATCGATCTGCTTCACTGGGCCTGGTCCTTGCTGCGTGGGAATCCGCTCCTCCGGCTCACCTTCGCCAACGCGGTCAACGCGAGCTCGGTGAGCTTGATGGCCTTGCCTTTTGCCCTGGCCCTGGCATTCCATCGACCCTCCCGCTTCGTTGGTTGGGCGCTCACCCCGCTCCTGCTCCTGGACATCATCGGATCGGGTGTGCGCTCGCTCTGGCTGGTCACGATAGCCGTGATCCTTCTCCTCCTGATCGGCAGATTCGGCTGGAATTGGTTGCTATCTCGGCGCGCCCTGGGATGGGCCGGGGTCCTGATCGTCGCTCTCGCGGTTCTCGGTCTAGCGCTGATATCCGCCGGCAAGACGGCGCGGCCGGTGCCGGGAGGGACCGGGAAGGCGGCGTCGATCTTCGCTCCCTCGTCGGCGCTCGGGGCGGCCGGCGAAACGAGAGGGGTGGTCAGATTCGCCTGGCCGAGAGGTGGGTCTCCAAGTCCCGCGGCCTTCTCGGCGCCTTTTGGCATCCGGGCGGGGAGGGCCTTCGATCTCACCGCCTGCGTCTTACCGGGCGCCGAGGGACGGGCGGCGATCGAGATCCTCTGGTTGGGGGAAGGGAGAAGGATCTTGGGGATGAACCGGCTCGAGCTCGAGAGGCGATCCCCAACCGGCTGTGTTTCTCGGTCGTTGACCTCCCCGCTAGGGGCGACAGCCGCCCGGCTGGTCTTTCGCGGCGGCTCCTTGTCCGGCCTCTGGAGGCTCCACAGTATTGCACTGGATGACGCGGGCCCAGCTTGGATCGCTCCCCTCACCAGACAACTCGGCTTCGAGATGTCGCGGGCTAGGTCGCTGGTCGAGTTTCTCCATCACCCCTCTAAGATCGACGAGGGGACGGTGACCATACGGTTCCGTTTGCAGGAATCGCTCGCGGTGCTGCGCCAGTTTCGTTCTTCGTCTCTGGTCGAGAAGGTCTTCGGTCACGGCTTGGGCGCCCTGTTGCCGCTCCACCTCTATGGCTTCGACAATCGCGGACATTGGATTCACTACTCCGAGGTGAACTTCATTCACAACTTCTATTTCTTCTTGCTCTTCAAAGTGGGGATCCTCGGTCTGATCGCGGTCTGCGCCGCCCTGCTCTGTTGGATGACCTACCTCTACCTGCTGTTACGCCGGGGTCTGTCGGAACCGGTCCGGTCCTTCGTCCTCGCCTCTTTGATCGCCTGGCTGGGCTTCGCGGTCTGGAGCCTGGCCGCGCCCGAAATCCTCGATTTTCGCTTGGCTCCCCTGTGGGGGCTGATGCTCGGAGTCGCCGCGGCTTCGAGCCGTGCGACTCGCCTGAGCGATGGCGCGCAAGGAGCGAGCGCTAGCGACCCCTGACGACCCTCTCTACTTGTGCCAGATCTCCCTCACCGCGGCGCGATGACCACGGAGAAGGGACCGGGCTCGCTCCCGATCACCAGGTCCTCCGCGCACCGTATAGGCGAGCGCCCGGCTCAGGACGTAGGTGCCGTGGATAACCGCCAGGTACATCTTGTAGAGACGAGAGCGGTAGGGCCGAAGGCGGGTCTTCGCCATGTGCTCGAGGTAAAAAGACGACCTTTCGGAGGATCCGGTCGCCTGTCCCAGGTGGTGCACGATCTTCATCGCGGGGGCGAACCAGAGTTTCCAGCCGGCCCGCCGCATGCGCATGCAGAGGTCGAGGTCCTCGTGGTAGAGAAAGATGTCGGGAGAAAAGCCGCCGACATCCTCCCAGGCGCCGGCGGCAAGCGCCATGGCGGTCCCTGGGATGAAGGCCACCTCTCTAGATTGGCGGGCGGCGGCGGGGTCCTTGCTCTGCTTGACGGTGCCCGTCAGTAACGAGAGACCTCCCCCCGCGTACCAGAGCGGCCCTCCCGGCTCGTCGAGGTAGATGGGCCCCGCGGCCGCCCCGACGCCGTTTCGTAGGGCATCGAGCGCCGCGTCGAGATAGCCGGGCAGCAGCTCGACGTCGGCGTTGAGAATCACGTAGGCTGCGAGCCTCTCGAGCTCCTTCAGTCGCTGGACGCCGCGATTGGCACCCGCCCCGAATCCCGGGTTGTCGGGAGAGAAAAGTAGGATCACTCCGGGCGGCAGGTCGCCGGAAACGAGCGTGGATCCAGGGGTGTCGGAGTTGTCGACGACCACCACTCTGCGGGCCGCTCGCGAAGGGTCTTGGAGAACCGAGGCGACGCAACGCTGGAGAGAGCCGGGCGTCTGGTAGTGAACCACCACGACCCCCAGAGAGGCATGCCGGTCAGCCATTCGCCGCCTTCAAATCGCGTCGGGGCCATGCTGCGAGAGCGAAATTTCCGAGCGCGGCGAAGCTATGGACGGCGACCGCGACGGTTGCCGCGGCGAGGAGCCCCGCGCGTGGGATCCAGACCATATTGAGGCCGAGGGCAAGAGCGAGGCTCACGCAGAGAAGCGCGAACCCCCACTTCTGCCGGTGCCAGGCAGCGACGACGACCCCCAGGACCATCGAGGCGCAGGCGCCGGGGAGGGCCCATGCGAGGCGGCCGAGGAGCTCGGCAT
>Ga0102953_1002281_pt1 | contig 11516 bp, 8 predicted proteins | sample SalPon2A_C_D2_MG_FD_78509 | JGI IMG/M metagenome (GOLD analysis project Ga0102953, IMG submission 78509) | Soil microbial communities from South San Francisco under conditions of wetland restoration - Salt Pond MetaG R2A_C_D2_MG | ecosystem: Environmental > Terrestrial > Soil > Wetlands | place... | reverse complement strand
TCAGCTCCGTATTTTGCAATTAAATCGAGCGGATCGGGAGAGTTACCAAGCGATTTCGACATTTTTCTTCGCTGCGCATCACGCACCATCCCGGTAAAATATACATTTTTATATGGAAATTGATTTCGGTATTTATAACCTGCAATAATCATTCGAGCCACCCAAAAGAAAATAATGTCGGGTGCAGTTACCAAATCGGAAGTTGGGTAATAATAGTTTACCTCATCATTGTCAGGGTAACGTATTCCATCGAAAACAGAAATTGGCCACAGCCAGCTCGAGAACCAGGTGTCGAGTGCATCTTCGTCCTGTTTAAGGTCGGCAGCGGTTAATCCGGGATTTCCCGATTTTTCTTTGGCCAGTTCGAGCGCCCATTCCGGTGTTTCGGCACAAATAAAAGTTCCATCTTGAAGGTAGTAAACCGGAATCTGATGTCCCCACCACAGCTGACGGCTAATACACCAGTCTTTGATGTTACCCATCCAATGGTTATAAATATTTTTGAATTTTGCCGGATAAAACCTGATATTATCGTTCATCACATTTTCCAGCGCCGGTTTTACCAGTTCTTCCATTTTCAGGAACCACTGCGCCGAAAGTTTCGGTTCGATAATCACATCCGTCCTTTCCGAGAAACCTACCTTGTTGGTATAATCTTCAATTTTGGCCAGGTTACCCGCTTTTTCCAGCTCGGGAACAATTTTTTCGCGAACAGCAAAACGATCTTCGCCAATGAACAACTCTGCCTTTTCACTCAGCGTTCCGTCATCATTAAAAATATCGATGGATGGCAGGTTGTGGCGCATTCCAATTTCGTAGTCGTTGATGTCGTGTGCAGGCGTAATTTTCAGGCATCCCGTACCAAATTCCATGTCAACATACTCATCTTCAATAATCGGAACCGAACGGTTAACCAGTGGTACGAGCACCCGTTTCCCCTTTAAATGTTTGAACCTTTCGTCTGCCGGATTTACGCAAACTGCAGTGTCGCCTAAAATAGTTTCCGGACGAGTAGTAGCAATCGTAACAAAAGCCCCCTCTGACTCCCCCGAAAGGGGAAAAAACTCCTTCCCCTTTGGGGAAGGTTGGGATGGGGTCTCTATTTTATATTTCAGGTAATACAGTTTTCCCTGCATTTCCTTATAAATCACCTCTTCATCAGAAAGAGCTGTTTTGGCTGCCGGATCCCAGTTAACCATACGTACACCACGGTAAATCAGGCCTTTGTTAAACAGGTCGACAAACACTTTAATTACCGATTCACTGCGGGCTTTGTCCATGGTAAATGCGGTACGTTCCCAGTCGCATGAAGCCCCCAGTTTTTTTAGCTGTTCAAGGATAATTCCGCCGTGTTTATCAGTCCAGTCCCAGGCATGCTTCAGAAATTCGTCGCGGGAAAGATCGTACTTGTCAATGCCTTCAGCACGCAGTTTATTCACCACTTTGGCTTCTGTAGCAATGGAAGCATGGTCGGTTCCCGGCACCCAGCAGGCATTTTTGCCGGTCATGCGGGCACGACGTACCAAAATATCCTGAATGGTATTGTTTAGCATGTGCCCCATGTGTAAAACACCGGTTACGTTTGGCGGAGGAATGACAATCGTATAAGGCTCACGCTCATCGGGTTCCGAATGAAAATAGTTGTTTTCCATCCAGTATTTGTACCACTTGTCTTCTACTTCTGCCGGTTTGTATTTGCTTGGAATTTCCATGTTTATTGTATTCAGCTAAAACTCTTAAAAAATGAGCCACAAAAGTACAATGAAAAGTTGAAAGTTGAAAAAGGAAGTCTTTCATATAAATTGTAATGATTAAAGATTTAGATTCCTGAAACAAATTTTCATTTATCCAGGGGAATAGTCAATGTAAAATTTCCGTATAACATAGTTTATAACCCGGAATACAGAAGGGAAAGTTTTATTTTATTAATTGAATTGATAACATGAAATATACGACAAAAACGTCAGTAGTGTGTTAATTTATATTTCAAATACTTTTTATATTGAATTACCTTTTTTTGAGCAAACTGCCGTAACTTACAATCCTTTAAATAAATGAAATCATGAAAATAGAAAAGGTAAGTACCGAAGCAAGAACAGCATTTTACATCGCTTTCTTATTACTATTTTTTGTGCTGGGTTGCGGTACTAATAAAAATAATGGTCCGTTACAACCAACTGAGCTGTCTGATTACGTGAACCCGTTTATTGGAACGTACAAAGAGGGGCATACCTTTCCGGGTGCCTGTTTGCCTTTTGGAATGGTGCAACTAAGTCCTGATAATGGCTACAGAGGAGTTAAAGCATATAATTATTCGCAAAAATCGATTTTAGGATTTAGTCACACCCATTTAAGCGGAACCGGTCCTGGCACCTTAACCAATTACAATAATATACTTGTGATGCCAACCATCGGTGATCTGAAAGTATTTCCCGGAGTTACAAAAGACCCCGATATCCTTGCAAGGAGAAACCTAGGAAAAAGACTGGATAATCTTTCAGTTGAAGAACAACAAAAACTGGAAAGGATGTCTGGCGAAGAACGGAAACAAATACGAATAACGCTTTTTCAGGAGGAAAAACAAAAAGTACTCGATGAACTTTCAAAAACAGGTTATGATACAACTCAAACAATTAAAGGATATGAATCAAGTTACAGCCACGATGAAGAAGAGGCCAGCCCCGGATATTACGCGGTTAATCTGAAGGATTACGATATTAAAGCGGAGATGACTGCAACTACCCGCTCAGGTTTTCACAGATATACTTTTCCCGAAACGCAAGAAGCTCATATCATTATGGACGTGACCCACTCGTTTACACCCGGCCGGGATGCTTATGTGAAAATTCTGAACGAAAATCAAATTGAAGGATATGTCACGGGCGACATGGAAGGCAATTATACCCGTCCGCTTACCTGTTACTTTTTTGCTGAATTCAACAAACCATTTTCGTCTTACGGCACATGGAATGGCGAAAATATTCATCAAAATTTGAATGAAATATCAGGAAAAGATGGCGTTGGTGTTTTTGTAAATTATTCAACCCAAAAAGGGGAGCAGGTATTAATTAAGGTAGGTATTTCATTTGTAAGCATCGATGGTGCAAAAAAGAATCTGGAGGCAGAAATACCGCACTGGAATTTTGATAAAATTCGAACACAGGCTAAAGAAATCTGGAATCAAAAGCTCAATAAGATAAAAGTAACGGGAGGTACAGAAGACCAAAAGGTAAGTCTTTACACTTCAATTTATCATTCGTTACTATTTCCACGGACTTTTTCTGATGTTGACGGGTCGTACTACAGCCATTTTGATAGCTCCGTGCATCAAACAAAAGGTAAACCCTATTATGTTGATTTTTCGCTTTGGGATACCTACCGGGCAGAGCATCCTCTGCTGGCTTATCTCGAACCGGAGAAACAAAATGAAATGATCCAAAGTTTACTGGAAATGTATGATCAGGGAGGCAGGCTTCCGCTCTATGTAAGTTATAAAAATTATTATATGAAAGTAATGATCGGTGATCATGCTACTTCGGTGATTACAGATTCTTATATGAAAGGAATTCGTGATTATGATGTTGAAAAAGCCTATGAAGCCATGAGAAAGAATGCAACTGAACCCGGCGAAACAGAAAGTAGCAGAACAGGATTGGATGATTACATAAATTTGGGATACACTCCGGTTGACAAAGTCAGGGAATCGGTTTCGGTAACTATGGAATATGCGTATGATGACTGGTGTCTGGCACAAATGGCAAAGGCTCTGGGAAAACCGGACGACTTTAAGCTGTTTTCAAAAAGAGCAAAAAATTATGAAAATTTGTATGATAAACAGACCGGTTTTATGCGGCCAAGAATGGCAGATGGTTCATGGCTGCAAATGTGTAAGGAACCTCCTGAAATAATCAAAACAGATTACAACCAATACTACAGTTGTTTTGATCCTCTCTGGGTTGGAGTAAGTCCCAGCCGATATTTTACCGAGTCGAATGCATGGCAGTATCTTTGGCATGTACCTCACGATGTACAGGGATTGATAAATTTAATGGGTGGCAGAAAAGAATTTATTAATAAACTGGACACACTTTTTACTATGACCCCGGATGAAACAGGCCCTGAATATGCCCCGCTTTACAGCAAAATCGGACAGTACGTACATGGTAACGAGCCAGTGCACCATGTTGGGTATTTATACGATTATGCCGGAGAGCCCTGGAAAACTCAAATGCGGATTCATCAAATTATGAAAGAAAAATACCTTGCTGCACCGGATGGTTTATGCGGCAACGATGATATGGGGCAAATGTCTGCCTGGTACATATTCAGCGCTATGGGATTCTACCCTGTTGCCCCCGGGCAAAATGTATTTGCCATTGGAACACCGCTTTTTAAAGAATTGACTTTGAATCTGGATGAATTTTACAATGGAAATAAATTTACGGTAAAAGCCAATAACATTTCACCTGATAATTTTTACATACAATCAGCTACCTTAAATGGAAAAACCTGGAACAAACCCTGGATAACCCATGATGACATCATAAAAGGAGGAACGTTAATTTTTGAAATGGGTCCCACTCCCAATAAAAAGTGGGGAAGTAATCCTGAAGATGCTCCGCCGTCAATGAGCGGTAAGTAATTTTCTAGTTGAAATATTCCCGTAAAAATCGAATAAAATTTGCGTGCATAATATTTTCAATGTCCTCTTTTTTATATCCGCGATTTCTTAAAATGAATGGCAACTTTTGAATATCGGCAATGGTATCCAAATCATATGGGCATTGTTCGGTTCCGTAACCACCGTCCAGATCGCTGCCCACACCAACATGCAATGAATCTCCTGCCAGTTGGCAAATGTGGTCGATGTTGTTGGCCATGATTTCCATGGTTACATTTCGTGATTTTGGTGTCGACTCACCGCGAATCCAGTCGGGAACCATCATCCAGGCATCCAGCGCGATTCCAATAACCGCATTGTGTTTGATTAATTCCAGTATCATTTCATCTGAAAACTGGCGGTTGTGGTTTACAAATTTTCTACAGTTGTTGTGGCTGGCCCAAACCGGCCCACCGAAAATTTCCATGGCATGCCAGAATGCATCGTCGTTGAGGTGGGTAGCATCCAAAATCATGTTTAGCTTTTCCATGGTCTTGAGTAATTCAATTCCTTTTTCATTCAACCGTCCTGAAGAATTGGTGCCGTTAGCATAAATTCCCGGTCCGTAATGTGCAGGCCCAACGGCACGCAATCCATAATTGTAAGCCCGGTGCAAATGCTCCATCGAAATAATTGAATCAGCTCCCTCCAAACTCAGCATGTAACAAATGGGAGTTTTTTTATCTGGATCTTCCCAGAGTTTCAAACTTTCTTCAAGTGATTGAGAATCGGTAATTTGTTTCATTTCGCCGGCTTCCTCCATGGTTCGGTACCATTGCAATTGCCCCTGTGTTTGTGCCCAGGCTTGTTCCTGTGAAAACCATCCGGGAATCGGGCTTTCTGGTTTTACCACCCGGCTGATTTGTGTAGCTACCACCAGTCCTACTTTCCCTTCCCGCAAAGCGGGAAAAGAAACCGTATTCCGGCCGCGGTCCGGTTTGTCAGTCATTCCTATTTCACTTTCGCGTATTTGCTGTACCGTCCAGCGCTGGTCGCGGTTCCACTCCATCGCATTCATCGAAATATCCAAGTGCACATCAAAACAAAGTATTTTATTATCGGTTGAATTACTCATTATTTTTCAAATTAAAAAGTTCTTTTTCGGGCCACCACCTCCCAGGTTCCCACTACTTTATTATTCTCTACTACATAAACCTGTTCCTGCAAAGCAATTGTTGGGCAAATGTGAATGGGAATGGCATAAACAAAATCACCGGGATTTAACTTTTCAGCGTCCGGTGTTGAAATTACAAGGTGCTCCTCACTTTGATTTTCAACACTAGCCACCTGGAGATCCAAAAATTTTAGGCGCGGATGTGGCATTTCCGATGCCATGGTTTTATGCCCCAAATCGAAACAAACCCTTCCGTGTGGTTTGCTGATTACGCGCCCGGCAAGAACGGCCGCAGTCAGGAAATCCAGATCAGGTATATTTTTTTCATAACCAGCATCCCACAAAACAGGGGTTCCGGGGCAAAGTGATCGGTTTGTATATTTTGCATGGATAGGAAATGTAAATGTTCCGCCACAGGCCAGTTCATTGATTTCAATTCCGGTTACTTTTAGTTTCTGAACCAGTTTATCCACTGCTTTGAAATCATTTTCACATTGTTCTTCGCGGTATTTAAAATCCGAAATATGAATGTGCCCGTCATAGATGTGCAGTCCACTAAAATTTAACCATGAATTTTTTGAAATCGACTGAGCAAGTTCAAATGCAGGCTCCGGTTCAATCCCTGTACGATGCATCCCATTATCAATATCGATAAAAACGTCGACTTTTTGTTGCTGAATTTGGGCTTCTGCGGTTAAATCTGCAATTGACTTCACGTGGTCAACAAGCACCGAAAACTTTACCTGTTGATATTTCTTTACAATATTGAAATATTTTTTGATATCGGGGCCAAGAACAGGGTAAGCCAGCAAAATATCAGTTCCGCCATTGGCAGCCGTCATTTCCATTTCGGTGAGTGTGGCACACTTAAATTTGGTAATGTTTTGCTTAACCTGCAACCTCACAACTTCAGCCATTTTATGGGTTTTTACATGAGGCCGCAATCGGGAGACGTCACCAGCGATGTTTATCATCCGGTGAATGTTTTCCTTTATTCGATCCGGGTAAATCAAAATGGACGGTGTAAAAACTTCCGGTTCATTATTTATTTTGTACCACATCGTTTCGGGTTCTATTCTTCGTTTAATTCAAAAATACATTCAACTTCAACTGCAATATTCCCGGGTAGCGACATCCCTATTGCGCTGCGGGCACTTTTTCCATTTTCTTCACCAAATACATCCACCATAAACTGGCTAAATCCATTAATGGTTTGCGGATGTTGTTCAAAATCAGGATAGCAATTTACCATTCCCAGCGTTTTAATCAGACGTTTGATTTTCCCCAAATCACCAATTTGTGCTTTGATGGTTGCCAGCATGGTAAGCCCAACCTGACGCGCTGCCAGTTGTCCTTCTTCAAGTGTCAAATCTTTACCCACTTTCCCTTTAATTAATGTTCCGTCACTTTTTAGCGGCCCCTGGCCGGAAACATACAATTGATTCCCGGTAATTATCACCGGATGATATATTCCTCCGGGTGGAGGTGGAGGTGGTAATTCCAGACCTAATGCTTTGATTTTTTCTTCAATGGTATCCATGTATATTTATTTTAAATGAAGTAATTTAGCAATAATACTCCAAGTAATCCAACAATCGATATGATTGTTTCCATTAGCGTCCAGGTTGCGAAAGTTTCTTTTACGGAGAGGTTAAAATATTCCTTGAATAACCAAAATCCGCCGTCGTTTACATGTGACAATATTAGGCTTCCTGAGCCGATGGCAAGGACCATTAATTCCGGTGAAACATGGGGTTCAGAAACCAGAGGCAGAACAATTCCTGCAGCGGTCATTCCGGCAACAGTGGCAGAACCCACAGCAACACGAATGACTGCGGCAATTAACCACGCCAGAATTAATGGCGACATTCCCGAATGTCGTAACAAATCGCCCAGGTAATCACTTATTCCACTAGCCACCAGAACTTCCTTTAATCCGCCAGCTCCTGCAATTATCAGTAGAATCATGGCAATGCTTGAAATGGCCTGAACCAGATCGTCCATCACCGCTTTCATTTTTTTGCCTTTGCGCAAAGCCAGTGCATAAATTGCAAACAATACAGATATCAGCATTGCAATTACCGGATCTCCAATTCCTTTTATAAACGGATAAACTACTGATGTTTCATTGATAAAACTGTCAATCAATGCTGACAATCCGATTAAAATTACAGGCATCAGCGCAGACAAAATGCTTATAAACGTTGAAGGGAGTTCACTCTCTTCCAGAATGTTTTGTCCCGTAAATTCCTTAAGCGGTGTGGCTTTAATTTTTTTAAACCGGGGAGAAAGAACAGGCCCCGAGATAATTATTGCCGGAATCGCAACCAAAATTCCGTAATAAATGGTTTTCCCCATATCGGCGCCAAACATATCGGCAATGGCAGTGGGTGCAGGGTGTGGCGGTAGGAAACCATGAGTAACCGACAAGGAAGCCACCATAGGTAGCCCGACAAAAATCAATGGTAAACCGGTGGAAGCAGCTAATGTAAAAACGATAGGTATAAGAATCACAAAACCAACAGGAAAAAACATCGGAATTCCAACAATAAATCCGGTTAACATTAAAGCCCAGTGAATTTTTTTAAGGCCAAAAGTAGCAACCAGTGTTTGTGCTATTTTTTGCGCCGCGCCGCTGTCGGCGACAATTTTCCCCAACATGGAGCCAAAACCCAAGATTAAAACCAGCAGACCCAAAGTTTCACCCATCCCTTTTTTGAGCGCTTCCACTATTGTTTCGATGGAAAGCCCCATCATTAGCCCCACATAAATACAAACCAATGTGAATGAAATAAATGCATTAATCCGGGCAACGGTGATGAGTAAAAGAAGCAGTACTACTCCGGTAAAAACGACTAATAAGGGCATCATAGTTGGTTATAATAGTTGGAGATATTAATCTTATTAACTCCGTGGTACATTTTTCAAAGATAACAGAAGCTATTTTATTTCATGAAAATGTTTAAGATAAACATGATTCAACATTACGTTTTGTGAAAGAATACAGGATGGAACAATAAAGTAATTTCACTTTGGAAAATGAAAAATCAAACACGAATCTAAATTCTGATGCCCTATATTTTCTGCTTATAATGATTCCTCTGGGAATAACCCTGCTGATAATTTTTATCCATTGGGGAATCAGAAGCAAACGAAGTAATAACCGAATTTAATTTTCAATTTTTCATGAATCCTTTATCATCGGGACTATTGCAACTTAATTAAATTTTTATTTGCAAGCTAATTAATGAGATGAGCTTTTTTTAAATACTCCCTTTCTTTGGACAACGATATTTCAAAGTTAAGTTAGATTTCTTTTCCGCCCAATTGGGCGGAAAAGAAATCTAAGCAGCTGGCTGGAATAACTGCTCAGGTCTTTTATACCCCAGCGATTGATGCTGCCGTCTTACATTATAAAATTCCATATAAGCTTTTATTTTGCCGTAAAGCTCCAGTCCGTCATCAGAAGGTTCCAGATAAATCTTCTCATATTTAATATTCCTCCAAAACCTTTCTATAAAAATATTATCAATGGCCCGGCCTTTTCCGTCCATGCTAAAACGGATATCTTCTCCAAGAACGAAACCTGTAAACTTTGGACTTGTAAATTGGCTGCCCTGGTCAGTATTCAGGATTTCAGGCTTTCCAAATCTGTTTACAGCTACTTCAAGACATTCTTTGCACCAATCGGCAGTCATTGTGTTCGAAAGGGACCAGCCGACAATAAAACGGCTGTAGAGGTCGATAATGGCTACAAGATACATATAACCATTGCCCACTGGCACATAAGTGATATCCATTGCCCAAACCTGGTTTGGGTGAGTAATCTTCAGGTTGTGTAATAAATACGGGAATATGGTGTGCCCTTCGCCTTTGTGAGGCTTGCTCGTATTGGGACGCGGACCAATAGCGTGTAAATCCATCAACCGGTACAAACGTCGTATGCGTTTAGGATTCACCTGGTGCCCAAGCTCACGCAAATATTCAGTCATCCGAAGAACTCCGTAAAATGGTGTTTCCATGTATTGTTTATCTATTAGCTTCATCAATTCCTGGTTGTCGGAACCCTCCTGTCGGGGAACATAGTAGAAGCTACTGCGGCAAACTTCTAAAAGTTCACATTGGCGTTTTATACTCATTTTCTCAGTTTTGTCTACTTTTTGAAGCCTTGACTGCCTGTCTATTTCCCCAATACTTTTTTTAAGAAATCAACCTCCATTTGCAGTTGCCCAACTTTCTTGAAGAGCTCTGTCTTTTCTTTTTCATCATCATTTTTATTTATACCTTTCTCGAAAACACTCGACGCTTCCGATAAAAACTGGCTCTTCCATGTGGAAATTTGGGTAGGGTGCAATTCATATTTCTTTGCAATCTCCTGGATGGTTTCCCTTTCCTGAAGGGCTTCCAAAACTACTTTAATTTTGAAACCCGACGTGTACTTTTTTCTCTTTTTCATTACAACAAGTTTATTAAAATTTATCATTTAACTTGTTGTCTAAATTCTGGGGCGTATTATATTTCTTTGCTACATTTCCTGTACAAAGTATACGTTATTTTTGAGGATTTATCAGCTAAGTTTTGTAAGTAGCTATGGATCTGCTATATAGGAAATATTATTATAAGATAGTCCAGTCCCCGAGCGGGAAGCATCCGATTATCTAACCTACATGAACATTCAAAAATTTAATGAACGTTAAATACAAATTTTTTATTTAAATTTGTATTACTATCAAATAAACTTACTTTAAAACATTATCATGAAAACAAAATCTTTCCCATTTTTCCTTATGTTTTTGTTCCTTGTCTCTTCATTTTGTGCTCAGGCACAGAAAAACCAACTAACTGGTGAATGGAAATTAAACAAAGAAAAAACTGTTTTGGCAGGTAACCAGATTTTCCTGTCGAAAATCAACATTCAGGTTAAGGGTGACAGTTTATTAACAACCCGCATTTACGAAGATAGTAACGGACAGGAATATCCTTTTGACGAAAACCTCAGCTTAAGTGGGAAAGAGAACAAGATCGTTATTTATGATATGCCACGAACAGCCAAAGCAACTCTTTCAAAGGCTGATGGATCAATTCTACTTAATTCGACTACTACCTTTAACCGAAATGGTGAAGATATCAACATGTTGACAGAAGAGACATGGAAAGTTGAACCAGACAATAAACTACTGTCTATCAGCTCTAAATATACAATATCAGGTGAAAAATCTGTTGCAACAAGTTTTTTTGACAGAGTTAAGTAGTCGTTAAATTATCAGCACACTCTCTCTTTCTACCCGGTTTCTCTGGCAAACGCAGCGAAAGGGATGGAATGTCCAAAAGTGCTCTGAGAGAGTAAAAATCAGATAGATATTATTACTTCATTTTTAAACGAAACGGAATTCCTAGCCGTTTATAATTGTTTTCTGTTAATGGATTGTAGTTGATCAATTCTAAAGGAATATTTTTATCGACCTCAGCTACAAAATTCCTGATTGCATTCTTATTCTCAATAGTGTCTGTAATATCCTTAATAAGAGGCAATCGGACTATAATTATTTTTCCTGTGGTTGCTATATGTCGAAAATTATCTTTTATTTTCTCATTGTTTCTCCCTGTATGTTGCTTATGTTGCTCTGAATCAAAAATCTTTATATCAACAATAAATAAATCGATATAAGGTAAATCCTGGTCAATGGCTTCCCTGTCACAAAATAAACAGGATTGGATTGTGGTGTGGATATTCCGCTCCTT
>Ga0102953_1002280_pt1 | contig 11519 bp, 9 predicted proteins | sample SalPon2A_C_D2_MG_FD_78509 | JGI IMG/M metagenome (GOLD analysis project Ga0102953, IMG submission 78509) | Soil microbial communities from South San Francisco under conditions of wetland restoration - Salt Pond MetaG R2A_C_D2_MG | ecosystem: Environmental > Terrestrial > Soil > Wetlands | place... | reverse complement strand
TGGTCAAGGCCGATCCCCGCAACCCGGAATCCTTCTCGCATGTCTATGTGGAATATCTGGATCGGGGAGGGTGGATTCCTTTCGATATCACGCTTCATTCCCATGCCGGGGCCGGAATAGCAGAATCGGCTATCTACGGGCACCGAACAGTAACCATTGACGATGTAACAAAGGAAGGCGTAATGACCAATACACTACACGATGGAGACTTAGGAATTCTGGGAATCACTCTACCCAAGATCGACCTTAAAAAGATTACAGGAGCCCTTGGATTCCCAAAAGTAACCGGATCGACCCCTACGGGAAGTGCTGCCTCTGGCAGTTACATACCCGGCTCGAACGGAGAGGTACCCACGTTTCCATCTGCCCAGGAAATCGCTAGCCAGGTCGCCCAGCAACAATTGGCCCAGGCAAAAGCTACCCGGGATAAGGCGCTCAAAAAATGGGCAGTGATAACCGGGGGGGCCCTGGCCGGCGGTATCGCGATCTACGAACTCGTAAAGCACTATAACTAAGGGGAACCTATGCCACAGTTAGTCGTAAGCAAACCGAACCGGTCTGTCGAAGGCCTTGGCAATATCCTGGACACAGCGGCAGCGGTAGCACCGGCCGCCGGACCACCAGGGGCCGTAGCATCGGCCGGCCTGGAACTCATTAATCAGTTTGGCTCCATTCTCGGGAGCATTTTCGGGGGTAAACGCGCCCGGAATCGCAAAAGACGGGAGTGGCGGGATAAGGCCATGAACTGGCTCTATAGCCAGGGCGTGCATCACGTGAATGATACCGGCCAGGACGGACGCTATAACGCCTCCATTAAAAAGCTGGTCCAGATCGTGACCAATGATAAGGCTGGTGCCGTACCCATTATCAACCAGTACCTGGGGCAAACCATTACCCCGGCGGTGGTTGATACGGTAATCAGCCAGTACAACGCCTACAAAAAAGCGTTGGCAGCCCGGCAAGCTGCGCAAAAAACTCCCACCAACGCAGCCCTGACCAGTTCTAAACACTTCCTGGGCGACCATGGGGGATTGATCCTTGGTGTGGGTTCCGGCGCCCTTGTCGCCGGCGGGGCTGCCTACTACCTGAGGAACCGAAAAAACCATAAAAAATGAGGAGTTATGACCAATACCATTACCGATCAGCAGCGTTTGCCGGTTCGCTATTTGGAAGATGCCACCCCGTCACCTGCGCCTTGTCGCTTTGCGGGACAACCCGCAACTGGTGAGACCTGGTGGTGCAAGATTGCTGCCTTTGGACGCGAACACGCGGCCGGGCGCTGGGGAATGAGCGCCCTTATGGTCATCGGTGGCCTTGAGGTTACCCGCAGCCTGCTCAAACACGAAAAGAAATAGCGATGTCCGCCACGCAATTACCCGTTTATTCCCTTCCGGAGATTACCGTAACGGCCAAACCAATCAAGGAGAAGAAACTGGGCAGGACACCTGTCTATATCCTCTTGGGCGGACTGGCCATGACTGCCATAGGGCTCATCGTATGGGAACAAGTAGAGAAGCATCATGAATGAAATTGTTGTTAGCAAGCTACCCCACGGGCTGAGTGGTCCCGGCTGTCCCTGTGGCCTGTCTGGCGCCGGACTTGGCGATTCGGGATGGGATCATTTTTTCGAGCTTCAGGTAAAATCGGTGAAGATCGTTGGCCGTCATCCGGCGAGCGGTCTTCCACCGGCGGGTGTGGGCATGAGCATCGATGTGCAAGTGCAGACGGCCCGTAATCCGGGGTACTTCCTGCGGTATCCGCTCTCAACGATCAGTTGTCCAAACGCTATTGTGGTTGCCAGAACGGCCAGCGAAACAAATCCAACGATCCTTGGTCACGTGCTGGTCAATACCAATACCCTGCAGAATTGCACCGGCAAAGCCCGGATCATGTTTCCGGGGACCTACCGGCCGGTAGGTGGTGATTGGATCGTCCTGGAAGTCTATGAGGACACGGTTACCGATTTTGAGAACACGCCACCGGTCTACGCCTCACAGCCAATACAAATTGGCGCCAGTTACCAGGAAGGCGTTAAAACAGGGGTCTATTCAAAACCGGCCAGCTCGGGACTCTTAAGCGCCTTGACTCCATCGCTTAAAAACATAACCAAGGTGTTGGCAGTGGGTACGCTGGCCTACGGCACCTGGAAGTTTGCACCCCTGGTCAAAGAGCTGGCCAGTAACCATATCAAAGGAAAGGCTCCCCATGTATAATTACATCGATAATATCGCAGAAGCCGATTATGTAGAGATGGAATCGGCTCTTTCTGATTCTTCGGCAAATAAGGCCGCATCACCAATATTTGATTGGCTGACCACGCAGTTTGATCAGCTCACCGCCGGGCACAAAGGAGGCATTGCCACCGATGCCATTATTCTTGCGGGACTAGCCAAGGATCCGGCCAGACTCCGGGAGATCTATGGCTCAAATAAAGATGCGTACAACGCCTATTTCGACCAGGTAGATACCGGGAAGCTGGTGAACCGGTTTGGCGTCCAGCAAAAAGTATCCACTACCACGAAGGGGTATCTGAGGCGCAATCTTCCCGGGTTGATCATTGGCCTGGCCGGTGGCCTCGTCTTATCCAAAATTTTCTAACCAAACGATTCTCTCATGCCCATACAAAGCTCTTCAGCCATACGAAAAAAGAAATTTGACGGTATTCAATTGCCCCAGCCGTATTACCGCTTTTTGGGGCTTATCGAGCCAAGCGCCTCCATCCTGTTATGGGGACCCAAAGGATCCGGCAAAACCACCTTTGCCGTCGCTTTTGCCGATGTGCTTGCCAGGGCTGTTGGCAAAGGGCTCTTTATATCCGGAGAAGAGGGCATCGGGCTGAGCTTTGCGAACAAGCTCAAACGCCTGGATGTGAACAATGAGGATCTGCTGATCTCGGATTATCACGGAGTGAATGGAATCAAGGAGGATGCCCGCAAAAACAAGGTGCACTTCATTTTTCTGGACAGCCTGTTCGTGATTAACCATTCTCCCAAGATCTTCCACGATCTGCAGGAATGGTCGAAGGACCACGGCATTATGCTGATCGTGATCGCCCATGCCCGCAAGGATAACAAGTACAAGGGCGATTCGAGCATTGCGCACATGGTAGATACCGAGATTACGATCCAGGATGGGCTCGCCCAAACCGTGAAAAATCGGTTCGCCGAGCTATCGGATATGGAAGTCGCTTTCAATAAGCACAAATCCAGAAAGAACCCAGTCCCGGTTCCCTTTACCATCACCCTGGAAAAGCTAAACAAGCTGCATTCGATCCATTCATGGAGACGGTTAAATAGCTTTGTAGGGTTTGCCTTTCCCTGCTTCACCCATCGTGATCAGGTCGCATACGATAAAGGCAGCCGCGCCCACATCAGCTTCCGGTATAGTCCCAACTACAAGAAGAAGGACTATGTACTCGAACTCCTGCTGGATGAGAAGGTGGAATACCAGGCATGTAGTCATAACGGATTTAAAGCCTGCTGGAAGCAGATACTCAAAAAGTATGCGGATCTGCAAATAGAGATCGAGGACCAGGCTCATGCCCGAAAAGTACTCGGGGCCAGGGAATATCGACGCCAGGAAAGGCAGCAAAGCAAAGCACCTTCCCAAAGATCCAAATCTTCCAAGGTGGCCGGCAAGAAAAAGCCAGCCAAGAAAGCGGCTAAAGAGCCAAAGGGCAAAGCGAAGGCGAAAACGGCTCCGGATCTCTCCGCCGTGGACAAGAAAATGGATAAACTGGAATCCCTGCTGACTAATGCGCTCTCATGATGATGCTGCGAGAAAATAAAACCGCCTCACCCCTGCAGGCCCGCAGAGAGCGATTCCGGCGGCTCACCCGCCTGTATGCCAGGGCCGTATTTCAGGATAAGGTCAAATCGGAATATATTCCGGCGATCAACCAGGAGTTCACCAATCTGGGCAGTCTGATTGATATTCACTTTAAACCCCTATACCAGGAGTTCTATGACCAGGAAGAAAAAAGTTCGCATGAGCGAGGAGGAAATTCGCGACCAGGCGTATCGCCGGGCAGAAAAGGCGATCGAGAGGCTTCGGGCAAAGAAGGATCGCAAAAGCACGATCGAGCCGGATCCGGTCAATCTGGCCAGCGACATCGAGCATCGCATGAGACTCGACGGCGATATTTACCGGGAGGAATAAACTATTCCCTGCGGGGCCTGCCGGATATCAGGCTCTCCAAAAAAGAGCGCATAGCGGCCAATGAGACCGCTATGCAGATCCTTTCCAGAAACAAGAAGACCTGGAGCGACGAGGATAAAAACCATCTTTGCCTCTTTACCGGAAAAGGCGGGCTGATGAGCCTGGATGTGGGGGTCCTCAACCAGCACTATACCCGCTATTCGGTGATCGATTTTATCTGGCGGCAGCTGGGCCAGCTTGGATTCAACGAAGGCTGGGTCCTGGAACCCGGCTGCGGGGTGGGCAACTTTGCCGGCATGAAACCCTCGGAGAACATCAACCTTTTGATGTTCGATTACGACCAGCCGGCTATCGAGATCGCGCAAATCCTCTACCCGCAGGACCAGGCCGTTCTCTCGGACGTGAAGGACTTTGATTTTACCTCTCACAAATCCTACATCACCGCCGCCGTGGGCAATGTCCCCTTCGGCAACTACAAGCGGTTCAAAAGGGATGACCCCTTTGCCAAGCTCAAACCGCTCATTCACGATCATTTCATCCTGCGGATGATTGATACCGTACGGCCCGGCGGCCTGGTGGCCGTCATTTCATCCACGGGCACCGCGGACAAGAAAAACGATACGATCCGCAGATCCATGGTCGATATGGCGCATTTCCTGGGATCCTACCGTCTGCCCAATACCACCTTCAAAGCCAACGCCTCCACGGTAGTCACGACCGACATCCTGTTCTTCCAGAAACGGGGGAATGTTACCGGACTCTCCGAACGGGACCGGCAGTTCATTGCCTCCCAGCCCGTTACGGCCGATCAGCCGGATGTGTCCATGAACAGCTATTACCATGCCCACCCCGAACAGGTCTTGGGCAGACTGGAAGTCGGACGCGGTCAGTACGGCAGTCAGTTAGGTGTAACCGGCAAACTGGGACAGGCTACCTTAGACCGCATCCTGGCAACGGGTAGCCTTCGTGCCATTGAGCCGGTTCCGGCCCGGATCGAGCAGCCCAAAGACCTGGGCAAACACAAAAAAGTGTCCCTCTCCCCTGAAATTGCCTCTACCGAGGAAATCCTCTACAAGCTCAAAGAGCTGATCAGTTATCAGAAATCCGGAGCTCCTGACCAGGAAAAGAAAACGGTGCGGGCCGAGCTCAAGGATCTGATTAAAGGACATCTGAAAAAATACAGCTTATTCAGCAGGTCCAACGCGGTCAAAACCTACTATGAGAAGACCAGCGACTACTACCAGCTCAATGCCCTGGTGGACAAGGATGGCAGGTTCAGCAAGATCCTGGATCAGGATACCCTCTACTCACAGAAGTATCAGCCGAAGATCTCGGACCCGAACCGCATGAGTGATGTGCTCCTGTACTGCCACCAAAAGGGGATCGTTACCTCCACGGATTCCCTGGCCCGCATCCTTGGCCTGACCAACCAGGAAACAGCAAAAAGGCTTGGAGCCGATCCGGACGTCTTCTATAATCCCGAGACAACCCTGTGGCAGCTGCGCTTTGAATACATAGCCGGGAACCTGTGGGAAAAACTGCAAATCGCCGAACAGGCGGGCCTTGCCAAGAACAAAAAGGCCCTGCTGGAAAAACTGCCTCTGCCCAAAGAAGCATCCCAGATCGCCTTCGATATCACGGACGTGAATACCTATCTGCCCATCGAAGTGGCCAGAGCCTATGTGGCCTATGCGACAGGCGGGGAGCTGGCGGGTGTGAAACGGAACTGGAGCGTTCGAAACTACGACCCATCACGCGCTTACCGGGGCGGCTGGGGCTGGAAATCCGATTATGCGGTTCTTCTGGAACTCTACCTGAACGGGAAGTCGTATCCGAAAGAGCGCGTAGCCAAGAATGCGGGCGAACAGGAAAAGGAGAAAGCCAAGTCGGACCAGATCGTCAACAACAACAAGATGCGGCGGACCATCCCCAAACGCTTCCGGGACTGGATCGTCAATGTGGCAAGCTCCGAGCTGCGTGAGAAGGCCGTGCGGGAGTGGAATCACCGGTACAACAGCACCATCCAGCCCGACTTCACCGGGGATACCTTTTCCCTGGCGAACCTGGGCAGCACCTGGACCAACGGGGGGCTCCTGGAGCCGAGAATCCACCAAAAGATCTTTGTCGAAAAGGCGCTCTACCAGGGCAGCTTTGTCAACGCGCATGGGGTGGGCGCCGGCAAGACCCTCTCGGCGATCATGCTGGCCGGGGCCTTGAAAGAACGCGGTCTGGCCAATAAACCGCTCATTGCCGCTCCCTCGAAAGTCATCGAAAAATGGATCGCCGAATACATGGCCGCCTTCCCGGGCAGTAATGTGTTGAATCTGAAGACCAGTAAGCGTGAGAAAGAGCTTTATCTCTCCCTGGCGCAGATGAATGACTACGATGCGATCTTTGTCACCCACGAAGGCTTATCGGCCATTCCCCCCTCTCCCGAGCTCGCCAAAGAGTACCTGCAGCTTCGAATGAAGCGGATTGACCAGGATCTGGAGAAGCTGAAAACCCAGCTGGGCATCACCAAGTTCAACGCGGCGGTCAGCAGCGCCGCGGGCAACAAGGTCCGCCTGGGTGATCCCCTGCAAAAGACGGTCAAGCGCCTGCTTCTGGAAAAGGTGAAGCTGGAACAGAAGATTTCCACCGCCCTGCAGGGCCGCAAGCTCAACAGCATCTACTTTGACGAGATCGGGGTCGATTGCATGATCATCGATGAGGCCCACAACTTCAAGAATATGTACCTCTCGGCCCTGGCTGTGGAGTTGGGGATCGGGGTAAACTCCTCCTCGGACCGAGCCGAGGAGATGGGCATGAAAGCCTACTTCATCAACAAAATGATGGGAAACCGGAATCTGTTCCTGCTCACGGCAACCCCGACGAATAACACCCCGCTGGAAGCCTACCTGTTCCTGAGCATTATTGCTCCGGAGTACGTGAAAAAGCTGGGCTTTGAGGATGTGGACTCCTTCATCCAGCAGTTTGCGAACATCGAGACGGTGCAGACTGCCGATATGATGGGCAACATCAAGGACAAGACGGTGGTGTCCGGTTATAAAAACCTGGGGGTGCTTCGCGGGATCTTTAATAAATATTTCGAGTACATAGCGACCGAAGACTTTGAAGAAGTGACCAGGCCCGAGGCCCACTACCTGCCGGTATATCTGGATCCGACGACCAAAGACAAGGTGGTGCGCGAACACCTGGACTACCGCATGACCTCGATCAAAGGGCTCAGCCCGATGAAGACCCGTAACGGCAAGGACGATAATTACCTGTATGTTGCCACATCGGGTTCGCGCGCGGCGGTGGACCCGGCCTTCTATATTGAACCGGTGATCGAGGCCCCGGACCCGGATTCTTCCGAATATCTCTACACGGTACTCCTACATGATGGGAAGAACGAGAATCAGTATGAGTATATGGTCTGGCGGGAGCCGGTAACCCCCTACCAGCGATCCAAAATTGTGCACGGATTGAACGGGCCGGAAACCAGCGGACTACTTGCCTCCCTTAAAAAACGCAAGCAGGACGGTGATGGGAGCAACGAACTGGATGAGCAGATAAACCGCATCCTGAACGGGCAGAAGGACCGATTTGACAATAATATCAGTGGCCGGGAGATGTATGAATATCTGTGTCTGGCTCTGGAGGGTGCTCCCTTCGAGCGGAAAGGATATTCCGGCAAGACGACCTCGCTCTTTTTGCTTAAGAACGGGATCGATGGGATCAAATTCCGGGCGAACGCCGGCAGCTCCAAAGCCTATAATTATGTCGTTTTCGATGAGGCGAATGTGACCATCGAGAAGGTGATCCGGCAGAATCCGATCAGGGCCTATCACGGCACGGGCACCAAGTTTGACCGGTTCTCCACCCGGTTTATCGGAAAAGGCGAGGGATTCCACGCCTTCGGCTGGGGCCTGTATTTCACCGAATCACAAGGTATTGCCCAGTCCTACTCCTCGCAGATCGCCGGTAAAAAAACAACGAAGGTAGCCCTGGATACCGGGGCGATCGACCCGGGGTCCAAGACCGGGGTGATGTGCCAGCGCATCAAGGAAAACTATTGGGAGAAGCCCAAAGACGTGAGGGACGCCGATGGAAAGCTGACAAAAAATGTGCTCAACGGCCAGCTTGTCTTTTGTGATCCCCTTACGACCGTAGCGAAGCACGATTTCCACAAAATGATCAAAGACAAGCTGGTAGCGATGGGCATACCGGCCGGGCAGATCGCTATTGTGAACGGTAAGGTGAACAACACGGCGGCTAAAAAGAAGGCGGTGCAGGACAAGTTCAACGCCGGAGACTACCGGATCATCATCGGGAACACCAACAGTATGGGGGAAGGGATGGACCTGAACCACTACTGCACCGATATCCACCACCTGGATGTGCCCTGGAAACCCTCCGAGCTTACCCAGCGCAATGGCCGCGGCCTGCGCCAGGGCAATGTGAATGGCACCATTAACATTCACTACTACCTGCTGCGCAAGTCCATGGACGCATACCGGTACAGCCTGCTGAACCTGAAAGCCCGATGGATTCAGGAACTCTGGCACGGGAGCGAAGACACCGCCGATGCCGAGGAGAACGAGTCGGGATGGGATTATGAGACCATCATGATGGCCCTGTTGGATGATCCGGACAAGATTGAAGCGCTGAAACTTTCCCGTAATATCAAGCAGGCGATTCAGTATTTCGAGAATGCCAAAGACGATGTGACCTCGATGGCCAACGCGGCCGAGGACACGGCCATCGAAAAAGAGAAGTTCGCCCGTAACAACAACTCGATCGGCTACAGGGATATACAGTCCATACCGGAACTGCCCACAACCAGTTTTGATGACCTGGTCGCTTCCGGCTACCTGGCGAGGATTCCTTATGGGGGATTCCTGGCCGACGGCCGTCATATCAGCCCGGACGAGACCTTCAAGATCTCCGGGATTCCGGATATTAAGGCAGGCTACCGGAGCCTGCCTGCGGTTACGATCGAATTTACCTCCCGGCCGATCGGAGGTACCTATTATGCGTACGTACGCCGAATCGGAAACGACTTCTACACACGAGACACGGACCTGGGCAAGCTGAAGAGCAAAATTGTGGGCGCCCTGGACCGCTTCATTGCCTCCTATCCCACCACGCGCCAGAAGATCCTGGACCACTACAGCGACCTGCATTACCTGGTAAAGAACTACCGCCATCGTCAGGAGGAGGTCCGGATCGAAGCATACCAGTTTGCCCTGGCTCTGCTGGATAAGATCCGGGAAATGGACGCCTACATTCAGGGCAAACCGGCTACGGCCCGCTACTTTGATGAAGACAAGATCCGGCCCTATCGCCTGGAGCTGACCTCCCAGGAGGCGATGATGCGCAAGGCGCTTGCCGATTTCAAAGCCCAGGACGGGCAGCGGGAAAACCCGGCCCGCCAAAAGGTGGATCCGCTCGTTTACCTGGGAACCACCGACCGGTTCTTTACCAATGGGATCGAGTTTCGCGGCAAGTCCTATCTCTTTGCCACCCAGACCGGGGATCGGCTCTACATAATCCCCCTGGATAAGGTCAGGCCCACGAAGATCCCCAAGTCGGTTAGCACAAAAAAAGCCGAGCAGATGTTTGCCGAGTTCAATCATTACGGGGCGGACAACCACGATTATATCATTGACCTGCCCGAAGGCCGGGCGCTGAAGATCGGCTACGCCCGACGGATTTACTATTCCAGTGACAAGATCCTGCAGCCCGGTGACCGCAAAGGGAAGGTCCACCATTACTATCACGATTTTGACAGGAATAAACGAGCTGTCTACCGTCTGGGTGATGTGCTGATCATCGATAAGGTGAGGGTGAACGGCCGGGGCATTTTGAACTAACGAGCGTCGACGAGCAAACCAAATGATAACCAACGCACAGGATGAGCAATGAAAGTGTATGCGAAGAATCCGGTTGGGGAACTGGTACTTGATAATCCAAACAAAACCAACGCTAAGACCATGAAGAAAAAAACCACAACAAAGAAAACCTCGCGCAAGAGTCCGGCAAAGGGCATCGTGCAAACCGGCAAAAAGATGTATATCAAATACGGGATGGCCGCGATTGGCTCGATCGGCATCGTGCGCATCCTGCAATACGGATTGGGACAGATGGGCAGCACCCTCTCGCCCAGGATAAAAGAAGCCCTGACCATTGGTGCGCCGGGTCTTACCGGGGCCTGGCTGGCGTACAAATCCAAAAACGAAATCGTCCAGGGACTGGCCGGAGGCATGGTCTTCGCCAGCGCCAATGGCCTGATCAACAAGGTGCTCCCGGCCCAGGTGACCGGCGTGGCCGATGCCTACGATAACCATTACCTGGCCGGCCCCTCCGATATCGTCGTCAAGCCCAACGGTATTGCCTATCAGAACGGCAAACCGGTCGCCCAGGTGGGTTCCGGGGCCGATCACGGAGTGAACTATCTCGCCGCGCCTCCCCCGCATATGCTGGCCGGATCGACCGATTCGGCAGTAGATGGGGGTTGGGACAGCGATGAGGCGAGCGATCAGGATTGGGTGTAGTGTGATCCCATAGATTGCTGCTGATCACGCATGGTTGTGCCTGTTTCTGCGGGGGGAAAACAGAAACAATAAACACGCTCAGAGGTAATGACCATGTTTAAACCAAATGCTACCCTTCCACCCAACGTGGAAGTCCAAACACTCTACGACCGTCAAACCATCGACGGGGCCACCACAAGCCTGCAATTCTTTCAACCAAACCCGACCGGTAAAGAGACCGACAATTTTTATCTGAACAACCCCCTGACCGGGGACAAATACCAGGTGCTCCTGGGATTCGGTCTGGAATTTATGGCACAGACCATTAAGAGCAGCGCGAATGTGGATCCCGTTGCCATCATCAACAACCTCAAAGATGCGGTTGTCAAGATCAGCACCAACGGCGGCCGCGATATTGCCCTTCTCACCCCGCTCTCCCAGTACATGAATTTCCAGCAAACCAAGGTTGTGATTGCTGAATCCTTTTCGGCCCAGGAGGACAAGACCATTCAGGCAACCCTGGAATCGGCCAAGCCTCGCAAGCTGGATAATCTGTTCTACTTCGATAAGAATGAGCGCTGGAAATTTGAAGTCAAATTTGCCACCGGCACCTTCCCGGCCGCTGCCGACTTCACCGATGGCCGCCTGGGTATTGAAGCGGTGGTCAAACTTGCCAGCATGGATGACGCCCAACTGGGCGAGTACAAACGTCGCAGCCTTCAAGTCCTTGGAGGCCACGCCTACACGCGCTGACTAAGTCCAGAATAAACATGGTTGCGCCTGTCTCTGCGGGGGAAAACAGAAACAACAAACAGGCTCAGAGGTAATGACCATGTTTAAACC
>Ga0102953_1002279_pt1 | contig 11520 bp, 8 predicted proteins | sample SalPon2A_C_D2_MG_FD_78509 | JGI IMG/M metagenome (GOLD analysis project Ga0102953, IMG submission 78509) | Soil microbial communities from South San Francisco under conditions of wetland restoration - Salt Pond MetaG R2A_C_D2_MG | ecosystem: Environmental > Terrestrial > Soil > Wetlands | place... | reverse complement strand
CTGCCCCGAGGGCACGGTGCGGACCCGGCGGCTTCTGCTCGCCACCAACGGCTTCACCATGGGCTTCGGGTTCCAGGGCAACCGCCTCATACCGGTGATGACCTTCGCCAGCCTGACGCGCCCGCTGAGCGCGGCGGAGCAGGCCGCCCTGGGCGGCGAGCCGGACTGGGGCATCATCCCGGGCGAGCATCTCGGCACCACGCTGCGCTACACGCAGGACCACCGCCTGCTGATCCGCAACACCTTCGCCTACGCGCCCGACTTCTCCTACAGCCGGGCGGGGCTGGCGCGCATGCGCAAGCTGCACGATGTGTCGTTCAAGGCGCGCTTCCCGATGCTGCCGGAGGTCGGGTTCGAGCACACCTGGGGCGGCGTGCTGACCTTCTCGCGCAACGGTGCGCCGTGCTTCGGCAAGCTGGCCGACAACGTCTGGTCGGCCGTCTGCCAGAACGGTGTGGGCGCGGCCAAGGGCACCTATCAGGGGCGCCTGCTCGCGGACCTCGTGGTCGGCGCCGAGTCAGACCGGCTGCGCGACATGCTGGCCTACGACCGGCCCTCGGGGAACATTCCGCAGCCCTTCCTGGGCTTCGGCGTGCGCGCCCGGATCGCCTACGAGCAGTCCCGCGCCGGGCGCGAGCGCTAGGCCGCGCCTTGCCGCGTGCGGCTGTCGACGACCTGGTCTTGCGGCCGGCCACAGCGGCCGATATCGCCGCGGTGGCGCGCTGCAGCCGGGCGGCCTACGGCAAATACCTGGCGCGTCTCGGCTACGAGCCAAAACCCATGGCGGCGGACTATCGGGCCCTGGCGGTCGATCACGCGCTTTGGGTGCTGAGCGACGGCAGCGCCTGCCGTGGCGTGCTGGTGCTCAAGGGCGAGGCGGATCATCTGCTGATCTACAGCGTCGCGATCGATCCGGCGTGGCAGGGGCGAGGCCTCGGCCGCCGCCTCATGGCCTTCGCGGAAGACGAGGCGCGGCGCAGCGGCCTGGCGGAGCTGCGTCTCTACACCAACGCCGCGATGCGGGAGAACGTCGCCTTCTATGCCGCGCTCGGCTACCGCGAGACGGCGCGCCGGCCGCACCCGCGCGTCGCCGGCTCGCCTCTAGTGTTCATGAGCAAAGCGCTGCCTGCAGGGCCGGATTAGGGGCCGCGCCGACAGGCGGCCGAGCGATTGCGGCCGTCGTGGGCCTTTTCCCGCCGCCGGTCGCGGGGTACATCCTGCAGTCATGATCGGAAGCCACGAGACCGGCGCCGGTGATCGCGCCGCGGACACGACACTCCCCGAGGTGCGTCTGCTGCCCGGGCGGCACAAGCGTCCGCGAAGTGGGCACCCTTGGGTATTCTCCAACGAGATCGCGATGAGCGCCGCGGCCAAGACGCTGCCGCCTGGCACCCTGGTGCGCCTGCTCACGGCCCAGGGCGCAGCGCTGGGCGTGGCCGGCTTCAATCCGCACAGCCTGATTGCCGCGCGATTTTTCGCGCGCGACCCGCTTGAGACGGTCGACAGCGCCTGGATCGCCGATCGCCTGAGGCGCGCGCTTGCACTGCGCGAGCGACTCTACCCCGGCGGCTTCTACCGCCTGGTCCATGCCGAGGCCGACGGCTTGCCCGGCCTCATCGTCGACCGTTTCGGCCCGGTCGTGGTGGCGCAGCCCAACACGGCTGCGATGGACCGGCTCTTGCCCGAGATTGCGGCCGCACTCGAGATCGCACTGACACCGACCGCCATTGCCATCGCCGCCGAAGGTGTGGGTCGCCAATTGGAGGGACTGCCGCCGCGCCACGAAATTCTCCACGGCGCGCTCGACGGTCCGCTCGCCATCGAGGAAAGCGGGCTGACCTATTTCGCCGATCCCTTAGCCGGACAAAAAACGGGCTGGTTCTACGACCAGCGCGACAACCGCGCCTTCGTGGCACGCCTGGCGGGCGGCACACGGGTGCTCGACGCCTACTGTTACTCCGGCGGCTTCGCGGTCGCCTGCGCAGCCGCTGGCGCCGCCTCCGTAGTCGGGCTCGACCGCTCCGCGCCGGCGCTCGCGCTGGCGGAACGCGCCGCCGCCAGTAACGGCGTGGCGACCCGCTGCGAATTCCGTCAGGCGGAGGTCTTCGGCGAGCTTGAACGGCTCGGCGCGGCGGGTCAGGGATTCGATTTGGTGATCGCCGACCCGCCGGCCTTCGCCAAGAGCAGGAAGGATCTCGGGCCCGCGTTGCGCGGCTATCGCAAGCTGGCGCGCCTCGCCGCCGCCGTCACCGGCAAAGAAGGCATCTTGTTTCTCGCGTCCTGCAGCCATCACGTAATGCCGGAGGCTTTCCAGGCTGAGGTTGCGCGGGGCCTGCACGACGCCGGCCGCGGCGGGCGCATCCTGCGCGCCGCGGGCGCGGCGGCCGATCACCCGATGCATCCCCACCTGCCGGAATCGGCCTACCTCAAGGCGCTCGTCATGGCGCTCGATTGAGCGGCGGGAAGGAGATGGGCCGTGCGGACGGCACGGCACTTTCTCAATGTTTTCGACCTGCCACTCGGTGCATCAGACGCAGCGGCCTTCATTGCCCGGGTCGAAGGGCGTTTCGGGCACGATGACCGCGGGCAAGTCCTCGCCCGGCGCGTTGATTTCGAGCTCGGTGCCGAGCTCGGCCGAAGGTTCATGAGGCTGCGGAAGCACGTTCGGAAACGATCCCTTCTTGTGATTCCGGGAGCACCCCGTCGACGCCGCCGCTATGCGGTCGAGACTGCCGCCTCATGTCCGCGGTTTCAGATTCTCCGGGTCATAGAGCGGCTCGTAACCAACGCCAGCCACCTCGACCGGGTAGGTATCGCCGAAGTACTCCACCTGAAACCTCTTGCCCTTGACCGCGTGCTCGTGCGGTAGGTAGCCGAGAGCGATGTTCTTGCCGATCGTCGGGCCGTAGGCGATGGAGGTGGTGAAGGAACGGCGGCCCTCGGAATCGACCAGGGTCTTGCCCGTTTCGGGATCCATGATCGGCAGAGTCCCCACGGGATAACGGGCCACACCTTTCGAATCCCCGTTGTCGGTCATCACCAGGGTGCAAAGCGTGGCCGGCTGATGATCGCGGGCGCGCTGCGCGAGATAGGCGGCCTTGCCGATAAAGTCGGCGTCCTTGACCTTGGGACGCGCAAGGTCGGCCTCCAGAAGATTGTACTCGGTCAAGAGGTCCGCGTTCTGCAGGCGCAGGCTCTTTTCCATCCGGCGGGAGTTGGCATAGGTCTCCACACCGAAGGGCATGACGTCCTGCGCGCGCAGCGCATCCCAAACGGCGAGGCCCTCTTCGTATTTCATGTGCAGTTCCCAGCCCTGCTCGCCGACATAGGAAATGCGGAAGGCCGTGACGTTCTTGCCCGCGATGCTGATCTGCCTGATCGACGCGAAGGGGAAATTCTCGTGAGCGAGGCCGTCCGGGTCTTCCACCAATTTCCCGAGCGTGGCCCTGGCGTTCGGGCCCCAAAGGCCAATGGTGGTGAAATCGGTCGACACGTCGGTGATCGCGACGTCGTAGCCCAAATCCTGCGCCATGCGCTTCATGTAGACGAAATCGCGGTTTCCGGCATCCGCCCCGTCGACGAAGCGAAAGCGGTCCTTCATGCGGAAGACGGTGAAATCGGCCCTGGCCATGCCTTTCTCGTCGAGGAAGTGGGTATAGATGCCCTTGCCGACCTGGTTGTCTCCGCCAACCTTGGCGACGCAAAGGTATTCCATGAACTTTACGTGGTCCGGGCCGACCACGTCGTACATGGCAAAGTGGGACAGATTGACCATGCCGACGTTGGCGCTCATTTCAAGGTGCTCGGCGTTCGAAACGCGCCAAAAATGGCGATTGTCCCATTCGTTTTCGCGGACCGGCACTTGATTGGCATACTTGTCCAGCAGGTGTTCGTTGCTGGCATATCCGTGGGCGCGTTCCCACCCGCCGAGTTCCATGAAATAGCCGCCGAGCTCTTTCTCGCGCGCGTAGAACGGACTCCGGCGCACGTCTCTGCCGCCCGCAAAGGGCTCTCGCGGATGGACGGCCGGATTGTAGATTTTCATCGCGGTTTCGGTGCAGCGGGCTTCGATGAAACCGTCCTTGGTCTGGAAGGGATAGAAGCGCGCATAGTCGATCGCGTGATGGTCGATCTCCGTGCGCCCGTCCGTCATCCAGTCGACCAGCAGCTTGGCCATGCCGGGGCCGTCCTTGATCCAGATCGCGACGGCATACCAGAGCCCGCGGACCTTCTGGCTTTCGCCGACCGAAGGTCCGCCGTCCGTCGTCACCTGGAGAAGGCCGTTGAAGGAGCGCTTCTCGTCGTACCCCAGTTCCGCGAGGATCGGGGTCAATTCCATCGCGCGCTCCAGCGGCTCCATCACCTGCTCGATATCCAGATCACGCTGCGAGGGGGAGAGTCTCGCCTCGGTCTTCTCCAGGATGTCCCGCGGGTGGCACAGGCGCGGCTCCGATTCCTCGTAGTAGCCCCATTCGATCATGCCGCCCTCGGTGGTCTTGGGGTCGCCCGTGTCACGCATGTAGGCGGAGTTGCCCTGATCGCGGAAGAGCGGCCAACCGATGTCCTTGCCGGTTCCCGCAAATTCCTCGTAAGGCCCGAACCACAGAAGCGGATGATCGACCGGCATGATGGGCAGGTCCTCACCGGCCATACCGGCGACGAGACGTCCCCAAAGCCCGGCGCAGACGATGACGTAGTCGGCCAAGATCTTGCCGCGCGGGGTTTCGACACCCTTGATGCGCCCCTTTTCGATGATCAGGCTGGTCGCGGGCGTGTTGGCGAAAGCTTTCAGCTTACCGGTCTTCTCCGCGTTCTCAATCAATATGCCGGAAACGACCTGGGAGCGCGGCACGACAAGTCCGGCATCGGGATCCCACATGCCTCCCTGCACCAGGTCTTCCTCGACCAGCGGAAACTTTTCCTTGATCTCGGCAGGGGTCACGAGCCGCACGCCGGTCCCGAAGGCCTTTCCAGAAGCGACCTTGCGCTTGATCTCGTCCATGCGGGCATCATCGCCGACCCGGGCGATTTCAAGCCCTCCGACCTTCGCGTAGTGCCCCATCCTTTCGAAGAAGTCGATGGAGTAAAGCGTCGTCCAGCACGACAGGAAGTCATGGCTGGTCGCGTAACAGAAATCGGATGCATGGGAGGTCGAACCAATGTCCGTGGGGATCGCCGATTTGTCGATTCCTACGATGTCGTCCCAGCCCCGCTCGATCAGGTGGTGAGCCACGGAGGCGCCCACGATCCCACCCAGGCCAATGATGACGACGTTCGCTTTTTCCGGAAACTTTGCCATTCGTATCCTCCCGAAACTGGGCCGACGACCGGGGTCCCTTGAGTTTATGCCCTTCCATTAGGGATGATCTGGTACCTAAATGCAAACATACGGGGCGGTGCCGGCGCGACATCGAATCGAGAGTCCGGACCGTCCTTCATTTCCTGCACATCGAGTCTGTTTTGGCTCATTCCAGACATCCTGCCGGCTGTCGCCGCATGTCCGCTTCACTCCCAACTCCGGACGTCGAAGGCACCCCTGGGGCATGTCCGGAAACGTCTCTTAGCGAACATCGCCGCTGCCGGCGATCGCTGCGCGAGGAACCACTCAGACCGCCAGCGTGACCGGCCATGCCTTTCTCACGGTTCCGGCGCAATGCGCCAAGGGGCTGAGCAGCGGCGGCCGGCCGGAGCCGATCGCGACCGCGCGCATGAGTCTTCATGAGGAGTCTCCCTCGCGTTCGATTGTCCGGCGGTCCGCAGCGCGGTCGCACCGTCATTTCGCCGTCCCACCGCCGCCTCCGCACAACCCGGCGGACCGGGCGCGGCGGGGCACCTCGGCCCGACAAGTCCCCGCCAGCCTTGTGGGAATGGCGAACCTTGGCGGATCGGGTATCGCCATTCCAAACAGATAGCGACACGGCCCGGCGGGATTCCGACATGGCTCCAGTCAGGTCTCCGGTCACGGCTCGGGCCGCCGTCCCGGCCCGGCGGCGCGCCGCTTTTCCAGGGTTCTCCGTCGTTCGGACGACAGAGACGCCGGCGGGCGAAAGCTGTTATTCTGGGCGTTCGGTTTCCCGCGGAGGACCAAAGCGATGACGGATGCGCCCGAGACAGCGCCCGAGACACCTTCCGACGAGGCCCCGGCCGACGCGCCGGGCGCCGGGCGCGGCCGGCGCGCCCGCGGCGGCGCCGACGCCCGGCGGGCGGCCCGGCGCGGCGGCGGACCGGTCCAGCAGCAGCGCTTCATCACCCGCGCGATCCCGGCCTATCGCACGTTGAACGAGGAGGGCCTCGCCCTCGTCGAAGGCAACGCCGACACCATCCTCGAGGAGATCGGTATCGAGTTCCGCGGCGACGCGGAGGCGCTGCAGATCTGGGCCGATGCCGGCGCCGACGTGCAGGGCGAGCGGGTGCGCTTCCCGCGCGGCATGTGCCGGCAGATCATCCAGAAGACTGCGCCGCGCGAGTTCACCCAACATGCGCGCAATCCGGAGCGCAGCGTGCAGATCGGCGGCGACAACACGGTCTTCGCGCCGGTCTACGGCCCGCCCTTCGTGCGCGATCTCGACAAGGGCCGACGCTACGCCATGCTGGAGGATTTCCAGAACTTCGTGAAGCTGGCCTACATGGCGCCGTCGATTCACCACTCGGGCGGCACGGTCTGCGAGCCGACCGACGTGCCGGTGAACAAGCGCCATCTCGACATGGTTTACAGCCACCTGCGTTATTCCGACAAGCCGCTGATGGGCTCGGTCACCGCGCCGGAGCGCGCGCAGGACACCGTCGACCTGATGAAGATCGCCATGGGCGAGGATTTCGTCGCCAACAACACGGTGCTGGTCAGCCTGATCAACGCCAACTCGCCGATGACTTTCGACGACACCATGCTCGGCGCACTCAAGGTCTACGTGCGCCACGGCCAGGGCGTGATCGTCACCCCCTTTATCATGCAGGGCGCCATGGCGCCGGTCTCGGTCGCCGGCACCCTGGCGCAGGCGCTGGCCGAGGCGATGGCCGGCCTGGCCTTCGCGCAGCTCGTGCAGCCGGGCGCGCCGGTCGTCATGGGGCTGTTCTCCAGCGCGCTCTCCATGCAGTCTGGCGCGCCGACCTTCGGCAGCCCGGAGCCCAACCTGGTGCTGATCGCGGCGGCCGAGCTCGCGCGCCGTCTCGGCGTGCCGTTCCGCTCCGGCGGCTCGCTGTGCGGCTCCAAGCTGCCCGACGCCCAGGCGGCCTACGAGAGCGCGCAGACGCTCTTTCCTACAGTCGTCGCCGGGGTCAACTTCGTGCTGCACTCGGCCGGCTGGCTCGAGGGCGGGCTGGTGTCGTCCTACGAGAAGTTCGTCATGGACGCCGACCAGCTCGGCATGATGCAGGTCCTCACGCGCGGCTACGACCTTTCCGAGGACGCCCAGGCACTCGATGCGATCCGCGAGGTCGGCCCGGGCAAGCATTTCCTTGGCTGCGCCCACACCCAGGCGAACTTCCAGACCGCCTTCTACCGCTCGACCATCGCCGACAACAACAGCTTCGAGCAGTGGGAGGTCGAGGGCGGCCTGGACGCCGCGCAGCGCGCCAACAAGCTGTGGAAGAGGATGCTGGCCGACTACGAGGCGCCGGCCATCGATCCCGGGGTCGACGAGGCGCTGCAGGATTTCATCCGCCGCAAGAAGGACTCGATGCCCGACGCGTTCTCCTGAGCGAGATCGGGCGGGCGCTCGCAGGGGAGGCCGGTTCCGAGAGGAGCCGGCCTTTCGATTCGGGTATTGGACCCTGGGCGCCAATTTGCGGCTCTAGCTAACAAAAATATTAGATTTAAAATACAATCTATAGTAGTATTTCATTGGGGGTTTGCCCGCCGGCGTGATATTAGGAGTGAAACCCGAAAATGGCCCGAGTCCCATATTGGACAGTCTGCCTGCTGGTGCTGGGTGCGACGTCCTTTTCAGCTGTTCGGATGAGCGATGCCGCTGACGATCAGCTGCCAGTCAAGATCGCGGTCCAGCCCTCTACGCAACACGCCACCACCGGCAGCGAGATCGAGTTCCAGTTTGTCCTGCAGGACGCCCAAAACGATTTGGCTAAGGCGCCCAAAGAGCTGCCGGTCGTCGTTGAATTCACGTCGCCCAGTGGGCGCGCGACGCAACGGCAGTTCACTTTTAAGCCGCACGACACCTCGACGACACTTGCGTTTCCAATCGACGAGGTCGGCGTCTTCTCGATTCGCGCCATGCAGGCCGAGTTGCTGGATGACGATACTTTCGTGTTCGGCGTGCCGGGCGCGATGGGGCCCTCAAGTACTCTAGAGCGGCGCATGCCCGCGGACCTTCCGACCGTTGCGGAGGTCCCGCCGCCGGCTACGGCGAGTCGCGCGGAACGGCCCGCCGGGGTGAGAGCGTTTAGCCTCGCGCTCCAGCCAGCGGAGCGAGGGGCACAGCCCGAGATGGCGGCTATGCCGGAGGGCGTCGAGATTCAGCTGCGGCACAGGCCGCAACGGCGTCTGTTGGCAAACGGAATCGACGCCGGAACAATCTTTGCTTACCTCGTCGGAGGCGACGACGGCGCGGCGCAGGACGTAAAGATTCATCTCTTCAATTCGCAGGGCAATCTGATTCCGGCTCCGCTAATCATTCCCAGCGGCGAGATCGTTGGGAGCGCGATTCTGACTTCTGAACAGGCGGGTGAGGTGACAGTCTCCTACGTGCAATCCATCCCGCATTTTGATGTCATCGAGCCGCGGGAGGTCGCGTTCTCGTTTCAGCCTCCGGTCGTGCAATACGTGATACGGGCGAGCCCTTCCTCAATCTCGCTACTGGAAAGCGCAGACATTTCGGTTGAACTCCAAGATGCCGACAGGACTCCTATCGCCGTGGATCACCAGCGACAGGTCGCGCTAATTGTCGAGGAAGGCCATGGCGAGCTGAGCCAGAACGAACTGAACATTCCGCCGGGACGGTCGTTGGCGCGTACCTCATTCACGCCGACGCTATGGGGAACCGTGCGCATATCCGGCTCGACTCCCGATCTGTTAGGCAGATCAGCCGAATTTCAGGTGACCTGGCCGATCATGCTGTTGGCGGTCTCTGTCGTCGGTGGGCTGCTTGGTGGAATTGCGGACTATCGAATGAGGCGCGGACGCCGTTGGCCGATCGTACTGGCCATCGTGACCGGGTTCTTATTGTTCTGGGGTCTCGCCATTGGGTTAATCGACGTGATCCCGCGCAATATTGCGCTCAACCCGATCAGCACCTTCGCCGTTTCGTTCATTGGCGGCGTGGCTGGCTCGGATGTCATCAAGCTGTTGCTGAGACGATTCGGGCTGCCGTCTTGATCTCGCGACTTATTTGACGATGGTGCCGCCGAGATACCCGCGATCTCGTTTGGCGGGCGAGACATATTCTCGGAGGCGTTTGCGCGACCGGAGCCGGCCTCAGTCCGGCGCCATACCCTTGTCGGTCAGCTCCCTGACGGCATTGTCGCTCTTGGACAGGCGATCGAGCCCCATGCCGCGCAGGACGTTGGGCGCCTTGGTGAACTGGATGTTCTCGTAGGCGACGATCTGGATCCGGTTGCCCCAGGGATCGAGGAAGTCGAGGCCGCCGCCCGGCAAGGGTTCGATCCCGGCCTCGGCCAGGGCCCGGCGCACGGCGTCCTTGTCGTCGACCACCAGGCCGAAATGGCGTGCGTCGTCGGGCGGCTGCCTGCGGCCCTTCTGGAGCGCCAGGAACTGATCGCCGAGATCGATGAAGGCCGCGGTGCCACTCTTGCCGCGCAACTCGAAATCGAACAGCCGGCCGTAGAAGGCCAGCGCCTCGTCGATATCGCCGACCTCGAGCGCGACATGATTGAACCCGACGGCGCGCGCTTTTCTTGCCTCAGGCATGGGCGCCTCCGATATCCTGTTCGGTGAGTCCTTACCTATGTAGGCGCGGGAGCGGGCCGGTTCAAATCGTCCCAACGCGGGCGAACCGGCCTAATAGCGGTCGATCACCGTGATGCCGAGGGTCGCGAAGTCGTCCATCGACGCGAGCACCGCACCGGCCTCCTCGAGCGGGACGGTGCGCGTCACCAGATCACCGGGCTTCAGCTTGCCGCGCGCGATCATCGCCAGCATGGCGCCGTACTCGACGGCCGGCATGCCCTGGCTGCCGACGATGACCAGCTCGCGCTCGGCGATCAGGTCGATCGGCAGCGCGATGTAGCCCTGTTCGGCCGCGCTCGTCATGCCGATCTGCAGGTGCCGGCCGCGCGGCCTGAGCGAGCGCACCGAGCTGCGGCAGGTCGCCGCGATGCCGAGCGCATCGACCGAGAGGTGGGCGCCGCCCTTGGTGATTTCCTTGACCGCCTTGGCCGGGTCGGCGTTACCGGCGTGGATGGTCTCGACGGCGCCGAGGCGGCGCGCGAAGTCGAGCTTGGCCGGGTCGATGTCGATGCCGATCACGTTGCCGCCCAGCGCGGTGGCGATCTGCACCGCGGAGAGGCCGATGCCGCCGCAGCCGTGCACCGCGACCCACTCGCCGGGCCGCACCTGCGCCTGCGCGGCGAGGCCGTGGAACGAGGTCATGTAGCGGCAGCCGAGCCCGGCGCCGTCGACGAAGCTCATCTCGTCGGGCATCGCCACCAGGTTGACGTCGGCGTGCGGCACCGCGCTCAGCCGCCCGAAGCCGCCCCAGTAGCTGAAGCCGGGCGCCATGCCGTGCCGGCAGACGTTGGAGTGACCGGTGCGGCACATCTCGCAGCGCCCCTCGCCCTGGCTGAAGGGGACGATAACGCGGTCGCCCGGCGCGAAGCGCGTCACCTCGCGGCCGACCGCCTCGACGACGCCGCAGAACTCGTGACCCAGCACGTGCGGGAACTCGAAGGTCAGGCCGAGCCAGCCCCAGTCGCCGACCCAGCCGTGCCAGTCGGAGCGGCAGATGCCGTTGGCTTCGACCCGCACCACGGCGCCGTGCGGCGCGCATTCGGGATCGGGCAACTCCCGCACCGTTAGGGGCTGGCGCACCCCCTCCATCACCGCCGCGCGCATGTCACCGGCCTCCGCGTCGTCCTATCGGCGGGGCCGAGAATAGCACGGGACGAGGGCCCGGAAAGGCGACTCGCTCGCCGAGTCGAACGCTCGGCCTCAGCCCTCGACGACGGCGACGCCGAACTCGCGGGCGGCGTCCTCGATCCAGGTCCAGAGGTATTCGGCGAAGCTGCGCAGCACGTAGAGCTCGAAGACCGAGTCCTCGTCGCCGGCGTCCGCGAGGCGGTGGAACACGACGGTCGCCTTGGCCATGTGGCTCTGGGCGCAGGTGCCCGGCGCGAAGACGCCCGGGTGGAAGTCGAGCGGGCAGCCCTTCTGCAGCACGGTCGCGGCCTTCGGCCCGGAGACGCGCAGGCAGGTGCGGCTTTCGCTCACGTCGGTGACGGCGACGAAGAGCTCGCCGAAGGCCTTGCGCAGGCGCTCGGCCAGCTCCGGGCCGGCCAGGGGGTCCGGCCCCGGCACCGTCACCCACCACTCGTCGGGGCCGAGCCAGAAGG
>Ga0102953_1002278_pt1 | contig 11542 bp, 15 predicted proteins | sample SalPon2A_C_D2_MG_FD_78509 | JGI IMG/M metagenome (GOLD analysis project Ga0102953, IMG submission 78509) | Soil microbial communities from South San Francisco under conditions of wetland restoration - Salt Pond MetaG R2A_C_D2_MG | ecosystem: Environmental > Terrestrial > Soil > Wetlands | place... | reverse complement strand
TTCTGGCACGCCGGGGCCGCTTCGGCCCGTCTGCGGCCGGCGGAGCCGGCCTCCACCGGGCCTGCCTTTCGCCCCGTCGGCCCCTCACCGCTGCCACCGGTAGCGGCGAGCGCCCGCCGCGGCGCCCCAGACGCACACGCCGGAACGGACGATCTCGCGGCATCAATCGTCTGTCGAGCGAGGCTCTCGGCACGTCCGGCGTTGTACGATGCGATGACTGCCGCCCGTGGAGACGCCGCGCCACTACAAGGCTCCGACCTGGCTCGACCGGAAGGTCATGAACCCGCTGGTCGCGGGACTGGCGCGGCTCGGGCTCAGCGTCTGGGGCTCGCGGATCCTCGAGGTGTCCGGGCGCAAGAGCGGCGAGCCGCGTCGCGTGCCAGTCAACGTGCTCACGCTCGACGGCGCCCGCTACCTCGTCGCCCCGCGCGGACACACGCAATGGGTGCGCAACCTCCGTGCCGCCGGCTGCGCGGGGCAGCTCCTGCTCGGCGGCCGCCGCGAATCGTTCAGCGCGACCGAGATCGCCGATGCCGACAAGGAGCCGATCCTGCGCGCATACCTTCGCCGCTGGAAGTGGGAGGTCGGCCAGTTCTTCGGCGGCGTCGGTCCGGACTCGGCGCCCGAGGAGTTCGCGCGCATAGCGCCCGACCACCCGGTCTTCCGGATCGGCTCGTGAAATAGGTCGTCCTGACGCCGCGGGTGCCGACGGGCGGCACGCTGCCGGAGCGGCGAACGCAGCACGCGGCCGCGGAGGGCCGGAGCCTGACCGGCGCCGGAGCTAGAGAGCGGGGGAGCGGGCGGGGCCGGTGTCGATGAACGATTCGAAGAGCGTCTCTGCGCACTCGTCGCAGACCGTCCGCTCCACGTAGCGCACGCGGCCCCGGAAGGCGAGCAGCCGCAGGTCGGACGTCGCCCCGCACCGATCGCAGCGCTCCTCTCTGGGCGCTGCGAGCGTCGCCTCCTCCGGTGTTGCCTCTCGCATGAACATCGGGCCGAGCCTACACCGGCCGCGGTGGCTCGTCATATAGGAGCGCGACCTACCAGGCCGGACGTCGGAGACCCTGCCGCCGCGGATCGTAGACTCGTCTCGTGGTCAGAGTCCGCTTCGCTCCGAGCCCCACCGGATCGCTGCACCTCGGCAGCGCGCTGAGCGCTGCAGCCAACCGGCGCTTTGCCGACGAGCACGACGGCCGCGCACTGCTGCGGATCGACGACACCGACCCCGCCTGGAACGTCGCCGGAGGGGAGGAGGCGATCCTCGCCGACCTCGCGTGGCTCGGTCTCGGCTTCGACGAAGGGCCGGTGCGCCAGAGCGAGCGCTTCGTCCGCCACCGCGAGGCGGCGCACCTGATCGGCGAGCCGGACGGCCAGGGAGCGCTCCGCTTCGGTCACACGACGCTGCTGCGCCCCGACGGGACGCCCACCTACCAGCTCGCAAGCGCCGTGGACGACCTCGACTTCGAGATCACGCACGTGATCCGTGGCAGCGACCATCGCGCCAACGCCGTGCTCCAGGCGCAGCTGATCGAGGCGCTCGGGGGCGAGCAGCCGACCTACGTCCACCACGGGCTGCTGCTCGGCGAGGACGGGCACAAGCTGTCGAAGCGGCACGGGGCGTCGTCGCTCTCCGACCTGCGCGAGCGCGGGATCCCCGCCGAGGCCGTCCGCGCCTACCTCGACGAGCTCGACCTGCCCCGGCACGACGTTCACCTCGACCTCGCGCGGCTGCGCCGGCTCTCCACGGAGGTGCTCGCCGTGCTCCCCGACGACGAGCTCGCGGCGCGGGTTGGCGTCCCCGTCTCGGCGGTGCCGGTGCTGCGGGGCGCGCGCGATCTCGCCGAGGCGCGCGAATACGCAGCGCTCGTGCTCGAGGCGCCGCAGCTGCGCGTCGACGCGCCGGAGACACTTGTCCGCGCCCGCGAGCTCGCGGAGTCCGGGATCGAGCCGCGGGCGCTCGTCCGAGAGCTCAAGGCGGTGGGCGGCGATCTGAAGGCGCTGCGGCTCGCGCTCACCGGCCGGGACCGCGGCCCGGAGCTCTGGGCGGTCGTCGCTGCGCTGCCGCCCGGCGAGCTCCTGCGGCGGCTCGACGCGGCGCTCTAGGCTAGGGCCGTGCGCCTCTACAGCACGCTCAGCCGCCGTCTCGAGGAGCTGCCGCCGCCGCCCGGCCCGATCCGGATGTACGTCTGCGGCCCGACCGTCTACCAGCGGGCGCACATCGGCAACGCGCGCCCGTTCGTGCTCGGGATGTGGCTGCGCGCGTGGCTGCGCGAGCGCGGCTACGAGGCGACGCTCGTCCACAACATCACCGACGTCAACGACAAGATCTACGACGCCGCCCCGGGCGCGAGCGCCGAGCTCGCCGCCCGCGCCACCGAGTGGTACCTCGAGGACACCGGCGACCTCGGGCTCGGCATGCCCGACGGGCTGCCGAAGGCGACGGAGGCGATCCCGGAGATCGTTCGCTTCGTCGAGGAGCTGATCGAGCGCGGCGTCGCGTATGCGGCCGGCGGCGACGTCTACTTCCGCGTCGCGAGCGACCCTGGCTATGGGCGGCTCTCCGGGCAGCGCCCCGACCAGATGGCCGCCGACGAGGACCCGAGCCCGCTCAAGGAGGACCCGCGCGACTTCGCGCTCTGGAAGGCCACGAAGCCGGGCGAGGACACGTCCTGGGAGTCGCCGTGGGGTCGCGGCCGCCCCGGCTGGCACATCGAGTGCTCGGCGATGGCCGAGGAGGCGTTCGGGCCGGTCTTCGAGATCCACGGCGGCGGGCTCGACCTCGTGTTCCCGCACCACGAGAACGAGCTCGCCCAGTCGCTCGCGCTCGGCCACGACTTCGCCCGCATCTGGACGCACAACGGCATGCTCGAGTTCGGCGGCGAGAAGATGTCGAAGTCGCTCGGCAACGACGTCTCGCTCCGCAACGTGCTCGACACGTGGGGCCGCGAGGTCGTCCTGCTGTTCTTCCTGACCGGCCACTGGCGCAAGCCGATCGACTTCACCGACGAGACGCTCGCACAGGCGAAGGCGCAGGTCGAGAGCTTCCGCAACGCGTTCCGTCTGCCGGAGACTGACGAGGACGTTCCGGGCCTAGAAGAGTTCGCGGCAGCCTTGGACGATGACTTCAATACGCCGGAAGCGCTCAGCCTGCTCCATCTCTGGCGGGCCGCCGGCCGCATCGATCTGCTCGAGGAGGGGCTCGCGGTGTTCGGTCTCGACAGTCTTGCCGTTCAGTCTGAGGCTCCAATCGAGATCATCGAGCTGGCGCAGGCCCGGCAGCTCGCCAGGCAGCAGAGGCGGTTCGACGACGCGGACTCGCTCCGGCAGCAGATCCACGCCGCGGGCTGGGAGGTTCGAGACGAGTCGGACGGCTTCGAGCTCGTTCCCCGATGACGCGCGACCAGGTCTACGGGCGCCGTCCCGTTCGCGAGGCTCTGCGCGGCTCGCGCGAGGTGCACGAGCTCTGGGCGACCGAGCGGGCGGCGAAGGCCGAGCCGTGGCTGCGCGAGACGGAGCGGCCCCGGCTCCAGCTCCGGCAGGAGCGCGAGCTCTCCGAGGCTGCCGGCACGCGCGACCATCAGGGCGTCCTCGCCTGGTGCGAGCCGTACCGGTACGCAGACGCCTACGAGCTCGCCGCCGGCGGGCGGCCGCTCCTGGCCTGCCTCGACCAGGTCAGCGATCCGCGCAACCTCGGCGCCGTGATCCGCAGCGCAGAGGGGGCGGGTGCGACCGGTGTCGTCGTGCCGGCGCACGGGTCGGCCCGCGTCACGCCCGCCGTCTGCCGCGCGTCCGCCGGCGCCGTCGAGCACCTGCCGGTCGCCGTCGTCACGAACCTCGCCCGCTACCTCGCCGAGATCAAGAGTGGCGATCTCTGGATCGCGGCGGCCGCGGGCGAGTCCGGGACGCCGATGTGGCAGGCCGATCTCTCCGGCGGCCTCGCGTTCGTCTTCGGCGCCGAGGGGAAGGGGCTGCGCCCGCTCGTCCGCCGGACGTGCGACCTCGAGGTCTCGATCCCGCAACTCGGCCGCGTCGAGTCGCTCAACGTGAGCGTCGCCGCTGCGGTGCTGCTCTACGAGGCGCGGCGGCAGCGCGATGGCCGAGCCTAGCCTCTACCTGTTCGACGGCTTCAACCTCTTGCACGCGGGCAGCTTCGGCTCGCCGGAGGAGCTACGCGACCTGCTCGCGAGCTGGGTCACGGCACGGGGCGCACGCGGCGTCCTCGTCTTCGACGGGCACGGCGCAGACGAGCGGCACGGATCGCTCGAGGTGCGCTGGGCCGAGAACGCGGACACGCTCCTCGAACGGCTCGCCGCCGAGAACCGCCGCCGCGAGCAGGTGGCGATCGTCTCCTCCGACGCCGCCGTCCGCGGCACCTCCGGTGTCGAGGTGCGGAAGCTCTCCTCCGAGTCGTTCCTCTCCGAGCTCGCACGGCCGACGCACGCCGACCGCTCCCGCGGCGACCTGCGCGACCGCCTCGACCCGGCGACGCTCGCCGCGCTCGAGCGCCTCCGGCGCGGCCGCTAGGCGGGAAGCTCCCAGAACTGTCCCGTGAGTCCCGCGGAGGCGAGGTCATCCTGGTTGCGCACGCGGTCGTGCGGCGTCCAGGCGGGATCGAGCCGGTCGCCGTACCAGCGTTGCGCGAGTGTCCAGAGCTGTTCGATCGCGAAGATCGCGCCCGGCTCCGGGTGGGCGCGTCGTACGTGCTCTTCGTCCCGGAAGAGCCGCATGTGCGCTCAGGTGAACCCGAGGTCCTCGTACCAGCGGCGCGCCGGAACGAGGAAATGGACCACCGCTCTCGTCGCCACCGGCGCCCCGCCGTGGATGTCGACCACGATCGACTCGCCGCAGTCCGGGCACGCCGTCGAGACCGTCCCGTCCGTGCCGAGCGCGGCCAGGATGCCGAGCGCGTCCCAGGCGCAGACGGCGTCGTAGGCGCGGCCGTCCGCCTCGACTCGGGAGGCGCTCGGTCCGTTCGCGAATGGGTTTGCGAAGGCAATCGCCCCGGCCTCGTCGAGGACGGCGGCGTGGGCCGTCTCGAGCGCAGTCAGCTCCTCCGCCGCGAGAGCAGGAGCGCGGCCGGTCTCGGCGAAGTGGCGAAAGATCGCGCGGCGCAGAGGGACGATGTCCACCCGCTGAGTATCGCGTGCGAGCGACGAACATGTGTTCGTCACAGGTTGGGTCCATCGCAAAAGGGCTTGTAAAACCTTGGACCCGCTGCTATCTTCGCCCTCAACTACAGGGTGAGACTTTCGCTAGCCGGACCGAGGAGCGGTCAGCGGAACCGCCCGTGAGAGACCGGGGGAGACGTGTTGGCCGCTCGCACCGCAGCAGCTCACTCGCCGCAAAAGGCTCAACGAGAGCTTGAGGATCTTCAGCTCGTGCTGAAGGCTCGGAACGGCAACAGCGTCGCCATGGACGCGCTGATGCGGCGCTACACCGGCTTCGTCCGCCTGAAGGCGAGCTCCTACTTCCTCGCGGGCGGCGACGGCGACGACCTGATCCAGGAAGGCCTGATCGGGCTCTACAAGGCTGTACGCGACTTCCGCGCCGACAAGGAGACCTCGTTCCGGAGCTTCGCCGAGCTGTGCGTGACGCGGCAGATCATCACGGCGATCAAGACGGCGACCCGCTTCAAGCACACGCCGCTGAACCAGTACGTCTCCTTCAGTCACACGCCGGCCGGCCAGGACTCGGACGGCGAGTGCACGCTCGGCGACGCCCTCCCGGGCCCCGCCGTGCACGAGCCCTCGGTCGTCGTCATCTCCACCGAGGAGCTCCAGAGCCTCGTCTTCAACCTCGGCACCGGCCTCTCGTCGCTCGAGTCCGACGCGCTGAAGCTCTATCTCGAGGGCTCCTCCTACGAGGACATGGCGGCCGAGCTCGGCTGTGACACGAAGACGATCGACAACGCGCTCCAGCGGGTGAAGCGGAAGATCATCACCCACCAGAAGAGCCGCGAGGTCGTCCTCTAGCGATCGCGCTACGCTGGCGGGCACCTGCCGGAGTAGCTCAGCTGGTAGAGCAACGCTCTTGTAAAGCGTAGGTCGAGGGTTCGAGTCCCTCCTCCGGCTCTCTCGATGCGCGGCTTCCTCACCGATCCCGCTGCTCCGGACGGCCTGCGGCTCGCGGGCGACCTGCCCGAGCCGGCGCCGGGCCCGGGCGAGCTCCTGCTCGACGTGCGGGCGTTCGCCGTCAATCGTGGCGAGCTTCGCCTCCTCGAGCAGCGTCCCGACGGCTGGCGTCCGGGCCAGGATGTGGCCGGCGTCGTGTTGCGCGCGGCCGCCGACGGGAGCGGCCCGCAGGAGGGTGCCCGCGTCGTCGCGATCGTCGACGGCGCCGGCTGGGCCGAGCGCGTCGCGGTGCCGACGCAGTGGGCCGCGCAGCTGCCCGAGGCGGTCTCCGTCGAGCAGGCCGCGTCGCTGCCGATCGCCGGGCTGACCGCGCTGCGGGCACTGCGGGTCGACGGCCCGATCCTCGGGCGGCGCGTGCTCGTGACGGGCGCGACGGGCGGCGTCGGGCAGTTCGCGGTCCAGCTCGCGGCCGCGGGCGGCGCGCACGTCACCGCACAGGTCAGCGGGCCGGAGCGCGCCGAGGAGGCGCGCTCGCTCGGCGCGGACGAGGTCGTGACCTCGCTCGACGGCGAGGCGCTTGGCCCCTTCGAGCTCGTGCTCGACGGCATCGGCGGTCCGCAGCTGCGCGACGTGCTGCACCGGCTTGTACCGGGTGGGACGGTGGCGCTCTACGGCGGTCTCGGCGGGCCCAGCGAGCTCGCGCTCCCCGACTTCCGCGGGGCGCCCGGAGCCCGCGTGATGGGCTTCTTCCACGCGTACCCGCAGGACGAGAAGGGTGCCGATCTCGCCACGCTCGCGCAGTTCGTCGCAGGCGGGCAGCTCGTACCGCTGCTCGGACTCGTCGAGGACTGGGAGCGGACGCCGGAGGTGCTCGATGCGCTCCGTGGCCGCCGCGTCCGCGGCAAGGCCGTTCTCGTCCGCAGCTAACCGCTTGGTTGAACGGGTTCTAAACGCGTGAGCAGACCTGCTGCTTGCGACTCCTTTCCGCTCCCCGGGGCCGCGTTTCCTGTGAGCCCACGCAGCCGGAGGGTGATCCTCCGGTGGTGCGAGCGAACGGCCGGGTCGATCCTGCCGTCGGACGATGCCCGGCAGTCGTCGCCGACGCGACGATGCTCCCGATGCCGACTCGACCGGAAGGAGACGGGGCGATGGACGCGGAGCAGAGCACGACCGGCACGAGAGGCTGGCGAGTACGGATCTTCGTCGATGCCGACGCCGACGCGGGCGCCGTGCGTCACCATGTCGAGCGGTTCGGGTGCCGCGTGGTCGGCCTGCGGCCGCGGGGGCTCCTGCTCGAGCTCCCGAACGCGTCCGGCGACGCCGACGCCGAGGCGGAGGCGAGGCTCTATCTCGCGATGTGGCACGCGAGCCATCCGCGCGCGGGAGAGCCGCTCGTGGCCCCGCCGGCCGAGGCTGCCTGACACGCGCTCCGGTGCGCCGGGTGGAGCTACGAATCGGCGGTGTCGCGATGCCGGTTGCGGCAGCGGCGTGCGACCTGGGCAGTCGCGGCGAGGAGCACGACACCGAGTGCGCCCGCGGCCCACGCCGCTCCGGCGACGACCGCCACCGCGACGGCCGTCAGGACGCTGATTCCGGCCGGATCGTAGAGCAGCCAGTCGGTCACGGACGGTCTGCCACGGCTCCTGTGGACAACCCGACGCCGCCGCGCCGCCGTTCGCCGTCCGCTGCGGGGTCCGACGGGACGCCGATCACGATCGTGCTCCCCTCGCCGGGAGCGGAAATGATCTCCATCTCTCCGCCGGCGCTCTCGACCCGGAGCCGCTGCGAGGCGAGACCGATGTGGCCGCCTACGAGATGCTCGGAGAGTCTCTCGGGGTCGAAGCCCGCGCCATCGTCGCTCACGAGCAGCCGTGTCGCGTCGCGGGTGCGGAACAGCTTGACGGTGACCCGGCTTGCCGAGGCGTGCACGGCGGCGTTCGCGAGCAGCTCGCGGGCGGCTCCGATCAGGAGGCGGTCGTGCGGCCCCGGCGGGCCCGGGTCGAGGTCGAGCCCGACCGAGAAGCCTCCCCGGCGCGCGGCCCGCTCCGCCGTAAGGCGTAGCGACGCGGCGATCCCTGCCTCCTCGAGGACATACGGGTGCAATGTCGCGATCGTCTGGCGCAGCTCACCGACCGTGTCCATCAGCATCGCGTCGGCACGCTCGAGGGCCGAGTCCGCGCGCTGCTCGGACGCCTCCTCGAGCTCGTGCCGGATCGAGAGGAGGTTCTGGATCGCACGGTCGTGCAGGTTCTCGGCGAGTGCCTGGCGCTCCCGGTCCTCCGTCGTCAGCAGCTCGCCGAGCAGCGACTCGCGCGTCTCGACGAGGTCCCACACCTGGCGCGTCCGCCGCTGCAGCAACGCCGAGAGCGTCACGGCCGCGAGGCCCGTCCACGCGAGATAGCCGGCGTGCACCGCGATGAAGCGCGTCGCGTTGGGCTGGCTCGCGGCCGGATGGCTGAACGCCTGGACGAGATAGGCGACGATCCCGGCGCCGCCCGCCAGCGCGGTCACCGCCGGCCGGAAGCGGAAGGCCGCGACGACCGGGATGATGAAGTACGCGAGCCGCGACTCCGAGAAGGGCCCGCCGGAGGTGACGGTGAGTGCGGTGATCGCGGCGATGTCGACGGTCGCCGTCGCGAGGACGAAGCGCGGGCTCAGCGGCCGCACATACACGACGAGGAGCGCGGCGAGGCTGAGCGCGAGGTAGGTGAGCAGCGCGACGAAGAACGCGACGTGCTCCGGCGACGGGTACCAGACGGGGTCGTCCGGTCTGTTGAGGTGCTCGCCGGCGGCGATGAGCAGGATTGCCGGGAGTCGCAGCCAGGCGACGACCCGCTCCGCCTCGACGCTGTAGGCGACGACGCTGCGCGGGCGCGGCCCCCGGCTGGCGAGGCTCGCGACCACTCGCTATTCGATGAGCCCGTGCCGCATCGCCTCGGCGACGGCGGCGGCGCGGTCGGAGACGCCGAGCTTTGCGTACACGTGCTGGGCGTGCGTCTTGACGGTCGTGACCCCGAGATAGAGCTCCTTCGCGATCGCGGGGAGGCTCTTGCCGGCGGCGACGAGCTTGAGGATCTCGTGCTCCCGGTCGGTGAGGATCGGCGAGTCGTCGTGCGACCGCAGCCGGATCTCGGAGACCAGGCCGGAGGCGAGCTCCGACGAGAGGATGTTCTCGCCGCGCGCACAGGCGAGCACCGCGTCGACGATCTCCTCGCGTCGCGCCTCCTTCGCCAGGTAGCCGGCGGCGCCGGTCTCGAGCGCCTTGTAGACGATGCCGCCGTCGGTGAGCGCGGAGAGGAGCAGGACGCGGGTCGCGAGCCCGTCCCGCACGACCGCGTGCGTCACGGCGAGCCCGTCGAGGCCGGGGAGCTTGTAGTCGAGGACCGCGACCTGCGGCCGGTGCTCCTGGAGCGCGGCGAGCGCGCCGCGGCCGTCCTCCGCTTCTGCGACGACCTCGATCTGACCGCTCGCCTTCAGCGCGCGCACGACTCCCTCGCGGTACAGGGGATGGTCGTCGGCGACGACGACGCGCACCTTCTCGCTGCCGGACGGCACGAAGGTCATGGTATGCCCGCCCCCGCATCCGGCCACGCGATCCGGTCGGCGCCGTTCATCTTCACGGCGTCACGGCCCGGCGGGGGCGTCGCCATCCGGCGACGGACGATGCACGGGACGACGCCTCCGGACGAGCGCACGACGCTAGCCGGCGGCGGGATGCGCGGGGGCGTTGCCGAGGGTGACGTCGATCGTGCGCTTGTGCCCTCCGCGGACGACGCCGAGCGAGACCGTCTGACCGGGGTGGTGGAGCGCGACCGCGTCGGCAAGGGCTCCGGTCGAGGAGACCGACTTGCCGTCGAGCGAGACGATCACGTCGCCTCCGACGACCGCTCCGACGCCGTTGACGGTCACGTCCCGGTGCCCGGCGACGAGCCCCGCGTGGGCGGCCGGGCTCTTGGGGACGATCCCGACGACGAGGACGCCGTGGGCGGGGAGGCCGGCGATCGTGCTCGCGACCGCCGGGGAGATCGTCTGCACCTCGACCCCGAGCCACGCGTGCTGGGCGCTTCCGTGGGCGAGCAGCTGGGGGACGACCTGCTGCTCCGTGTCGCTCCCGATCGCGAAGCCGATGCCGACGTTGCCGTTGACCCCGCCGCTCTCGATCTGGTCGTTGATCCCGATCACGCGGCCGAACCGGTCGAGCAGGGGCCCGCCCGAGTTGCCGTGGTTGATGGCGGCGTCGGTCTGGATCGCGGCGGGGATCGTCAGGCCGTTCGGCGCCTGGATGTTGCGGCCGACGGCGCTGACGATCCCCGCCGTCAGCGTCCGGTCGAGGCCGAACGGGTTGCCGAGCGCATAGTCGGGGTCGCCGACCTCGACCGCGTTCGAGCTGTCGAACGCGAGCGGGTGCAAGGCCGATGCGGGTGCGTTCACCCGCACGACGGCGAGGTCGCTCGACGGGTCGGCGCCGACGACCTTGCCGGGGAACGTCGTCCCGTTCGAGAACCCGACCTGGACGCCGGTCGCCCCCTTGACGACGTGGTCGTTCGTGACGATGTCGCCCTTCGTGTCGATCACGAAGCCGGAGCCGAGCACCCCGACCTTCTGGCTCCCCGTGGGGCCGAACGGAGTCACGGCAGCGGACTGGGTCTGGGTGTCCGTGATGACGACGACGCCCGGGGCGTCCCGGCGGTAGATCGCCTCCGGGGTCAGCGCACCCGTGGGAGCCGGGGAGGCGATGGGTGTCCGCACCGCAGCGGGCGAGGTCTGCGGGCTCGCGACGGGGGGCGTGGCGGCGTTCGCCGGCGGGGTGATCTCGAACCGGCTCTCGGCGGCCGCGCCGACGACACCGCCGACGACGCCGGCGAGCAGAAGGGCGACCAGCACGAGCAGCCGTCGGCCGCTGCGCTCTTCCCGCAGCGGCGGTGGGGTGGCGGTCTCGGGCGTTTCCATGTCCACCAGTGTTCCGCCGGCGGCGCGGGACGGACATCGAGCCGGCGGAGGAGCGCGCGGCCCGGTTCGTCTCGGCCGATCGGATCGGCCGATCGGCCGAGACGGCGGCGAGATCCTCCGTCCGGCCGAGGGAGAGAGCGTCCGGCGGCTCCCCCTGCCGGCGGATTGTCCGGCACCGCGGCGACCGCGAGCCTGACACGAGAGATGGAGACCTTCTGGGCCATCGTGGCGATCGCCGTCTTCTTCACGACCTTCGTCGTGGTCCCGGCCGTCGCGCTGTTGGCGCTTGCGCGGACCGCCGGGACGCGCAACCGCTGACGGCGCGCCGCGAATGCGCAGCCGGCCGGTTGTCGCGTTCGATGCGACCGGCGGGACCTCCGGTCGGAGGATGGCGCCTGCAGCGCACGGGTGCGACCGTGGGGTGCGAGAGCCATGCCAGAGCAGATCCGCATCGAGACGGGCGGTCGCTGGGACACGCTCGAGCTGGTCCGCCGGCTGCCGCCCTGTCGCTGGTACCTCGT
>Ga0102953_1002277_pt1 | contig 11544 bp, 7 predicted proteins | sample SalPon2A_C_D2_MG_FD_78509 | JGI IMG/M metagenome (GOLD analysis project Ga0102953, IMG submission 78509) | Soil microbial communities from South San Francisco under conditions of wetland restoration - Salt Pond MetaG R2A_C_D2_MG | ecosystem: Environmental > Terrestrial > Soil > Wetlands | place... | reverse complement strand
CGTTGTCGAGGCGCCGGTCGACCCGAAGCTCGAGATCGCCGAGATCCACCGCCGGGTGATCGCGGCGGGCGGTCCGGCGCTCCTCTTCACCAACGCCGGCGCCGACGGGAGCGGTCCCTCGATCCCGGTCGCCACCAACCTCTTCGGCACCCGCGGCCGCGCCGAGCTCGCCTTCGGGCAGCGCCCCTTCGAGCTCATCGAGCGGGTTTCCCAGCTTCCCGCGGAGCTCATGCCCCCGTCGGTCGGCAAGCTCTGGGGGGTGCGCTCGTTCGGCAAGGAGCTCTTGAAGATCGGCACCAAGAAGCAAGCGAACGGACCGGTCAAGGAGGTCGTGAACACCGACGTCGATCTCGGGGCGCTGCCGGTTTTGACCACCTGGCCCGAGGACGGCGGGCCGTTCTTCACCCTTCCCCTGGTCTACACCGAGGAGCCGGGAACGAGCGGTGTGGGGCGCTCGAACCTGGGCATCTACCGGATGCAGGTGCACGGCTCCAAGACAACCGGCATGCACTGGCAGATCGGCAGGGGGGGCGGCTTTCACTATGCCTTGGCGGAAGCGAGGGGCGAGGCCTTGCCGGTCACCGTCTTCTTCGGTGGGCCGCCAGCCCTGATCCTCTCGGCGGTGGCGCCGCTTCCCGAAAACGTCCCCGAGCTTCTCTTGGCCTCGCTCATCGCCGGAGACAAGCTCGCAACCTGCAAAGGACCTGGTCCTCACGCCTTGCTCGCCGAGGCGGAGATCGCCATGGGCGGCAGGGTGCCGCCCATGGTGCGGCGGAGCGAGGGGCCGTTCGGCGACCACTACGGTTACTACTCCCTGACGCACGAGTTTCCCGTCTTCGAGGTCGAGTGGATGGCGCGGCGCCGCGACGCGATCCTGCCGCAGACGGTGGTGGGCAAGCCCCGCCAGGAGGACTTCTACATCGGAGATCTTCTGCAGGAGCTGCTGGCGCCGCTCTTCCCCCTCGTCATGCCCGGGGTCGAGCGCCTCTGGTCGTATGGCGAGACCGGCTACCACTCGTTGGCCGCGGCGGTGGTCAAGGAGCGCTACCGGCTCGAGGCGATGACCTCCGCCTTCCGCATTTTGGGCGAGGGGCAGCTCGCCCTGACCAAGTTCCTCCTGGTCACCGACCGGCCGGTCGACCTCAGGAACTTTCCCGCCACCCTGGCGCACGTCCTCGAACGGGCCGAGCTGGGGCGTGATCTCTTCGTCCTCGCCGACCTGGCGATGGACACGCTCGACTACACGGGGCCCAAGATCAACTTTGGCTCCAAGGGGGTCCTCCTCGGCCTCGGCGAGCCCAAGCAGGAGCTGCCGATGGAGTTTCGTGCCGGCGAGGCGCCGCAGGGCTTGCGCGCTCCGCGCGTCTTTTGCCCCGGCTGTCTCGTCGTCGGCGGCCCCTCGCGCCAGGAGGAGCCGGGGGCGGCCGAACGGTTCGCCGCCCATCCGGCGCTCGCCCAATGGCCGCTCGTGGTCCTCACCGACGAGCCCGAGCGCGCCGCGGCGAGCTCGATCAACTTTCTATGGACCACCTTCACCCGCTTCGAGCCCGCCGCCGATCTCGTCGCCCGCGACAGGAAGCTGGTGCGCAACCACGTGGCGTTCACCCCGCCGGTGGTGATCGACGCGCGCTTGAAGCCGGGGTTTCCGCGCGAGCTCTTTTGCGATCCGAGGACGGGGGAGAAGGTCACGAAGCGCTGGAGCGAGTATTTCCCGGAAGGCGGCGTCGAGATGGGCGACTCCGATCGCGCCAATCTGGATGGACCGCTCGAGGGCTGAGGACAGCCTGGAAGGAGAGAGAGATGGACTTGGGACTCGAAGGGAAAGTCGCGATCATCACCGGATCGAGCCGCGGTATCGGCCGGGCCATCGCCGGGAGCCTGGCGGCGGAGAAGGCGAAGGTCGTGCTCGTGGCGCGGGGGCGCGAAGGGCTCGAGGCGGCGGAGCGGGAGCTCACCGCGACTGGCGCGGAGGTCTTGCCCCTCGAGCTCGACATGACCGTTCCCGACGCCGGCGAGGAGGTGGTGGCGCGCTCGATCGAGCGCTTCGGGCGCCTCGACGTCCTGGTCAACAACGTCGGCGGCAACCGCCGGAAGCCCTTCGCCGAGACCACCGACGAAGATTGGGCCGAGATCATCGAGCTCAACGTCATGGCGCACCTGCGCCCCGCGCGTGCCGCGATTCCGGCGATGCGGCGGCAGAAGAGCGGTGTCATCCTTTTCAACAGCTCGCTCTTCGGGCGCGAAGGAGGAGGCCCCAACCTCTCGATCTACAACACCACCAAGTCGGCGCTGATCAGCGCCGCCAAGGTCATGGCCCAGGAGCTCGCCTCGGACGGCATCCGGGTCCTCTCCTTCGCTCCGGGGTCGATTCGCTTTCCCGGCGGGAGCTGGGACCGCCGGGTGAAGGAGGACCCGGAGGGGATGGCCAAGTTCGTGAAAGAGAGCATGCCGCTCGGCCGCTTCGGGACGGCGGAGGAGGTCGCCGCCGTCGTCACCTTCCTCGCCTCGGGCAAGGCCAGCCTCATGACTGGCGCCTGCATCGCAATCGACGGCTCGCAAGGGCACAGCCTTATTTGAGGGCCCCGGAGGGGCCCAGGAGGTTAGCCGGTGGCAAGCGAAGCGCAGCCACCGGAAGGCGATGTCCGCAAGGTTGGCACCCTGGAGGGGTGCGGGAAAATCACGGCCCGGTGGGTGAAGGCCGCGGGAGTCCCGCGCCCCTCCAGGGCGCCAACCTCGTCTTCCGTCTCAACCGGTGGTCGCACCCTGCGGGTGCACCACCGGCTAACTTCCCACGCCCCTTCAGGGCGTTGGTCGCTCCGACATTCAGATTGTGTGATTGCGAAATCGAGGGCGACCAGCCGGTCGCCCCTACATCATGATGGCGTGCGAGTTGTGGGCTATTCGAAACGGGTGAAGCGGACGGACAGGCGCCGTCGGCCGGCGTTGGCCTTGGACCACTGGACGAGGACGGGGCTCTGGTAGGTGCCCTGGACGATGGCCGGGCGGCCCTCGGGGTTGCGGTCCGAGACCAGGAGGCTCACTGAGCGCTTGAGGCGCAGGAAGCGCTCGGCGGGGACCGCCATCACCCGGGCCATTACCCGCTCGAGCAGCGACTCGCTCGCCCCGAAGCTGTCGATCATCTGGTTCAAGACCCGCACCAGGTCGTACTTGGCATAGTCCCTGGTCTTGCCGGGAATGGCGCGCGGGTCGGCCAGCATGTTGCGCCCCTTCTCCGCCATGTAGCGGAGCGGATTGCGCAGCACCTCGGTGAGGTCGTGCTTCATCAGCAGGGTCTCGTACTCGTTGACCGTGAGGCCGGCGTTGCGCTCGCCCGCCTCGAGGGCGATGTCAACCCGGCCCTTTTGGATTCCGCGACGCTCGACCTCATGCTCGAGCTCGGCATAAAGACCGACCCGCGGGTCCTTCAGGTTGATCGAATCGACTGGGTGGGTCGAGACCGGAATGTCGGTTTCGAGATTACCCAGGTCGATCTCGCGGTTGAAGGCCAGCACCGTCGTCTGGCGCTGCCGGGCCTCCTCGCCGTTCACCCCGTCGAGGTCGATGAAGTAGACGGGGGCCGAATCGCGGTTGACGTAGGTGACGCAGTTTCTGAGACCCGAGCCGATGAAGGCGAGATGCGAGTCCGCGTTCTTCGGTTCGTTCTGGCGCTGCTCGGGGGAGAGCTCGCTGCGCAAATGGAGCTTGTCGTGGTTGTAGTCGGCGTCGGGCGGAAAGAGCTGGCGGAAGAGCCCGATGTAGGGGTCGAGTCGCTCGTCGCGTTCGCCCAGGCGGGACGCCAGGCTCTGCTCGAGATAGCCGGCGGTGGTGTGGTACGAGCAGTAGAGCGCCCGCCGGTAGCTCGACAACAGGTCGCCGTAGCCCTCACGGAGACGCTCGCGCACGTCGATCGCGTCGTAGCGGGCACGCGGGGTCAGCTCGAGAGTGACTTCAGAGGGAGGTGTCATCGGGGTATCCGAACCGGCTGCTAAACCCTACGATTGATCGCCCCTCTTGTCAACCATCAAAGGGCGTTTCAGCCCACCCGCCAACCTATTGAAGGCCGACGATATGCACCTTGGTGTGGAAGTGGTGGCCGGTCAGGCGAATCGCGGCGGGCTCGTCGTTGCCGCGCGGGCGGTAGTAGGAGAGCCAGTACTCGCGCCGCGCGAGCTCGACCGCTTTCGCGACCGCCTGGTCGAGGGAGCGTCGAGTCTCGCCATGCAGCCAGGCGCCGCCGGTCGAGCGCGCCAGCTGCTGAACCGCCGGACCCAGCCGGCCTCTGCTCCAATTGCCTTGATAGCCGGGACCTTGCCCGAGAGCACCGATCTGCGCGATGTAGCAGGGGATCGAGAGCTCTTCCGCGGTCTGGATCGTGGCCTTGGAGCGGGCGCGGCTGGCGTTGTCGCCGCCGTCGGTGAGGATCAGGAGGGCCTTGGGGCCGGGGATCGGCGCGAGCTGGGTCAAGGCGAGGAAGAGGCCGTCGTAGAGGCCGGTGGCGCCGCCTGAGCGGAGATCCCGCGTGGCGCTCTCGAGGAGGGAGCTCTCCGAGGTCACGGCCTGCGTCACGACCGGCCGTCCCCGGACCGCGACGAGCAAGGCCCGGCTACCGTTTCTCGTGATCTGGTCGAAGAAGTGGCCGAGCGCCTCCCGCATATCGGGGAGCCGCCGGGCGACGCTGTCCGAGAGGTCCGCCACCACGGCCCAGGTAAGCGGGTGGCCGAGCGCGGCCGCGGTCCGGACGCTCGCGACCGGATAAGTCGCCTTTCCCTGCTGGACGGCGAAATCGCCTTTGCCCAGGTCCGTGACCCAGTGGCCCCAGACGTCAGTGACGAAAAGGGGGAGCTCGATGAGGTCGACCCGGGTGCTGGCGGAAAACCCGGGGGCGTTCAGGATGCGGGCATCCTCGCTGGTGCGTCCGTCGAAGAGGGTGGCGACGGCGCGCAGGACCTCCTGGCGGGGCGGCGACGGCAGATCGATCTCACCCTCCCAGGGCGGAGTCTCACGGCCGAGGAGACGCCGGTCTCCAAGGAAGAGCTCGACCTTTCGGACTTTCGCGCCGGCGGGTGTCGTGACCCGGACGGCGACATCGGCGCGGCCGGCGAGGCGCGCTCCGGAGCTCGTGGCTGGTGCGGTGATCTCGACGGTGAAGACGGGCGTCGCCTCGTTGAGTGTGCGGCTGTCCCGGCCCAGCTCGTCTCCCTTCTTATCCAGCGCGACCACGGTCACCGTGTGCTTCGCCACCTGCGGGCCGAGATCGACGCGAGCGGTGAACGGGGGGCGGTCGTCGTGGGCCACGGGTCTTCCGTCGAGCAGGAAGTCGACCCGGTCGACGACGCTCGTCGCGGCCACCGTCTGCAAGTGAACGCGTCCGCTGAGGCGGGGGCGGTGGGGAGGGATCAGGGCGATGAAGCGGCCCTTCCCGGCTCCACCGATGGCCGCCTGTGGCGTAGGGTTATGGGTCTGCAACAAGTGGTAGCCAAAGTCGGGAGGGAAGCGGACGCTCGCGGGCTCGATGCGCGCCACCTCGCCGCCCCACCGGCCGGTGGAGAGGTCCTCGATCACCACCGCGACGCGGTCGGTGCTCGCGGGAGCGGTGACATTGGCGCGATAGAGGACGCCCGGGTACTGCTTGATCTCGACCGGGGGCGACTCGGACTGCTGGATGAAGGCGTCGCCGCCCGGCCTGGGCAAGGCCACGGTGATGCGGAACCGGTGCTTCTCTGCTTGCCCCGGGCCGGAACGATCCTTCCGATCAAGTAGAACACCGGCGTGGACCGTGGCCGTCACCTCGTCCGGCCGTTGATCATGGAACGCCAGCCGCGCCAAGACTCGCACGTCCAGATTCCCGATCGCGTGGCCGGGCGCGACGCTCGTGACCAGGGCCCGCGCTCGCTCGAGCGCCATCACTTTGGCGGGAGCCGCCGTCTGCGCGCCGAGCGCCGTGTCCCCCGCGAGGGTCGCGATCGTCATCGCGAGGAGACCAACGACGACGAAGCTCGCAAAGGGTCGCCGGCGATCGGCCAACAACCACCGCTCACGCCTGCACATGGGCACCCTTTCTCGCGAAAACTCGAGCACGTTGCGGACTCTAAAGAGCAAATCCGATACCAGCAGCGTAACGCAGGGGGAGGAAGATGGGTTGCGCTCCCGGCCGACAGGGGCGTCGGCCGCTTCGGTCGTCCGCGGGGCCCCGGCTGCGCGACCTTATCCCAGGGTCCTCGCTGGGGCTGCGGGCCCTGGGAACCCTCGATCGCGGCCGCCCCACGGACTGCATCTTGGAGTTCACGATCTGGCGGGTGGTGTGGATCCGAGGGCTCCCACCCCCCGCGCGGAGCGTAAGCGAGCACGGCGGTGGGAAACGGATCCGCGACAGGACCCGCCAGGGGGATGACGGTCAGACACGGCGACGCTTGCGTCGCCCTTGTATCGATTGGACGGGAAGTGCGCGAGTCAGCTGCTGCCGATCAGAATCCCGGCGAGAAAGACCAGGGTGCCTCCCACGACCACCTGGAAGGCGGCGGAGAGGAGCGGCGTGTCCATGTAGCGGTGGCGGATCCAGGAGATGACCGCGAGCTCGATGGCGACCACGCCCACCGCGACGCCGGTGGCGAGCATGAAGCGGGGGATCAAGTAGGGCAGGGTGTGCCCGATCCCTCCCAGGGTGGTCATCAGGCCGCAGACGATGCCGCGCATCAAGGGCTGACCGCGGCCGGTCAAGCTGCCGTCGTCGGAGAGCGCCTCGGCGAAGCCCATCGAAATGCCGGCGCCGATCGAGGCGGCGAGGCCGACCAGGAAGGCGTCCCAGCTGTCACGGGTGGCGAAAGCGGCGGCGAAGACTGGCGCCAGGGTGGAGACCGAGCCGTCCATCAGCCCGGCGAGACCGGGTTGCACGATCTGCAGCACGAAGAGGCGGCGGCGCGCCTTCTCCTCCTGGCCTTTTACCTCGTCGGGCAGGAGCTTCTCCTCGAGATTCTCAGCCAGAGCCTCGTGGTGCCGCTCCTCGGCGGCGAGGTCGCCCAGGAGCTTGCGAATCCCGGCGTCGGTGGTGCGCTGGGCGGCACGCTCGTAGAAGCGGCGGGTCTCGTACTCCATCGAGGAGGCCTGCTTGCGCACCGTCTCGAGCCTCAGAGGACGGATGAGCCAGACCGGCGGGCGCTCGACGAAGCCCTTGACGTCCTGACGCCGGATCAACGGAATGTGCTCGCCGAAGCGCTCACGATAGAGCTCGATGAGGCGCCGCCGGTGCTCCGACTCCTCCGCCATCATGCCGCGGAACATCTCGGCGGTTGCCGGGTAGTGCTCGCCCATGGCGTCGGCGAAGTCGCCATAGATGCGCCCGTCCTCCTCCTCCAACGAGATGGCGAGGGCGAGAATCTCGCGCGCGGAAAGGTCCTTGAATGCCTTGGCCATCCTCTTTCCCCTTCAGGATGCGACGCTATTCCTCTTCGAGGTAGGTGTAGCCGGCGAGACCGGACTCGTACATACGCAGGAGCTGGCGCGATTCCTCGAGGTTCATACGCTTGCTCTTCAGGGCCTTCTCGGTGGCCCGCCGCACCCGGGCGAGAAGGTCCTGACGCTCGTAGCGGACGTAACGCAGCACATCGGTCACCGTGTCCCCCGTCACTACCCCCTCGATGATGTAACCCTCCTCCGGGTCGAGCGCCACGTGCACTGTGTTGGTATCGCCGAAGAGATTGTGGAGGTCGCCGAGGATCTCCTGGTAGGCGCCGACCAGGAAGAAACCGAGGTGGTAGGGGTCGGCGTCGAGAGGGTGGAGCTCGATCACCTGCTTCACCTCACGCGGCGAGATGAAGGAGCTGATCTTGCCGTCCGAATCGCAGGTGATGTCGGCCAGCACGGCGCGCCGCGTCGGTTCCTCGTTGAGACGTTGGATCGGCACCAGGGGGAAGAGCTGGTCGATGGCCCAGGAGTCGGGGAGCGACTGGAAGACCGAGAAGTTGCAGAAGTAAGTGTCGGCGAGGGCCGGCTCCAGTCCCTCCAGCTCTTCGGGCATCACCTCGAGCTCGCGCGCCGCCGCCAGGACCCGGCGGCAGATCTCCCAAAACAGGCCCTCCGCGACGCCCCGTTGTTCGAGCGTCAGGTGGCCGAGGCGAAAGAGGCTCAGACACTCGTCGCGATAGGCGATGGCGTCGTGATAACTCTCGAGGATGTTGCGAATCGACACATCGCGGAGAGTATCGAAGAGGTTCTTGAGGGGGCCGGGTGACCTCGCGTGTGCCCGTTTCGGCAGCTCGCCGGCGGAGAGCTCGACCACTCCCAGGACGTCGACCACCAAGACCGCGTGATGGGCCACGGTCGCGCGGCCCGACTCCGAGACGATCGTCGGGTGTTCGACGCCCTCCGCCTCGCACACCTCCATGATGCCGAAGACGACGTCGTTGGCGTACTCCTGCAGGCTGTAGTTGACCGATGAGGCGAAGTCGGTCTGCGATCCGTCGTAGTCGATCCCCAGGCCTCCCCCTACGTCGAGATAGCTGAGGGGAGCTCCCATGCGCACCAGATTGACATAGACCCAGGCCGCTTCGCGCAGGGCGTCCTTGACCGCGTGGATGGAGGAGATCTGGCTTCCCAGGTGGAAGTGCACGAGCTCGAAACAGTCGAGAAGCTCGTGGCGTCTGAGGAAGTCCATCGCCTGCAGGAGGTCGCGGCCGCTCAACCCGAACTTGGAGCGGTCGCCGCCCGACGCCTCCCAGTGGCCCGAGCCGTGGGTGGCGAGCCGGGCGCGCGCTCCGATGCGCGGCCGCACCCCGGTCCGTTGCGCGGTGGCGAGAATGAGCGGCAGCTCGGAGGGCTTCTCGACCACCAGAATCACCTTGCGTCCGAGCTTGGAGGCGAGGAGCGCGGTCTCCAGGTACTCCTCGTCCTTGTAGCCGTTGCAGACGATCAGGGCCTCTTCGTCCTCGAGCATCGCCATCACCGCGAGGAGCTCTGGTTTGGAGCCCGCCTCGAGCCCGAAGTGGTAGGGCTGACCGTACTCGACCAGGCGCTCGACCAGGTAGCGGTCCTGGTTCACCTTGACCGGATAGACCCCGCGATAGGGCGCGCCATAGCCGTACTCTTCGATGGCGCGCTCGAATGCCTGGTGGATCTCCTTGACGCGCGCCTGGATGATTTCCGAGAAGCGGATCAAGAGGGGCAGGCCGATGCCTCGTTCCCGCACCTCGTCGACCAGCTCCTTCAGGTCGATGGCGGCGCCGCCGTTGCCGTTCGGGTGAACATCGATATGGCCCTTGTCGTCGATCGACACGTAGCCATTCCCCCACCCGGAGAGGTTGTAGAGCTCGGCGGAGTCGTCGATGGTCCAGGGAGCTTCTCTGCTGTTCGGGTCGGCCATGAATTCCCCCGTGTCGGACGAAAAAACTCTAGCATCACCAGTCTCTCAATCTGGAGTCCTCGCTGCCACCATCGCGAGAACACGTTGGGCGCCGGCGTGGCGGAGGGCCCGCGCCGCGGCGTCGAGGGTGGCGCCGGTCGTCGACACGTCGTCGATGAGAAGGATGGAGAGACCGGCGAGCGAGCGTCGGCGCCTAAGGGCGAAAGCATGACGGAGATTGGCGAGACGCCGAGCCCGGGGCAGACGTGACTGGGGCTGGGTGGCGCGTTTGCGGCGCAGAAGCGAGCGGCAGGGCAGATGGCGCGCGCGGGCAAAGCTCGCGCCGATCGCGGCCGCTTGGTTGAAGCCTCGGCTGAGGCGCCGGCGCCAGTGAAGCGGCACCGGCACCACCAGGTCCACCGGCGGCAGAGTGGTGGCGAAGCGTGCGGCGAGAGCGGCGCCCAGGGCCCGCCCGAGGTACTCCAGGCGCCCGAACTTGAGGGCCCGAATGACGTCGTCGAACGGGGCTTGGTAGAGCCAGGCCGCGTAGAGCCGCTCGAACGCCGGTGGGCGTTTGCGGCAGCGACCGCAGAGAAATCCGGGTGGGAGGCGGGCGCCGGAGAGGACGCGGCCGCAACGGGAGCAGGAGTTGGCGCCGGGCTCTTCGAGCCGGCCCCGGCATCGGGCGCAGAGGCCGAGGTGCGGCGCTCCCGGCTCGGCCTGCCGGCCGCAGGCGAGACAGGGGGAAGGGAGGAGCCAGGTCGGGATGAAGCGGCTCCAGCTGGGTTGTCGGTCGTCCATGGTCCCTGTGACGTCTCGTCTCCGCCATCCGTAAAACGGGTTGATGACTCTGCCTTTGGGAGACGGAGTCGAAGGTATACTTCTGCCGATTCGAGCGAGAGGAGAGCGAGCGATGATCGAGAGCAAGCGCGGTGGATGGAAGTCGAGAAAGTGGCTGGGCCCTCTGGTGGCGCTGACCGTGGCGATTCTCTTCGTCCCGGCGGCCCTTTTCGCTCAAGGCGAGCCTTACACCTACAGCGTCGACCTGCTGGGAAGCATTGGCGGGTCGCCAGATCTCCAGGGCAATCGCTTCGGCAACGCCGGTTTCGAGGCGGGCTTTTCCATGGTCACCCAGCCGGAGACTCTGCTGGGGGTGCGCGTCGGTCATCTCGGACTGGGAGGGAGCAAAGGCTTCGACGGGCTGTCCAGCGCCGGCCTCGACTACCTCACCGTGGGCGGCGAGTACCGCTTCGCCGAGTCTTACTTCGATTCCGGACTCTTTCTCGGTTTGGGCGCCTATCGGCTGAGCGGCACTCTCGCCTCCGGCAGATCGGACAATCAGACCCAGCTCGGCCTCACCCTGGGCTCGACCGGCGATTTCCCCATCAACCGCTCGCTGAGCATCCTCGTCCAAATCTCCGCCCACTACGCCAACTTCCATCAGACACAGTTCTTCGCCATGGCGCAGGGCGGAGTCGCGTACCACTTCTAGCCTCAGTTCCAAGCCGGCTTCCGCTGCGGTCCGTGAAACGACCGCGTCTGCGGCGTTGCGCTCGCTTGGACTCCTCGGCGTACTGCCGAGCAAGTACGCCTGCGTCATCCTCGCATCGCGCGCCTTGCATCCGTGGCCGTTTGCCGGCCCTCGCGACGAAGCCGGCTTGGAACTGAGGCTCGCCGGGTGCCGAAAGAGTTATCGCGGCTTGCGCTGCGGTCCGTACTTAGTGGCGGCCGGCGATGACGCCGGCGTGCGAGGCGCGCCGCACGAGCTCGCGCCGCTGCTCCGCGGTCCCGGCGAAGCGGACACGTACCCGGCTCGGGGTGTTGTCGTCGCGTTGAATCTCCAGGATCTCGTGCACCTCCATCTCATTCAGAATTCGCACGAGATCCGCCGGCGAGTGTCCTTCGGCGAGATCGAGGTCGAGGGCCTGGCGGCGACCGAAGAGGCGCTTTTCGAGCGGCTTGACGCCGGCCATGATGAGAAAGGTGGCGAAGGCGCCGGCGATCGCCAGGGCGTAGCGCTCGGCCCCCACCCCCATGCCGATCGCGGCCGCCACCCACAGGCCCGCCGCGGTAGTCAGGCCGTGCACGGTACCGTGCGACTTGAGGATGGTGCCGGCGCCGAGAAAACCGATCCCGGCGACAATCGCCGCCGCGATACGGGAGGGGTCCCAGCTCGTGTGGATCAGGGCGGGAAAGGGTAGGGCTAGGTT
>Ga0102953_1002276_pt1 | contig 11546 bp, 8 predicted proteins | sample SalPon2A_C_D2_MG_FD_78509 | JGI IMG/M metagenome (GOLD analysis project Ga0102953, IMG submission 78509) | Soil microbial communities from South San Francisco under conditions of wetland restoration - Salt Pond MetaG R2A_C_D2_MG | ecosystem: Environmental > Terrestrial > Soil > Wetlands | place... | reverse complement strand
GGCGAGTAGGAAATAGGAAGTAGGGAAGGGCAAGAACACCCTGTCCCGCCCCGTCTCTGCGGGCCACCTTCTCACCACAGAGAGGGAGTAGCGAGTAGGAAATAGGAAGTAGGGGAAAACAAGAGACCCCTCACCCGGCCGCGATGCGCGGCCACCCTCTCCCCAAGGGAGAGGGCTTTTTGTTCTGAGGAGCGGCCGTTTTCGGCACGGATGAATCCGTGCCCTTTGGCAGCAGATTGCCGCCTTGCGGTTTTTTCCTTCGAAAAGCCGCAGACCGCAACCCCGGCGGTCTTCGCTACCAACTCCAGCATGAACGCAGCCATGCTGTGCAAAGACGCTGCGGGGATTCTGACTTGTGGTGGGGATATCTCACGCCTGATAATTACAGGTGTGGAACATCGACCATGAGGGGGAGTGATGTCAATCTGGAAGTTTCTGGGACAGGAGAAGGAGAAGCTGCTTGGAGAGAAAGAATCGAGGAAGCCTTCTGCCGAGACGGAAACAGTTCGCAAAATTGTCCACACGCTGGATGGAATGGACCCGGAGCAGGCCAGATACGTTGCGGCGTTCGCCTATGTTCTGAGCCGGGTTGCCCGCGCTGACATGAACATCAGTGACAGCGAGACACGCGAGATGGAACGGCTCGTCCAGGAAGAGGGCGGCCTTTCTGAAGAGCAGGCGATCCTGGTGGTCCAGATGGCGAAAACTCAGAACCGTTTGTTTGGAGGGACAGAAGACTTCCTGGTGACTCGCGAGTTCAACAAGATTGCCACCCGCGAACAGAAGCTTGCCCTGTTGACCTGCCTCTACGCTGTCTCTGCGGCGGACGAGTCTGTCTCCACGGTGGAGGATAACGAAATCAGCCAGACCGCCAGGGAGTTATTGCTGAGCCACAAGGACGTGGTGGCTGCCCGCTCCAGGTACCGTGAGTACCTGGCAGTCCTGAAGAAGCCTGCGGCTAACTCTTAGCATGTAGGGCGGCCCTCCGGAGTTGAGGTCGGCGGGTTTTTGAATGGACGAGGCCAGGAGTTGCAGATCGCAGCCGTGCAGTGTAAGAACGCTTCGGTTGCGGCATCATGCCATTTTGATCCCACTCGGCGACGCTGAACGCAGACATCAGAAATCGGCGTCTGCGCCACCCGCCGTTCAAAGACACAAGCCGCAGAGTTAAAGAACAACGCTGCGCTGCCGGGCTAAAGCCGTGGGTTGTCGCATCACTACCTGGCACGGCTGAAGCCCGCCCCCCTCATGCTGCGGTCCGTGCCCTTTCCCAGAAAAGCCGCAGACCGCGGTGTAGGGACTCTGTGCTACTAACAGCCAGAATGTTTGCGGCCTACACAAATTCCAATATGGTGTGGCATGGGCCTCACGCCCATGGGCCTCACGGCCGATGAAGAACGGATCACCGGCGAATCACTTGGTGCGGTTGCCGGCTGATGATTTTGCGTTTTCCCAGATGGTCCAGCACAGTTCCAAAACACCCAGCACAACTGCAGAAGCCAGAACGCCAAGAAGAATGACTTCAGTGAGATGTCCGCTCATCGGAAACTCCTGCTGAGAATTCGATGCGGCCACTTCCGGAGGCCTTCAGCGTAACCCGTACCGCGTCAACTGTTGAGGTCCTCACCTGATGTCCGAGCTCGTCTGGAAGCCCATCCCGGAAGCGGATCCCGCATTCCTTTTATCGATTATCATCCTGAGGCAAAACGGCTTTCAGCGCAATTCGGTGATTCCTTCATTTGACACGCCCAAAAGCCGTATTTTGTGGCCGGTCAACACCTGACCAGAAGCTGCAATTCCTTGCGGGAATGGGCTTTGGGGTCCGTTGGGGCGGGACGGTCTTCGCATGCTTGGCGCATGCCTTCTGGGGCTAAAGTCCCAGAAAAAGGGGTGGGGAGCTGTCTTTCGACTGGCGCCCTGCCACAGAAGGCGGTTGCATATGAACTTGCCGGGAAGAAAAAACGCGGACCACCGGGCGGCGGTCCGCGCCATTTGTGCTATTTCGCGCCGGCCTCAGGCGAGGTCAAAGCGGTCGAGGTTCATCACCTTGTTCCAGGCGGCCACGAAGTCCTTCACGAACTTCTCTTTCGAGTCGGTGCTGCCATAGACTTCCGCGACAGCCCTGAGCTCGGAGTTGGAGCCGAAGACCAGGTCAACACGGGTGCCGGTCCACTTGACCTTGTTCGTCTTTCGGTCTCGTCCCTCATACACGCCTTCCGAACCAGAGGACGGCTGCCATTCGGTACCCATGTCGAGCAGGTTGACGAAGAAGTCGTTCGTCAGCGTTTCCGGCTGCCTGGTGAAAACGCCGTGTTTCGACTTGCCGTGATTCGCGCCCAGGACGCGCAGACCGCCGACGAGAACCGTCAACTCGGGCACCGTCAGCGTTAACAGTTGCGCCTTGTCGATCAGCAACTCCTCCGCTGGTACGCTGAATTTGGTCTTGAGGTAGTTGCGGAAGCCGTCCGCGACCGGTTCGAGATAAGTGAAGGCCTCCACATCGGTCTGCTTCTGCGATGCATCCGTCCGTCCCGGCGAGAAAGGAACCTGCACCTTGTGTCCGGCCTTTTTCGCCGCTTCCTCAACGGCGGCGCAGCCGCCCAGCACGATCACATCAGCCAGCGAAACCTTCTTCCCGCCTTTCAGCGAGCGGTTGAAAGACTTTTGGACCGCCTCCAGCTTATCCAGGACCTTCTTCAGTGACGCTGGCTGGTTCACTTTCCAGCTCTTCTGGGGCGACAGGCGAATGCGCGCCCCGTTGGCCCCGCCGCGCTTGTCAGAGCCGCGGAAGGTTGAAGCCGACGCCCAGGCCGTGGTGACCAGTCCGGAAATCGACAGGCCGGATTTGAGGATTTTGGCCTTCAGAGCTGCAATGTCCTGCTTCCCGATGAGTTTATGATCGACGGCGGGAACCGGGTCTTGCCAGACCAGTTCCTCGGCCGGTACCTCCGGGCCGAGATAACGCGAACGCGGGCCCATATCGCGGTGCGTCAGCTTGAACCACGCGCGGGCAAATGCGTCTGCAAACTGGTCGGGGTGCTCGTAAAAGCGGCGGGAGATCTTCTCGTAGTCCGGATCGACCCGCAAAGCGACGTCCGTGACCAGCATGGTTGGCGGGTGACTCTTCGAAGGGTCGAAGGCATCAGGAACTGGCTGGGCGCCATTTTTCGCCTGGAACTGGTAGGCACCGGCCGGGCTCTTGGTCAGCTCCCATTCGTTGCCGAACAAGTTCGCAAAGAAATTGTTGCTCCATTTTGTTGGAGTCTGGGTCCAGATGACTTCCGGGCCTCCAGTGATGGCGTCTTTGCCTTTGCCGGTGCCATAACCGCTCTTCCAGCCGAAGCCCATCTCCTCAATGGGCGCCGCCTCGGGCGCTGGGCCCACCAGCGCGGGATCGCCAGCACCATGGGTTTTGCCAAAGCTGTGGCCGCCGGCGATGAGCGCGACCGTCTCCTCGTCGTTCATCGCCATCCGCTTGAAGGTCTCGCGAATGTCTTTCGCAGCGGCCATGGGATCGGGCTTGCCGTTCGGCCCTTCCGGATTCACGTAAATCAGGCCCATCTGCACGGCAGCAAGGGGATTCTCGAGGTCGCGGTCGCCGGTATAGCGCTCGTCGCTGGCAGGATCAGGGAACCAGGCATTCTCTTTGCCCCAATAGGGGCTCTCATCAGGCTCGTAGACGTCCTTGCGGCCGCCGCCAAAACCGAACGTCTTGAAGCCCATTGACTCCATGGCGACATTGCCGGCCAGGACCATGAGGTCGCCCCAGGAGATTTTCCGGCCATACTTTTGCTTGACGGGCCAAAGCAGGCGGCGCGCCTTGTCGAGGTTCGCGTTGTCCGGCCAGCTGTTGACCGGCGCGAAACGCTGTTGAGCAGCGCCGGCGCCGCCTCGCCCATCACCGATGCGATAGGTACCCGCGGCATGCCACGCCATGCGAATCATGAGTCCGCCGTAGTGGCCGAAATCCGCCGGCCACCATTCCTGGCTCTCGGTCATCAGCGCCTGGAGGTCCTTCTTCACCGCTTTGAGGTTGAGCTTGTTAAACTCTTTGGCGTAGTTGAAGGCCTCGCCCATCGGATCGGATTGGGGTGAGTTCTGGCGGAGAATTTTGAGGTTCAGCCGGTTCGGCCACCAATCACTGTTCGTCCTCATTCCGACATTCGTGGTTCCGTGAACGACCGGGCACTTGCCTTCCGTTGATGAGGTTGGTTTCTGAGGGGCGGGAACAGATTTCCCCGCATCCGGGGTGAGTTGACTTCCCATGTGTAAATCCTCCCTGCTTCTTAAATTTGCGCAATCGCCGCCAGACAGGCCGGGCGACCTGAGCGCTTAATCCGGTTTCCAAACGTTACGACATAGAACGGGACGCCCGCCGCGGAGCGCACTTCGCACAGAGCCCCCGAAAAATCAGTTCCGATTGTCGAAGAATTCTCTTGCCAAGGGAGCCGGCGGCGGGCCCGGGCACGTTGTACCACTCCATGTCCTCAACCGTGCCGCAACGGTCGCAGATAAAGTGGTGGTGCCGCATGACCTTGGCATCGAATCGCGCGGCGCGGCCTTCGACGGCCACTTCACGCACCAGTCCCGCCTGCACCAGGTCGCGCAGATTGTTGTAGGTGGTGGCCCGGGAGCAGCGCGGGTCCACGCGATTGACGGCTTCAAAAATTTCCGCAGCCGTGGGATGGCTGGCGTTTTCCATCAGGAAGGCCATCACTGCGTAGCGCTGCGGCGTGCACCGCAACCCGCTGCCCTCCAGGGATTGTCTGATCTCATTGGCGTCCATGAATAATTTAGAATAAATCTAATTTTAAAACTTTTCAAGACATGTGATGTCGTTTTGTAAAGGCAGGGAAACTCCGGAAGCGGGCGGAGGGATTTCACTGAAAAGCGCCGGCAGCGCGCACCAGCCTGGCGAGCCGAATGCATGCGCAGATGCTGAGCGCATGTTCGACCCGGGGAAGACTTGCGGATTCATGAGAGCGCATGGAGCCAAATCGATCTGAGCTTGAAGACGCGCATGGAGACAATTTGCGCGGTACCGCCATGGGCGAACATCTTGAGACTGCGGTTGGCTGCGTCCGGCAGAAAGCAACAGGGCATGACAACTTCTCCATCGTTTCCAAAGACCTCGACACTGGTGCGGTCTACGAGGATGCGAATTCGAACGCGGCCATCTTTTTGAGACATGCCCGCCACGGCATCGCCGTTGAGCAATTGCTTCTGCTTTACCCGGTAGACAACCGGCCGGCCACGGATCAGAAATCCGACTTCTGTTGAGCTGTCGGGGGCAATCTCCGCATCAATGTCCCAAAGGTCGCCCGCGAGCGCCGCCAGGGGATTTTGCCCGGCCTTCAACTGCACATCATTCCAGGTGTGCGAGGTTTCGCGCAGCGACTCAATCTGATCGACGGGCAGTGCGAAGAGCTTGAGGCCCAGTCCGGACCGGCGCAACCTGAGCCGGTAGGGGAAGCTCATCTGCTGGTTGAAGGGCATGCCCGGGTACTTGCCACCCCGCATCCAGCCCACCTGCACCCGCCGCGTGAGGGGCAGCCCGCTATAGGTTTGGACGGCATAATAGTTTTTGCCGTAGTCGCCCGGCTGCGTCATCACTTCCGGCACGAACCGTTTGCCATCGAAATCCCCGACCAGATAATGATCGTTGGCCGAAGTCCAGACCCACTTTTTTGTGTCCGGCTCTCCTTCAACCGGCATGGGGAAGAAATCGGGGCATTCGGCGGAGCCCGGAACCGTGATGTCATGCAGCTTCGTCCATTTTTTGAGATTGGGGGAAGCCAGAAAACGAAAGGTGTTGCCATCCAGGTAAAGAATCATGATCCACCGCCGGCTGGGCGCGTGCCAGGTCACCTTGGGGTCGCGGTTCTCTCCAATGATGTGCGGCACGACAGGGTTCCCGGCGTATTTGGTCCAGGTGCGGCCGCGATCGTTGCTATAGGCGATGCACTGGGTGAAGGGCTGGCCTTTGGATTCAGGCGAGGTTCCTCCGGCAGCGGTGTAGATGGCCACAAGGGCCTTTTCCGCGCCGGACTGGAATCCGGCGGTGTTGTGCTCATCAACCACCGCCGAGCCCGAGAAAATGGTTCCGCGGGCGTCGGGCTTGATGGCGTCAGGTAGCTGCTTCCAGTGCACCAGGTCAGGGCTGACAGCGTGACCCCAGGTCATGTTGCCCCATACCGTGGCGAAGGGATTGTGCTGGAAGAACAGATGGTATTCCCCCATGTAGAACACCAGTCCGTTGGGATCGTTGGTCCATCCTGTCCGGGGAGTGAAATGAAATTGGGGGCGGTATTTTTCGTTATAGAAACCGGCAGTCCCAGCCCGCAGCAATCGGGCTGAAACGGCAGCGAGCGGCAGCAGATTGAATTCCCTTCGGTTCATGATGGAGCAGGTAGAGCAGAGTTCTTGTTAAACTCTTCGGCTTTTATTCTTATGAAGCAAACCGCGGGATAATGCGCTTCGCGAAAGACTCTGCGCTGCCCCGCTTACTCGGCGCCCCGGTAAAACTGCTTTTCTTCAAGCTTCAACCCCAGCTCTTTGATGGCTTCATCCGGCACTTTTTGGAGCGGCGTATACATGGCGTGCCGGGACTGTTTGTAGGGCGCGTTGCGGGCGGCGTTATAACAGCAGATGAGCGCCCAGCGGGGATTGGGCGAGCGGTTCTGATCCGACCGATGCAGCAGGTTGCAATGGAAGAAAAGCGCGTCGCCAATGGCCAGCTCGCAATGGACCAGTTCCAACACCTTCTTGGCAGCCTCTACATGCTCCGGGTTGGCTCCAGTCTGCTTCTGGTCATCGCCCAGGTTGTGATCAATCCGTCCCAGCAGGTGCGACCCTTTCAGCACCTGCAGGCAGCCGTTTTCCCGGGTGGCGGGATCCACCGCAATCATCACACTGGCCAGGTCAGGGAACAAGCAGCCGTCATAGTACCAGTAGCCGTAATCCTGATGCCACGTCCATGCGCCGCCCACGTAGGGTTCCTTCTGGATCATCTTGGAATGCCAGTGGTAGACTTCGCCGCCAAGAAGCCGCTCCACCGAATCGACCACGCGATGGCACCTGGAAAACGCGCCGTAAATGTCGCCGCCCGCTTCGTTCCACAAAGCAATTTTCACTTTGCCGCCTTCGCGGTCGTCCATGGCGTGCACATTGTTCTTGATGGCAGCGTCGACTTCCCGGGCCGTTTGCAGCAGCTTCATTTCCGCGTCATCAAACAGCGAGCGTACAATGACGTAGCCATTCTGTCGGTATTCGGAGACTTCTTCGTTGGTAAGAATTCGGGAGCTCATGATGGTTAGCCTCCTGCGCGCCTGGAGAAAAAACACGGTTAGAATATCACCAGCCTTGGTTGCCAGCTCACCGCTAATGTTCAATGTCGAGGGACTTCATAGGAACATCGAGGGTGCCAAAGCTGCCTGTTTGTTTATCCAGGACTCCGACGCACAAGCGGTCATCGTCGTGCCGCAATTGAATGGGTTGCCGAAAGAATATCCCCGACCGCAGAATCTTTCCGAATTCTTTAGGCTTCAATCTTAGCGTGACGAGGTGCGATGCGACACTGTCTGGCTTGCCGTTCCTGGTATAGGCAATGGCTGCGAACTTTATCTGTGCACGTTTTCGGCCGTCCTTGGAATTCTGGAAGGCGACGTCCTCGCCCGAAACGTAATAACCCACAATCAGGACATGGGTATTGGGGCCCGTGGGCTTGACGACCGTCTTGAAGGCCAGCATGGTTGCTTGGGGAATGCCCGGATACATGGCCTTGAGAAACTTCTGTTCAGCCAGTGCCGGCGATGGGCTCCATTGGGTTGCGTAATAACCCCTTCGATAAGCAAGATGGAGACCTCTTCGGCGAACGGTGACCTTGATGTGCCGGAACTCGCCGTTCCAGTTCTGGTCTGTTGGTGCATAGGCCAGGGTGTAGTAATTTGCCCCGGCTTCGAAGACCCGGGTGAAGGCGCCCTGCAAGTCGCTTGAGTTGCTGAACGCCCGGCCCCCCGTGTCTTCAGCAACACTGTCCATTGCCGTCTGCGATTGCCAAAGCCATTGGCGCTTTCCATTGAGCAGGCCGGCGACAGGCGCAGGTCCCTTGCCCTCAGCCACACTGCCTGAGGTAGAACCTTGATTCTCCATCCCCGCCAGGCCCTGCGTGTCAATCGGGTATACGGCCACTTGCAAGGACGCCAGCCGGGCAGCGGTGGAGCTGGCCATAACGTTTGGCCGGCCAACTGTGCCCTCAGGAGAAAACCGCACAGGGAATGCTTCCGAAAGCCACAAAAGGTTCTTGCGGCCAGGATACCCTGCCACGGCATCGGCCAACGACCGGAAGGCCCTCAGAGTGATCCGCAGGCGCTGGCCCAGTCCGCGTGACCGCACTCTATTGAGAGCAGCTCCAGTGTCCGGCGGAGGAGGCATGCCCCGTCCCATTCTGGAAAGCAAAGCGCGTCTGGAAACCTCACTCCCGGCCTCTTCATTAGAAACAAACCATCCAGACCGGTAGGGAACCAGCTTCTCTGCTGCCGCGACAAGCTGGCTGGGGTCCGTAGAGAAGCTGGTCATCACCTTGAGACTTTCTCTCAGTTCGAAAAGCGCTGTGGGCTGGCCGGGAGGCAGTGACTTCAGGAATTTGATCAGCTGCTGGCGGCCAAATTTTTGGGATTCGAAGGATGAGTTCAGCTCGTCGAACAAAATGATGTTCAGCGAAGGCACCGAGGGAGAGTGGGAGCGGGCGTCGATGTTGCTGAACACTCCATTTTGCACCTGAGCAGGGGACTTTGGTTCGGGCCGCGGTTCGGGGGCGCGAGATTTGAAGGAGTGAGACTGGAAGGCAATCATCCTTTGAGACTTGCCGTTCTCGAACACCTGGAAATCGGACCGCCTCAAGTCTGTCACAGGGCGCCCGTGACCGTCTGTCACGGTAACATCCACAACCACCAACTGCGACTGAACCTTGATCGCTTGCTGGGGTCGCAGGACGAGGGGTGCGACCAGCGCCGCAAGGAGCCCAACCACAGTGAATAACCGGGCCTTCATCCTCCCTCCTGTCAACGCCCCTTTGATGTAGGCGGGGCGGAGGCTTGCCATGGAGTAGGCAAGAGTCGCAGGACACATGGACAGGCGCTAGCGGGCGCCGCCGGCCTGGAGATCTTTAATCACCATCTGCAGGGATGACACTCCCTGCCAGGTGTTTTCATCCAGCGTAAAGGCCATGTCGATGGTGTCGCCGGGCCCGAGCAATTTTGCCTGCTCGCCCTGGCGCCAGCCGATGGCATCCCAGTCGCGCGCGGCTCCGCCGAGCTTGAGCTTCAGATGTTTTTCGCCCACCACCCGGGGCGGCAGCGCCAGCCGCAGCCCGCGCGCCACAAACACCGGAGTGTGATTTCCCATGCCGAACGGCTCCATGCGTTTCAACTGCTCATACACCGGCCAATCCATCTGTTCGAGATCGACTTCGGCATCCACGCGCAGCAGCGGCACCAGATCCTGCGGCTGCAGCGTTGTTCGCGCGTAAGCCTCAAAGCGCTCGCGCAGTTCTTCAATCCGTGCCGATTCCAGCGTAAACCCCGCCGCGGCCGCATGGCCGCCGAATCGTTCAAAGACGCTTTCGCAATCGGTCAGAGCGTTCAACAGGTGGAAGTTGGCAATCGAGCGGCCCGAACCCTGCCCCGTGCCGTTCTCGACGCCAATCACCAGTGTGGGCCGGTAATGCCGCTCCACCACGCGCTGCGCCACAATGCCGATGACGCCGCGGTGCCAGCCCTCGCCCGCAAAAACCAGACTGTAGCGCTCGCCCAATTCCGGCTGCGCCTTCACCCTTTCGTCAATCTCATTCAGGATGGATTCTTCCGCGCGCTGCCGTTCGCTGTTCAACTGGTCCAGGTGGCCGGCGATTTTGCGGGCCTTGATGGCGTCCGTGGTGCGCAGCAGTTCGATCACCTTGCCGGCGTCTTCCATGCGTCCCGCGGCGTTCATGCGCGGCGCCACGCGGAAGGCGATGTCGCCGGCGGTGGGCGTCTTGCCATCCAGGCGCGCCACTTCCATCAGCGCGGTGAGTCCGGGTGCCGAAGGCCGGCGCAATCCCTCCAGGCCAAACTTGGCAATCACGCGATTTTCGCCCGTCAGTGGAACCACGTCTGCAATGGTGCCGATGGCCACAATCTTCAGATACGATTGCAGCAGCGCGTCGGTCATGCGCTCATCCAGCAACCCTTGTATCAGCTTGAAGGCCACGCCCACGCCGGATAAATTCTTGTCGGGATACTGGCAGTCGGGGCGCCGCGGGTTCAGCAGAGCGTGCGCCGGCGGCAGTGATTCCTTGGGCAGGTGATGATCGGTGATAACGCAGTCGATTCCCAACTCCTGCGCGCGGGCCACAACTTCATGTTCCCGGATGCCCGTGTCCACGCTGAGCAGCACGGTGACGCCTTCGGCCGCGGCGCGCTCCACCACCGGCACGCGCATGCCGTAGCCGTCCTTCAGCCGGTCGGGAATGTGCACTTCGACGCGCGCGCCCAGGCTTTGCAGGCCCGCCAGCAGCACCACCACGGCCGTCGTGCCATCCACGTCATAGTCGCCGTAGATGAGGATTTTTTCCTTGTTAAACACTGCGCGCTTCAGCCGCCGGACGGCCCGGTCCATTCCGGCCATGAGGAAAGGATCGTGGAGTTGCGAGAGACGGGGATTCAGAAAGTTCTGCGCCGCTTCGGGATCAGTAATGCCGCGCAGCACCAGCAGCCGTGCCAGCAGCGGAGTTGTCTCCAGCTCCAGCGCCAGCAGCGCCGCCTTTTCGTTGTCGGCTGTGTCCAGTTCCCACCGCATCGTAGTCAGATCATGTTGACAGTTTGGCGCGGTGCTTGCAATCCCAAATGCGTCAGGAGGGCTGGGCTTCAGCCCGGCCATTAGGCGGTGTCCTCAAAAAATGGAAAGCCCTCTCCGGGGGGAGAGTGTGCCGGAGGTACGACGGCGGGTGAGGGGTTTCATCGCGCAGTCCTTCACGGGCCAACGCTCTTGCATTTGCCGTGCATGGGGTGTATACAAGCGTCAGCTCTAATGGGTGAGTATCAATGATCGCAGACATCGCAATGGCCGCGATGTCTGCGCGACCCGCGAAAGACCCACGGACAATAGTGCGTTGTCCATGGATACCAGCTCCTTCATTCCTTGCAACATGCTGGTTTGTCCCGGCGCTCCACCGAGTTTCTGGTGCTCTCGAACTTGAAGAGCAATAGCCTCCAGATCGTCAGTTCGGCAATGACCAGATCTGGTTGGGCAGGTTGTGTCCGCAAGGCTGCATTTCAAGGTGAGCCTCGCTTTCGGGACCAGCAGCACTGAGGCACTGATGATCGGTGTTGCTGATGAGGTTGCCCCTCAACGTGTAGCGCCATCTCTGCGATTTTGCAAGAGGGCACGCTTCGAGTAGTGGCTTCCCGTGGGCCAGGGACAGACACTCGTCGCCGGAAGATCGCAAAGCGCCGCCCGGGGTAACGGTCCATCTTTCAGCGGCAGTCCCGACGCAGGCCTCGACGCTT
>Ga0102953_1002275_pt1 | contig 11548 bp, 7 predicted proteins | sample SalPon2A_C_D2_MG_FD_78509 | JGI IMG/M metagenome (GOLD analysis project Ga0102953, IMG submission 78509) | Soil microbial communities from South San Francisco under conditions of wetland restoration - Salt Pond MetaG R2A_C_D2_MG | ecosystem: Environmental > Terrestrial > Soil > Wetlands | place... | reverse complement strand
TTAAAGAGGTAGTTCTCAACACTCTTGATCTTGTATTGAACGATGAAAGAGATATCAACGATATTTTCATCACTTGTCAGCATCAACGACTCTTGAGGAACCTTTCGAACCCTACCATCACCGAAATCACGGAAACCGATGCCAAGACGCTGAACGGTCGTCACAGGCAATTTCTCAACGGTCTCAATCGGATAAGGAAAATGCCAGTTCAGGCCCGGCCCCTTGGTTGCGGTATGCTGACCGAATCGAAGCACGATGGCCTCTTCATCTGCAGCCACCATATAGATTCCTGTCGCCAGCCAGAGCAGTAGCACGATGGCAGCAACTGCTCCCAGCAGACCTTTACTGAGATCACCGCCACCATTGCCTCCTTTGCCACCGCCAAAGAGCCCGCCAAAACGCTCCTGAAGGCGCTTAATCACCTCATCTATATCAGGTGGTGTCTGATTTCCACCACCACCTGGAGGGCGATTACCCCAAGGGTTGTTCGATTGATTCTGGTTCCACGGCATGGACAACCTCCAACAAACTCGAATTGCGCCTCAATAAACCAACAAAGAAGCACAAACAGCTGCGCAGTGTAACAGCTGTAACGTCCAATGCACCCCTGATGTTTTTTACCGGTATAGAGCTGTGCAGCAGCCAGATGGAGTGTTAACCTGCCGCCATGCCGACACTCTTTCGCTGGCTCTTTTATGGCTTTCTCGGACGTGCGGTGGGCACCATGGTCGCACTGCTTGCCATCTATGCGATTATCGAGGTGTTCGATAAGGCTCGCTACCTCGGCAATGGTATGACAACGACACTGCTCATCGAATACCTGCTACTTAAAACCCCCTATATGATCAGTGAGTTCATGCCGATCATTCTCCTGGTTTCTGCCAGCATCTATGTCTCTGAAATTTCGCATCATCAGGAGCTGGCAGCGTTACGCGCAGCAGGACTCGGTGTGAATAAATTACTGCTACCTCTGGTCAGTGTCGGCCTGTTAGCTGCCCTACTTAACTTTGCCATTGGCGAATGGGTCACACCGACCACCAACCAGCGCCTTGATGTGATCGAGAGAGTCAATATTCACAATATGCCCGATCAACACCGTGGCATCCAGTGGCTGAAAGATGGTCAACACTATTATCGCCTTACCCCGCTCACCAATGGTCGTTTCAGCATGCTGATGCTGGAGACCGATGCCAAAGGAGGCTGGGTCAGGCGTATCGATGCTGCCAGAGCTCACTACCAGAACGGAACATGGATACTTAACAATGCTCACATAAGCCGCCCATCGGCCACGGAAGGAATGGCGCTGGAGCATCAGGACAGGCTCTCATTCAGATCAAACGTGGGCCCTGATACAGCTGACCCACCCAGTCCGAAACATATGCAGATCGTCGAATTGGCACGTTATGCCGGGAATCTGGAGCGTGCCGGACTGGCTGCCGGTCAGTTCGTGCTGACACTGCATCAGAAACTTGCCGCGCCCCTTGCATGCTTGGTGATGATTCTTCTGGCGGTTGCCTTGAGCATGAATATGGGTAGTCGGATCTCGGCCACATCAAAAGGATTGATCTCGGCCATTGTGCTGGGCCTGATCTTCTATGTACTGGGCAATGCAAGCAGTCTGCTTGCCAATGGTGACAAACTCCCTGCTGCCTACGCAGCCTGGCTTCCCAACCTTATCTTTGGTGGCCTGGCCGGTTTTCTTATCCTTCACAGAGAGGGGAAATAGTTGATTGATTCGGCTACGGGCATTGATTCGAGGCATCCATGCCTCTCACCCTGAGGGCGGAAAGACCGTCCAAATCGGCTCTCTTGCCGATTTGTCTGCCTTCGACCTTTAGCGTACTCGGTCAAGCCCTGGTACGAAAGCGTATCTGATTAAGCTTTCAGAAGCTTGATAAAATCGCGATGCAGCTGCGAGTTGGTCGCCAGCACATCTCCCTTCTCAAGATCGACACTACGCCCCTCTATATCGGTGACAATACCGCCCGCCTCCTGAACCAGAAGAATACCTGCGGCAATGTCCCATGATTTCAGGCCTGCCTCCCAATAGGCATCCAGACGACCGGCTGCAATATAGGCCAGATCCAGCGCCGCCGAGCCACCGCGACGATAACCATCACACTCACGCATACAGGCATCCATTCGTTTCTGAAACAGTTCGATCTGATCGCGACGATAGGGAGGGAGACCGGAAGCAAAGAGGGTCCGGGAAGGACTCTTCTCGGCACCGACCCGCAGTCGGCGGCGATTTAGGAAGGCTCCATTACCGTTCTGTGCCTCAAAGGTCTCATTACGCATCGGATCATGGACCACAGCCAACTGCGGCTTACCATTTCTCCAAGCGGAGATGGAGACGGCAAAATGGGGAAAACCATGAATGAAGTTGGTGGTTCCATCCAGCGGATCGATATACCACTGCATCGAAGATTTCGGGTTGGTGCTGCCACTCTCTTCACCGACAATGCCGTGATCAGGATAGTGCTGCTGAATATCACGAATGATCATACTCTCAGCCTTACGATCAACATCGGTAACAAAATCGCGATCCTGTTTCTCTTGGACATTGATATTGTCCCGCTCATCAAAACTACGGGCGATCATATCTCCGGCCCGTCGCGCGGCCCGCACAGCTACATACAGCACTTAGTGACTCCAGTTGGTGAATCTTTACCCCAGACGGGGTTGGACTGCGAACACTAGTCGCTCCCCGCACTAAAATCACCCATATACAAAAGTTGGCGCAAATGGCTATAATTCATATCAGAGATCAAAAGCTGGGGAGCCTAGTCCGAGAATGGATATTATTGACCGTTTCATTGGTAGCTACGACAGCAGAGACAGCCTGATTCCAAGTCAGTTACAGCAGGCAAGGTCACGGATTCTATTCGGAGCAGCAGGATTGATCTATCTCTGGTTTCACGGCCGGTTTCTTGACTCGTACCAGACCATCTTTCTAGCTTCAGCCTCTCTCTATTTCATTTACAATACCCTGACGCTATACACCATTCGGAAGACGCCCCGTTCAGTGTTACGCATGTTTTTCGGGCCGCTTTTTGATGTCTGGGTTGTCAGCCTCGGTATGCTGATTGATGGCGGCCAGAGTAGCGGACTCTATCTGCTTCTTTTTTTCATTGTTTTCGGCAACACCATGCGTTTCGGCAATGCCATGCTGCTCTACGGGCAGACGCTGGGTATTATCGGTATTGTGTCTGTCGGCGTCGCCACTCTCTCTGCGCTTAATCTGGAGCTGGATGAGACGCTTCTGTTTCTGCAGTGCGCAGCCCTGATTGCTATCCCTGCCTATGTCATACAGATCAGGAAACAGGCCAACCATGCCATTCGCGCCAAAGGAGAGTCGGCAAACGCCACCTTCGGCCTTCTTGATCACGCTCCAATTCCAGCCTTCACGTTTCAACTCGACAGCAAAGGCGTTCCACGGATTCTTTATGTTAATCTGGCTATGCAGCACATCTACCGGAACTCTCCTGTTAATCTGGTTGGAGAGCAGGTTGATATTGTAGCACTCATGGTCGATGGCGATGAGGTAATCCGTGCCTGCCAATGTGTCTTTTCAGAAAACGCGAGCCCCGAACCTGTGCGCTTCTACATCCGCGGTCGTGATGCTAATGATCGTATCCTGCAGATGATGGGCCAAAGCATGCGTCTGCACTGGCATGGCAAATGGATCGGTGCCTGCTTCCTGCTGGATATCACCAAAAGCGAATCTGCCAGAAGCGAACTGGAGCATTCGATTCAGGACAGCTATATGAACACACTGGTAGCCGGAGTTGTTCACAATTTCCGCAATGTTCTGACCAGCATGATTGGATCAGCCGAGGTCATGAGCTTCTCGATCAAGGATGAGGCCATTCAAAAGCAGTTGAAACAGATCATTGATGCCGGTGACAGAGGTTCCAATATGCTCTCTCATCTTCTCGAACTCGGAAAAAATGAGCATGAACACCCTGTCAGCAACGCTACGCCTCAACTGATCGAACAGTCATTGACCAGTGTTATCGGGTTGATGCGCATACAACTTCCACCTCACATTCAGCTGCATATGGAGATCACCTCAAAGCTACCATCCGTTGCAACAAGCATTGCGGAGATTGAACACATTGTGACCCATCTAATCAACAATTCGGCGCAGGCCATAGAGAAGGTCGGTCATATCAATGTCACGCTCTCAAGTGACCATCAAACATCAGACGACTCTGATAGCGATGTACTACACATTCATGTCAGTGATGATGGCAGTGGCATTGCCGAAGAGCACATTGGTGATGTCAGCAGACCCTTCTGGACATCCCGCCAGTCGGAGGGAGGTAGAGGTCTCGGCCTGGCCATGGTGCAGCGAACAGCTCGCAAAAACGGTGGCAGCATGGAGATCGAGTCCACCATCGACAAAGGCACCAGCATTCACATCTATCTGCCGGCAGAGAAGCCAGTGAGTGGGAAAAAAGAGAAGACTGTGACGCCTGCTTCAAAACAGGCGGAACTGGCCGAGGCATCACTTGTTCCTGATGCCACCACGCTTCTGCTGGTTGATGATGTGGATGAAGTACTCGCCGTTCATAAAGCGCAGCTGGAGCGCATGGGGCACAAGGTCTTTACGGCAACCGATGGCCACGAGGGGCTGGAACGATTCAGGGCACATGCTGATGAGATCAAGTTGATTGTTACCGATTACAAAATGCCCCAGATGGATGGGCTTGAGCTCTCGACTGCAGTTCGGGAATCGTTTCCGGAGATGCCTATCCTTATCATCACCGGCTATGGTGAAGAGAAGCAGCTTAAAAAGACCAGAGAGCTTGGCATCCATGTCTTGAGTAAGCCGGCCACCTACAAAAAACTGGCGCATACCATCGCCGTTATTCAGGGCGCAAGTTAGATTCAGACATCAGCTATCGTAGTGCTATCCGAGCTCCTTTCCGATCAGCTCCGATGAGGTAAAATCGGGGTAGATCGCATCACTGAAATAGAGTCCATGCGCAGGAGCTGTTGCTGCAGCCTGACTGCGATCCTTAACCTTTAGCACTTCAACCATCTTTTCATGACGCCATCCCCCCGTGCCCACCTGAACCAGTGAACCGACGATATTTCTTACCATATGATAGAGAAAAGCATCAGCGTGAATATCAATAGTGATCTCCCAACCCCGCTGCTGCACAGTGAGATGCCTGACTTCACGTACCGCTGTTGCCGCCTGGCAACCTGCCGCCCGGAACGAGGTGAAATCATGCCTGCCAAGCAGGCATCGCGTGGCCTCTTGCATCGCCTCCAGGTTGATAGCTCTGGGCACCCACCAGTGACGCCACCGATGAATGGCTGAAGGTGTTGATCGATTCCATATTTTATAACGATACCTTCGCTCAAGACAGTCAAAGCGAGCATGGAAATCGCGGCTCACGGCCCGTACTCCGGTTACACAAACACCTTCCGGCAACAGTTGGTTCAACCCTTGTGTATAGGCGCGGGGTGATCGATGCCAACGACTTCTGCAGACATCCGCATGCACCAGCAAAGCTTCTGCGTGTACGCCCGCATCGGTTCTTCCGGCCGCAACCAGTTTACCCTCAACACGCTCGATTTTGATTAACGCATCTTCAACCTCTGCCTGAACGGAAGAGGCGTTTTCCTGCCGCTGCCAGCCATGAAAGAGCTTGCCATCAAACTCCACCACCATGGCAATACGTTGCATATCCACCTTAGGCACCTCCAATGAGAGTGATGTACCATATCAGCAGAGCCAGAGAGAGTGCGTACACAGTCGTGACAACGGAGACAGCCGGTCCGTTCTCCTGCTCCATCAGCGCCATCACCTGCCGGTCCCAATCATTCCAAATGTCGCTGGCAACCTCACGACTCTGGGTTAAAGCACGAACCGGCATAATACTCAGATGCAGGAGTAGCATTCGCAATCCCTGCTTCTCTTTTCGCCAAACTGCGTACTCATCACTGAGCATCGAACGAATATGATTCCAGCAGCGGTTCATCAGCAGTGTATAAGGCACAAGTGCATGGCCTATCAAAGGGGTCTTAAGCGAGCTATTGATCCACTCGCTCTGAGTCAGAAGTAGTGAGAAGAGCATTGCCGCAAAGAAAATAACGATCAGGTGAAGTGAAAACCAGAATCCTGCCTGAAGCCCCTCCACACTCACCGGCCAGGCCATGCCAGCCATGACCAGAGCTCCGGGTGTAAACAGCGCATGCAGAAGGATAATCGGGATAACCAGCCAGCGCAGAAGCGAGAGCGCTCGAATGATTCGCTGCCGCCCACTCTCAAATTGCAGCAGTACAAAAAGCGAGAGGATCAGCTGAAACAGTGCTACGGCTGTAGTGTGGTTCACTACAGCTGCCAGCAAAAATGTTGCACCGACAAACAGACGCGATGCGATATGCATCGATGCAATAAAAGTTGGAATTTCCCGATTACTCACAATGGGACGAATGGCGCAGGAAATTGCGAACGATGTCCAGAGTCGAAGCGTTCAAAATCACGATCGACGTATCCAGGTGATCTGTCACGACTGAACAGCTCGGAATATCTAATCAGGAATCCTTCTTCTCCTCATCGTCCTCATCAAGACTCAACTCACTCAAAAGGCTATCGAGCTCCATGGTAGCATCGAAATCCTTGTCATCACTGTTCTCAATGAGCTCTTCAATTGAGCTGTTATCGTCCTGCAATCTATCAAGACTGCCATCGATATCCTCGGCACTAATGCCATCACTTTCATCTGAATCATCTTTATCAGCCTTGTCCGATGCGTCCGGTTTACCGTCACCCCTGATCTCTTCCAGACTTGTCTGAATGGTGCTGCTGAAATCATCCATGTCATCACTGTCTACAGGCCCATCCAGATCAACATCCAGATTTTCCAGATCAAACTCAACACTGGAGAGATGCTCCTCAGGCTCATCTACTTCGGCACTGCTCTCTGCAGCATCCGCTCCTGCATCAACCGCTTCAACGGCGGGTTCTTCCGCTGCATCATCAGTGTCAAATTCAATATCACCAGCACCGCTCTCACCACCGACTTCATGATCACCCGATGTCAGCGTCTCTTTCGACCAGTCCATCACAACCGTTTTATCGAGGTCTGCCGTCTGCAACTCCTCCTTCTGCGGCTCTTCAACTGCAACCGGTGAATCATCAGAGGATTCACCGGAGAGATCGAGATCTGAGAGATCGAAATCATCCAGATCCATTTTCTCCGCAGGCTCATCAGAACTATCGCTACCGGAAGCTTCAACCGTTTCGCCTGTCTCCTGTAACAGGGAATCGCTCTCACTCTCTTCCTCGGAAGCAGTATCATTCTCATCCGGCAGCTCCAATCCAGAAAGATCGAAGTCAAGCCCATCCGTCTCATCGGCGCCGGAAGAGTCTTTACTGCCCTCTTCATCAGTAGCTGTCTCTACCGCCGGTTCACCCTTCTCCTCTTCATCAAAGCCGGGCAACTCTTCTGAAAGATTGGCGGACAGGTTATCTTCAACAATCGTTGGTTCATCCGATATGCCGCTTTCAACAGCAGCCTCTCCGTCCTCTGCAGGTGTTGTCTCATCAGTCTCTTCAAATGAAGGCCACTCCAGGTCACCCATATCCATGGCATCGACTTCAGGCTCTTCTGATTGAGGCTCGTCTGATTGGACTGTATCTGTTGCAGTCTCTACCGGCTGGGTTGCATCAGGAACACTCTCCTCGACATCACCGAACTCAATATCATCCAAACCATCGCTGGTTGAATCATCATCCAGGCTGGCTTCATCCTGTATATCCGAAACATCGAGTGAACCCGGCGGAATGGTATCATCAAGATCATCATCGCTCTGGGCAACATCACCTGTTGCAGCGGCTGCGATACTCTCCTCAAATCCACTCAGGGCCTCTCCAACCAGTACTGTTTTGGCTGTAGCAATGGCCTCTTCAGCACCACTTTCGTCACCACGCGCTCTACGAATCTGAACAAGTTTGGCATGCGCATCAGGGTTGTTTTCCCGTAATTTCAGTGCCAGGGCAACCTGCTTCTCTGCCTCATCTTCCATACCGTAGCGAAGATAGACATCGGCCTCCGACAGGTAATCCACATTCGGATCAGGCTCCTCTTCAAGATCCTCCTTGAAAGCCTCCATCTCGCCGGTCTCTTCATCGGTCAAATCCGGAATCGAATTGCTGAAGGAAGCATCATTAAATGCATCTTCAAAATCATCGGCGCTCATCTGCGCTGTTGCATCAGGAGAGAACTCCTCCACAGCCTCAACCTCAATCTCTTCAGGAGCCGGGGACTCCATCTCTGCAGCATCACCACCATCAAAAGGTGCTTCCATCTCGTCCTGACTCATCGCCGGATGCTTACGCTCACGGCGTAGCAGGTAGCCGGCACCGCCACCGAGAAGAAGCAACACAAGCGCACCACCTCCCAGCATCAGCCAGTCCGGTTCGCCACTCGAAACTTCACTCTGCCTGGCCGAGTCGAGCTCTGATTGCAGACGCGCCAGTTGCAGTTCCAGTTTCTTGATTCTTGCTTCGGCCGCCACCTGAGCTTCCGGTGAAGCCGCCGCACTCATCGCTGCAAGCTTGGCATCAGTCTCTGCAAGCTTGGCCTGAAGTGCTTCATTCTCCTGTTCCAGTTTGGCAACCGTCTCAAGCATGGCTGCAGACTCACTATCGCCCTGACCTGTCGCTGAGCCCTCAAGTGAACCCTCATCTGTCGGAGCCGAGGTACTGTCAACCATCTCACTAACCGCCTGATCACTCTCGCCGGCCAGTTGTTCCTGCTGACCTGAAACCGGCGCTGCAGCAACGCCGGCTGCACTTTTTCCGATTCGTACACGTTTACTGTAGCGGGTTTCCTGAGCCTCTTTCACAGCGGCATAACGAGGCTGTTTTACCAACTCTCTCCAGCGCTGGTTATGCTCTTTCATAATCGCGCTTGCCTGTTCGGGGCGAATGCGTTCCACCTCTTCCGCCAGAGGAATGTCGAGATGCGTACCGGCCTGAATCAGGTTGATATTATCCTGATCAAATTTGCTCCTGTTCTTTTCGAACAGCGCCACCATCACCTGATTGCGGCTATAGCGACTATCAACACGCAGACGGTCGGCCACGGTTGAAATGGTGTCACCATAGACCATGGGTCCATAGTGAGAGGTGCGAGCCCAGCCATCATAAGGCTGGAAAGATGAAACGGGTGAAACTGCCTCTTCCGGAGCAACCATCTCTTCAACGGTTGGCTGTACAGGCGTGATAGCTGTAACGCTCGGTGCCTGCGCTGCATCCTCTACGGAGAGAGTCGGAAGTGGTGCAGCCTGCTTGGCAGGCTGTGCAGCACGGGGAAGATCAAGGAAAACAGGGTATTTTTTGTAGTGGGTGGCGCGACCCTGACGAACCTTCAGCACCAGATTAAAGAAAGGGGCATCCATGGCACTACGGGAGGTAAGTTCAATACGGGTACCACGGCTGTCGTTCTCGACATCAGCACGAATCACATTAAGTGCCTGATCACGATAGACCTCAAGGATGCGGTAGTCAGCCGGCGTTGCCAGCTCAACATAGAGAGCAGAAATAACCTCGCCCTCATCGAGAGATAGCGGAACCTCTGCGTAGAAGGGCTCTCCCAGATGACTGGCTACATCGATTTTCCCGAGAGAAACCGCACTGGCCGATGTTGCAAACGCCGCAATGGCAAAGATAAGTCCGTAAAAAGAAAGCATGATGCGATAGTGCATGCCTATCCTCCCGTTAATCTCCCAGCCAATCGTGTGCTATTGCCACTATGGCTGCTGAATTAAAATTTCCGCTATTTGCACGGCATTTAGAGCCGCACCTTTACGTACATTATCAGCAACAACCCATAAGTGCAAGGAATTAGGGAGAGAATTGTCATTTCGAATGCGGCCAACCCAGACCGGATCTGTTCCCGCAGCCTCCGATGGCATCGGATAATCGGCAGTTGAAGGATCGTCCACCACGCAGATGCCTTCAAAATCGGCAAGAACCTGACGTGCTCTATCCGCATCCATCGGAGCAGTAAAGGTAACATTCACCGACTCCGAATGACCATAGAATACCGGTACGCGCACAGTGGTTGCTGTTACGGCGATATCAGACCCCATAATCTTGCAGGTCTCATCCATCATCTTGCGCTCTTCTTTGGTATAACCATCATCCATGAATACGTCGATCTGAGGAATCACGTTAAAGGCGATGCGAGCAGGGAACAGGTCAACATCGGCACTCTGACCATTGAGCAGTTGACCTGTCTGCTTAGCCAGCTCCTCCATCGCCTTGCCTCCGGCACCGGAAACAGCCTGATAGGTGGAGACAACGACGCGCGCAATCGGCACGGCATCATGCAGCGGCTTCAATGCCACAACCATCTGGATGGTCGAGCAGTTCGGATTAGCAATAATCCTGTTGGTACGAGCCATCTCCAAGGCATGAGGGTTGACCTCTGGAACGACGAGACAGACATCTTTATCCATACGCCAGGCGCTCGAATTATCCACAACATAGCAACCGGCTGCCGCAAAGCGAGGCGCATGCGTTTTTGATGTGCCACCGCCAGCAGAGAAGAGGGCGATGTCACATCCGGAAGGATCAAAGGTCTCCAGATCCTGAACAACATACTCCTTACCCTTGAACTCAACTATGGAACCGGCGCTACGGCTGGATGCCACAGGGATCAGGTCAGAGACCGGAAAGTTCCGCTCAGCAAGAATCTCAAGCATGGTCTGCCCAACCGCGCCGGTAGCACCGACAACAGCGACCACATAACCATCTTTCTTCGGTAGAAATGCTTCCATTTAGCTCAACCTCTTAAAAGAATCTTTACAGCACACCGATGTGCCGCACAAAATCAACTATGATTTTGGAGCATAGGTAAAAGCCCGCGTTTACCTATGCGACCTGATGGAGGAGAGAAAGCTCTTCCATCAGATGCAAACAAACTAAGCCAACGCTTCCAAACGTTCACATACCGCATCACCCATACCGGAGCATGATACGAAAGCTTCGCCTGCACCGGCCAGATCAACCGTACGCACACCGTCATCCAGTGTCTTCTCAACCGCCTGCTCCACCCTGTCGGCCAGATCTGCGCGATCCAGTGAGAAGCGCAACATCATGGCGGCCGAAAGGATCGTCGCCAGCGGATTGGCCTTGTTCTCACCGGCAATGTCCGGTGCCGAGCCATGAATCGGCTCATACATACCATACTTCTCACCCAGTGAAGCGGAGGGGAGCATGCCGATCGAACCGGTCAGCATCGAGGCCTCATCGGACAGAATATCACCAAACATATTGGTGGTGACAATCACGTCAAACTGTTTCGGATTGCGGATCAGCTGCATCGCCGCGTTATCAACATACATATGCGACAGCTCGACATCAGAGTACTCCGCGGCATGCAGTGCTGTTACCACTTCACGCCAGTACTCGGTTGACTCAAGCACGTTAGCCTTATCAATCGAGCAGACACGCTTTGAACGCAAACGCGCTGCCTCGAATGCTTTACGGGCAATCCGTTCAATCTCGGACGTCTTATAG
>Ga0102953_1002274_pt1 | contig 11548 bp, 14 predicted proteins | sample SalPon2A_C_D2_MG_FD_78509 | JGI IMG/M metagenome (GOLD analysis project Ga0102953, IMG submission 78509) | Soil microbial communities from South San Francisco under conditions of wetland restoration - Salt Pond MetaG R2A_C_D2_MG | ecosystem: Environmental > Terrestrial > Soil > Wetlands | place... | reverse complement strand
GAGATTGCCACCGCGACAAAGGATATGGTTGAGCAGTTGATGCTGGAGGCCAGCCTTGACCCTGCGGAAGTGGCCAAGTTGGCTGTGCCCATTGCCAACAAGGAGCGGCTGAAGCGCAGTGTGAAGCGCATGCTGAAGGATGGCTGGGCGCTTGGCACCAAGCACGCCACCAACGAACTGGCGAAGGTGGATATGGCTGCAGGTGACCCACTTGGTGCACTGGCAGCAAGCTTCTTCGATGCCAAGGCATTTAGCATTGCTGGGAGCATCACGGACCGCATTGCCGGTATGGTGCAGCAGTTGCTGTTCAACGGCATCAAGAACAGCAACACCATGGAAGAGATACAGGCCAGCATCACCGAGGCGCTCACTGCTGAGGGCGTGTACCTTGACACGCACATGATCGACACCATTGTTCGCACCAACACCTTCGAGGCCATCAATGAGGCACGGTTTGACTATTTCCGTGACCCTGCCTTGGGCTCCTTTGTTGAGGGCTTCGAATACAGTGCCATCATGGATGACCGCACCACCCAGATCTGCCAGCACCTGGATGGCAAGTCGTATGCCGCTGACAGTGATGTGTGGGCACAGTACCGGCCCCCCAACCACTACAACTGCCGGAGCATTCTGATACCAATCACGGCAGCAGATACATGGGCGGAGTCAGCGCCCCCAACCATCAAGCCGCAGGCGGGGTTCAAGTGAGCTACCTGCTTGCTGTCCTGCTCCCGCCACTGGGTTGCCTGATGGAGGGTAAGGTGGGCATAGCTATATTACTACTACTCTTGATGTGCACTGTAGTGGGCTGGCCTATAGCTTCTATCATTGCGGTACTTATCGTGTTGGATGTGCGCAAAGATAATAACAACAGGAGGGCGACATGAACAACCTACCGATTGATGGCAGAGGTAATGCCAAACAATGCTTCGGTCTTCCCGTTTCGGGAAAAACTTTCCACATCACAACGGTATCGTCGCAGTCTGCGGTGTCGTCGGCTTTCTTGTTCGCTGGTACATACCGGCTGCACACCACGGTGGATGTGACGATCGCAACAGGTCCTACAGCAACCGGCAGTGACATGATTTTTGAAGCAAACAAAGAGGAGTACTTCGAGTTTGAGGTGGACGATACGGTGGCTGCGTTTGACGCAGGAGCGGGCGGTGGTATTGTGAGCTGCACCCTAATGCCATGATGATATCTATAGGGCATCCTGGCAGGATGGGGAATGTTCGTCGATTGAACGGAGTGACCTTCGACCCGCTGACGCTTTCACCACATGCCGGATACAAGTTCCGCGACAGGTCAACGCTGTATCAGGATTCAGCAAAGACGATCCCTGTGACTGCTACGGGGCAGCCTATTGGCGCGGCGGTTGACCAATCAGGCCACGGGAGGGATGTACTACAAGCGACGACAGCATATAAGCCGATATACACTTCCGGAGAGGTGAACGGTAACGCGGCAGCGGTGTTTGATGGCGTCGATGATTGGCTAAAGGCTTCGGGGTTCACCATTCCACAGCCTTCCGAGATCTGGATGCTATTTGAGCAAAAGTCACAAGTAACTGGTGATTATATACTTGGGTATGCGACATTTGATGCAAGCAACCTTTCCTTCATTGCACAGGCGGCCCTCACAAATGCCATTGTTTTGAATGCTGGGACGTCCATCCCAGCCTACCCGAACCATGATTGCGGAGCAGGGTACAGCGTGCTACGCGCAGAGTTTAATGGTGCAAGCAGTGCGCTGACCACAAATGGCGGAACGCCAGAAGTAGGCAATGCCGGAACAGGTGGCATAAACGGCTGCGCCATCTGCACGCGACACGCGGTTGGGGCAGCGGCAAACATTGGGCTTGTTGAGCTGTGGTATATGCCGCAACTAAGCGCCGCCGATGCAGTGAGCATGACAAGTTATCTGATGGGGGTAGCAGGATTATGATAGCGACAATCATTGTGCCGATAGCTGATAAGGACATAGCCAACACCATTGCGCACGGGCTGGACTTCGATACAGGCGGCATCCATACCTTTGACAGCGTGCGGCTATCGAATAACGGGCTTGAACCTGCAACACATGTGGCCTGCAATACATACGTTAGCCAAGCAACGGCAGCGCAGTTTCTAGGATTCAAGCAGGCGATACCCGGTGCAATTTATATGTTCGACGGCGACCCGCGCTGGTTTATTAATCAGAATGGATTTTTAAGGATTCCACCACCTGACCCCGGACTATTGGGCAAAATATGGAATGCCATACTTGGATTGTGGCAATGATTTATTGAAAGGGTTTAATTTTGCCAGATATGAGTTATAATATGCCGCCAGATAGGAGTTATAATATGCCGCTAGATAGTCAAGCGCCAGGAGCAACCGAGATGGGCAAACCTTGGGACGTTGAAATTGCAGCAGCAGGACGCTGGAACTCCTCGACAGCCGGTTGGGTGGATATCACCCGTGCCGACCTCAAGGCCATTGCTGACGCCTTCGTGGCGCTCAAAGACACGGTCAAGCCCATGCTCAAGCTAGGCCATAACAACAAGCAACCATTGATCAACGCCAGCGATGGCCAGCCCGCCCTTGGGTGGGTATCTGCGCTCAAACTGGTTGGTGACAAACTGGTTGCCACTTTTAATGATGTTCCAGAGGTGCTGCATAGCGCCATCAAGTCCAAGCGGTACAGCCGTGTGTCTGTAGAGCTTGACCGGAATGTCAAAGTTGCCGGAGGTCAGTACCCTTGGGTGCTGTCAGCCGTAGGGCTGCTGGGGGCCGATATCCCAGCAATAAACACGTTAGCGGATCTTCAGACTTACATGGAGTCAGCAATAGGGGACGAGCACATCGTGTTTACAAACTTCGAAACAGAGGAGGCGAATATGGCTGATGAAGCTAAAATCGCAGAGCTGACCGCGAAGCTTGAAGCAGCAGAGCTGAGGGCTACCACAGCCGAAGCAGCAGCCCAAGCATCCGAGGCCAAGTTCACAACCTTGCAAGCCGAAGTTGAACAGGAGAAGGAAGCCGCAGCATTTACTGCAGCCACCACCAATTTCACGGCACGCTGTGAAGCACTGGTGAAGGCTGGGGCAATGCTACCGGCCCAACGTGAGAAGATGGTGGCCCAGTTTAATGCTGACAACGCCGAAACCCTCACCGGAACATTGGATATCATTGCAATGTCCGCTCCTGCCAACGATGGTGAGCAGGCCCACAAAAAAGCAGAAGGTGAAGTTGACGCTGATCCGTCCAAGCAGGTGGCCAAGCTGGCCCGTGCAAAGGCAAACAGTGACAACGTATCCTTCACCGTTGCGATGGAACGGGTACTTCAGGAAGATGCTGAACTGGCCCAAGCCTACCGCGACGCGAACGACTGAGGAGGTCTATTATGGCAGTAAATGGAGAAGGCGAATGCATTTCCATCCTTGCTGGTGCTGACCTCACCGCGAAACAGTATCGTGCGGTGAACATTGCGGGGACACTCGCAACAACCAACAAGGAAGCCGTCGGAATTTTGCAGAACAAACCCAATACAGGCGAGAATGCATCAGTTGCATATGCTGGCCACATTAAGGGTATTGCAGGAACGGCGTTGGCCGCTGGTGTTGACGTTAAAGTCAGCTCGGGCGGATTTTTGACAGCAGTAGCGTCGGGCGATTCAGCCCGTGGTAAAATCGTTACTGCTGCCTCATCCGGTGGTGTGGTTGAATTTCTGGCAGGTTTTGCCGGAGGTTATACCCACACTTATTCGGCAGGATAAAGGAGGCCCATCATGGGAGCTACAGGCAGAGACCTACATATCGACAGCGCCCTTTCGGAGATGGCTATTGGCTATCGCCCAGAGGGCTTCATTGCGGACATGCTTTTCCCCACGGTAAACGTGCAGAAGCAGTCAAACGTGTACACAGTGTTCAGCCGTGCAGATCGCCTGCGCCGCGACCGCACTGATCGTGCACCTGGTAACGAGGCACGCCTAATCACGGAAGACGTATCCAGCGCAACCTACTACGCGAAGAACTATGCCCTCAAGGCAGCGGTTACTATCGAAGACAAGGAAAACGCGGATCCGGTTATCGTGACAGGTTTGCTCAATGGCAAGGCACAAACCTTGCTTGATAAACTGGCACTTGACTGGGAAATGCGCGTATCCAGCCAGGTGACCTCCACCTCTAACGTTGGCTCATCCTCTGCGGTTTCATCCGCATGGGATGGTGCTGGTGCGCCATTGACCGACCTACAAGCGGCCATTGACAATGTGCGGTATTCCAACGGCATCCTTGCTGCTGGTTTGACGGTGTGTATGGGTGATGAAGCTTGGACTTCGTTCCGTCGCGACTCGACTGTTCGCAATCTGATCTTCGGCACCAACAACGGTGGCGGCTACCCAAGCGAAGCACAGGCAGCGAACCTGCTGGGTGTGAAGCGGGTACTGGTTGCAGGTGCCTTCGTTAACACCGGCGAAGAGGGGCTCACCGAGTCGCTCAGCACCGTGTGGAAGGACAACGTGCTGGTGTACTACGCACCGGATTCACCAAGTATCGACCGGCCATCCTTTGGCTACAATTTCCGCTGGGCAGCGCCCGGCCTGCCGAACATGCAGGTTGAACGCCACCCTTATAGCTCACGCCGCAAGGCTGAGGAGATTGAGGTTGGTTACTATCAGGACGAGAAGCTGACTGGCGCAAGCTATGGCTTCCTGCTCACTGCGGTGAACAGCTCCACTTGATCTGTTAAGTGGTTAAAGTAAGGGGTGCAGCTTGTGAGTGGGTTGCACCCCTTTTTTATTTGTGCCAGCATGGTTGCCCTGTAACACCAAAACACTCTCCAAGGAGGCCAGCCATGGCACTTGTACCACACTCAAACGATCCACAGCACAAGGAATACACCAAGAACAGAAAGAAGTTCGTCCACGAACGCGAAAGCGGCCCTGCGAAGAATATCCGCCCGGTAGAAGAACAGTCAACTGAAGAATCCGGCAAATAAGCCATGCACATCGTACTCCGCACAGGCGGCATGCCGTTCAATGGCGACACCCTGCGCGTGGCAAGTCTTGGGGGCAGCGAAACTGCTGCCCTTTATCTTGCCCGCGAACTGGCTGCACAAGGCCATGAAGTTGTGCACTTTACCAATTCAGAAGAAGAGGGCATCTTTGATGGTGTGCGCTACTCCTACGCAGGGCCAGCCACAGAGGCTGCACCCATGGGTGAGAGATACCATTTCTATGCGCTTAACACACCGCATGACGTAAACATCACCCAGCGCCACCCGGCAGCCTTCCGCTTCTCTTGGCACAGCAAGCTGAACTACCTGTGGCTGCATGACCTTGCACTGCACCGGCAGAAGGGGGCCATGGTTGCCCAGATGGACAACATTGACCGCGTGCTGGTTGTAAGCGAGTATCACAAGAAACAAGTGTGCAGCGTTTATGGCTTTGCGGAAGACATCGTCAGCGTGCTGCCTAACGGTGTGGATCCGGTGCTGTATGCCACTCCAGAAGTGTTCCCCCGCCACGATAAGGCGAAGCACCTCATCTATTCCAGCCGCCCTGAGCGTGGTTTGGAGAACCTGGTGCGTCCGAACGGCATCATGGAGCAGCTTGGTGAGGGCTACCACCTGCACGTCTGTGGGTATGATAACACCACCGAGCAGATGCATGGATATTACTCCATGCTCTGGCAGCGTTGCGAAGAGCTGCCAAACGTCACCAACCACGGTGCGCTGACCAAGGGCCAGCTTGCCACCATGCAAGCCAACTGTGACGCGTGGATTTATCCAACGGAGTTCGAGGAAGTGTTCTGCATCACAGCAGTGGAGGCCGCCATGGCTGGCTGCCATATCATTGCTAGTGACTGTGCCGTGCTGCCAGAAACATGCGGTGCCGGTGTGACGCTGGTCCCCATGCTCAATGGCAAGGTGGACGACGAGCTATTCGCCAACCGTGTCAAGCACCTTGACATTAACCTACAGCGCACGGAGCACCTTGAAGGGTACACCGTTCGTGCAGCCGGTGACCGTATGCTGACCATCATGGAGCAGGACTTCATTGCCAACACTGCCAACCATGATGCACTGGCTCGCCACCTGCTACACATGAGCGATATCAGCGCCCTGCTGGAACTGCGCAAGCGGCATTCCTTACCGGATGATGTAGAAGCTGAGTTGCAGGAGTGCTATGGCTTCTATCTGAACAACACATTTGCTGAGCATTATGCGGCATATTATGACTATGAGAAAAAGCGGGGGGTTGACTATGGGCCAGAAACTTTGGATGGCAATTCGCGTTTCGAGTTCGTTGCTGATCGGGTGGGCAGTTTGCCTGCTGGCAGCACCGTTCTTGATTATGGTTGCGCTCATGGCCACTACACAATCAATTTGGCAAAGCGTAACCCGCAGCTCAACTTCGTCGGAATCGACATTGCAGCAAGCAACGTGGCCAAGGCCAAGGCGTGGGCAGGTGCAGACAACGTCCAGAACGTCAAATTCGTGCACGGATGCTTCGAAGACGGATGCATCCCTGAGGAAGCAGGGCGCGACTTTGCACTGATCATTGCAGCAGAAGTGGCTGAGCATGTGGCTGACCCTGCGCACCTTGTGTATAGCCTCAGCGGATACCTTGCGGATGATGGCCAGATGCTGGTCACCACACCGTTCGGCCCTTGGGAAGCCATTGGATACAAGGAGCACTGGCCATGGCGTGCGCACATCCACCACCTAGAACGTGCTGACCTGCGTGACCTGTTTGGGGCATGCCCAGACTTCAGCATCACCGTGGCACCATCTGGCAACCAGTTGGGCAGCTACATCACGATGTTCAGCAAGCCAGACGCACGCTTGGTGGCCTATCCAACAATCAACTATGAGCGCAAGCTGGCTGTTCAATCACCACGGCAGACGTTGAGCGTGTGCATGATTGCCAAGGACGCTGGTGCAAGTATCCGGCAGACCATCGACAGCGTGAAGGGCATTGCGACTGAAATCATTGTGGCAGTGGATGAAACCACCAAGGACGATACCCGGCAGATATTGAAGGCATATGCGCCTGAAGTGAATATCAAGCTGCTGGAAATCAGGTCGCCACTGGTGACCGGCTTTGATGCTGCCAGAAATGTCAGCATTGAAAAGGCGACCGGTGACTGGATCCTGTGGATTGATGCGGACGAAGTGTTGCACCACTCGCACCGGTTGCTGCAGTACCTGCGGCCAAGCCAGTACAAGGGCTTCGCCATCAAGCAGCACCATGTGGCAGTGGAGCCTGCCTCCATCATCAAGACCGACCTGCCATGCAGGTTGTTCCGCAATGGCCGGGGTGTGCGCTTCTTTGGTGTGGTACATGAGCACCCTGAGGTGGCCATGAATGATGGGCTTGGTGAAGTCACCGTGGCCCATGACGTGGATATCCTGCACAGTGGGTATGCTACAGAGGCCATCCGGCGCAAGCGGTTTGAGCGCAACATTGGCCTCATGGTACGTGACCGCGAGCAGTACCCGGAGCGCACCTTGGGCAAGTTCCTGTGGCTGCGTGACCTGAGCCTTATGTGCCGTTATGCAGCAGAGGCAAATGGTGGCAAGCGCACCCAGCAGATGGTTGACTGGGCGGAAGAAGGCATTGCTATCTGGGAAGAGTTGCTGGCGGACAAGAACTGGCGCTTGGTGGTGGATGGGCTTGAGTACTATTCACTCTGCAACCAGGTGATGGGTGACGGATTTGAGTTTGCCTTCATCTTGGACAGCAGCAAGGCCAACGGTGGGGCAAAGCTGGAAACGGCACAGAAGGTGCAGGGAATCTTCTCCACCCGTAGCCACGCCATGGCTGTGCTGAATGGCTTGGCAGAGAATAAGATTGCGGAGTATGAAAGCCGCTACTTTTAATTCTCCACCTCATGCATTATACTTGCATGAATTATGAGGTGACAATATGGCGCTGATTGCATTGGATGACGTGACTGCTCGATTCCCCAAGGTTGCTGACTTGGGGAGCTCAACCAATGTGACCAGCGCCTTTATTGTTCCTGCAATCAATGAGTTGGACAGTAAGCTGGCCTCCGCTTACGTGGTGCCATCCAGCAGCAACAACCTGACAGCGCAGGATCTGGCCATTGACTTGACCTATCTACGCATTCAACGCACCAAGAATTCTGACCTTGCAAAAGTACTGCAGGAAGACTTTGACGTCCGTATCAGTCGGCTGATCACCGGCAAAGACCAGATGATTATGTCCGACGGCAGCGTGGCCCAAGCCTCACAGGGCATGGGCGATGTGTGGTCGAACACCAAGGGGTACACACCGGTGTTCGGCATGGGGCCAATCACACACATGCACGTGGACAGCTCTCAGGTGTATGACGAGGCTGTGGCCCGTGGTGAGACCATATGATAAGCATCAAGCATACGGGTGTTGCTGCAGCGCAAAAGAAGGTCAAGCGTGTGGGCAAGGCTTTGCCTATGTCTGATATGAACAAGGCTGCCAGCATCATGCTCGACGGTTGGGTGCAGCGAAACTTCCGTTCATCCGGTGGCAATGTAGGCGGCTGGAAGCCCTTCTTGTACGGTGGCCGTCAGGTGCCTAAACGGCAAGCCACGGCCAAGGTGGAGGGGCACTACGTAAATACTCAGGCCAAACTGGAGATGGATACCGGGCACCTGCGGAAGTCGTTCATCCCGTTCCACACCTCCCGCAGTGCTGGCATTGGTTCCGACTTGCCTTATTCCAAGACGCAGAACAAGACGCGGCAACTGCTGCCAGAGCCAAGAAACATAGACACTGCCCTCCGTGGCCTTTACGGAAGGAAAGTGCAGGCGGCGCTCCGTGCTTAACGTCGCAACCATCACCGCAGCCCTACATGCGCAGCTTGTTGCTGCACTGGGTTCCACGTACCAAGTGGAGCGGGCCGAGTATATCAATGACGACCCAAGCCGGTGCCCGTGGGTGGGTGTGTACCGTGGGGGCTTGCAGCTTGACCCGCAAACCCTTGGCCGTGGATCCAACCGCTGGCGTGCCCAGGTTGACCTCAAGGTTGTTGTTCAAGCAGAATCCATTGACGATGGAGCGCAGGCCGAAGATAACCTGCAAGCGTATGAAAAGGCCGTGCTGGCTGCGATTGATGCGGATACCACTATTGGTGGAACCGTACAGTCTGTTATAGCCTACAGCATCGACTATGATTATGTTCGGGACGAGCGCTCGTCCGTTTATTTTCAAGCTGCCATCATTACGGTGACCGCTATCACAAAGACAGGAGGTTGACATCATGTATGGCGACTTAGCGAAGATAGGTATTGCATTTCAGAACTCATTCGGAACCCCGATCACAACGGCAAACAGTTTCCACCCTGTACCGTTCCTCAGCGAATCGGTATCGGTGGAGAAGCCACCAATCGTGATTGGCAACATGCGTGGCACTTTTGATGAAGGCCCGATCAAGGAAGGACTGACCAACGTGGCCGGTGACATTGATTGCGAGGCGCATCCCATCACACTGGGCGCATTGCTCAAGGCCGTGCTGGGCGGCCCAACTTCTACCAAGGTCAGCTCGGCTTCTGTATATAATCATGTGTACCTGCCCTCCAGTTTGGACTGGGGATCATTTGCAGCCTTCCCGCCCTTTACCTTGAACAAGGACTTTGGCGACTCATCCTCCAGCGACCAGTTCAGCGACCTGCAGGGCACTAAACTGCAACTGAGCATTGCCAATGGTGAGCTGCTCAAAGCGAAGCTGAGCATCCTTGGTGGCAAGCATGCGCAGGTGGCTGCCGTTTCACTTACCCAGCCGGATACCAGCCGTGCGTGGACTTGGGATGTGGCGAGCGTTTCCATTGGCGGTTCGGCCAACGCTGATGCGGTGGCGCTAACTGTGACCATCGACAACGCCTTGGCTAATAAGTACACGTTGAACGGCACCAAGACACCAGCCAAGACCAAGCGTGGCGGACGCCGCACTGTTGCTGTTGAGGGTACTATGCTTTTCGAAAGCAAGGCCGAGTACCAGAACTTCCTGAACTACACCGCGCAGAATTTCAAGCTAACCCTTGCCGGCGGTACAATCAGCTCAGGGTACACCGATACACTAGCCATTGAACTGCCACAGTTTACCTATGACGAGTTCAAGCCGGTTGCCGGTGGCACTGGCCAGATTGAGGTGCCAGTGAAGGGCCGGGGCACGTTTGACATTGGATCCGGACATGCGGCCAAGGTTACACTCACCAACACGAAAGCAGCGTACTAAGGAGAAGCAATGAGCAACTTCACACTCACAGTTAAGGAAACCCTCCACTTTGATGGCGACACAATCGAGGTGGAGATGGAGCGCCCCAAGCGCTCTGACATGCTGGCAATCACCCCATTCCTGAAGCAGAAGGATGGGGTGACCATCATTGCCGTTGAGGATGCCGGCGCTTTGCTAAAGCTGGCGGCTGAAATCCTGCCAAGCCGGTTGCGCAAGTTTAAGGGGCTCACCATTGAGGGGCGGCCTGCGGCCTTCGAGGATATTGTGGACGAGGCCTATTTCCTTTCGCTTATCGGTGACTTGTTCAAGATGCTGTTACTTGCCGGTGAAGTGCCAAGCCCAAAAGCATCAGGCGGGAAGTTGCCCGCCGAGTCACCGGCATTGGCGGAAGAGGTGAGCAACCCTTAGTCTGTGGACTACCGCTTGACGCATGGTGGGCCATGTGGGTTGGATGCCACAACCGGGTGATGCAACCGGACGGAAAATGGGTTGCCCACCGGATTGAATGGCCAGACGGTGATAGCTACTTGGGGCAGTATGAGGTGCTGCTGATTATTATGGGCATCATAACAGAGGAGTGGCAACGAAATGGCTAATCAGATTGAATTCGTTATCGGTGCGGTAGACAAGTTCTCTGGCCCTTTGGGCAAGTTCAATACGTCCCTTGGTAGCATAACCAAGACAGCTGCCGTTGCCGGTGCAGCCATTGCCGGCGCTGCCACGGCCCTGACTGGTTTCGTTGCCATCATTGCGGCCTCAGAAGATAAGACGGCCAAGATGGCCCTTCGTATTGGCACGAGCGTGGAGCAGTTGACTCGCATGCAATTTGCAGCGGAACAGTCTGGCGTGGGTGCAGATACTTTGAACATGGCCATGCAGCGCCTTACCCGAAGGACGGCGGATGCCGTGTCTGGTATGGGTGAGGCGGTTCCAGCTTTCAAGGCCATGGGCCTGAATGCAAAAGAGTTTTCCAAGCTAACCCTCGAAGACAAGATGTCGGTGCTATCCGATAAGCTGAACAGCGTCGCTGACAAAGGTGAACGGGTACGGCTGGCTTTTAAGCTGTTTGACTCGGAAGGTGTTGCGCTGCTGCAGATGATGGACGGAGGATCTGCGGCCATGAAGAAGATGGCGAACGACGCGGAGTTCCTTGGAACCGTTATCAGCACCCGCGCAGCCGCGAACGCCACGGAGTTCACCAACGCCATTGGCCGAACAGGTTCAGCAATCACTGGTGTGAGCCGTGGCATAGCTGACGTGTTCATGCCAACCCTGACCGGTATGGCCAATGGTATGGCCAATGGTATGGCAAACATGCGGGGCGACATT
>Ga0102953_1002272_pt1 | contig 11550 bp, 8 predicted proteins | sample SalPon2A_C_D2_MG_FD_78509 | JGI IMG/M metagenome (GOLD analysis project Ga0102953, IMG submission 78509) | Soil microbial communities from South San Francisco under conditions of wetland restoration - Salt Pond MetaG R2A_C_D2_MG | ecosystem: Environmental > Terrestrial > Soil > Wetlands | place... | reverse complement strand
TGGCCAGGTATGCAGGTCCGGATCACTGGAACGATCCCGATATGCTGGAAGTTGGCAACGGGGGTATGACAAATGAAGAATATAAAACCCACTTTTCGATGTGGTGCATGCTGGCCGCTCCACTGATTGCCGGAAACGATTTGGGAAATATGACACCCGAAACAAAAGAAATCCTTACCAATGGTGAAGTTATCGATCTGGACCAGGATCCGCTGGGCAGACAAGGTTTTTGCTTTCGCGATAACGGAGATTATGAAATCTGGATTAAACAACTGGCCAACGACGAAAAGGCTGTCTGTCTGCTCAACAGAGGAGATGAAGTAAAAGAAGTACAGGTTGATTTTAATGTGTTACTGAAAGCCAATAATCGTCGCTGGAGAATGGATAACTACCAGCTTGACAATTACACCATACGCGACTTGTGGGAACACAAGGATGTGAAACCAACAGAAAGTACCGTATTTGTGAAAATTCCACCACATTCGGTAAAATTGTATCGATTTATTAAAAAAAAGTAGTCTTTTTATTAAATATAGATTTAATCAGTTTTCCGGGTTAACTCAACCCGGAAAGTTGATCTATTTTAATTTACAGGAACATTTATTTAATTTTACTTATCATTATCATTTAACGAAAATGTCCTATATTTTACAATTAAAAATTGCATAATTAAAAATAAAATGAAAAGCAAGGTATTACTTCTTTTAATGGTAATTAGCGGGCTGATGTTTCTGTATTCCTGCACGAATCAACCTCCCACCGATTTGACAAAAACCGCGTTTATTCCCAAACCGGTTTCGGTTACTGCGACCGAAAAATCGTTTGATATTTCGGATTTAACTACCATCTATTTTCAGCAAGGAAAGGACGATTTGAAAACTACGGGTCAGTACTTTGCCGAAGAAATCAACCGTATTGCCGATATAGAGCCTGAAGTAAGACCAACCTCAGAGATACCTCGAAAAGGGATTTATCTTTCGGGTACTGATAACGACAGTGAATTGGGTAATGAAGGTTATAATATAACCATCGATAAAAAATTAATTACCATAAAAGCAAACGGGAATGCCGGTTGTTTTTATGCGGTTCAAACACTGCTTCAAACATTACCCGTGGAAAGCAAACCAGGCCAGCCACTACTAATTGCTACCGGAACTATCCGCGATTTTCCTGAATACGGTTACCGTGGCGCCATGCTCGACGTGGCCCGGCATTTTTTTAGTGTGGATGATGTAAAACAATTTATCGATTACCTGGCCACCTATAAAATGAATGTACTGCATCTGCATCTTTCCGATGACCAGGGTTGGCGTATTGAAATAAAATCGTGGCCTAAACTTACCGAAATTGGTGGAAGCACCGAAGTGGGTGGCAGCAAAGGTGGCTTTTATACACAGGAGCAATATTCCGATATTGTAAAATATGCACACGCTCGGAACGTTACCATCATTCCTGAAATCGATATGCCGGGACACACCAATGCAGCTTTGGCATCTTATGCCGAGCTGAATTGCAACGGCAAAGCAACGAAATTATATACCGGAACAGATGTAGGATTCAGCACGTTATGCACCAACAAAGAAATTACTTACAAATTTATTGATGATGTGGTTCGTGAGCTGGTCGCTTTAACACCGGGACCTTACATTCACATTGGTGGTGACGAATCGCATGTAACCCCGATGAAAGATTATATTCCGTTTGTAAACCGGGTACAAAAAATTGTGGCTTCGCACGGAAAAAAGGTCATTGGCTGGGACGAAATTGCAAATGCTACCTTAACAAAAGATGCAACAGTTCAGTATTGGGCCAACGATAAAAATACAACCAAGGGCGTTGAACAGGGAGCCAAAGTAGTTATGTCGCCGGCAGCAAAAGCTTACCTCGACATGCAGTACGATTCTACTACCACGCTTGGATTACACTGGGCCGGCTACGTTGAAGTGAATGTGGGTTATTCATGGAAACCGGCTACATTGGTTCCGGGAATTTCCAAAGAAAATATTTTGGGTGTGGAAGCTCCGCTTTGGACCGAAACCATTAAAAATCTGGATGATATTGAATACATGGTTTTTCCGCGGTTACCCGGATATGCTGAGATTGGCTGGACAGCACCGAAAGACCGAAACTGGGACGAATACAAACAGCGACTGGCTGCATTTGGTAAACGGTTCGAAGCTCAAAACATCAACTTCTACCGATCGCCACTGATTCCCTGGAAAGATTAAAACAACTTTAAAAATATCTGCGGAATTTTTGTCTCGAAATTTAAATTTTCTCCTGATGTTGGATGAATAAATGAAAGTTGTTGTGCATGCAGTCCCAAACGTTTTAAAGGATTAGTTGTGGCGCCGTATTTTTTGTCACCGGCAATACTGTGACCGATTTTCTCCATATGCACACGAATTTGATTTTTGCGACCCGTTTCAAGATTGACTTTCAACAAAGAGTAATTCTTATTCTTTTTTAGCGTAGTATAATGTGTAATTGCTTTTTGTCCTTTAGCTGGATAGGGCGATGAATGCATTCGGAAGGCTTTATCTTCATAAAGATAAGAAGTAATCGTACAATTCGGTTTTTCAATGGTACCTTCAACCAGCGCAATGTAGCTTCTCTCCAGTACTGTATCATTCCATGTATCTTGCAAACGCCGTTTTACAGGCTCGCTTTTAGCAAATAACATTAATCCTGAGGTTTCGCGATCAAGACGATGAACGATAAATATTTTATTGGATTTATCTTGTCTCTTTACATGTTCACTTAATAAACTGTAAGCTGTGGCCCGTTTTTCTTTTGCAGTTGAAATGGAGAGCAAGCCTGCCTGCTTATCGATAACAATAATATCCTGATCTTCATAAATGATAGTTAACTCAGCTATATTCACAGTATTCTTTGTCCTGTTTTTGAGTATTTCCACCTTTTGGCCCGGAACAAGCGGATGATTAAACTGTGATATTGGTTTTCCATCTATCAAAACCTGCTTATTGCTTAACAACGATTTTATTTTATTTCGGCTTTTGCCAGGCATTTGCGCCATCAGGAATTCCATAAGACCAATATTTTCCGGTACATGAAACATAATTTCCTTTTTGGGGGATATCGTTGATTTATGTGATCTATTCTTATGGTTTATCATTAACTTTCTCCCAATTATTTTTGCAAAGTTACTTATATTCCAATCAATTGTTTGAAAGGATATCTCGTCGATTTAAAATTGTATCCACCCCGGGTGTTTTAAAGTTCAACCGTTCATTTGAATTTTGTGCTAAAAAACCTTCATCATAAAAATATTTTTAGTAGAATTTTAATAAGTTTGTTTTACTAACCTAAATCATAGATGGAAAGAAAAATCAATCCTGAAAAGGGAATTGCAAAACCGACCACAAGCAACTATTTTTTATTTAAAAAATATTCTGTGATCATTCCCGATCATACTATTTCTCATAAACATTTAAAAGAGTGCTATTGATTTTATCAAAAAATATATTAAACCATGACAAAAAATTATTCCGTCACTCAAAGAAGCATTGCATTTGCTTTTATCAGTTTAACTGCCTTACCGTTGCTTGCCAAATCTGAAAACGAAAAGCCGGAGAAACCAAATATTCTGTTTATTGCAGTTGACGATTTAAAACCAGTTACCGGAGCTTACGGTGATCTCCACGCCAGGACTCCCGGAATGGACAGGCTGGCAAAAGAAGGAATTGTTTTTCAGAACTCCTTTTGCCAGCAGGCCATTTGTGCAGCTACCAGGGCCAGTTTACTGACAGGTATGCGTCCGGATAAAACCAGGGTATGGGATTTGGTTACTGATTTCAGGCAGGTAAATCCCAATGCCGTATCTCTGCCACAATACTTCAAAAACATGGGTTACGAAACAGCCGCAATGGGGAAAATATTTCATATGAGCAGTGCCGGTCCGGGGCATGATGCCCCGTCGTGGAGCATTCCATACCGTGATCCCAAATGTAAGACTTATGTGCTGCCCTATGTGCCAAATGCAAAAGGGCGCGGCCCGGCAACAGAATGTGCAAATGTGCCTGACGATACTTATCATGATGGAAAAATGACCGGCATGGCAATTGAATTACTCGACAGTTTAAGTCGAAATAAAAAACCGTTTTTCCTGGCTGTCGGTTATTTAAAACCTCACCTTCCGTTTGTCGCACCAAAAAAATACTGGGATTTATACAACAGGGACGAATTTGAGGTTGCTCCTTTTCAAAAGAAAGCATTAAACAGTCCTGATGTGGCTTATCATCAGTCAGGTGAGTTGAAAAACTATTCTGATATACCAAAATTTAACAGCTTTTCAGAAAAAGAACTTGAACATTTACCGGTTGTGAAACAAAAAGAGCTGATACATGGTTATTATGCAGCAATGTCATACACCGATGCCCAGATTTCACAACTACTTGGAGAACTGGATCGGCTTGGAATACGCGAAAATACGATAATTGTGTTATGGGGTGATCACGGATGGCATTTGGGAGATCACGGCCTGTGGAATAAACACACTAATTTCGAACAGGCAACTCACACATTACTTATGATGAGTATTCCCGGTAAAAAAGCAGGTATTAAACCTGTTAGTTTATGTGAATTTGTAGACATTTTCCCAACCCTTTGCGATTTAACTAATTTACCCATCCCTAAATATCTCGATGGTGTAAGCCTGGTCCCGGCTATAAACAACCCTGCAACAGATATAAGGAAGTATGCATTAAGTCAGTATCCGCGCGGAGATAAAATGGGGTATTCCATCCGTACAAAACGGTTTCGTTATACAGAATGGCTTTCCAATAATTACAGGACAAATAAAGTCTATGATCCAAAACTGGTTGTAGCACGAGAAATGTATGACTACCAGAAAGATCCGCTGGAAACCGAAAATATTTTAGATAAGCCGGAATATCAAAAAGATAAGCTTAAAATGGAGCAGTTGTTTAAAGATTGTATGCAACGTGAATATAAAAGTTGTACAGATTATTCAAAACTGGCGAATTACCAATTGCCTGTAAATACATCAACCGGAAAACCGCGGAAAAAAGCAAAATCAAGTAATTAATAAATTTTCATTATTAAAAAGAACATGAGAAACAAATTACTATTCGGTTTAATATTACCATTTATGGGTAGTACTTCTTTATTTTCACAGCCCAAACCCAATGTGTTGTATATTATGACAGACCAGCAGTCGTACAACATGATGAGTTGCATGGGTAATAAATGGTTAAGCACTCCCAACATGGACAAAATCGCAGCCATGGGTTACCGGTTTGAAAAAAACTATGTGGCAAATCCGGTATGTATGCCCTCACGATTTTCCCTGCTTACCGGACATTATGCTTCCGAAGTCGGGGTTAAAGAGAACACAAGTAATTATAATGCTGCAAAAGTCAGAGAGATCATTTCGAAAGACGCATTGGGAAATATTTTCAAAAAAGCAGGTTATGAAACTTTGTATTCAGGAAAAACACATTTATATGGCACAAAAGATGTTTCGGAATATGGATTTAAGCTCAACAATACAAACCCTTATGATGGCCCGGCAATCTATGCGGAACAGTTTTTGGCAAATTATGGAAAATCAAATCAGGAAAAACCTTTTTTTCTCTTTCTCTCTTTTCTGAATCCACATGATATTTGTTACAAGGCCGGGGCAGATAAACGTTTTCCAGATAAATTACCGGTGGCAAATGTGCGAGAAACGGAAAAATTATTAGCTCTTCAAAAAAGTCTGAGTAATGCCGTTTATAGTAAACAAATTCCACCAAAGACCGCCAACTTTGCCCCGATAAATGATGAAGATCCTGATATGGTTTCCATGGATACCATCTCCAGAAGTTGGGATGAAAAACAATGGGATTTGTATAACTGGATGTATAACCGATTGACAGAAAGTGTTGATCATCAAATTGGAAGGGTATTGACAGCATTGGAAAAATCAGGAGTTGAGGAAAATACGATCATCGTATTTACGTCCGATCATGGTGATATGAACGGTGCACACGGACTTATCCTTAAGAATGTTATGTTTGAAGAGTGCCAGCGGGTACCTTTTATTTTTGCAGGAAAAGGAATCAAACGTAACTATGCTGATAAGACAACACTGGTTTGCAACGGTCTGGACTTTCTACCTACCATTTGCGATCTGGCTGGTATTAATCCTCCAAAAGACCTTTCCGGAATCTCACTTAAATCTTTTCTTACCGGTAAAGGGCAAACTCTGCAACGCAAATATATTATTACTGAAGACTATAATGGTTATCAAATTAATGACGGACGCTATAAGTATACTATCTATGAATTGCCCGCTCATCCGGAAATATTAACCGACCTGAAGATAAATCCGGGTGAGACAATAAATTACTCAAAGGACAAGATGTATGCTAAAATCAAATCAAATTTAAAGAAAGAATTAATGGCAAACCTCACTAAACGAGGCCTGACACCTTTACCTGAAAACAGAACCATCGAAAACATCCGTAGACTGGAAAATATTGAAATACAGAAAAGAAAAGCAAGATTGAAAGCGAAAGCTAAATGAAGGAATAATCGCAAATCGAATGTTTTATTATTCTTGAAGAAACAGTACTTCCTTTCTGATATTATTCAAATGAAATTCGGGCCATTCTGCCAGTATCCCCGGCAGCAAAACCCACCCGGTTCCCAGGGATAACGCGAAAAGTGTAGTATCCGTTGGATGAAATAAAATTCCAGTTTTTACCACGGTCTTTTGAATAATCGCAACCGGTTTTCCCAACAGTAAATAAAAATGCTGGAGCCACGCCCGGAATCGGTTGAACACAGGAACGGTAAGCCGTGGGCATCGTTTCCGAAAGGATCCAGCTCTTTCCACCATTAATAGAGTATGCGGCAATATTTTCATTTTGTTCCGGTTTGTCATAGGTTCCGCCCACAATTATTCCGTTTGAGTCGTTTTCAAAACAAACAGAAAAAATCCCCGAAGAAACATTTCCCTGCACGATTTGTGTTTCCGCGACATTCCAGTTTTCGCCAAAATCTTCTGAATAAAAAACCCGGGCTGTACTCCCGCCTGTGGCAATCCAGGCTTTCCCCGACGGAAGAAATTCAATACACGTATTGGAAGCAGCAAAATTGGCTTCACCCTTAACCGAAGCAGGAATATTCTGAACTTGTTTCCAGTGTTTTCCACCATCACTGGTTTTTATCACAAAAGGCTTTCCGTCAATCGGATCGCTAACTGCCAGTCCAATATTTTCATTGGCAAATTTGAGGCTGTTGAAAAAGAGATCTTCCATAGTTGAAGAATAAACGACTTGCCAGGTTTGTCCACCGTCTTCGGTTAAATATCCAAAGTTGGGGCCGGCAATACCAAAAACCAAAGCACGATTTTCATCCCAGCCATGTAAACTTCTGAAATCGTTGGAAGACGCTTTTGGTACGTGAAAAGTCTCCCATGTTTTACCACTATCAACCGAACGTAAAACGGTTCCCTTCGAACCGCTGGCCCAAACCACATTTTCATTTACAATAAAAAGTCCGCGTAAACTGGCATCAGTGCCTGCATTTAATTCTTCAAAATGTACACGAACCTGATTTGACTTTGGATTAGTACAGGAAAAAAACAAAAAGGTTAAAAGAATGGAAATTGAAAAACGAATCATGCAGAAAAAATTTATATGATTACAGCAAAATTTTCTTTCCTCCTTTTCGAATCGATTCCTTGATGGCATCTACAATAATCATGTCACGCAATCCTTCTTCGCCCGGTGTTAACGACGACCTGCCATCCATGATTGCACGACACATTTCATCCATTTGATGAGCCTGCTGATGTTTTTCCGTAAAATCAAATGTTTTGCCCCCGGGAAGTTTTCCGTGCAGTCCGTTATAAGCCTGAAACGGTTCCAGTCCGTACTCCCCTTTTTGCGCATTTACCCGAAGATAATTGACACTCCCCGCAAAAGTGGTCATGCAGTTGGCAAAGGTATTGTTTGGAAATTCCAGTTGAAAAGTGGTGGTTTCATCCACTTCCGAAATATGTTCCGGATCGAGGTTAATTTGCTGTGCAGAAACAGCCGTTGGTTCCAAACCGGTTGAATACCGTGCTGCCTGAAGCGCATAAACGCCCATATCCATCATGGCGCCGCCACCGTAAGCAGCTTTAATTTTCCAGTGGTTGGTGGGACGACCCATGTAAAAACCGTCGGCAGCATTTACGAACCTGATTTTTCCATACGTTTGTTCGCGTGCAAACTTTTCAATTTGTTGCGTGTAAGGCTCGTAACGCAACCGGTAACCAATCGACAAAGAAACTCCCGCATTTTTGCAGGCATCAATCATTTCCCTGCACTCGCCAGCATTCAGCGCCATTGGCTTTTCACAAATTACCTGTTTCCCGGCTTTGGCAGCACGAATAACATATTCTTTGTGCATGCTGTTCGGAAGTACAACGTAAACAATATCAATATCTTTGTTATCAGCAATTTCATCGAAATTCTGGTAATTGTATATGTTCTTTTTGTGAATATCATATTTTTCGGCCCAGATTTTTTCCTTTTCCGGCGTTCCGGTAACAATCCCGGCGAGGTAACAATTTTCGGTCTGCTGCAGGCCCGGAGCCAGCAAATCGGTGGAATAGTAACCAAGCCCAACCAGCGCAATGCCCAGTTTACCTTGTTTCGTCAACGATCTTCCGTAAGAAATGAACGGGAAACTAACGGTACTCGCTGCCAATCCGGCTACCGAGATATTTTTTATAAATGTTCGACGCGACTGTTTCATTTTTGTTGGTTTTAAGTTCTTTTTAAAATTAATAAATTGTGACGGGATTCAGCGAATATCAGATTCATTTTCGTTCACCTGGGTCACCTCATACAATTCCCCCTGAATTTCATTCGGAAAAACAACGTTGAATCCTTTGGTTGCTAGTTCTTCTCCGGTTCCGCGGGCAACAATTTCACCGGAAGGAGCATGTTTTACCACATAATTTTTTTGTTTGTCAAGATATTTCACCAACACCTGGCGTTCGTTGGTGGCAGCAGCCTGTTTAAAGACGCCAACTATCCCACCTAATTTTGTTTCAGTATTTATTCGCTGAAAACCATCCCAGTTTCCATAGCCAGGTTCGGCGAATTCTGCTAAATCCTGCCGGAACAGCACGATCCTGTATTTTTCTTCCATCGACCGCAACCAACCAGCCATTTCTTTAAACTGTCGTTGCTTTTCCGGACTCATTTTTCGCGGGTCGCCCAACATAATAGGTAACGAACCGGCAAGTGATTTATAAGAATACATGGCCATTTCATCATCGAGCGATTGATTTCCAATAACCATTGCCGTTGCCGGAATTGCAGGCGAACGCCACCAACTCATTTGTCTTACGCGGACACTTCCCTGAGGAGCTTCACCTTCAAAATTCGAAAGCCAGTTTCCCTCGGCATGTTTACACATATCGTAATCAATCAGTTGCAGCCTCCCCATCGTTTCGAAAGTACAATCGATAAACAAATCCGGTGCTGCTTCATGCAGCTCGTCAAACAGTTGCCATGCCCGACGGTAGATTTCCAGGTACGATTCCTCACGATCTTTATGTGGATGATTTTGGGCAAAGCATCCCGTAACATCAGGATCGAATCGGTAGGCACTGGCCACAATGGCAAAATCAAGTTTTACGTATTCCAGACCGTGTTCTTCAACCAAATTCAGTATTTTCTCTTTAATGTAATCTTTCCAGCCGGTGGTAAAACAGGCCGTAACCCGGTCAGAGCCCGTGCTGTGAAGATTCACAAAATTACCATCACGGTATTTGGCAAACCATTCGGGGTGTTCTTTAAAAACCTTGCTGTCAGTAGAAGCCGCGCCCATGCTGAGCCAAAGGCCGGGTTTCATTCCCTTTGATTTAATGTAATCGAAAACCGGCTTCAATCCGTTGGGAAATTTTTGATAATCGATTTCCCAGTCTCCAAAACCTACCTGCCAGCCATCGTCGATAATAAATTCTTCCACGCCACAGGCAGCAGCAGCGTCGGCCAATTCTTTTACCAGCTTTTCATTCACTTCTCTTCGAAAAGGTTTCCAGGTGTTGTACACAAAAGTAGGACGATGCGGAATCTCAGCCAGCCTGATTCCCATGTATTTTCTCACGAAATCGCTAACGGGCCCCCCAACAAATTCCTCCGGATTTTTCCCCGAATACAAGCCCGAAAATATCCAGGTACTTTCCCATTTTTCGCCGGGCCGAAGCCATTTCCGAAAAGCAAAATCCTGGTCGGCATGCGTCAGCCCGGCACTGAGTGTTCGTCCGTCAGAGCAAACAGAGGTTCGTTTCATTATCCCCGGGGCTTCGTTTCCAATCACAATCCCGCGTTGCATAAACGGGTCGTGCGCAATAACCAACGGATCGTCCCAGTTGCCGGTAAAAGGACCAATGTGTTTATACCGTGCATAATTTTGATAAACAATATTGTGGGTATTTCCCCAAGGCACATTCAGCGATTCCACATCCAGCGACTCAAGCTTTAATTCGGTTGTTCCCGTATTTGTGAAATCAATCTTTTTACGGATGACAGGCAAATTGGTATAGCTCAAATAGGTAATTGTAAGTTCCAGATTTCTATTTTGCGTTGCAATTCCTTTCAGTGTAATTTGCGAAGAGGTAACTTCCCCTGTTTTTTGCTGATTAACATTTACTACCTGCCAACCAGTTTTGCCTGTTACTTTTTCTCCGTTCAGCAAAAATGAAAACTCTTCCGGATTGGGACCTTTCCAAACCCTGAATTCCTGCACATTTCCAACTCCTTCCTGTTTAAACTCAACCGGTTCATCTTTTTCAATCGAGACAAAATTAAACGGGTAATCATTTAACCTGAAACTTAGGGTTGACAGTTCACCGTTCGAACAAACGACAATACGGGTTATCTTGTCGTTTTGAATGACCAACCTGGTTTCTTTCGAATTATTTTGAGCAATATTGATTTGATAAAAAAACAGGGATAACAAAAAAGGAAGCAAGCGTTTCATATTCAATCAGATTTAGTTACATACAAAGCTATCTATTTTGAATTATTCTTTTTTATGAAAAGCAGAATAAAACCTGCAGAATTTGTATTTTCGGGAAAACAACAGCTAAACCAATTTTATGAAGGTCAATTTCAGATATTTACTCACGATTTCACTGGTTACTGCCCTTGGGGGCTTACTTTTCGGATTCGATATCTCCGTTATTTCCGGGACCATTCCGTTCCTGCAAAAAGTTTTCGTTTTAAGTGAAACCATGAAAGGCTGGGTGGTAAGCAGTGCGCTAATTGGTTGTATTATTGGGGCGAGTTTCAGCGGTCGGTTGGGAGACAAATTTGGCCGGAAAAAAGTGCTTCTGGTTACCAGCATTTTGTTTGGAATTTCTGCCATTGGCAGCGGATTTTCCTATTCTGTTCCGGCATTTATTTTTTATCGGATTTTGGGCGGACTGGCCGTGGGTGGCGCTTCGGTGCTGGCTCCAATATACATTGCCGAAGTTTCGCCGGCACACCTTCGCGGACGAATGGTTTCCATTAACCAGTT
>Ga0102953_1002271_pt1 | contig 11554 bp, 18 predicted proteins | sample SalPon2A_C_D2_MG_FD_78509 | JGI IMG/M metagenome (GOLD analysis project Ga0102953, IMG submission 78509) | Soil microbial communities from South San Francisco under conditions of wetland restoration - Salt Pond MetaG R2A_C_D2_MG | ecosystem: Environmental > Terrestrial > Soil > Wetlands | place... | reverse complement strand
GTCGTTGCCGGCCTCCAGCATCGCGCCGAGGAACGCTGGTCCGAGCGCGTCGCGGAACGCCGCCGCCTCCTCGACCGTGTCGAACAATCCGGCGAGCAGGTCTTGCGGGAAGAGCGGCGCCTTGCTGGGATTCTGACCGAGGAGGGCGAGTTGTTCCTCGTTCTCCTTCAGCTTCTCTGCCACGCGCTCGGCCTGCTTCTGGAACGCCGACCGGATCGCACGGAGAAGCTCCGGTTCGGTCCGGCGCTGCAGCTGCTTAGCCTGCGCGCGCGCGAAGACCTTCGACTCGTCCGAGAACGGCGCCCGCGCCTTGCTCTCAACGTCGCCCGCCAGAGAGAGCGCGAAGGGCGACGCCTGCGCGTCGGGCTGGGTCTGCACGAAGTACATCTCGCCGGCGCCGGGCGCCTCGGCGTTGCCGTACTCACCGCCGGACTGGCGGGCCTCGTCGCGCGTCACGAGGTTCGACTGGAAGTCGAGCCGCGCCTGATTGCGACGCTCCTCCAGCGGAAGGTTGTCGAACACCTCCTCCCACGCATGGCGCAGGAAGAAGCCGGGGAATGCCACGCGGATGATGCGGTTCAACGCGCGAAGGATCTTGGTCGAGTAGTACTCCAGCGTATTGTCGCGGAACCAAGCCTTCTGCTCGCGGGTGTTCTGGAGCACCGAGCTGTCGGAGAGATCCATCACCGCGAGAGGCGGCACGCCGAGGACGGCGAGGATTTCGTCCTTCGCGACATTCAGCATGTCGACCCAGAGAATATCCTTCGGCGCGAAGGCCACGTTCTCGGGAGCGAGATTTCCGGCCAGCACGAGGACGGAGCCCTTCTTCTCGCGCAGCTTCGTCGTCAGGTCGTGTTCCAGCTTTCGCGCGGTCTGCGGGTCGAGCGGCTGCTCGCCGGTGTTCTTGAAGACAGCGTTCGGAAGGCCCGACGTATCGAGCATCTTCTTATTGAATTCTTGAATCGCCTGCTCGTTCTGCGCCGTGCGCGCGAGCACCGTCACAGGCGCTAGTCCGGTGAATGGATTCTCCGGATCGCGGAAGCGCGGAAAGGCGACGTTGTCCGGATGGATCGGCGTCTCGTCGTTTCCGTTCGTAAGAATGAACCGCTCGATGAACGGATCGGACGGACGCTGCCCCGGCACCGCCGATAGCCGTGAAGGCGTGATCGGGCGGAACGCCGTGATCGGGCTGCGGCTGTCCATCGGATCCTCGGACTGCCTGATCGTCTGGATCGGGCCGGATCCCGCGAGCGCCATGAAGAGCGCCGCCGTCTCGACGAAGTGATCCTCATCGAGCTGACCGATGCTGTTCTCGATGACGCCCTGGAGGGGCGACATCTTCGCGTCCTCGAAGCCGTCCGCGGTTGACAGGGCGGCCCGGACAGGAACCTTCGAGAGCGCGCGGCTGATGGCGGAGACAGAGGCGTGCAGCCAGATCGAAGAACGATAGCGCTGAATGCCGCGATACTCATCGTCGCTGTTGTCGCCGACGAACAGGTTCTCCGTCAAGAGCGCAGAAACGGCCGCCTTGTCGATCGTGGCGAACTCCCGCGCGGCGTACCACTCCTCGGCTCCCATGACACCGGGGTTCACGACCGAGGTCTTCTCGATGGGCTGGAGAGGTGCGGACATCAGCTTTCCGCCTGGCCGAGGATGGACTGGCTGAGGTACAGCCGGAAGAAGTAGTCGCCGACACCGTCACGCGCCGAGTAGGCGAAAGAGCTGACGGCTACCGAGAAGTCGATCCAGAGACACTTGCGCCCCTCACCCTTGACCCAGGTCAATCCGTCAAAGGCATCGTCCGCCAAGGTAAGCGTCATCTGTCCTTCGGCCGCATCGGAGGCCGTCAGCGTCGCGGAGGTGGTCGTGCTCGCGGCGTAAGGCGTCTCGCGCACCGTCGCCGTCACCGTCGCGCTGGAGAGGTCGGCGCGCTGGCTGTTGGAGGCGTCGTAGAACTGCACGACATAGACGTTGTCGCGCTTCGCCTGAGCTTCGAGCACGAAGGGAACGCCGTCCGGCGTCAGCGTGTAGCCCTGCGTCGGCTTCGGGTTCGTCACGCCGTGAACCTCGATCGGATGTTGAGCTCGATCGTGTTCAGCGTGGTGAGCGTGTTGCCGGAGCCGTTGGTGAAGACGGCCTCACAGATCGCGCGGTAGGCTTTCGGCTCGCCGATGACTTCGGACGGCGGATCGAGATCGTTCGCGGTCCAGGTGTACGTGCAGATCCCGCTGGCCGGCGTGGTGAGCGTCATGCTCGCCGACTGCCGCGGGCCGGACTTCTCGCCGTCATTGCCGACGATCTTCCAGTACAGGGTTACGGAGCCCCCGGTCAGGTCCACCGCGCTGTTCGTGTCGCGGTCCTTGATCGTGAGCTGCAACGCGCTGTTCGTATCACCGGCGACGAAGTCGATGCCGGTGTCGGCGTTCGCCATCAGGTCTCGGTTTCGTGCTGTCCTGTCTCGCGGACCTCCTCATTCCGTGCGTGCGGATTCGAAACCGTGGCTTTCTCTGATGTGCGCGTCTGCGAGACCCAAGCGCCTGCACGCTGGGTCAACGCCTGCATGACATATACCGCCCTTGCGGACGAATTGCGAACATAAGCCGTGAAGGACTTGACCTGCCCGATCACGACCGACCCGCCAACCGCCGTCACCGCCCCCGTCATGGCGAGCGCCCCGGCGATCGTCCGCGCAATCGTCCGGCCGCCGAGCGCTCCGACCAGCGCCATCGCACCCGATACGGTGCGGGCAACGCTCTTAGCGATCGACCCGGTAAGGCCGAGGCTTCCGGCGACGGAGCGCGCGGTCGACCGGGCGACGCTGCCGGCCGCTGCCAGCGCCCCTGAGACGCTCCGGGCGGTCGCCTTAGCGATCGACCCGCTGGCCGCCAGGCTCCCCGCCACGGGCCTGCTGGTGGCCTTCGTCGCCGTCCCCGTCAGGGCAAGGCCGCCCGATGTCGTCCGCGCGATCGCACGACTCAACGACCCGCTGGCGGAAATCGAACCGTCGACCGTTAGCGCCAGCATCTGTGCCCAGCGGTGCGGGCCGAACATCGCCCCGTAAGGCGGCGCGAACGGCGGGTCCGGCCAGGACGGCAAGGGCGGAGTCCCCACCGTCTGATAGACCGCCTCGAGCCCCTCGGCCGACCAGCTGTAGCAGGTCGTGTCGTCCCACCCCGGGAAGCACCAGATCTTCAGCGTCGTCGAGCGGTTCGGCCGGCAGCCGTACTGGATCTGCCGGATGCGGCTCAGGCCGAGCGTCGTGTTCCACAGCGCGTAGAACCCGATGTCCCCGAGCCAGTTCTCGTTCGTCGCGTTCCGCCGCCCGATCTGGAGCGTATTGCTGCTGTCGCTCACGAGCGCCCCCGACGGCGCCTGCTGGAACTTGTACGTCAGCTGATGCGCCAGCGTGTCGGGATCGCCATGGTAGAGCTTCGGCGCGTTCGTGCCGTCGAAGGTCACCGCGACGAAGTTCCACGCCGACGCCGTCAGGGCGCTGCCGACGCTGTACGACTCCGCGTTCGTCGTGGAATAGCTGCGCCGAAAGCTCAGCACGTTCGACGTCGCGAAGACGTCCGGCGGGATCGTATAGTCGCCAACGGCGAGGCGCACGCGGTCGCCCTTGCTCAGCATGTGCCGGTCGTTGCTGATCGAGCTGGGCTTGACCCACATGCAGATCGAGATCGGGACGATGTCCGCCAGCGCCGCCGGCGACCCGTGGTTGAGTCGCTTGCTGGAGAGGTCGAAGAGGACGGCCATCAGCTATCGCTGTAGCTGAACCGCGCCGAGGCGAGATAGCACGTCCCCGCCTGGCTGTCTTGCGAGTTTGTGCCCGCGCGCGATAGAAGGCACTGGACCCAGTCGCCCGCCGCGATCAGTGAGCTCGATAGAGAGAGGCTGACGGCGTCGAGTTCGAGGTGGCTCGACACCGACGCGATGGCATCCACCGACTCGAAACTGGTGGAATCCATGCGCTCCCCGGCAGCGACCGGGTGATACTGCAGACGCCATACAACATCGTCGCCCCCCGACTGACCGGAGAACCAGAGCAGATCGAGCTGGCCGTCGGTCACGTACTCGTCCGGCACGTAGAACCCGAAGTGCATCGAATTGATTGCCGCGTCGGCCTCGAACGCCATGACGAGGTGATTCGAGGTTCCGGCGTAGCCGCTGATCCCCTTGAGCGGGATCGCATAGACGGCGCTCGTGTTCCCCGGGCGCATCCCGAAGCCGAAGACGTCCGTCGTCCGCGTCGTCATCAGGTCACGCTCGCCGTCACGGTCGTGTTGATCGTGAAGATGATCGAATCACCAGAGACCACGTTCAGCGCCGAGAACGTCGAGCGCAGGCCCATGATCTGCGTCGAGTCGTTGTTGAACAGCCCGACCTCGGTGATCGCAAGCGTGCTGGTGTAGCTGACGGTCGCCGTCACCCGGTGGACGTTAGCGCTCGGCTGCGTCATCGTGCCTTGCACCTGCGACGGGGCGCCGGTCGTGTTCTCGAGCGCCGAGTCCGTCACCGCGGCGCCGGTCGTGCCGATCCCGGTCCCGACGTAATCGAACGCGCTCAGGGTGGAGCCCTGCAGGAGGTCGACCACGGCCTCCTCGAGATCGTCGGTGGTTGCGACCGCCATGCTAGTCCCTCAGTCGGTGCAGCAGGTTGATCCAGCCGATGCGCAGACGGGTCCAGGCACGGCGGAGGGGACCATCATCGGAGCGCATCACCGGCACGCGGTCGACCCGGCCGTTCTTGCGGCGGATCACCATCGACAGATCGCCCTTCACCCGGGCTCGGCCGTGCTCCATGAGCTCTCCCCGAAGACAGGTAGGAACGTCAGCGCGCCATACGCCAACGACCGGAGTGTTCTTATACCGTTCGCCTCGCCCCAGGTCGACATCCCCCGCCAGGCGTTTCGCTGCGGCTCCCAAGCCCGCGGCATCGTCGCGTCGTCGACCGGGATCGTCCGCCGCAGGTCGAACTCCTTCGTCCGCCGGTAGCCCGGCGTCCCGTCCGGCTGACAGGTCCGGAGCGCCTGCTGTTCGGATAGTGGCTCTACCGCACAGTCCATCCCGGTGAGGAGGATGGTTGCACAGGTTGCACGCCGTGCAACGTTCTGTGCAACGTCGTCTTCCTCCTCTCTCCTCGCGCGCGCGCATGACACGCGCGCGCACGCGCGTAGCGCGAGACAGTAAGCGAGCAAGCCCGAAACATGCCCGCGGGGTCGGTCGGGCGTCCAGTCGTCCGGGAGGTGGCAGTTCGCCTCGTGCGGCTGGATCAGGTAGAGGTGCGGATTCTGCCGCCGGCGCTCGGGCGCCCGGCTGAGCGCACCCTGGGCGGTCTGCTCCTTCGAGCCCGGCACCAGGAGGGGGACGTCGGTTTCGCTCAGGATCCGCTGGATCTGCTCGGCGTCATAGGCGACCGCCGCGTCGCACGGTCCCTCGAAAGCGGCGGCGTTGCAGGCGATGATCCGCTCCGGCCGGAAGCGCTCGCGGAGATCCTGCAGGCTCTCGCGCCGGCGGCTCGGGCCATTGCCGATGACGAAGATCCGCCGCGCAGCCAGCGCCGGCACGATCGCGTCCCAGGTCAAGCCACCTCCCCCCGCTCCGGGTCGTCCTCGATCCGCTGCGCCTGACGGATGTCCCGACCGCAGGACGGACACAGCACCGTCATGCCCGCCTCGTAGTCTAGCACCGCGAAGCGTTCCTGGCAGCGTGGGCAGGTCGCGTGCCGGATGACGCCCGTGTGCTCGTAACTTTCTTCGTAGTCAGTCATTGAAGTGCGCTAACTTGTTCGCATCGATGTCGTACTCACCCGTTGTGTGTATCGGAGCCGACAAAGGTGGGGCCGCGCGAACGTATGGATGCGTCGTTTTATTGATGACGATTCCGTGAACGGTTTCCTCGTGGCACTCTCTGCAAGCGAGCTTACGGAGTTCCCTCTGCTTCTTGTTCGAGCAGTACGGGCACGGCTTGTACTCCTCAAAATCGCCGCAATGAATGCACTCAGTTTCTCTTTCGTAAAATGGTCTGCTCATCAGAACACCATCGGCTCGGGAACGAACTTCTTCGACCAGCGCAGGCACGCGCACAGGAGCGCGTCCGGGATATGGTCGTCCTCCTTGATCGGGTTGCCGTTATCGTCCATGCGGTACTCCCGCAGGTACTCCAGCGCCTTCTCGCGCCCCGGGACCGGCACGTCGTTGAACGTCCGAGGGAACAAGATCAGGCCCTTCTCCAGCCGTCGCGTGACCTCGCCGAGGCCGTAGCGCTTCCACTTGCCGAACGCCACCGGCCGCACGATCGCGGCATACTCACCTGCACTCTTCTGACTGACCTTCATGGCGGCCTGCGCCAGCGCCTCGTTCTCGTTCGGGTTCTCGCTGTCGGCGCAGATGTCCTGGATCTTCTCTCGCTCTATGTGCTCCATGATCCGCGCGCGGATGTCCTCATAGAGAACCTCGGTATACATCTCCCAGCGATAGACCGCGAGGACCGTCACGAGCTCGTCGTCGATCATGCGCTTGAAGCGGACGGCATAGACGACCGCGGTCTGGCCGGCGAATCCCCAGTCGATCCCGACGACCTTCCGCAAGGGCTGCAGGCGCTCGGCCGGGATCCGGACGCTCTCGACGCTGGCGGCCTCGATCAGGTCGGCGCGGTAGACGCGGCCCTTGACGAGGTTGTTTATCCCCATGTATTCGCGCTCGAACGAGACGCGCGGAAGGTCGTCGTAATACTCGGCGATCTCATCGACCGGCACCCAGCCGTCGACCTCATGCGCCTTGCCGGCGCAGTACGCCTCGTGCAGGAGCTGGCCCTGGGCGTCGTACTGAGCCTTCGCGAAGGCTGGTCGAGGGCAGGTCGTCTCGCAGTCGTAGGTGCAGCGCTTGGCGACGTCGAAGATCTCGAACGAATAGAAGTCCATCGGGCGCTTCCCCGGCCGGGCGCCCTTGGCACGGACGATCTCCCACCAGCGCCCCCGCATCTCGGTCCCCATGGTGGAGAGGTAGAGCAGCGCCGAGGGATCGGCGGAGGTCAGGATCGGTCCGGCCGCGTCGATCAGCTCGTCCTCGATCTCGGCGACCTCATCGAGCGTCAGTCCGCCCAGCCCCGACGGTCCCCTCGGGTGCGGTCCGCGAACCGAGGTATGACTGCAGGCGAGGACCTCGATCTCGGCGCCGGTGCGGACCTCCAGGATCGAGGTGAGGAGGCGGGAAACGTAGTCATGGAGGTCGTCGGAGCGACTGACGGCGTTGCGCAGATGCTTGTAGCAGCGCAGCGCCTGCGTCTTGGAGCCGCCCAGGTTCGCCCAGGAGCCGCCGAACCAGCGGACGGCCACGAGCTCGATAAGAGCGGCGGCGTAGGTCTTGCCGCCACCCCGCGGCCCCAGAACGGCGAGGCGGAGCGGGCGCCGGTCGCGGAAGTGGTCGATGGCGCACTCGACGATCTGCCGGACGGCCGGCACGTCCCGGATGATGGCGCCGCATTCGCGCTCCAGCCAGTCGAGGATGCCCTCGTTCGTCCCGTCGTAGCCGGCCTCCAGGCGCGCCTCGAGCGCGTCCGCGAAGTCGGTCAGGAGCTCTCGCGCTGACCTTACCCGTTGCATGGTGGGAGGATACCGCGCCTGCAAGATCCTCCAAAAAAAATCCAGCTCAAGCCTTGAATCAGTATTCTCCGAGGATACTATAGGGGGTGTTGAGAGTGACCGAACAACCCAGCGAAAGGAGCAAGCGATGAAGACCATCCCTGAAGGTGTGGACAAGTGTCCAACGTGCGGGCGCTTCGTCTCCATCGAGGACGGGTTCGGTGACCGACGAGACCGATCCGACGACCTGTGCCTTGTCGAGGTCTGGTGCTCAGAAGAGTGTGCCGATCAGTTTCCCAGGACTCCAGAGCAGGCCAAGCATTGGAGCGACGACTCATGACCCACGAGCAATGCCAGGCCGCCTGCGCCGCGCTGGAGCGTGAGCTGGACGAGCACCGCGACCACATCACCGAGCAGGAGCAGGAGATCGAACGGCTGGCGCGGAAGAACGCGCGGCTGCGGGAGCTGCTGCTCAAGATGTTGTCCAGACAAGGATACTGCTCGCCGGCAATAGATGAGATCTGCAACGAGCTGAACAAGGAGCGCAAGCCATGAGCGTCCGCGTGATCTTCAATTGCAGCGGGTGCGGCAAGACGGAGCCGGGCACCGGGCCGATCCGCAAGGTGTTCCGCTCCTTCAGCGGGCGAGACTACGGATTCGGGCGAGCGGTCTATGAGAACACCATCGAGGACGTGGTGCCGGATGGCTGGATGGCCTACGACCCCTGGACTCAATGCACCTACTGTCCCGAGTGCTGGAAAAGCGTGCTAACGCCAGAAGAGGAGGAGCGCAAGCCATGAGCACCGAATCAGGTTGGTTGATCGAAACCCGCAGGAACGGCTACCCGGAGTGGGCGTCCTTCGAGGAAGGTGGCGTCGTCTGGACCACGGACTCGCTGAAGGCGTGCCGGTTCGCTCGCCGCGAGGATGCCGAGCAACTCGCCTACGGCGAAGACTGCAATGCGATCACCGAACACTCCTGGCCCGACATACCACCCGTCCACAAGGAGCGCAAGCCATGAGCAACGCAAAAGAACGCTACGAAGCACTGCTGAAAGAGATCGACGAGGCCCACCACTGGTGGAACGGCCAGATGTACAGCGGCCACTGGCAGAACGGCCGGATGTACAGCGGCGGAGGGAAGGTCTGCCGCCAGACCGATACGTGCCTGATCTGCGGCCTCGAACGCCGCTACTACTCGGACTCGGAGAATGGCATCGATGGGCACTATCTGTTCAGCAGCTTCGATCCGGAGGGGATGCCGATGACCGAAGCGCGGAACTGCGCCGGCTGAAGGAGAAGCACTGTCAGAGGGAAGGGTGCGAGCATGAGTGACGTGACCGAAGAAGGTCCAGCGGGTGACGACCGAAAGACTCGTACCCGAGGACTGAGCCGGGCGACCGGAAAAAGGAACGACCATGGACCAGAGCAAGAACCTCACCGTTGAGGAGCGCCGGCAGTACTACTGGCGCGACATCCCCGCCGACCGCATCCTCGCGGCGCTTACGCCGGCGCAGGAGCCCGACGCGGAGTGCCGCCGGATCGCCTACGAGCGCATCCTCGCCAACTGCATCACCACCATCCCCACGCCGGCGCAGGAGCCCGACGCGGAGTGCCGCCGGTGGGCCTACCAGCGCATCCCCACCAACCGCATCCTCGCCGTGCCCACACCCGACCAGGAGCCGGACGTGGACTGCCGCCGGACCGCCTACGATCGCATCCCCACCGACCGCATCACCATCCCCACGCCGGCAGAGGAGCCGGACTCCTGGTGCCGACGGATCGCCGCCATCCGCACCGGCTCACCCCACGCCGGACAGGGCGAGTATGACTGGCTGATCGAGGGCAACACTCTGCACTACGGGTGCGAGTCGCACACTCTGGCCGAATGGCGCGACCAGCTCGACGATCTGTGCCGGCTCCACCACGCGAGTGACGAGACCCGCCGCGAACTCGAGGGTTTGCTCGAGAGGATGGAGTCATGAAGTGCCGGGAGCTGGTCGAGCAGGAGGTGCTCGCCTGCTTCTCTCAGGCGTTCCAGCGTTGTTCTCCAGGTCGAGATCGACCACCAGCCGGCGATTCGCGTTGGCTGATGGCAAACCGAAAAGGAAGAAGACCATGAGCAAGAAGAAGACCATGCAGGAGCATCTCGACCACATCAGCAGCCACGCCGATCCCGACGTGCGCATCTGCCGGCGCATCGAGGTGGGTAAGGTGCTCCACCAGGGCGACGTGTACATCCACCGCGTGGAGGACGATCACCCGCACGGCGCCCCCCTCGGCACCCGCAAGGTGGCGGTGGGCGAGGGGATCGGATCGAACCACATCGCCGAGGGCGATGGCGTAGAGGTGTACGTCGGCGAGAGGATCCCGGTGTGGGTGGACTTTGGCGCCGATGATTTGAACGCGGCGTGCCGCGGTCCGGTGGTCGTGGCGCTCAAGGCATGGACGCTGACGCACCCGAGGCACCCGCACCACGTCATCCCCGCCGGCACGTATCAGGTGACCTATCAGATTGACCTGCGCACGCGCGAACGGGTGATGGAGTGAGCGGCGTGGGGACGGAGAGTGCGGCACGGTAGCGGACTCAGAATCGAAAGGAAACAAGATGGTCAAGCGCATCAACAAGCTGACGCCCGCACAGGAGGCACAGCGCAAACCCTGGGCGGAGCAGTGGATCCGGGTGGGACTCTGCTGCGACGAGGCCGACTGGGCCACGTCCGAGGCTGGCATCGCCCCGTGTTACGGTTTCGCCGGCCACGAGTGGCACGAGAACTACGTCCGCGCCTCCAACCCTTTTGCCATGGCGATTGCGGCTCCGTGCGCCGCGTGGATCCTGGAGCGGGGCCTCCGCGACGGTGTCCCCGTCCGGGAGTCCCTCGGCCCCTGGGCGGAGTATGCGGTCTCGGATCTGCCGGAGCATCATCGGTTCATCGCGCCCCTCATCGCCGAGTGCGCCGCGCAAGCAATCGAGGGAGCCGGCGTTTCCTCCATCCCCATGCTGCTGGACATGGAGCGCCCTGGCCTACAGCAGGCCATCCACGAGAGTCTGAAAAACTGCGTGGGTGGCTGCTGGTGGATTCACTGGCAGGCGTACGAGTCTTTCTTCCGCCTGGTCTGCAATCTGGAGCACGGCAAGATCCCACAGGCGCTCGCCTTCGAGGCCGCGCAGAAGTCATCGGGCTGGTGGTGGCCGCACAAGCAGTTCGTGATGGTGTCCGACCGGCCGCGGGAGATCCATATCGAGCAGATCCGCCCCGATGGGTACGGCTCTCGCCAGCTCTCGAACGAGACCGGACCGGCGCTGTCCTACCGTGATGGATTCGCGCTCTACTACTGGCACGGTTTTGAGGTGCCGCCGCACGTGGTCATGGAGCCGGAGAGGATCACGCTCGAGGAGATCGCCCGGGAATCGAGTGTGGAGGTGCGGCGCATCATGATCGAGCGCTACGGCGCGGCGAAGTACCTGCAGGACACGGGCGCGCAGATCATGAGCATGGACTTCGAGATCCCGAGGAAGGGCGCCGCGCCGCGCATGCTGGTCCAGGACGCCGGAGGGGATCGGTTTTTGGTCGGCACGGACGGTGGCACGTCGCGGCTCTACTCCATGCCGGTGGCCCGCGAGTGCAAGAGCCCGCGAGAGGCACACGAGAGCATCTGTGGATTCGACGAATCGCGCGTGGTGAACAAGAGCTAGGCATCGTGCGGAGGGTGAAAGGATGAAGTACGCAATCGATCGGGCAGTCTGGGACTCGGTCAGGTGCTCGGTCCGGGTCGCGGTCTCGGACTCGGTCCGGGCCTCGGTCTGGGTCTCGGTCTCGAACCCTGTCTCGGCCTCTGTCCGGGCCTCGGTCTGGGCCTCGGTCTCGAACCCGGTCTCGGACTCGGTGAACGGCCTCGTGCGGAGGGTGAGAGGATGAGGAAGGCAATCGAGCGGGCAGTCTTGACCTCGGTCCAGGCCTCGGTCTGGGTCT
>Ga0102953_1002270_pt1 | contig 11557 bp, 9 predicted proteins | sample SalPon2A_C_D2_MG_FD_78509 | JGI IMG/M metagenome (GOLD analysis project Ga0102953, IMG submission 78509) | Soil microbial communities from South San Francisco under conditions of wetland restoration - Salt Pond MetaG R2A_C_D2_MG | ecosystem: Environmental > Terrestrial > Soil > Wetlands | place... | reverse complement strand
CGCCTACGCCGCGGCGCACGCCGGCGAGACGCACGTTCTGGCCATGGAGTCCGACGGCGGCGTGTTCAAGCCCCAGGGCTTCGGCTTCACCGGCTCCGACGAGGCGTACGCGGTCGTCCGGGAGGTGGGCAAGCTCCTGGAGGGGATCGGCTCGGGCAGGATCACCCGGGGCGGGGGTGGGGCCGACATCGGTCCCCTCATGCAGACGGGCGTTCCGGGCATGGGTCTGGAGGTGGACGGCACCACCTATTTCTGGTACCACCACTCCGACGCCGACACCCTGGACAAGCTGGACCCCGACGACGTGGCGCTGTGCGTGGCCACCCTGGCGGTGGTGGCGTACATCGTGGCGGACCTGCCCGAGGCGCTCCCCCGGTAGCGCCGGCGGCCGGCAGATCCCATTCTCCAGCAACCCGAGACGGAGGTGGAGCATGGCAGGTACGATGGTGGACCGCATGGTGGGCGCCGCCTTTCTCAACATCGAGACCTACGAAGAGGTCGAGCACGACGCCGACGGCACGCTGCAGGCCGGAGCCGTGGTCGCCATGGTGGCCGTGGCCGGTGCCATCGGCGCGTCGCCCCTGGGCGTCCTGGGCGCCGGCCGGGCGGCGATGGCCGCCCTGGTGGGGTGGCTGGTCTGGGCCGGCATCACCTACGTCGTGGGCGACAAGCTCCTGGGGGGCACGGCGACCTGGGGTGAGCTGCTCCGGACGCTGGGCTTCGCCCAGGCGCCGGGCCTTCTCCTGGTCCTGGGCATCATCCCCCTCCTGGGCACGCCCATCACGTTCTTCGTGGGCGTCTGGATGCTGGCCGCGGCCTTCATCGCCATCCGTCAGGCCCTGGACTTCGGCAACGGCAAGACGCTGGCAACCGTGGTGCTGGGGTGGGTGGTCTACATGGTGCTCCAGGTCATCTTCTGATCCGCGGGTCGCCGGACGGCCGTCGACCCTCTCTCTGCCCACGTCCTGAAGGACCTCCATGGAGTTCGGTTGGAACCCATCCACCTGGGTCTCGCTCAAGCCCTTCGGCCTGGGTGAGGAGAAGCCCCACCATTTCCGCGACATGGCCCGGATCTGGTGGGACAACCGCGACGAGCTCGAATACGCCATGCGCATCCTGCGCGACGGCGTGTGCGACGGGTGCGCCCTGGGTGTGTCGGGCCTCAAGGACCACACCCTGGACGGCGTGCACCTGTGCACGGTGCGCCTGGAGCTTCTCCGCCTCAACACCATGGGTCCGCTGGACCCGTCGGTCCTCGACGACGTGGCCGGACTGGAGGGCCTCGACGGCGAGGCGCTGAGGGCCCTGGGCAGGATCCCCTTCCCCATGATCCGACGACGGGGTGAGCCGGGCTTCACGCGGCTCTCGTGGGACGACGCGCTGGACCTGCTGGCCGATAAGGTGCGCGAAACCGACCCGCGACGGCTGGCGTTCTACCTCACGTCCCGGGGGATCACCAACGAGGTGTACTACGGCGTGCAGAAGGCGGCGCGCTACCTGGGCACCAACAACGTGGACAACTCGGCGCGCATCTGTCATGCGCCCAGCACCACCACGCTCAAGCGGTCCCTGGGGGCGGCGGCGTCCACGTGCTCGTACACCGACTGGCTGGGCACGGACCTGCTGGTCTTCTTCGGCTCCCACGTGGCCAACAACCAGCCCGTGGCCACCAAGTACATGTACCGGGCCAAGGAGCTGGGCACGCGCATCGCGTTCGTGAACTCGTACCGCGAGCCCGCCATGGAGCGGTACTGGATCCCGTCCATCCTCGATTCGGCGCTGTTCGGCACCAAGCTGGCCGACGACTTCGTGCAGGTACACCAGGGCGGCGACATCGCCTTCCTCAACGGGGTGCTCAAGCACCTTCTGGCCGAGGGATGGGTGGACCGGGCCTTCGTGGACGCCCACACCACGGGCTTCGACGAGGTGGCGGCGGCCCTGGACGCCCAGACGTGGGACGACCTGGAACGCTTCAGCGGCGTCACCCGCGACGACATGCGCGCCTTCGCCGCCCTGGTGGGCCGGGCCCGCACCGCCGTGTTCGTGTGGAGCATGGGCATCACCCAGCACCGCTTCGGCGTGGACAACGTCCAGGCCATCGTGAACCTGGCCCTGGCCCGCGGCTACGTCGGCCGCGAGAAGTGCGGCCTCATGCCCATCCGGGGGCATTCGGGCGTCCAGGGCGGCGCCGAGGTGGGCGCGGTCCCCTGGTCGCTTCCGGGCGGGCGCGGCCTGGACGAGGACGCCGTGGGGGAGCTGTCGGCGCTGTGGGGATTTCCCGTGCCGTCGTGGCGGGGCCTGTCCGCCGTGGAGACCGTGCACGCCGCCCACCGCGGCGAGATCGACGCGCTGTGGGCCGTGGGCGGGGACTACCTGGGGACGCTGCCGGATCCCGCGTACAGCCGGGAGGCGCTGGAGCGGGTGCCCCTGCGCGTCCACCAGGACATCGTCCTCAGTCGTCAGATGATGGTGGAGCCCGCCGACACCGTGGTGCTCCTTCCCGCCACAACCCGCTACGAGCAGCCGGGTGGGGGCACCGAGACCACCACGGAGCGGCGCATCCTGTTCAGCCCCGAGATCCCGGGGCGGCGCATCGCCGAGGCCCGTACCGAGTGGCAGGTGCTCACGGAGCTCGCCGCCCGCGTCCGCCCCGCCGACGCCCACGCCATCCGCTTCCACGGCGCGGCCGAGGTGCGCGCGGACATCGCCCGGGCGGTCCCGGCCTACGCCGGTATCGAGACCCTGGCCCACGCCGGGGACATGGTGCAGTGGGGTGGCGCCCGGCTGTGCGAGGGCGCGCGCTTCGGACTCCCCGACGGACGCGCGCGCTTCGTGGCGGTGCGGCCGCCGGAGTTGGGCATCCCGGAGGGGCACTTCCACCTGAGCACCCGTCGCGGCAAGCAGTTCAACTCCATGGTCCAGGCCCGTCGCGACCCCCTCACCGGGGGACTTCGCGACCACGTGTTCATGGCGGCCGCCGACGCCCGCCGCCTGGGCCTCTCCGACGGGGACCCCGTCACGCTGCGCAGCGACGTGGGGGAGTTCCGGGGCCGCTGCCGGGTGTCGGACATGAAGGAGCGCAACCTCCAGGTCTTCTGGCCCGAGGCGAACCCCCTCATCCGCCGGGACGTGGTGGAGCCCCAGTGCGGGATCCCCGACTTCAACGCCGTGGTGCGGGTGGTGGCGGGACACGCGCCCGCCGAGGCGACGGACTGACGTGGTGGGCCGGCGGGGAGCCACGCGCCCGGCGCAGGTGGTGCGCCACCGCGACGGCGCGTCGTCCCGGGCCCGGGACGACCTGGCCGTGGAGGAACCCCTGGAGATCCGCGTCTCCCGGGTGGGGCCCGACGGGCGTCGCCGCTCCGACGCCGTCGCCGTCACCATGCGCACCCCAGGCGACGACTTCGAGCTGGTGGCGGGCTTCCTGTACGGCGAGGGCCTGGTGACCACCCGCGAGGCGCTCCACGAGCTCACGTACTGCCGGAGCGGCCAGGATGCGCAGCACTACAATGTGGTGGAGGCTCGGCTCCGCGACGGCGTGGCCTTCGACGCGGACCGGCTTCGGCGGAACTTCTACACGTCGTCGAGCTGCGGCGTGTGCGGCAAGGCGTCCCTGGAGGCCGTGGAGGTGCAGGGGTGCCGGGTCCTGGACGACGCATTCACCGTGTCGGGCGCGCTCCTGGGCACGCTCCCCGACCTCCTCCGGGAAGAGCAGGGAGGGTTCCAACGCACCGGCGGCCTCCACGCCGCCGGGATCTTCGACGCCGAGGGCGGATGCGGGATCTGCCGCGAGGACGTGGGCCGGCACAACGCCGTGGACAAGGCGCTGGGCCACCTCTTCCTGAACGGCGGACTCCCCGCGGCAGAGCGGATCCTGGTGGTGAGCGGGCGCGCCTCCTTCGAGATCGTCCAGAAGGCGGCCATGGCGGGCGTGCCCGTGGTTGTGGCGGTGGGCGCCCCCTCCAGCCTGTCCGTGGATCTGGCCACCCGCTTCCACGTGACGCTGGTGGGCTTCGCCCGGGGCCGGCGTTTCAACGTGTACACCGCGGCGGAGCGCCTCACGTGACCCGTCTCCGGCTTCTGGGCGCGGTGCTGGCCGGCGGGGAGGGGCGCCGCTACGGGGGGCCCAAAGGGGACGTGCTGGTGGGCGGGACCCCCATGGTGGTCCGGGCCGTCGACGCGCTCCGCCCGTGGGTGGACGACGTGGTGGTGGTCGCGTCCAGGGCCCCGGCGTCGGCGCCCGCCCGGGTGATCCCGGACCGCGTCGCCGGCGCCGGACCGCTGGGCGGGCTGGACGCCGCCCTCGGCGAGGCGTCGGCTCTGGGCCTCGACGGCGTCTTTCTCCTGGCCTGCGACCTGCCGCTGGTCACCGCAGAGGTGGTGGGTTCGGTGATCGGCCTCGTCGGCGCCGCCGCGGCAGCGGCGCCGGCCCGGGCGCCTTCGGGCGTCGAGCCCCTGTGCGCCGTGTACCGCGTGGGGGTCCATCCGACCGTGCGGGAGCGGCTCTCCGCCACGGACCGCTCCCTCCACGCCCTCTTCCGGGACGTGGGCGGTACCGTGGTGCCGGCGGAGCGCCTGGGCGGTGCCGGAGCCGTCTTTCTCAACGTGAACACCCCCTCCGACCGCCATCGGGCCGAGGCCGGGCCGTCCCACCCCGAGGAGGTCCCATGACCGGGGCGCTTCCGCCGGTGATCTGCATCATCGGCAAGAAGAAGTCTGGCAAGACCACCACGGCGGTGGGGCTGGTCCGGGAGCTGGCGGCGCGGGGGTACAGGGTCATGACCGCCAAGCACGGCCACGGGTTCGAGCTGGACGCGCCGGGCACCGACTCGTACCGGCATCGCCACGAGGGCGGCGCCCACCGGGTCGTCATGGCGGGGCCGGAGCAGGTGGCGGTCATGGGGGGCTGGGGCGAGGGAGGCGAGGCCGCGCTGGAGGAGCTGGTGGCCCGTTACCTGGACGACGCCGACGTGGTCGTCGCCGAGGGATTCAAGACGTCGTCGTTTCCAAAGATCGAGGTCTTCCGGCGCGCCACCCACGAGCGGCCCTTCTACGGGAGCGACCCCGACCGGGACGCCACCTACGTGGCCCTGCTCACCGACGTGGTGGGCTTCCGGGCCCACGTGCCGGTCCTGGACGTGGACGACCCCCGCCGCTTCGTGCGTCTCGCCGACATGGTGGAGGAAGCGCTCCTCTCGCGCCGGCGCCGGGAGGAGGCGTCGTGACGGGCGCGGGCGGGGCAGGGGGGGCGTCGTCGGATCGCCTCGTCTCCCTGGACGCGTTCCGGGGGCTCACCATCGCCGGCATGATCCTGGTGAACAATCCGGGGAGCTGGAGCTACGTGTACTGGCCCCTGGACCACGCCGCGTGGCACGGGTGGACGCCCACGGACCTCATCTTCCCGTACTTCCTGTTCATCATGGGCGTCGCGGTGCCGTTCTCGTTCCGGCGCCGACTGGCCGAGGGCGCCACGCGGACGTCCCTCTTCGGCCACGTGGTACGGCGCGCCCTGGTCATCGTCGCCCTGGGCGTTCTCATGCGCGTGGTGCCGGACCTGGACTTCGCCACCATGCGCTGGCCCGGCGTGCTGCAGCGCATCGGCGTGGTGTACATGGCGGCGGGCGGGCTCTACCTGGGCTTCGGCCCCCGGGGCCGCGCCGCCTGGACCGGGGGGCTCCTCCTGGGCTACTGGGCCGTCATGACCCTGGTGCCCGTCCCCGGCTACGGGGCCGGGAACCTCACGCCCGACGGCAACCTGGCGGCGTACGTGGACCGGCTCCTCATGGGGGGGCATCTGTATCAGGGGACGTGGGATCCCGAGGGCCTCCTGTCATCCTTCCCCGCCGTGGCCACGGCGCTCCTGGGCATCATGACGGGGGAGTGGCTCCTCACGGACCGGAGCCGGCACGCCCTGGCCCGGGGCATGCTCCTGGCCGGCGTGGCCCTGGTGCCCGTGGGGCTGGCCTGGGGCCTGGCCTTTCCCATCAACAAGAACCTGTGGACGAGCTCCTACGTGGTGTTCACGGCGGGGACGGCCCTGCTCCTCTTCGGCGCCCTGTACGGGTGGGTGGACGCCCGGGGGCACCGGGGGGCGTGGCTCACGCCCATGCGGGTATACGGGACCAACGCCATCGCGGTCTTCGTGGCGTCGGGGATGATGACCAAGGCCATGACGCGCATCCACGTGGGCGGCCCCGACGGGACCTCGCTGTACGGATGGACGTACCGGACGCTCTTCCGTTCGTGGGCCGGGGACTACAACGGATCCCTGGCCTTCGCCGTGGCCTACGTCCTCCTGTGGCTGGCCCTGATGACGCCCCTCTATCGGCGCCGGATCTTCCTGAAGGTCTGAGCCCCGGCGCCGCGGGCGGCACCGGGGCCGAGCTTGCAGCCCCTTCCGGCGGGGCCCAAGTTGGGCCGTCCTCTTCTCCTCTGCCCATCCATGACCCCATCCAGGACTCTCCCCGCCCTCGCGGCGCTCGTCTTCGCCGGTGCGTGCGCGTCGGCGCCGCGCCCCGGCCCCCCGGAAGCCGCCCTCGCCCCTGCGACCGTGGCGGCGGCACCCGAAGCGACCCCTCCGCCCGAGGGCGGGATCTACGCGGGCGCCCAGGCCGATCGAGGCCGATCGGCGTTCCGCGAGGTGTGCGCCGAATGCCACTACTCCAGCGAGTTCCGGGACCAGAAGTTCCGGTTCAAATGGCGCCGGCGCACCGTGGGCGACCTGTATCGGGACATCGTCCGGAACATGCCCGACGACGCGCCGGGCAGCCTCCCGGACCAGGAGTACGTGGACATCGTGGCCTACATCCTGCAACTCAACGGCTTCCCGCCGGGGAGCGCGGAGCTGCCCGCCGACGAAGTGGTCCTCGCGGGCTATTCCATGACCCCGCCCGCGCCCCCGCCCGCGCCAACAGCGGCGTGGTGAGGGTCCGGAGGTTCTCCAGGAGACCCGCCCATGGGCATTGATCGTCGAGACTTCCTCAAGGTCGCTTCCACCGGCGCGGGCCTCGCCCTGACCGGGACCACCCCGCTGGCCGCCGAGCCCCGCAGGGCGCCCCTGGTGCGCTCGGGCCGTGCGCCCGACGTAGTGGTGGTGGGGGCGGGGGCGTTCGGCGCCTGGACCGCCCTGAACCTCCAGCGCATGGGCGCCGAGGTGACGTTGGTGGACCAGTACGGGCCGGCCAACTCCCGGGCCACGTCCGGCGGGGAGACCCGCGGCGTCCGCTCCAGCTACGGAGACCGTCCCCATGGCCTCCAGTGGGGCCGTTGGGCGGCCCGGGCCATGGAGCGTTGGAAGGCGTGGGACCAGGAGCACGCCGACGATCTGCTGCCGCGGCTCTTCACCACCACCGGGGACATCATCCTGCGCGAGGAGGAGGACGACCCCTACGTCCTCCAGACCCGGGAGAACTGGGACGCCATGGGGCACCCCTACGAGGTGCTCACCCCCGACGAGGTCCGCCGTCGCTGGCCCGTCATCCACACCCCCGACGTGAAGGTGGCGCTCTACGAGCCCGACGCCGGCGTGGTCCGGGCCCGGCGCGCCATCGAGTCCGTGAGCAAGGTGTTCCAGCAGGAGGGCGGCCGCCTGGTCATCGGGCGGGTGGCCCTGGGCGGCGCGGGGGGTCGCCAGGTGCAGGACGTGGTGGTGGGGGAGGGGGACCGTCTCACCGCCGGCACGTTCGTGTTCGCGCTGGGGCCCTGGTTCCCGAAGTTCTTTCCCGAGCTCATGGGCCGTCGGCTGCGCATCCGCACGCTGGGCCACGTCTACTACGTCGCCACCCCGCCGGGCGACGAGTCGTACCGGGCTCCGAATCTGCCCAGCTACGCCGTTCCCGGCTGCACCGGGTGGCCCGCCCTCCCCCACGACGCCCGGGGATTCCGGATCCGCACCGGGGGGCACCGCGGCGACGATCCCGACACCAGCGTACGGTGGATCGCCGAGGAGTATCACGACCGCCCCCGGGAGATCCTGGCCAGGTACTTCCCGGCGCTGGCGGAGCAGCCCTTCAACGAGACCCGCGCCTGTCACTACGAGTCCAGCGTGGACTCCAACTTCATCATCGACCACCATCCGGGGTACGACAACGCGTGGCTGGCCGGAGGGGGGTCCGCCGAGGCGTTCAAGCAGGGTCCGGTGCTGGGGGAGTACATCGCCGGCCGCGTCCTGGGCACCGAGACCGACGCCGAGCTGGCCGAGGGGTTCCGTCTGAAGGACGAGGAGTTCGAGGAGGACGAGCGGCGGGAGTGATCGAAACCAAGCCCCACCTGGTGCCGACGCCCATGGTTCCCCGGAGCAGGGGAGTGTTCGCCGTGGCGTTCGTCGCCGTGGCGGTCATCGCGTTGGCCATCGTCCCGGTGGTCCTTGGGCGGCGGGCGGCCAGGGCGCAGACGGAGATCGCCGAGGTGCTGGATCCTGCGCGCCTGTTGGGCACCCGGCTGTCGCTGGTGCAGGCCCGTCAGATGTCCTTCTTCCAGGCGTACCTCCTCACCGGGGACTTCTCCTTCAACCTGCCCTACGAGGAGGCCTCCCAGGAGGAGCGGGAGATCACCGCCGAGCTCCAGTCCATCGTCCTGGGGATGGACCTGGAGATCCGGGAGCGCCTGGCCCGGCTGTCCACGGTGTCGGTGCGATGGCACGTGGGCCATCAGGCCGCCTTCGACTCCGAAGACGTCCGCAAGGCCATGGTCCAGGACTTCCAGGCCGAGCAGGACCTCTACGACGAGCTGCAGCAGGCGACGCTGGAGCTGGAGCGGGCCATCCAGTCGGAGGTGGAGGCCGGTCGCCGCGCCGCCGAAGGCGTGCGCACGCTCCAGACCCGGGTCGCCTTCGTGCTCCTCCTCCTGGCCCTGGGGGCCACGGTGGGCGTGGGGATGGTCGGGCAGCGGCTCCGCACGCTGACCGCCGAGGCGGACGCCCGCCGCAGGGACGCCGTGCACGCCCGCCGGGAGATGGACGCCCTGTTGGAAGCTACCGGCGACGGGGTCATGGGCATCGACCTCCAGGGCAAGGTGCTGTCGCTGAACCGGGCGGGTTCGGAGCTGCTGGGCTTCACGGAGAGCGAGCTGCGTGGCCGCGACGCCCACGACACGCTGTACCACCACGGACCCGACGGGTCCCGCCGGCCCCGGGCAGATTCGCCGTTCGGTCCCGGCGTCGGCGCGTCCGGCACCACCCGCTCCGAAGACGACGACGTGCTGTGGCGCAAGGACGGCACGGCGCTCCCGGTGCGCTGGTCCCTGCGCCGCCTGGTGGACGGACGGGAGATCCGCGGCGGCGTGGTCACGTTCACGGACATGGCGGAGATCAAGGCCAAGGAGGACGCCCTGCGCCGCGCGGTCCGCGTGCGCGAGGAGGTGGTCTCGGTGGTCTCCCACGACCTGCGCAATCCCCTGGGGGTCGTGGCCGGTGCGGCGGAGCTCCTCCTGGACCTTCCCCTGGGCGACGCCGAGCGCCGCAACCAGGCCGAGATCATCCGGCGTTCGGCGGAGCGCATGGGAAGTCTCATCGACAACCTGCTGGACATCGCCCGCATCGAGGCCGGCGCCCTGGTGGTGCGTCCCGTGGCCGTGCTCCCCTCGGAGATCCTGGCGGAGACCGAGTCCTTCTTCGCGCCCCAGGCGCGGAAGGCCGGCATCGAGTTGCGTACCGAGGTGCAGAGCGGCACCCCCGCCATCCTGGTGGATCCCGACCGGGTCCAGCAGGCCCTGGCCAACCTGGTCGCCAACGCCCTCAAGTTCACGCCGCGGGGTGGACGGGTCACCCTGGGTGCCCACCCGGCCGCCCCGGGACGGGTGGCGCTCTGGGTGAAGGACACGGGCCCGGGTCTGCCCGAGACGGACCTGGACCGGGTCTTCGATCGATTCTGGCAGGCCAGCCGTCACGACCGCACCGGGTCGGGGTTGGGTCTGGCCATCGTCCGGGGCATCGCCGAGGCGCACCGGGCCACCGCCGGGGTCTCCTCCCGCCCCGGCCACGGTGCCACCTTCACGCTGACCTTCTCCACACCTCCCGAACCCGGAGTCGATCCCGACCCATGAAGGGTGGCATGATGCGGGTGCCGCTGACCGTTCCCCGTCTCCTGGAGCGGGCCGCGACCCTCTTTCCCGGCAAGGGTGTGGTGACCGCCACGGAGGACGGGCTCGTGCGAAGCTCCTGGGCGGAGGTCCACCGGCGGGCGAGGGGCGTCTCCGGGGTCCTGTCCGGCCTCGGCGTGGCCCGGGGCGCCCGGGTGGCGTCGCTGGCCTGGAACGCCCACCGGCACCTGGAGCTGTACTTCGGCGTCCCGGCCTCGGGCGCGGTGCTCCTCACCGTGAACGTGCGCCTGTCGGCGGATCAGGTGGCGCGCATCCTGGCCCACGCCGAGGCCGACGCGGTCTTCGCGGACCCCGAGTTCACCGATTTGGTGGACGAGGCCGCGCGGTCGCTTCCCGGCCTCCTCCGCCACAAGGTGGTGCTGGGCGACGACGCGCCCGGGGGCTGGATGTCGTACGAGGCCCTGCTGGCGACCCACGCCGGCCTCGACCCCGTGGCCGACCTCGACGAGGACGACGCCGCGGGGCTGTGCTACACGTCGGGGACCACGGACGAGCCCAAGGGCGTGCTCTACTCCCACCGGGCCATCACGCTCCACACCCTGGGCATCTGCCTTCCCGACGGTTTCGGTCTCGGCGAGGGCGACGTGATCCTCCCCGCGGTGCCCATGTTCCACGCCAACGCGTGGGGGTTGGCCCACGCCGCGGCCATGACCGGGGCCACCCTGGTCCTGCCGGGCTCTCGCCCCACGCCGGCGCGGGTGGCCGACCTGCTGGAGTCGGAGCGGGTGACCTTCGCCGCGGGCGTGCCCACCGTCTGGATGGGGGTCCTGGACGAGGTCCGGGCGCGGCCTCGTCGCCTGGCGCCGGGGTTGCGGATCCACTCCGGGGGCGCGCCCACGGCGCCCGCCCTCCTCGAGGCCTACCGGACGGAGTTGGGCGTGGAGATCGTCACGGGGTGGGGGATGACCGAGCTCACGCCCGTGGGCATGGTGACCCACCCCCGTGGGGACATGGCCGCGTGGGCCCCCGAGGCGCTGCTCCCCGTACGCACCAGCCAGGGGACCCCGCTACCCCTGGTCGAGGCGCGCGTGGTGGACGACGCGGGGGTGCCGGTACCGTGGGACGGCGTCACCCCGGGAGAGCTGGAGGTGCGAGGGCCCTGGGTCACGGCCGGATACTTCCGGAGCGAGGCCCCCGACGCGTTCCGCGACGGCTGGTTGCGGACCGGCGACGTGGCGACCCGGGACGCGCACGGGTACGTCCGGCTGGTGGACCGCACCAAGGATCTCATCCGCAGCGGAGGCGAGTGGATCTCCAGCGTCCAGTTGGAGCACGCCCTCATGGATCATCCAGACGTCGTGGAGGCGGTCGTAGTGGCCGTCCCGGACGCCCGGTGGCAGGAGCGCCCCTGGGCCTTCGTGGTGCCGCGTCCGGGCACCGAGCCGGACGCTGTCGCTCTGCTCGAGCCCCTGATGTCGCGCTTCCCGAAGTGGTGGGTGCCCGATCGGGTGGTCTTCCT
>Ga0102953_1002269_pt1 | contig 11557 bp, 8 predicted proteins | sample SalPon2A_C_D2_MG_FD_78509 | JGI IMG/M metagenome (GOLD analysis project Ga0102953, IMG submission 78509) | Soil microbial communities from South San Francisco under conditions of wetland restoration - Salt Pond MetaG R2A_C_D2_MG | ecosystem: Environmental > Terrestrial > Soil > Wetlands | place... | reverse complement strand
CGAACGGATCAAGCTCATTCAGACGGAATACGACAAGTCAAGCGAAAATGCCGGGATTGAACAGGTCCTGATACAGGCATTAAATGCTGACGACAACGTAAATGTCCGGCTTGCGGCAGCCGGTGCACTGTTTCATTTCAGGTCGGATCTTCATGTACGCGAGGCCTTGACCCGATCGCTGCCCAACCAGACGGATCCCAATGTACAGATAGCATTGATCGACCTGCTCGTGAGATTGCATGAGAAGAAAGCTGTACCCGAAATGCGCGTCATGCTGCTGAAAAATGACCTGAATCCGGTGGTTCGGTACAAGCTGGAGGATGGCCTCGGATCGCTAAGCTGATCTCAAAAGATATTCACTAATCAAACGTAACGATAAAGGAAAAGTACTATGAAAAAGACAATGCATCTGCTCCTGCTGATGGTCTTATTCCCACTGATTGCCATGGCTCAGCAGTTTAAATATAAGCTGGCCAATTCAGGTGATCAGAATGTCAAGATTGCCATGGATCGGGAATCGGACTTCACGATTCAGGGCTATGATGGGGACCAGGTAGTAATCGATGCCCTTGACTATCAGCCACCGCCGGAAAAGGCAAAAGGAATGAAAGCACTCTACGCCGCCGCCGAGGATAACACCGGAATTGGACTATCGGTTACCAAAGAGAATAATGTGCTGCGTATCGTTCGTGCGTCCCGCCGTGAAGGCCGCTACACGATTAAAATTCCGGATAAAGCAAACCTCAAGGTTGAGGAAGTTAATTTTGGTGGCAAGGAAATCAACATTTCGAATATGAAAGGGGAGATCGAGGTAAAATCAAAGACCTCCAATGTAAAACTGACCGAGGTCTCCGGTCCGGTAACGGCCAGCAGCATCAGCGGGAACATTACGGTTGTGTATTCGGATATGAATATGCAAAAACCGACATCGATTTCGGATATCAGCGGCACCATTGATATCACACTGCCTGCCGCTGCAAAAGCAGATTTCAAGATGAAATCCGTTTCCGGGGAGGTCTATACCGATTTTAATATGGATCTGAAAAACAAGCGCAACGACATGCAGATGATCAGCGGAGGCAGCACCATTGAGGGATCTATAAACGGCGGTGGTGTTGATTTCAACCTGAATTCCGTCAGCGGCAACATATACGTCCGTAAGAACAAGTAAGGGTAATCCCCCGTGATTACCCTTACCGTGGTTACACCCCTCGTCTGATCCGCCACACACCACCTCTAAAACCCGATAACATCATGAAATACATTGTATTGCTGACCATGCTCTGGTTGGCAACCATGGGCGAAGTATGCCTTGGACAAACGACCTTCCGGAAGGAATTGACCTGGGAAAAAGGCCAGCTAATCGATCTGAATCTGAAGTTTGGGAAAAATATGCAGGTGACCGGCTGGGATCAGAATGAGGTTGCAGTTATCGCAAGAGTGACGATTAATGAGGGCCATCAGGATTCACTGTTCAGCCTCGCAGCTTCAAGTGGCAATGCTATAAATATCCTTGCAGATATCAACAGAAAGGATCTTTCGGTCCATGAATGGCTTGACGGCTGCCCGAAGGAACAGCGAATGATGACCATCGATGATCACACGAGTTTATGTGTGGACATCTCATATGAAGTTCACATTCCCAAAAATGCATCCGTGAATTTATCCAGTATAAGTGCAAATATGACCATCCACGGTTTGCATGGACCGGTCCGGGCAAAATCCATAAGCGGCTTCATTGATTTTTCAATGCCGGAAAATGCGAAAGCGGATCTGGCTCTGAAATCAATCACGGGTGAATTGTATACGAACATCGGGGGGATCAACTGGCTGAATCGGAAAGATCACATTCCAATGGTCGGATACCTGCTGCGAGGCCAAATTGGTGGCGGTGGTCCCGAATTGCATCTCGAATCAATCAGCAACGACATCTATTTGCGTGCGCAGAAATGAAGGAAAATCCAGAGACGTCTGTAACCTTTGCAAATAAAACGAGTGTACCTGGAAAAAGATTAAATAAAAAATAGGGGATTTATTACGTGGGTCATTTAGTTGTGCTCTTGCTGTTTGGATACATTTCCGTTTTAAACCCTGTCGGATCCGGTTCCCGGCCGGATTCGGTCTGCGCCGAAAGGACAACCCAACCTATTCATGTGGACGGATTGCTCAATGAACCTGCCTGGGAAACGGCACCACCGATCAGGAATTTTAAAGAACGTGATCCGAATGAAGGGACTAAACCGTCTGAAAAAACGGTCGTCAGGGTTCTCTATGATAACAATGCCATCTATATAGGTGCCCGGATGTATGACAATGCCCCCGACTCCATTGTTGCCCAGTTGGGGCGGCGCGATGCCAACCTGACGGCTGACGATTTCACCGTGTATCTCGATCCTTATAATGATAAGCAGACCGGGTTTTATTTTGGGGTCAATGCCGCAGGCGCCATTTCTGATGGTACACTATATAATGATACCTGGGATGACGACTCATGGGATGGAGTCTGGTCTGGCAAGGCACACATCGATAGCGTTGGATGGACCGTCGAGATGCGGATTCCCTATTCCCAGCTTCGGTTTGAAAAAAAGAAGGACAACGTCTGGGGCATCGATTTCATGCGGATGATCGCGCGTAAAAACGAAAAGGATTACCTGCAATACACTCCCAAAAACGGTAATGGATTCGTCTCCCGTTTTGATAACCTGGTAGGAATCGACAACATAAAGCCGACTCATCATTTTGAAATCACGCCATACTTAACCTCGAAAGCGTCCTGCCTGGAACATGACGCCGGAGATCCTTTCAACAAAGGTTCGCAATATAATTTCAATGCCGGAGTGGATTTAAAAACGTCAATTGGCAGCAATCTTACATTAAATGGCACGATCAATCCGGATTTTGGCCAGGTGGAAGTGGACCCGGCTGTAGTTAACCTGAGCGATGTCGAAACGTTTTATCCGGAAAAGAGACCATTTTTTATAGAGGGATCTAGTTTCTTCAATTTCGGTCAGGGTGGCGCCACCAGCTACTGGGGCTTTAACTGGTGGAATCCCACTTTTTTCTATACACGTCGTATCGGACAACGGCCGCAGGGCAGCGTGCCGGATGCCGATTACACCGACTTCCCCGACGCCACTCACATCATAGGTGCAGCCAAACTGACGGGAAGAGAAAAAGGAAACTGGAACATCGGCGTGTTGCAGGCGGTGACTGCCAAAGAAGATGCCCGATATACTATTGGAACGGATCAACACCGCATACCGGTAGAGCCGTTGACATACTACGGCGTTGCCCGGGCTCAAAAGCAGTTCAATGATGCCCGGCAGAGTATTGGAATACTCACCACCTTTACCCAAAGGAGTATGAATAGCAACGTCTTAAAAGATCAGTTCAACAACAACGCCGCAGTAATTGGACTTGATGGCTGGACATTCCTTGACAGGGACCGAAGCTGGGTGGTCAGTGGCTGGATGGCCATGAGTCATCTTACCGGTACGCGTCAACGTATGCTGGATGTTCAATCAAACTCGACGCACTATCTACAAATGCCCGATGCGCGCAGTTACAGCATCGACAGTACAGCTACCTCTTTGACCGGATACGCGACACGTATTCAGATCAACAAGCAGAAGGGAAATGTGATTGTCAATTCCGCCATAGGGATCATCAGTCCCCGTTTTGATTTGAACGACGTTGGATTCCTGCCATGGACAGATAAAATCAATATGCATTTTGCAGGAGGCTACAAATGGACGAAGCCAACCAATTGGTATCGCTCTGCAGATGTTCTTGGTGCCGTATTTGCCACATTCGATTATGATGGCGATCCCACCTGGAGCGGGGTTTGGAACTCGGTCAGCCTGGAGTTCCTGAATTATCTGAACGTTCAGTTAAATACCGCATACAATCCAAAAACCTTTAACGATCGACTGACACGAGGCGGTCCGCTGACTGTGAACAAGCCCGGAATTGAGTTTTCTCCCTCTTTAAGTACGGACAGCCGTAAAGCTGTTGTATTATCACTTTGGGGCGATGGGTATTACGACCAGGATGGTTCGATCAGCCGCAGTATCGGTTCTGATATCACATGGAAACCGGCTTCGAGTCTTTCACTGACGGTTAGTCCCGAGTACGACTGGAATATCGACAAGGCGCATTATGTTGATACTTTCCCGGATCCTTATGCGGTGAATACCTTTGATCATCGATACGTTTTTGCCGAACTGAATCAGCACACCGTATCATCGAGCATTCGGATCAATTGGACCTTTACGCCGAAACTGAGCCTCCAGATGTACATGCAGCCGCTTATCTCGGCAGGATCGTATACTAATTTTAAGGAGCTGAGCAGGCCCAAGAGTTATGATTTCCTGATCTATGGCCGGGACGGGTCTACATTCAACCCGCAAACCCACATGGCCGACCCTGATGGTCCCGGACCGGCGGCTTCGATCGATGTTGGCAATCCCAATTTCAACTATAGGTCATTACGCGGCGATGCCATCCTGCGCTGGGAATTTCACCCGGGATCCACGCTGTATTTTGTGTGGACCCAGTCTCGCTCCTCGACTTTGCAGACAGGGCGATTTGGTTTTACCCACTCGATCAATCATCTGTTCGATTCCCATCCGAATAATATATTCCTGGTTAAGTTCTCTTACTGGATGAACGTATAAGGGTTATTCGCTGTAGACGAATGCTTCCCCTGGAGTTCAATTGATCGTGACTGATTTTGTGATCACGGTATGGTATGGCGCAGAGATCCGAACTCTTACTACTCTTAGTGCGTTAGCTTAACGAATGAAATATCTAACCAATTGAGAGATAGTTTTATATAATGAAAAGAATTATTGATAACGTTTACCTTTATCGTCCCCAACATAATGATGACCCGAACCAGATCTATAATATTACTTTTGAAGATGGAAAAATAACGGCCATTAAGGAAGGCCGGGTAAAGGATGATGCCGATCAGATTTTGGATGGCCATGGCAAGACACTGACAGCTTCTTTTAACGACTCGCATATGCACCTTCTCCGTTTCGGACTAATGAAAGAAGAACTGGACCTGAGGAAGGTGGTCACCTGGCAAGAGATGAAATACGAGATCGAACAAGGTATTAACGAACGCATCCTGAACGAGAATGACTGGATTGTCGGCAGGGGGATGAAAGACAACAATTTTAAGGATATTAACCATTTAATCACTGCAGACGAACTGGATGAGGTCGATGTTGATAAACCACTTTTTGTATTGCATGACAGTGGTCATGAGTGTGTTGTAAATCATAAAGCACTTGATATTTTGAAAGAAGAGAAGGAGCTGTCAGACAAACATGAGGCTTTCATCGAGCGGGATGAAAACGGGGAGATGACCGGACGGTTTAAAGATACCGCAGTGCATTTCATAAAATTCATTTTTCGCAAAAAGAGCGACCGGGAAATTCGGGAGGCTGTACGCTCGGCGGTACCGCACCTTCTGAAGAAGGGGATTACTTCGGTTCAGACGGATGATCTGAATTATGCCGGTTCCTATCAGAGATTGTGGGATGCTTACAATGAACTGGAAAAAAAAGGTGAACTTCCGATCAAGGTTTACCTGCATCATTATGTCTTCAATCGGCAGGGTTTGGAGGATTTCCTGAATAATTTCGATAAAAGAAGCGGTGAAGGCAGTGAACACGTGCGAATTGGCGCGGTGAAGATTTTCCTCGATGGCACGCAAAGATTACATACGGCAGCTGTGCGGGAACCCTATAATGACATGCCGGGCACGACGGGGGAATTGATATATACGCAGGAAGAGTTGAATGAACTGGTACGTCTGGCTGATCAGAATAAGATGCAGGTGACCATGCATGCGATTGGCGATCGTACTATTGACGAGGGAATTACGGCGATCCGTGATAACGGGTCACCCGAAATGCGTCATCGCCTGATTCATGTGCAGACACTGGCTCCCGATCTGCTGGAAAAACTGCAAAAATCTGATATCTGCGTAGAAATACAACCAGGCTCTGTGATGAAGGAATACAATAAGTATAAAGAGTGGTTCGGGGAAGAACGCGCACCATATTGTAACATGGCGAATTCCATCTCAGAATATGGAATCACATTCACGGCAAGTTCGGACACTCCGGTCGATCCATTGGATCCTCACAATAATATCTTTGCTGCCGTGAACCGTACTGACAGGGAAGGAAATCCCCATGGCGGCTGGATGCCTCAAGAGAAGATGCCGGTTGACACAGCCTATAAAGCATATACTGAAACTCCAGCATATATCGAGTTCCTGGAAGAGAAGAAAGGGAAGATTGAAAAAGGATTTGATGCCGATTTTATCTTGCTTTCTGATCACCCCAAAAAGATTTCAAAAGAAAAATTGAAAGACATCACCGTTACGGAAACCTGGGTTGACGGGGAACGCGTCTATATGAACTAATCAATTGATTTTCCGGGAATTATGTCCCCGGAATTCCATCCTATTGACCATTAGAGAAGATATTAACCTGTAATTTCACCCCTGGATATCCGGGTATTAATTTTCCTCACCTTGCATTTACCCCTTATATAAACGTATTACCTCATAAGAGTTGGAATCTGTAGATATACTGGCACATTAGAAATAATTAACATAACAATGTTAATATAATGTCAAAATGAATGGTGGAGAAAGTATGTGATTTCGTTTGGGCAGAAGTCAACTATTTCGAAACTGCATTTCAATAAATATAAAATGATTTTCCGGGCTTGTGAAAATCAAATATGAAGATCGATCAAGCATGAAAATAGGATATTTGCTGGCAGTCAATGTAATTCAAAAGAGGTAAGACATGGATGAATTTACCAGAGAAGATGTAGCATCATCTTTTATACCCGATCTGGCTGGGACGGAGAAAAAGCAATTGCAGGCCTTCTTTTATCTTTATAAGTCGTTTTATGAGGAATTTTGGAGGTATGCTAAATCAAGAATGGGTGAACTTACGGCCCTGAAACTGTTAACAGGGAACAGAACGGAATGTACAAGCGAGGAGTATTGCGCATGGACACTCGCGCTGGTTGAAGATGCTGTGTTTAAAGACCAGTGGAAACCCTATCTGGAGTATCTCGCTCTGCTGGGACAAACATACGCGGGGAGAGATCTGGATTTTCATTTTTGGTACGACATCGCAAAATTAATTCGCGATTTCTACACGCCCAAGTTGATTGAAAATGATATTGAAAGACAGGATGTGGTGATATCTGCTCTAAACGGAATGGAGCATTTTATCCATATAAGCATGAGGGCCGTTGAAGAAGCGTACTTATCCGAGAAGCAGATTATCATTGAATCCCAGAAGAGGGACCAGGATCGATTGAATAAGGATGCTCAGTTATTAGTCTATAATGTCTCCCACGACCTGAAGCAGCCATTAACTACAGTCAAAGGACTCATTTCTCTGTTAGGTGAACAATATCCGCAATTGTTAAAAGGGGAGTCGGGGACGTATATGGAGCATATTTCCAAATCAACCGAATGGATGGAACAGCTTATCACCGGGTTGCTGGATTATTCTAAAATCGGGCAAACGAGACAACCGGAAGAAGTCGATCTGAATGTACTGGTTGAAGATACCCTTTTTGAAATGTATCCCTGGGTCAAAAGTGTCAACGCGAAAATCGAAGTGGAAAGACTTCCCACGTTGACGGTTTACCCCATCGAAGTAAAACTGTTGTTTCAGAACTTGATAGGAAACGCACTGAAATATCGGAAAGAGGGTCGAGCTCCTGAAATCAGGATCAGGTCAGAGTTGAAGGGGAATAAGTGGCAGCTTATGGTTGCAGATAATGGCATCGGCATTGATCCGGAGTATAAAGATGAGATCTTTATTCTATTTAGAAGGCTTCACAGCAGCAATCAGGTCAGTGGTACCGGCATCGGACTGGCACACTGTAAAAAAATTGTAGAATTGCACAATGGCGAAATTGGAGTTGAGTCTACGCCGGGGAAGGGCAGTACATTCTTTTTTACCATGTCGGATGTCGAAGTTGCATCGATGAGCCCTAAAGACATGAGTTCCCCAATCACAGATATAAAATCCGGAGAACATAAAAGACTAAACAAATTAAAAGAAGCCTTGTAACGTATTGTATCACAAGGCTTCTTTATCAAAACTTAGAATCCGGCCTTATCTTGAATGAACCGGGAATCTGAGAAGTACCCTTTTGTCTGATCGTTATTGTTCGCTGCCAAACTCAAAGTCGTGCGGAGCATTTTCGCCCTTGAGATACTTTAGAAAATAGGCCCATCTGCGATTCCTGAAATACGATCTTGCATAACCGTAACCATGCCGCGCATTGGGAATGATGAACATGTCAAAGTCTTTATTGGCTTTAATCAGTGCATCGGCAACCAACAGTGTGTTGGATGGCGGGACATTGTTATCCATTAAACCGCATGCAAGAAGCAAATGGCCCTTCAGGTTTTTGGCATATACTTCATTGGCCTGGCTGGTGTAATTACTGCTATCCCCCTCCATCTTGAGCAATCCCTGGTATTTATCACCCCAGTTGGCCTCGTAATTCCGGTTGTCGTGGTTGCCGGATTCGGAAACGGCCACTTTGAAAAAGTCCGGGTAGGAAAGCATGGCATCGGTTGAAGCAAACCCGCCGCCGGAATGTCCCCAGATACCAACGCGATTAATATCTATCCAGGAATGCCGTTTGGCCAGTTGCTTGATCATCGCGACCTGGTCGGGGAGGCCGTTGTCGTGCATATTTCCATACCAGTAATCCTGGAAAGCTTTAGAACGGCCGGGTGTTCCCAGGGCATTCACTTCAACAATGATAAATCCGAGTTCGGCCAGCGACTGATGCATCGATACATTGAATGACCACGTCCTCACGCTGCCGGTTTGCGGTCCGGGATAAATATAATCGATTACCGGGTATGACTTCGTGGAGTCAAAATTGGTTGGCGTGAACAATTTCCCGTAAAGCGTCGTCTTACCATCCCTGGCTTTTACGGTAAAAACATCCGCGGGCTTCCATCCCATCGCTTTAAGATCCGAAATATCCGCTTTTTCAAGCGTCATCAGCTTCTTGCCCCGCATATTCCTTACGACTGAAACGGGTGGCATATCCGTTGTCGAATAGGTATCCACAAAGTATTTCCCATTCGTGGATATGGTTACTACATGGTTGGCTGTTTCAGGGGTAAGAAGCTTCAGGTGTTTCCCGCTGAAATCTATACTGTACAGATAATGAAAATAGGGATTCCCTTCCTGCCGGCATGACCCGGTGAAATAAATTTTGTGGTCTTTCTTGTCGATATAGCGCACCTGTAATACATTCCAATCACCTTTAGTTATTGGATATTTAAGCTCACCTGTCTTCAGGTTATACATATACAGGTGTCCCCAGTTGCTGCGCTGCGAATACCATATTATTTCATTGCGCCTGGGCAGCACATGCCAGTTAACCTTGTTTTCACCGGATTCATAGAACGTTTTCACCTGCTCATCCAGGACGGTGCGTATATCACCTGTTTGTGGATCAGCGATTCGCAGTGTTGCTTTTTGCAGGTTGCGGGTCACGGAAACGAACGCCAGCTTATCGCTGTCCGGGAACCATTCTGTATCCAGAAAACTCCCGTCGTCACCGGCGATGTGATCGCTGATAGTGGACCGTTGCGCATCGGCTTGCATTTTAAGATGTACCACTTCGGGGTGATGGGGCTTGAGGTTGATGATTACCCGTTCTATCCGAAAGATGGCACTGTCGCCGGGCAGGGCATATTTCCATTTTTCCAATCTCGGATGACCTACATTGGTACTGACAAGATACATGTCTTTCACCTCGCGGCTGTCCTGTCTGAAGGTTGCGATGTGTTTTGAATCGGGCGACCAGCGTACAACAGGCCTTTTGCTTTTAATCCACCCTCCGTTATTTGTGCCGTAACCATAATTCTTCTGGCCGTCAAATGTCAACTGGGTAGGCTGACCGGTCCTGAGGTCCCGCATCCACAAATTGTAATCCTTGATATAAACGGCTTTTGTACCGTCGGGAGAAATCACTTCATCGCCCGAGGCTACATATTCACAGTTATACGTTTCGAGGTTACAGCCATAGGTCGTGCCGGAGACGGTGACTTCCAGATGTTTTCCATCAGGTGACAAACGCATATCCCGTAAATACAAATGATCCGGATCTATTTTTTCCCCTTCTATATCAGAAAGGGCTTTAGCCAGCTTGTTCTGATCAAAAGCCACGCTTTTTTCCCCCGTTGCCGGATAAGCGATCATAAATCTGCTTCCGTCCGCCTTTTTGTCGAGGTAAAGCAATCGCCCTCCTATCTGCCATGTGGCATCGGAAATCACGTTATGGACAAGTGATTCGGTGTGCGACGGTAAAAACTGTTTTGCCCGCTGATATGCCTGCATGATATCATCGTTTTGCTGTGCTATACACACACTTGCCGTAAGAAATAAAATGATGCTTACGGATAGGATTTTTGAGGATAATGACTTCATTGCTCTATTATTTGTGAAAGAAAAGGCCGTCAGACTTAACAAATGATTTTATGAACGACGACGGGCTTATTCAACTGCCTAATGTCAAAAGATGTAAGAACGAGGATGAAGCCGGCCGCATACGAAACGGGCTTCTCGCTTGACCACGGGATTTTTGCTAGATTGAGGGTGGAGGACTACAGGGCCACTACGCATTTATTAAAATCGATGGAAATATGATTACAGTTTACGGTATTGATGAGTATCTAAATCCCATAAAGTCAAAAATTTCAGATACGCTACATGGTTGTATGACAAAGGTTCTCGGTATGCCTGCAGACAAGAGGGCGCATCGATTCATACCGTTGGATAAAAGCAATTTCTATTATCCGGCCGGACGCAGCGATCACTACACGGTAATTGAAATAAATATGATGGAAGGCAGATCTGTTGATACGAAAAAGGCCCTGATAAAGGCCATTTTCGATGCTTTTGAAAGTGAATTATCAATATCTCCTGCTGATGTTGAAATCACAATAGATGAACAACCGGCTCACTGCTGGGGATTCCGTGGAATCACCGGGGACGAGGCAAAGTTGAACTACAAGATCAACGTGTAAGAGGTCGGTGATGCCTGTATCGCCCGGAGTTTAGAGGAGAAGATTATATGATTGCCTGAAACATTATCTTAAATTGATTTACAGAGAGCGCATAATCGATGAAACAAGGGGAGGTCCAAAAGTTTATTGTCGTGGGTATTTGGAACAGCGGGATAAACCGTTTCTCTGATTATTTCCCCGCAAAAACCGTACGAGTCTTTAAGTCAGGCGCAGAGAGACAGCATCAGCAATCAACTTCAAAAAGCGGGTGCGACGAAAGGTGAGTTTAAGCCTGTTTCTGATGATTATTTAAAATTTCTGGTAACAGAACTCAGGCCCTACATCGATAAAAAATATTCCGTTTACACCGACCGGGAGCATACGTTTGTAGTTGGAAGCAGTATGGGTGCGTTGATATCCATATACGCGATTTGTGAATACCCCAAAATCTTTGGCGGCGCCGCCTGT
>Ga0102953_1002267_pt1 | contig 11559 bp, 11 predicted proteins | sample SalPon2A_C_D2_MG_FD_78509 | JGI IMG/M metagenome (GOLD analysis project Ga0102953, IMG submission 78509) | Soil microbial communities from South San Francisco under conditions of wetland restoration - Salt Pond MetaG R2A_C_D2_MG | ecosystem: Environmental > Terrestrial > Soil > Wetlands | place... | reverse complement strand
TTGGGTGTTTGGTGGTCATCTGAAAGCGAGCGATGGATCATCTGATCAGGCACAACGTGAATCGGAAGTCACGGCACTGAGAGATACTCTCAGTAATTTACCGGCAGGAACCCATTATATCGTTGTCGGTGATTTTAATTTGTATAACAGCAGCGAAGAAGCATATCAAACATTTCTGAACGAGTTCACCGTCCCGCTATATGACCCGTTAAACACGCCGGGTAACTGGCACAACAACGGCGTTTATGCACAAACTCACACTCAATCCACCCGGACGACAAACCTGGGAGACGGCGGTGTGACAGGCGGGCTGGATGACCGGTTTGATTTTATCCTCACCTCTGTTCCGTTTCAGGACAGCACCGGTTTGCGTTACATTGAAAACAGCTATAAGGCCTACGGGAATGATGGCCAACATTTTAACGCTGCCATAAATTCCGGAACGAACCGTGTAGTTTCTCAAACGATTGCCAACGCTTTGCACACCAGTTCGGATCACCTGCCGGTAATCGCCAGATTTGCGGTAAAACTGTTGGCACAACCGGGGGATATCAACGCGGACGGCATGATAGATACCAACGATGCGCTCCGGCAGATGGAAATTATTCTACGCAATGGTGATACCCCAACCTCAACCGAGCGCGCACTGGCTGAAATGAACGGGGACGGGACGCTGGATATCAGGGATACTATCCTGCTATTACACTCCATATCCGGATCGGAATGATTCCGGAGGACTCCCCGGAAAATCGCATCAGTTTTTTTCAATCGGTTTGAACGATACTTTGTATTTAATTACCTGCTTAATCACATAATACAGTTGATCGCTATCAGTAGTTTTCTGGAAAAAATATTCTTCGTCCAAACGCATACACTCTGTCCGAATTTACATAATAACGATTAGATACCGCAAATTAGGAAATGGCTTACAATCCGCTGCCCTGGACTGCCAACTCTGCACTAAACTGGTGACATTGTTGGTAATATTCAAGGGTAGTCTCATACGATTCACCGGACAAAGATCGGTTTGAATCCGGAACAACAAAAATCCGGGCATTACCAATAGTCTCTTTTTGTATACCGCATTTCGGCGGTAAATCAAAAAACTGCCGGTACGGGATTTTTCCGTTTAAACAAACAACATCGGGTTGACACTCAAACACCAGGCGAATTAATCGACCAATTGAATAATCTGATTGTAATAGATTACCAGGTACAGAAACTGCCCGTGTTTTTGACAAACTGGTTAACCCGATGCCGTCTTGTATCAGATTTTTATCTTTTTCCGGGGTGAGTGTTTTCCGGGTAAACCCTGCAGAGTGAAGCAGTTGGTAAAAATCGTCTCCGGAATCTGCGTAATAATGTCCTGCTCTCTCGGAGGCCGGGGTTATCGCTGAATTCACAAAGAGCACCCGGATATCAGCATTCACAATATCCGGCAACAGTATATCCGTGGACAAGTGCCTGGTCATAGCAATTGGGAAATCGAAGTTATGACAGGAAAGATGGGCATTATCTGTAAGTAGGTTCTTGTTCAGGATATCCGTTGATGTGATTGTCATACCGGGCCATTAAAAACAGCAGATCAGATAATCTGTTAATATACGGCAGGATATTTTTCTCAACCTCGTAGTCAGCGGCGGCAACGAGTATTCTTCGTTCTCCCCGCCGGCAGACCGCCCGTGCATGATGCAAATAGCTGGCGGTGATTGTGCCTCCGGGAATGATAAAATGCCGCAGAGTTGGTGTATGTTCTTCATAATAATCACACTTTTCTTCCAGATAGCTGATATGATTTTCCTGGATAGTGGCCCGGTTTTTCCTGGCTCCGGTGTTGGCAAGATTGGCGCATATAGTATGTAACTGGTCCTGTATTGCTATAATTATTTCCGCAAATTCCATGGATTTGTCATGTAAAGAGCTCAGAGTGATTCCCAAAACCGTACTCAGTTCATCAACGGTTCCGTACGCTTCAATTAACGAATTGGTTTTAGAGACGCGTTCCCCGCTGAGCAGGTCTGTTTTTCCTGCATCGCCGCGTTTCGTATAGATCTTCATCCAAATATCCCTGTTGGTTTGTTTGTTCGGCTGGAGTGTTCCCGGTGAATATGAAATTACATTATCTCTGTAACTGTTAAAAGGATGAAATCGGATGCCGGTGTATTACATCATTCCGGAACCATGGTATCGACGGAAAATGATGAACCGGTTTTACAGGGCGCCACAGTATAAATAATAACACAACAGCGCCTTCCGGAATTCACCGGAAAGGCGCTGTTATTCCCACTCGGTGGATGGGTAAATCTACTGGGAAAAACTAATCGGAAAATAGAATAACATGGTGGTGCCTTCTCCGGGTGAACTCTCGATTTTGATTTCACCACTATGCTGATTGACTATTCCATACACTTCCGATAATCCTAAACCATTGCCTTTACTGCCCTTGGTAGTAAAGAACGGGTCAAAAATTTTCTCCTGCACTTCATTCGACATACCGATACCAGTATCCACAACACCAATTTCGATGCGGGCTCCGAGCTGTTGGGTCCAGATGGTAATAATCCCGCCGATTTCCAGTGCATCAATTGCATTTAATACCACATTCAGCAGTGAACTCCGCAACTGAGCGACGTTTCCGTCAATTCGGTCAATTTCACGTAACTGTGTTTCAATCTGTATGTGTATTCCCTCTTGCTTTCGTAACCGTTCAATCCGGGTCGTGGCATAATTCACCACATCCTGAATCACGGAATTCATATCAATGCTTTCATACTTTCCGGTATCGATCGGATCACGGCGACGGGTGAAATCCTGGAGCCGCTGGATAATATCTGTGCTGTCCAGTGCCGCTTTTTCAATAGTCTTCAGATTACTGAGCATTCCGGTATCATCCAGTTTGGATTTTAAGAGCTGTACACGGCCCAGGATGATCGTCAGCATATTATTAAAGTCGTGGGCAATGCCGGAAGCCATCTGTCCCAGCGCCTGCAATTTTTTGCTCTGGGCCGTTTCACCTTCCTGCTCACGGCGCTTGGATACAATACGGCTGATCAATGTAAAATCGGTAAATTCCCCGTCGGGATTGACATCGGGATAAGTGCGCAGTTCCATGTATTCACGGAGGTTATGGTCATAATATTCCGTAGGAACCATTTTTCCGGTTAATAATGTTTTGGGCAGGGGGCAATCGTCGCAGGGACTGTTCCGGTCCCTGAGCACTTCGTAGCATTTCTTGCCTTCCAGCTTCTCCAACCCGCCAAAAACGGCTTTCCCGGCCCGGTTGATCTTTTTAATAGTGTAATCCGGTGAGCAGATAAATATAAAATCAGTGATAGCATCAAAAACCTGCGGCGGAATACTATCCAGCGAAAACTCTTCTGGTTCGCCTGGTTTGGCAATGGGAATAAACCGCAGAGCGGTGGATTCCTCTTCCGTATTATCTTTGAAATCAATCAGGCAGAGCATCCTGGAATATGCATCGACCCGGGCCACCGGGACTACGTTTATATACTGCAGGGAATTGTTTTCTATTCTGCTTGTTACCGTATGATAGAGGGACTCACCATTCGCGGTTTTGAATAATTCATCGATATGGGTTTCTGCCAGATGATTCCCGGAAATCCAGTGCAGAAAGAGGCTGTCACCTTTTTTTATAAAACCCGTTTTTTCATCAATCCATACGACGGCAGATAACATAGTTCCTCAGCGAAAAAATCCCGGTTTAGTCCTTCAGTTTCTTGATTTCACTCTCAAGCGTTTTAATTTTCGTATCGGCCTGAATCATACGATACAGGGAGAGCGTCTTTTCAAGATACTCAATCTGGTTTGACCGTTCCCCCCGCTTCGCGGCCAACTGGGCATAAACATAATATGATTCGGCCAGATTGTAAATATGTCCCTTGTCCTTGTTGATCCTGATGCTGATCTGTATCTCGGAATCAGCCAGATCCAGATGATCGGTGGCCATGTGCAGCATCCCGAACAGACGGTAGGCTTCAGCAATCCCTGTTGCGTCATGGAGTTTAGAACGCTGTTTAAATAAAGATATAAGGTCTCTAGTGCATTCCTCATAATTGCCCAGACAGAGTTCTATCTCCGCTTTTGCTGCAGTATATACAGTAATGAGTCTGGGGTCGGAATGGTAATGTAAAACCCGGGTTGCCTCATCGATTGTTTTTTTAGCCAGTTCGTAATATCCGCCCTGCCGGGCTGCCTGAGCCTTGTTTTGTAAGACATCTATGTAACGAATTGATTCTTTTGATTCAATCATCTCAAGAACAGCATCAAACTCCTTTAGAGCTAATTCCGCATCTCCCCGGATGGCATGCACGATACCGATATTCATCAGGGTACCAATTTTTAATGAATCATCATCGAAATCAGGAAAAAGTGATCTTATTATCTCAAAATATTCCTTGCCTGTATGCGTTTGCCATTGTTCGTATGAGATGATACCCATATTATTATAAGCAGCAGCTCGACCCGAAACATCTCCAAGCTCTCGGTAAATCATTTCGGCTTTTTTGTAATAATTGATACTCAGTTCCCAATCGTACAATAATAAGGCTAATTTCCCTCGCAGAAATAGCAATCTGGCCTTTTCAATGTCAGTCAAACTTAGTTGCTGAAGTGTATCAATTACATATCTGGCTTTCTCCAGTTGTCCAGATGCATGGCATAAATGGACAATGTCAGCAAATGCGTTAAATACAGAATCATCTAGATCATAATATGGTTTTTCGGGAATGTTTATTTTCAACAGAATTATGACATGATCAAAATCGATATCTCTAAAAACTACGGGGCCAGAATTATTCTCATACTCATTCCACTGTTCTCGCAGATAGCGTTCTCGTTCCTCCCGAATGGCATAAAACTTTTCTACCAGTTCATCCCCACCGTATTTTTCCATTATCTTTATCAGATCATGAAAAAACTGGGAATTTAAACTCTCTTCTGCGAGTGGTTTGTTCAAACTAATTCCATACTCTCTTAAGTATAACCATTAATTTAAGTTAGAGTAATTTAGCATATACTTAACAACCTGCCGTAATTATTGAATGCTATATCTCATAATCACAATTATCAAACTACTTATTTTATTGATGTATTAACCATCAATCAATTGAGAAAGCACGCGAAACCTTGGTCCCTCTCCTTTAATAAGGAGAGGGAAACCGCAGGTCTATCTTTAGAAAATATTTTCAGTAGGAATGGTTGAATGAAATGATTTTCACATCCCTAATAATTTTCAGAAAACATAGTCCTAAAAAGTGTAGTTGATTCTACACTAAAATTAATCGATAATCGCCCAATTCCAATTATTACTACTGGAATAATGGGTCGAAAATTCAAAGTTGTTCATTTCTGATTTCCTTTCAGGAGTATTTTCTTTGCTAGTGGATGTTTTGATACCACGTGCTGAGTTAAAGTTGAAAGTGGAATTAACTTCATTCATTAAATTCGAGTTAACTGAATAAGTGTCTATGTTTATCATTGTAATTCCTCCTAAATTAGTAATCTTATTATTTAACATTTTTTATTTTTAACTTATTCTACAAAATACCACCGCCAATTACTAAAATGCGGTACTTCGGATTTCCAATAGTCGCCGTCATCGATAGCCTCGTATTTATCACCGGTCTCTTCATTTACTATATCGGTCGGTTGCTCAGATAAATTAGACTTTAAAGTTGACAGTTCCGCGGTATACCCTGGTTCCAGGTAGATATGGCTACCCGGTTCTCCGGTGCGTTCGACTTCCAGTACCAGGACCCCGTTTGCATCTTGATAGGCACGAAATGTGATATCAACATTTTCGGTCAAAGCGTTTTTCGGGATCTGTAATACATTTCCGGCCATATTGGCACCACCCAATTTCCCACCATCGGGACCGATAACACCCGAAGTTTCATAAGTATCCTTCGCCAGCCCAAGCGTCAGTTGTTGACTGGCTTTAACCATATGGGAATTTGAATTCACCGGCTCCATGGGGGTATTCTGGCATCCCAGCATCACAATGATCGCAAAAATCGATGTGACTATAAGAGAGGTTCGTTTGAAAAAGTAATTCATGGCAGTTCTCCTTTTGTGATTATTAATAATCTCTCCTCTGTGATATATATCACAAAAGGTATGCCAACAACAACTACACGAAATACTATATTACTAAGTGACTGTGAATTATTTACTTATGTAATAATAGAATTTTAGGAGTTCATCTTAAAAAAACCTAAAATTCGGTTGATATCAACCACTCAATGCGGCCACATGGCCGAAATCAACCAGTAGTTATGTTAACATTAACAGTCGAGGTTGATTGCTTCTCCGGGGTTTCGACAGGAAACAGGATCACACAAAGGCGCAGAGACACCTAGAGAAAAAGAAAACAAGATTAATAAACTGACAAACCGAGAATCAAAAGCAACCCCTTGCGGGCTTTGCGAGGAATCGAGTTCACGAAGAGGCGCAAAGACGCAAAGAAAAAACATTACTAATTATAAATAGAGTGTCTGGGGGGGAATCTCTGCGATCTTTGTGGCTTTGCGAGAAAACAAACCTCACACAGAGGCGTGATGACGGAACGCAATAAACACATCCAAGTATGGATGGAATCTTGGAGAAAATCCTGTGCGAGTGTTGCAACTTTGCAAGAGATTATAATTAGTACTCAAAGCGGACTTTATTTCAAATATCAGACTCAACCGCAATGTGTGATAACTGGGAGAAATCTCACCGGGAATGAGTCTATCGTCCGTGACATTTTTTGTATTTTTTCCCACTGCCACACCAGCAGGGGTCGTTCCGGCCAGGTTCATCCTGTACGGTCCTCGGCTGGATTTTCCCGGCTTGCTGCGGTCCCCCGCCCATTTGTTGTTGCTGTCCGGCCGGAGCTTCCTGCACAGGAGCCGGTTGAAATCCCATCCCGGCGGATTCATCATGCTGCACATTGGTTACCCGGGTGCGCACACGGGGACGGAAGCCGTCCCGTTTTTCCTCTTCCTGTGTAATCCTGGCTCTGAACAGGGTCTGCAGAGTCTCTTTATTAATGCGGTCAATCAGCTGGACGAACATTTCGTATCCGGCTTTTTTATATTCAATCAATGGATCTTTCTGACCATAAGCGCGCAGATTAATACCTTCCTTTATCTGATCCATCTCATACAGATGATCCTTCCAGGCATCATCAATAATCCGGAGATAAATAAACCGTTCGATTTGGCGAATCAGCTCATCCGGAACCATCTCCTCCTTGGCCTCATAAACCTCTCTGGCCTCTGAAAGGATACGATCTTCCAGTGCCTCTACGGAGAAGGTGTCGAAATCCTCCAGTGAGACATCGATTGTCAACACTGCCAGCAACTCCATCCGGATGGATTCCCAGTCCCACTCTTCCGGGTATCGGCTCTCATCGGCAAATTTATCCAGAAATGCGTCCACATAATCTTCCAGCATTTCCATAATTTCTTTCCGGAGATTTTCACCACGCAGCGCATGATTCCGCCGGCTGTAAATTACCTCACGCTGCTGGTTCATTACATCATCGTATTCCAGCAGATGTTTCCGGATACCAAAATTTCGTGCTTCAACTTTCTTCTGGGCTCGTTCGATAGATTTGGAAATCATTCGGTGCTGAATGACCTCACCCTCTTCCAGTCCGAGCCGGTTCATCACACTGGCGATCCGTTCGGAACCAAACAGGCGCATCAGATCATCTTCCAGGGACAGATAAAACTGGGATGAACCCGGATCACCCTGGCGTCCCGAACGACCTTTCAGCTGCAGATCGATGCGGCGGGCTTCATGCCGCTCGGTTCCGACAATATGCAACCCTCCAACCTCCCGCACACCGTCACCAAGTTTAATATCCGTACCACGACCAGCCATATTTGTGGCAATAGTCACGGCACCTTTTTGTCCAGCCCTGGCAACAATTTCGGCCTCCCGCTGGTGGTGTTTTGCATTCAGAACATTATGTGTCACTCCGACCCGTTTCAGCATCCGGCTGAGCTTTTCGGATACGTCCACGGTTACTGTACCCACCAATACCGGTTGTCCCTTGTTGTTACACGCCACGATGTCTTCAATGACAGCGTTGTATTTTTCCCGGAGTGTCCGGAATATTTTATCCTCGTGGTCGTCCCGGACAACGGGTTCATTTGTGGGGATAACTGTCACATCCAGTTCATAAATTTCCTTGAATTCGTCCGCTTCAGTCTGAGCCGTACCGGTCATTCCGGCCAGCTTATTATATAACCTGAAATAATTCTGCAATGTAATGGTTGCCAGAGTCTGAGTTTCCCGTTCAACCGTTACCTGTTCCTTGGCTTCCAGCGCCTGATGCAATCCATCACTGAACCGGCGTCCGGGCATCACCCGGCCGGTGAATTCATCCACAATCATGACTTTGCCTTCCTGCACGACATATTCCACATCTTTTTCAAACAAGGTATAGGCGCGCAGCAGTTGGGTCAGGTTATGGATTTTTTCGGAACGTTCGCTGTGTTTACGGTGGATTTCCTCACGCTTTTCATTGTACTCTTCCGGTGAGAGATCCTGCTCTTCCAGACTGGATAATTCTTCCCCGAGATCCGGGATCACAAATGTCTCCGGATCCCCAGGGGATAATTCTTCACGCCCCTTCTCTGTGAGATCTATTACATTACTTTTCTCATCAATGCTAAAGTAAAGTTCATCATCGATTTCGTGCATGTTCTTGTCACGCATAAAATCATTTTCCACCTGGCGGGACAGTTTTTTCAGAGATGGATCTTCAAACATCTTCATCAGCTGCCGGTGTTTTGGTAATCCCCGGGAGGCTCTGAGCAGGGCGATACCTGCATCATATTCGTTGTCCTCTTTCAATAATTTATCGGCTTCCGCCGCTAATTGACTGACCAGCTGACGCTGTTTCCGCATCAACCGTTCAACCAGCGGACGGATATCAGAAAATTTGTCGCCGTCATCATGTTCCACAACACCGGAAATTATCAGCGGGGTCCGGGCTTCATCGATCAAGACGCTATCCACTTCGTCTACGATGGCGTAGTGATATCCCCGGTGCACCTGATCTTCTTTGCGAATAGCCATATTGTCCCGGAGATAATCGAACCCAAACTCATTGTTGGTCCCGTAGATAATATCTTTATCGTATACTTCTTTCCGCTGTTGCGGAGACATTTCATTCTGGATAAATCCAACGGTTAAACCCAGTCGTTCATAGACCTTCCCCATCCACTCGGCATCACGGCGGGCCAGATAATCGTTGACGGTGACCAGGTGGACACCCCGGCCGGTCAGCGCATTCAGATAAACTGGCATGGTGGCTGCCAGGGTTTTTCCTTCACCGGTTTTCATTTCGGCAATTTTTCCCTGGTGTAACACAATTCCACCGATAATCTGTACATCGTACGGGACCATATTCCAGACGATCTCCTGGCCGGTGATTTTCCACGTCTTCCCCACCATCCGCCGGCAGGTTTCCTTCACCATGGCAAAAGCTTCTTTCATAATCTCATCCAGAATAGGTTGCTGGGCATCGTGGATCTTCTTTTCTAGCTCATCGTATCCCAGTTCCTCTTCGAATTCCTCCCGGATGGAATCAGTTACATCCCGCAGACGGGTTTGAAATTCCCGTGTCCGTTCGATCAGGTCCTCATCTGATTTATCCTTGAGCTCATCACAGATCTGATTGATTTCATCTACCAGCGGCTGTAAGCGTCGTACTTCACGATCGGATTTTGTACCGAATATACTCGTTAAAAAATCAAACATTTGTGTATGCTAACCTTTCTCCCGCTTTTCCGTCTTTGCATTCTTTTCTTTTCAATTTTCTGCTATACTTTTTATAGTCCCCAGGCAATGGATATGTCAATAGACTCTCGCGAAGATGATAAGAATAACAATTTACCTTCGCCAGGTCCACGTGTGTTCTTCTTTTCTAATATCCTCATTGCGGCTCTGCGCACGTCATGGTTAATCTTGGTTGGTGTCTTTCCTGTGCAACTTTTCAATATTACGATAAATTCGAATGGTTGCAACCTTAAAACTGTTATCAATACGTTTTGATATTCATTGGATCAACTGGTAAATACTGTCCCGGATCAGCACCGAAATCAAGATAGCTTGCAGTACTCAGATCTTACCGGCCTTCGTAAAGCCGGGTTCCCAAAAATTCCGGTAAACCGGCTTTATAGATATTCTTCGCTGCTTCCATAATATTATACTCACCACGGATTAATTCAACTTCACCTGCATCCGTATCATATAGTGCATATCCCCAGCGGGCGTCCCCATCTCTGGGCTGCCCCACACTCCCCGGATTGATTAAATATTTTCTGCCGGATTTCAGTTGAATAATCCCTTCACCGTATATCTGTCCATCAGAATCAAATCCACCCTGCAGATGGGTATGACCATAGAAACAGACTGGCTCCGGGAAATAATCAAACATCATTTGTGCCTGTCCCGGACTAATCAGATAGGTCCACCGCTCCGGATGTGCCGGTGATGCATGGACCAATCTCACTCCGGCAATTTCCTGTTCCAGAGGTAAAGAGGACAGCCATTGCAGGTGATTCTCACCCAGTTGTTGCATTGTATACGGAATAGATCGCCGGGCATACCGGTTAAAATTCTCGGGAGAAGTCCGATCCACCATTACGGCATCATGATTGCCCAGCACCCCATATTCCACAGAGGATATTGCCCACTCCATAACAAAAACCGGGTCAGCTCCGTAGTCAACAAAATCCCCGGTAGACCAGATAGTATCGATGGAATGTTCCTGGATAGATTGCTGCACAGCCTGCAACGCCTGTTTATTACTGTGGATATCGGAGAGAACGGCAATTCGCATAAGCTATTCGGTAAAAACCCGCCCTTGCTGTTTTAAATCCTGCAGAACGGCATCCAGAATCCCATTTACGAAACTACCGCTGTTTTCAGTACTGTACATCTTTGCGATCTCAATGGCTTCAGAAATACTCACCTTCGGCGGGATATCGTCATAATATAAGAGTTCACAGATGGCAATACGCAGGATCAGACGATCCAGCATGGCAATCCGGCCAAATTCCCAGTGTTCAGACCGGCTCTTAATGATCTCATCCAGCTCCTCTGCATGGACATGGGTATCCAGGGTCAGATCATGGCAGAACTCCCGGAACTCCTTTCGCAAATTTTCCCGTTCCATAATATCTTCAATTACGGATTCCATACGGTCACGGGTGATCTCCTGGGCATATAATCCCTTGAGGACACACTCACGTGCTAATCGTCTACCCTGCATATTTATTGAATTCTCACTTACTTACTCACAGTTCTTGTTTATCGTACATCATTTTGCATGAAAGCCAGCTCACTGGTGATTATAAATATTCTTTATCCTGCCGATATTGTTAATGCGATCCTCCGCAACCCGGTTGGATGCATAATGCGTGGGAATATCTTCGGCTTCTGCCCGGTCAAAGATATCCATCAAAATACCATAAATTCCCTCTGCCTGGTGCAGGGCCCGTTCACGATTGTACCCTTCCAGTTCATTATATACATTGATCA
>Ga0102953_1002266_pt1 | contig 11570 bp, 11 predicted proteins | sample SalPon2A_C_D2_MG_FD_78509 | JGI IMG/M metagenome (GOLD analysis project Ga0102953, IMG submission 78509) | Soil microbial communities from South San Francisco under conditions of wetland restoration - Salt Pond MetaG R2A_C_D2_MG | ecosystem: Environmental > Terrestrial > Soil > Wetlands | place... | reverse complement strand
TCAGGTCCCGCGCCGGCGGGCGCGGCGCCGGGACGGCCGCCGCCGGCGCCCGGGCAGGCGCCGGGGTCGCGTTCGGCGGTGCCGCCCGGGCAGGCGCCGGCGGCTTGGCAGGCGGCGGCCCGGCAGGCGGCGGCCCGGCAGGCACCCTCGGCTCGGCAGGCACCCCCGGTTCGGCAGGCACCCTCGCCCCGGCAGGCCCCGTCGGCCCGGCAGGCGCAGTCGCCCCGGCAGGCGCAGTCGCCCCGGCAGCACCCGCCTCCCGGGGGGTCGTCGCGCGGGCCGGCCGCGCCGCCGTCGCCCGCAGCGCCCCGGCCGCGTTCCGCGCCGCCGCCTCCGCTTCCGCGTCCGCGATCCACGCCCGGATACCCGAGGGCGTCACCGGCTCTTCCAGCAAACGCGCGAACCAGGCCTGCCGCTCGCCGAGCGCGAACAACCGCTCCAGCAGCGCGCGCCCGCGCAGGTAGGTGAAGACGTAGGCGCCCGCTCGCGGCGCGCGCAGGAAGCGCAGCGTGTGCTCGGCCTCCTGCCGCGTCTCCAGTGCCTCCTCCTCGAGGTAGCCGAGCACCTCGGCATCGCCGGCCCCCTGCTCGAAGAGCATGTGCGCGGCGTTGGCGGACGCCGCGCGCGTGAGAGCCCGATGGCCCCCGGAAGCATCCAGCATCCGCACCGCGGCGTCCGCCGGCACCCCCGCCAGCGGCGCCAGCTCGCCGCTCAGCCAGGCGCGCAGCTCCTCGGGAGCGAAGACCGTCCCCAGCGCGGTCTCCGCGATGGCCTCGTTGACCGTCGACGAGGGCGCGTTGATGAGGATCAGGGTGTGCTCCAGACGGCCCTGCTCCCCCACCAGACGGCTCTCCTTGACGACCTGCTCGGTGTGATGGCCCGGGTAGGCTTCGTGCGCCAGCAGGTCGGGGAGGCTGTGGAGCCGCAGCGGGAGGTCGATGTTCACCTCGACGCGCGAGGTGAACGAGCCCTGGTAGGTGTTGTAGCCGGCCCAGTGCTTGTCCCGCACGAGCCGAAGCTCCACGTGCTCGTCCTCCGCCAGGGCGAAGCGTGCCCTGGCGCGCTCCCGGAGCTCGCCGAGGATGGCGTCGAAGACCGGCCGCACGTCCTCCGCCGGCACCTGCTCTACGGCCCCGAGGGCCTCGAGGCGCCCGGCCAGCGGGCCGTCCCCGGGGAGCAGCTCGGCGAGCGAAGCGCGCAGCTCGGCCAGGCGGCTCTCCGGGACGGGCTCGGGCGTGACGTCGTAGAGCCGCTCGACCTGCTCCCGGAAGGGGACCTCCTTGTCCATGAGCAGCGCCAGCGTGGTGCGCAGGGCACCCACCTCGGCGGCGAGGTAGGCGCGCCGCCCCGCATCCTCGAGCCCGGCCAGGCGCTCCAGAAGCGCGTCCGCCTCAGCGGCCAGCTCGGCCAGCGAGCGCGCCTCCACCTGGGCCCAGGCCCTCGGTCCGTAGTAGGCGTCGATGATGTCGGGGGCGTGCCGCGCGGCGGCGTGGGCCAACTCCACGTACGCCCCCACGAGCCCTGCTGCTTGCTCCGGCATGCGTCATCATAGGCCGCCCGCGACGGCATCCGGGGCTTCGGTCTCGCCCGCCGCCGCGAGCGACCGGCCGACGCCCCGCCTAGTCGTCGCCGCCGAAGAAGCCGCCCCGGCCGCGCTGCGGCAGCGTCTGCAGGTAGGCCATGAGGTCGCGGATCTGCTGGTCGGTTGGGGCCGCGCTGTTGCCGAGGTAGCCGTTGGCGCCGAGCGCGCCGAGGCTGTCCGAGGTGGAGAGCCCGGTGTTGGCGTAGCCGGGCATGCGCTCGCTCCCGTAGAGGATGAGGTTCTTGAAGCCGCCGAATCCGCGCCGCGCGGCCTCGCTGCCTACCCCGCGATACTTGCCGCCCTGGCCCCGCGCCCCGTGGCACGTCTGGCAGTTGGCGGCATAGAGCTTCGCGCCCGCGTTCACGCTCGCCGGCTTGCCCTGGATCATCACGGTCGCGCCCCCGGCCGCCTTCGCGCCGGCAGCCACGGTGGTGAGGCCGTTGGCGCTCCCGGCCGTGGCCGCGCCGCCGGCGTGGCTGCGCGACTGGCCCAACGCCAGCCCCGCGCCCACCAGGGCCAGGGCCAGCGCGCTGGCCCACGCCAGAGCACGCCCCCTCATCGCCCGCCCTCGCGGCGCGCCCCGGCCCCCCACGGACGGGGATCGGGTCGGTGCTCCAGGCTCGTGCCGTCGCCGGACGATACGCGTCTGCGATATGCGTCAGTCATGCGTTGCCTCCGAAGGCAACGCTAGGCGCGAACGGTTAAGCGGCTGCAAACGCCGCGACCGACGCCGGCACGCCGTCACGCACCCGGCCGGGTCCGGACGGGCCCGGCCTCAGCTCGCGCCGACCGGCAGCAACGCTCCCGCAGCGTCGAGGATCCCCTCGACCACCTCGAGCTCGCGCCGTGACAGCTCCCAGCTGCCGGCCTGGGCATTGCGCCGCACCTGCTCCGGCGACGTCGCGCCGGCGATGACGCTGGCGACGGGCCCGTGGGCCAGCAGATAGGCGAACGCCAGGTCGATCAGCTCGTGGCCGCTGTCGCGCGCGAAGCGGGACAGCTCCTCCACCAGGTCGAGCACCCCGTCCGTCAGCATGGACTGCCAGCGGTCGCTGCCGCTCACACGCGTGCCCTGCGGCAAGGGCTGGCCCTTGCGGTACTTGCCGGTGAGGATGCCGCTGAGCAGCGGGAAGTAGGGCAAGAAGGCGACACCCAGCTGCTGGCACGCGGGCAGCACCTCGCCCTCCGGCTCACGCTTGAGCATGCTGTACTCGTTCTGCACGCTGACGAAGCGCGCGCCGGCGCCGGCGGCGGCCTCCTCGGCCTCCCGGAGCTGCGCGGCGCTGAAGTTCGAGCACCCGACCTCCCGGACCTGGCCGGCCGTCACCGCCTCGGCCAGGGCGCCGAGGGTCTCGGACACCGGCACGTCGGCGTCGGGCATGTGGAGCTGGTAGAGGTCGATGCGGTCGGTCTGGAGGCGCTTCAGGCTGGCTTCCAGCGCCGTGCGCACGTCCTCCGGCCGGGCGCCGCCGGGCGCGTGCTCGTTGGCGGGGTGCCCGAACTTGGTGGCGATCACCACCTGGTCGCGCCGCCCCTTCAACGCCTCGCCCATGAAGCGTTCGCTGTCGGTGCCGCCGTAGAGGTCGGCGGTGTCGAGGAACGTCACCCCGGCGTCGATGGCGGCGTCGAGCACGCGCCGGGTGCCGGACAGGTCGAGGCGGCGACCGAAGTTGTTGCAGCCGAGGCCGACGACGGAAGCGTGGAGGGAGCCGATGGGTCGGGTCTTCATGGGGATCTCCTCGGGGGTTGCTGGCGTGGAGCCTCAAGGGCGTTCCAGTGGGATGGTACGTAGCCCGCGGCCCGAGGGATGTCGTCCGCGCTGGAGGGCGCGGCGCGCGACCGCCGCCGCACCCCGGCGTGGTCCAATGGGCGCGTCATGCACCTGGGCCTCCATGTCCATGCCGGCCTGCCGCTCGCGGTCGCGGCCTTCGCGTTGGGCATCGCCGTGGTCGTGGCCGCCACCGAGCGCCTCGTGGACGGGCTCCTCGGCATCGGCCTGGCGCTCGGCGTCGCGCCCTTCGTGGTGAGCGCCGCGCTGTCCGGCATGGAGGTCGAGAACGTCGCGGTGGGTCTGGCCGCAGGCGCCCGCGGGTCGGCCGACGTGGCGCTGGGCACGGCCTACGGCGGCGCCGTGGTGCTGCTGTGCTGGGCGCTCGGGCTGGGGGCCATGGTGGCGCCGCTGCGCGTGCGCTTGCCGCGGGTGCCGGTGCTGCTCCTCCCCGCCAGCGCCGTGGCGGCGGGCCTGCCGGCGTGGTTCCCGGCCACGCCGCGCTGGACGGGTGCGGTGTTGCTGATCGCCTTCGCGGCCGCCCTGGCGCTGCTGGTCCGCGCCTCGCGCGGCCACGCCTTCCTGCACCACGAGCAGGTCACAGGCTCCGCCGAGGAGCCCCCTTCCTTGCGGTGGGTGATCGTGTGGACGCTGATCGGCCTGGCACTCATCGCGGCCGGCGGAGACCTGGTGGCCTGGGGGGCGGACGGCCTGGTCCGCACGCTCGGCCTGTCAGCGGGCTTCATCGGCATGGTCGTGACGCCGCTCGGTATCGAGGCCGAGGAGATCGTGCGGCAGGTGGTGCCCGCACGCCGCGGCCGGCCCGACGTGGCGGCGGGCAACGCCATCGGAACCGTGCTGTGGTTCCTGCTCTTCAACCTCGGCCTGATCGCGCTGATAACGCCTGTAAGCGTGCCGGCGCGCGTGCGTGCCCTCGACTGGCCGACGCTGGTGGTGGCCGCCACGCTGGCGAGCGCGTTCCTGCTTCGCGGCCGGCTCGGCCGCCGGGAAGGTGCGCTGCTGCTGGCGATCGGGCTCGCCTACGCGGGCCTGCAGCTGGTGGTGCGCTGACGCCCGGACCGCCTCGCCCCCGAACGCCGTCGCCACGAGGCGATCAGTCGTAGATCACGACGCGGTATCGGCCTGGGTAGTCCTGGCGCGTCACGATGACGGTCGCCACGGCGCCGCCGCGACCGTACTCGGCTCGGATGTAGTCGAAGCCCTCGACGTAGCTGCGGCGGTACCACCCGCGGTCCCGCATGCGCCGGTCGACATCGGCGTAGACGGTGTGCAGCGACGCGTCGGCGTCGAAGACGGCGTTGAAGTGATGGGGGCTCTCGTGCCGCTCCACCACAACCATCCCGGGGAACCCGAAGGTCACCCCCAGATGCCCCCACACCAGCACGCTCGGGCCGTAGACCATGGCGGTGGTGTGGCCCGGCCTGACCGTGAGGGTGCAACCGGCCAGCAGCAGGGTGAGCGCGAGGACCGGTGCGGCCATGCGAACGGCTCTCGCCATACCGGGCACCTCCTCTCGTGCCGTGTGGCAGATGACGCTCGCCACTCACGCAGATGGTAGACCCGGCCGCTATCCGCTGCGTGAACGCGCCGTCACGGCTCCTTCATGCGCCGTCACGCTCGGAGCGGCACCCAGGGCGGCGCGGGCGGGGCCGGCAAGCCGCCGGGCGCAGGCGAAGGGAGGCGCGCACGCGACTGCCTATGATCGGGGCGAGCCCGACGTCCCACGCGCGCCGCCACCGGCTCGGAGAGGACCGACCATGGCCACCGTCCAGGTCCGCTACATCGTCCATGACGTCGACGCCGCCATCCGCTTCTACACCGCTCAGCTCGGCTTCGATCTCGTCATGCACCCTGCCCCGGCCTTCGCCATGCTGACGCGCGGCGACCTGCGACTGGTGCTGAGCGCGCCGAACCCGCAGCCGGGCGGCGGCGCGACGCTCTCCGACGGCCGCACGCCCGAGCCCGGCGGCTGGAACCGCTTCGCCGTGCAGGTGGACGACCTGGACGCGGTCGTCCGCCGCCTGACGGCGGCAGGCGCCGCTTTCCGGGGCGACATCGTCGACGGCGTCGGCGTCCGCCAGGCGATCGTCGAGGACCCTTCCGGCAACCCGGTGGAGCTGTTCGAGCCCCTGCGCGAGGAGGCGGGGTTGCGCGGCGCGGCCGGAGGTTGAGCCTCAGGCTCGACCGTCTTCGCCGCTCCGCGCGCGGGGCACGGCTCGTGCGCCGCGATCGCCGTGCCCGGCATCGTCAACCGGGCTGCGGGGCGCTGCCGAGGCGCACCATCGCCTCCAGGCACCGTTCCACGTCCTCCTCGGTCGTCGCCCATGACGAGACCGAGATGCGCATGGCCGTCCTGCCCTGCCAGACCGTTCCGCCGCACCAGCAGGTGCCGTCCTCCTGGATGGCGTGGATCACCTCACGCGTGCGCTCCGGCGAGCCGAACGACACCAGCACCTGGTTCAGCACGACATCGTTGAGGACCTCGAAGCCCGCTTCCCGCAGGCCCTCGGCGAAGCGGCGCGCGTGCCGGCAGCAGCGTTCGACGAGCTCGCGCACGCCGGCCCGGCCGAGGCGCCTCAGCGCCGCCCACACCTCGACGCCCCGCGCGCGCCTCGACAGCTCCGGCGTGAAGTCGGACGGATCGCGCCCCGTGTGTTCCGGGAGGTAGGCGGCCGTGACCGCCATGGCCGCTCGCAGCGGCTCCGGGTCCCGCACCAGCGCGATGCCTGAGTCGTAGGGGACGTTGAGCCACTTGTGGAAGTCGGTGGCCCAGGAATCGGCCTGCTCCATCCCCTCCACGCGGTGGCGCAGCTCGGGCGAGGCGGCCGCCCACAGGCCGAAGGCGCCGTCGACGTGGACCCACGCGCCCGCCTCGCGAGCCCGCGGGACGACCTCCGCGAAAGGGTCGAAGGCGCCGGTGTTGACGTTGCCTGCCTGCAGGATGACGATGCTCGGGCCATCGAGCCGCGGGAGGCCGTCGCTGCGGAAGCGGCCCTGCGCGTCCACCCCGGCGACCTCGACGCGGTCCTTGCCCAGCCCGAGCAGGCCCAGCGACTTGCGCACCGTCGGGTGGACCTCTCCCCCGACGACCACCCGGATCGGCGGCGCCCCGAACAGCCCGTCGGCCTCGACGTCCCACCCGGCGCGCTGCAGCACGGCATGGCGCGCGGCCGCCAGGGCTGTGGCGTTGGCCACCGTGGCGCCGGTGACGAAGCCCGCGCCTGTCCCCTGGGGCAACCCGAGCAGGTCCACCAGCCATTCCAGCGCCACCGCCTCCAGCGTCGCGGTGCCGGGCGTGGCCTGTCCCGAGGCCGTGTTCTGGTCCCAGGCCGATGCCAGCACGTTGGCGGCGAGCGTGACGGGGAGCGCCCCGCCCATGACGAAGCCGAAGAAGCGGCCCGAGGTGGAAGCCAGGGTCGCGGCGGAGCCGGCCTCGTCCAGCAGGCCGATCACCTCGTGCGGGTCGGAGCCCTCCTCGGGGAGCGGGACCCGGAGCCGTTCGAGATCGGCTACGGCCGCCGCGTCGGGCCGCACCGCACGGGCGTCGGTCTGCGCCACGTACCGGGCCGCGCGCGCTGCCGCCTCCGCGAGCAAGCGCTCCGTCGCCACCGCGTCCAGGTCGTGCCGCTGCACGCCCGTGACGGCGCCCGGCCGCGGAGCTTCCGGCCGGCCAGGGTTCGGTCCCACGTCCGGTTCCATGCTCACCCCTCCTTCGCCCTGCTCGACCCCGACCGTAGCCGGACGCGCTCCCGGCGGCGGCTCATCCCTGACGCGCCTTCCGCGCGTACATGCCGGCGTCCGCGTGGCGGATGAGCGCGTCCTGATCCCGTCCGTCCTCGGGGAAGACGGCGCTGCCCATGCTCACCGAGACGGTCAGGCTGCGGCCGCCGACCGCGTAGGGGGCAGTCACCGCGGCCCGTACCTTGTCGGCGACGGTCGCGCAGTCGTCGGGGCCGGAGAGGTTGGTCAGCAGGATGGTGAACTCGTCGCCGCCCATGCGCCCGACCGTGTCGGACCGGCGCACGCAGCCGTTCAGGCGCCCCGCGAGCACCCTCAGCACGGTGTCTCCCGCCTCGTGCCCGTGGGAGTCGTTGACCCGTTTGAAGTCGTCGACGTCGAGGTAGAGCAGCCCCACCCTCTCGCCGTCGCGCAGGGCCCGCTCCAGGGCCACGGCGAAGCGATCGTGGAAGAGGGCGCGGTTGGGCAGGTCCGTCAGGGGATCGTGGAGCGCCAGATGCCGCAGCCGCTCCTCGTCGTGCTTGCGCTCGACGACCGTCGTGACCTGAGTGGAGGCGAACTTGAGGAGCTCGAGGTGCTCCCCGGTGTAGTGGCCGGGCCCGCGCGAGGTCTCGACGACCAGCGCCCCCAGAACGCCGTCGCGGCCGGTCAGGGGGGCGCCCAGCCAGTTCCCGCGGGCGGCGCCCGACGCGCCGGCGTCCGGCTCCTCCGCCCCAGCCGTCCCGGTCGCCGTCAGCAGCGGCTGGCCGCTCCGCAGCACCTGGGCGAGGGGCGTACCCTCCCTGAGCGGGCGTTCGGCCTGCTCGGGGGCCGCCTCCCCGGCCGCGTAGGGGAACGACACGGTATCGCGGCGGGCGTCGAACATCGCGGCCAGCACCGTGTCGGCCGGGATGAGGTCGCCGATGATCGCCTGCACCGCGTTCAGCAACGCGGGCAGGTCGTCGGCCTCGTGCGCCGCCTCGGAGATGCGGTAGACGGCGCTCTGCATGCGGGCGGCGTGCTTGAGCGGGGTGACGTCGCGCGCCACGGCCAGCCGCAGGCCGTCGGCGGTGGACCAGCGCGCGGACCACATGATGTCCACGGGACGGCCGTCCTTGTGCAGCCAGCGGTTCTCGAAGTGCGCCTGGGGATGGCCCTGCATGATCTCCTCGGCGACCCTCAGGGTGCGTTCCCGGTCGTCGGGGTGGACCAGCTCGATCATGTTGCGTCCGACGAGCTCGTCCGCGGCGTAGCCCAGCAGCTGCTCCGCGGACGCGCTGACGAACACGAAGCGGCCCTCCGCGTCGACCACGCAGACGGTGTCGACGAGCAGGTCCAGGACCTTGTCGAGGAAGGGCTCGGGGGGCAAAGAAGGGCGATCCATGGGCACCTCGCCGTGGTCGAAGCGTACAACGTGCGGGACCCTCTTCGTGCAACTGCCCGCAGAGCGCATCGCCGCGGCCGGAGGGCGTCGCCGGTGAGGCGCCCCGCGCGCGCTTGCGGGACACTCCACCGTCGCCGGCGGGCGGTGCGATGACGTACCGTATCCGAGGAGCGGACCGATGGATGAGCATGCGTTCACGCTAGGCATCGACGTCGGGACCACGAGTGTCAAGGTGGTGGCGGTGGACGGGGCGGGCGCCGTCATCGCCGAGGCCGAGCGGGACCATCCACTGTCGACCCCGCGCCCCGGCTGGACCGAGCAGCGACCGGAGGACTGGTGGACGGGCGCCTGCGAGGCGACGAAGGCGATCCTCACGCGCCTGGGACGGCAGCCCAACGCCGTGGGGCTGAGCGGTCAGATGCACGGCATGGTCCCGCTCGATGCCGCCGGCGAGGTCATCCGGCCCGCCATCCTGTGGAACGACCAGCGCACCGGTGAGGCCGTGCGCGAGATCGACGCGGCGATCGGCCGGCGGACGCTCATCGAGCGCGGAGGCAACCCGGCGATCACCGGCTTCCAGCTCGCCAAGGTGGTGTGGCTGAAGCGCGCCGAGCCGGACAGTTTCCGGCGCCTGGCGCGGGTGCTGTTCCCGAAGGACTACCTGGGCTTCCGCCTCACCGGCCGGGCGGTCGCCGAGCCGAGCGACGCCTCGGGCTCCAACTGCTTCCATCTCGCCGAGGGCGCCTGGGACGCGGACGTGCTGTCCGCCCTGGACGTCCCGGTGGAGCTCTATCCGGAGCTGGTCGCCTCGGATGTCGCCGCCGGCACGGTGACCGAGGCCGCTGCCGCCGCGACCGGCCTGCGCGTCGGCACGCCCGTGGTGGCGGGCGCCGGCGACAACGCCGCCGCCGCGACCGGCCTGGGTCTCTCCAGCCGGGAGCCTGCTGTGGGCAGCGTGTCGCTGGGGACGTCCGGCGTGCTGTTGGCGCCAACCCTGCGGCCGGCGCCGGACCCGGAGGGCCGCGTCCACCTGTTCTGCCACGCCGATGGCGGCTACTACCTGCTGGGCGTGACGCTCGCCGCCGCGGGGTCGCTGCGCTGGCTGCGGGACACGCTCTTCCCCGACCAGGACTTCGCCGAGCTGTCCGCGCTGGCCGAGACGAGCCGCCCGGGCGCCAACGGCGTCGTGTTCCAGCCCTACCTCGCCGGCGAACGCACCCCCTACATGGATCCCGAGCTGCGCGGCGCGTGGCGCGGGCTGACGCTGGCGACCGACAGGGCCGACCTGATCCGGGCGGTGCTGGAGGGCGTCGCTTTCAGCCAGCGGGACTCCCTCGAGGTGATGCGGCCGCTGACCGCACCGGCACGCCTGCTCGCCACGGGGGGCGGCAGCCGGTCGCACTTCTGGCTCCAGGTCCTCGCCGATGCGCTCGAGCTGCCGCTCACGCAGCTCGCCGGCGCGCCGGGCGCCTCGTACGGCGCCGCCCTGCTCGCCCACCGCGGCATGGGCCAGGCGGTGAAGCCGAGGCTCGAGGCCGTCGCCGAGGTGCAGCCCCGGCCCGACGACGCCTTCCGCCGGGCGTACGCCGCGTACCGGGCACTGTCGCCGGGAAGCCTGTAAGGCAAGGGACGGACGCCTCTGACGGCGCCGGCGCCGACGGCCTAGCATGATGAACGGCTGCGAGAGTGCGGCTCATCGTCATGCGGACGCTCCTGGTACTCCTGCTCGTCTTCCTGCCCATCGCAACGCAGGCACAGGCCCTGTCGGCGCGTGACGTACCGGACCCGATCCTGTGCCTGCGAACGGACCCGCCGCCGTCGCGTCCGCCAGACGTGAGCCCTTCGGCGCATGCCGCCCCGGACCGCGCCGCGCCCGTGACGCCGCCGACGGCACAGCCGCCGGTCGACGCGGTCGCCGCGGAGCTCGTCGATGCGACGCGTCTCGCCCCGCTCCCCTGCCCCGAGTACGTCGGTGCGCTCGCGCCCGGCTATCGACGCCTGTGCGGCGTGACGGCGCTGGACGCGCGGACGGCCACGTCGCTCATCGACCTGGCGGTAGGGCACCGCGAGCGGATGGACGTCGCGGACTGGCAGAGCACCCCCACGGACGCCCCTCGCGGACAGCTCCGCGGCTGGATCTGCTCCGGCTGCCTCTACATGGTGGTGGTCTACGACACCGGCCCCGGGACCGTGGTGGAGATCACCTGGGGGACGCTGAGACCGCCAGAGGACTAGACTGGGGCGCGTTTCCACATCGGGCGGCCGGCGGGCGCGGGGTCGCGCTCCGCGTCGACCATCTCGAGCCGGAGCAGGTCGAGGGCCTGGTCGAGCGCATCGCGCAGGAGCACGGCCGGCTCCATATCCTCGTCAACGACATCTTCGGCGGCGACCGCTACGCCCAGTGGGACAAGAAGCTGTGGCAGCACGACCTCGCCGGCGGCCTGCGCATGCTACGCATGGGGGTCGACACGCACCTCATCACCTGCGCCGCAGCGCTCCCCTTGATGCTGCGCGGCGAGCGTTCGCTGGTGGTCGAGATGACCGACGGCACCCACGAGTACAACCGACGCTTCCGCGAGGGCGTCGGCTTCTACTACGACCTGGTGAAGGCCAACGTGGAGCGCATCGTCATCGGCCTGACGGCCGAGCTCGCCGGCACCGGCGCCACGGCGCTGGCCGTCACGCCCGGTTGGCTGCGCTCGGAGGCGATGCTCGAGAACTCCGGCGTCACCGAGGACATCTGGCGCGACGCGCTCGCGCGCGAGCCTCACTTCTGCATCTCGGAGTCCCCCAGCTACGTGGGGCGCGGCGTCGCCGCGCTCGCAGCGGACCCCGACGCGCACCGCTACGCCGGCCGGGTGCTCTCCAGCGCGGAGCTCGCGCGCACCTACGGCGTCACCGATACGGACGGTTCGCAGCCCGATTGCTGGCGGTACCTAGTGGAGATCCAGGCCGCCGGCAGGCCGGCGACGGAGCTCGGGTACCGCTAGCGGGAAGGCGGCGCTGCCGTGCCGTCGGTGACATCCGGATAGCGCGGCGCTCGTGACCGCCGGCCTGGCCGTGGCGCACAGGCCCGCCCACGCCGCCCGACCCGCCCG
>Ga0102953_1002265_pt1 | contig 11571 bp, 16 predicted proteins | sample SalPon2A_C_D2_MG_FD_78509 | JGI IMG/M metagenome (GOLD analysis project Ga0102953, IMG submission 78509) | Soil microbial communities from South San Francisco under conditions of wetland restoration - Salt Pond MetaG R2A_C_D2_MG | ecosystem: Environmental > Terrestrial > Soil > Wetlands | place... | reverse complement strand
TGGCTGAATTCCGACGATTATTATGCCCCTGGCGCCCTGAAGACGGTTGCCGAAGTCTATCAGGAAAATCCAACAGTTGGTGCGGTCGTAGGAGCTGGGGATCTGGTGGATGCAAGTGGTAAGTCGCTTTGTGCCCACCAGCCGTTTCCGGTCTCGCTTGAAACCCTCTATCTTTGGAACGACCGGCATTTCTGGCAGCCTGCCTGCTTTTTTACGCGGGAAGCCTGGGAGACGTGCGGGCCGCTTTCTGAAAAGCTAACCTACTCCATGGATCTTGACTTGTGGCTCAATATTGCCGAAAAATTCAGTTTTGCAACGACTGATGCGCTCTTGGCCCACAACCTGAAGCATGACAATGCCAAAACAACTGAATATGCCGTGCGATCAAGAGTTGAGGCCGCCTTTACCATTGCGGCCCACGGCGGCGAACAACAGTCACGAGACTATTTAATCAAATATATCGAGGGCCTTGAAGAGCAACGCAGAAAGAATGAAGAGCGCTACAGGAAAGACCTTGGGAATATCCGAAACAGCCTGAGTTGGAAAGTGACGGCACTCCTTCGCAAATTTGGAAAATTGTTTGTAAAGTAGCGCTCTCTGCAACATGCCTCAAGAGTTACATTCTGACTATGAAGCTCGTATGAAGTGGTAATTAAATCACGCCCCAACTAACAAATATTTGTCGTCTAAATACAATCACACTCAATATCAAAAAATGATCCGCCGTTTACTTGATATCTACGCCGAGCATCATATGTAAATATAAAACCTCTGAACCAGACGATCCGCGGCTACTGGTGGATTTATGGGAGGCTGCCGATATTTCGTCATCCGGCAGGTTGTTTATATGAAACCAGCTCAAGTATCCCGCCATCCCGGCATGGTTTTAGTCGGAATCCATTTGTTCGCTCAACGATTCACTGGACCCCGGCTAAAAGCATGCCGGGGTGACCAATAAGAAGTTGCGAGTTTTGAAGATATTTTTTCATTTTGCAAGAGGCTCTATCATAAGAGAAAACTTGAGTTTTGTCTTGGGATGCACTATATATACATGTATAGCAAAAGGAGGAAAAATATTATGTTAGCACTACGCTTGCCCGAAGACATAGAACGTCGATTAGAGAGTCTTGCCAAAAAGTCTGGCCGCTCGAAATCATTTTACGCCCGTGAAGCCATACTCGAGCATCTTGACGATTTAGAAGCGGCCTATCTCTCCGATGTAGTTTTGGAGCGCGTAAACACGGGCGTCGAGAAAACATATACGATAGAAGAACTGGAGAAGGAACTTGGCCTGGCAGATTAAATTTACTGAAACTGCAAAAAAACAACTTGCCAAGCTTGATCAGCAGACACAAAAAGAGATCCTGCAATATCTAAAAGGAAAAATAGGAACCGACGAAGATCCACGTCGATTTGGCGCTTCGTTACGGCGAGAATTGGCAGGACGATGGAAATACCGCATTGGCTCATATCGCCTCATTTGCGAAATTCAAGACGAGATAGTTGTTGTTCTTGTTTTGATGGTCGGCCATAGAAGTAAAATTTATGGAGGACATTAAAGTATTCCTGTTTTTTATAGAACCTCATATTATAGTGGAACTACAATTGTAGTAAAAAATATTCGGAGGGGAACCATGGGGATGCCGGTGCGTATAGATGATAAGCTTTATAATCAGGCTAGGGCCACAGCACAAGCCGAGCGCCGGACAATTGCCGGGCAGATTGAGTTTTGGGCATTGGTTGGAAGAACCGCCTTGGATAATCCGGATCTGCCCATCGATTTTATACGTGATTTGCTGGTTGCCCGAGGTGAAGGCGCGACGATTTCAACCCCTTTTGTCCCCGAAGGAAAACGGGATTGATTACAGGACAAGTTCAAGTCCGGCAAAGCAGCGTTTTCAGACGGGCTTATAAACGCTTACATCCAAACCAGAAAGCCGATGTGGACGATGCTGTGTCAGCTATTGTGTGCGACCCATCGCTTGGTGATGCTAAGAAGGGTGATTTGGAGGGGGTGTTTGTCTACAAATTTAAATGTTGCGGCCAGCTAACCCTGTTGGCCTATGAATATGATCAAAAGAACAGAATGCTGTTAAGTCAACAACACTGCCCTTTTGCATTGCCGCAATAGCCTGTAACGCCTCATTCTCACTTGATTCTCGTAATGCCACTTTAAAAACTTCATAAATGGTAATTACCGGCACAACGAGTGACTCTATCTCCTGGATTGCGTCATGAAAATGAGTAGCGGTAGGTTCATCAGCGAAATACGATAACCAAGCTATTGGTTAAAATTACGTATTAATAAACTATTAGTTACTAAGTAATATCATCACCAATTTCTAGTTTATTATTTCATTAACATCTAATTAATATTTCACCAATCTCTAATTAATTATTGCATTAACATCTAATTAACTATATTCTTTTCATGGGCAACTTTTTGGTTTTGTCCGGTGAACAAAATGGCTGCTGTTAGACAAAAACCACAGAAAGCGTTAGCTGAATCATTGCGGGCTGCTAAAAAAGTGTCTCAAGATGGTATTATTATGTCTTCTAAGCTTGATCGGAAGCATAGAGAAATACTGATGAAAAACGGTTGGTTGAATGAAATCTTAAAAGGTTGGTATCTCTTTACATCTCCGGAAGGTGCAGCTGGAAGCACAGCCTGGTATGGCGGCTTTTGGGCTTTTGTAAAGCACTATCTTACTGATAGGTTTGGTAAGGCGGGTTTTTGTGTATCTGCCGATTCCTCATTAACTCTTCATGCCGGAGACACCGGTATACCCGAGCAACTTGTTGTACTCACAAAAAAAGCAAGTAATACAAAAGTCGAACTAATTCATGATACCTCTCTTTTACTTATGCAGAATTCAAAAAAATTCCCCCGTGAAATAGATGAAATTAATGGATTGAGAGTTATGTCGCTTCCTATGGCTCTTAGTAGGATTTCTCCTTCATACTATAGAAATTGTCCTGAAAATATTGAGATTGTTTTAAAACTTTCTTCGTTGTCAGCAGCATCAGTTTCAAGGTGTCTTTTGGAAAATGAAGAAATTAAATCTGCTGAACGAATTATTGGTGCTTATGACCACTTTGGAGAAAAATCCAAAGCTAAGCAGATTAAAGATGATCTTACCGCAGCTGGATATCATGTTGAAGAAGATGTCCCCTTTGAATATGGGCCAAAATTAGGGGCATCGCGGCCGCTATCTCCATACTCAGGACGAATTTTGCTGATGTGGAACTCCATGAGGAAAATCGTTTTGGAACGCATGCCCGCTGAATCTGGCATAAAAAAAGGCGGCGCCGGAAAACTTCTTGAGAGTATTCAAGAAGTCTTTAAAGAAGATGCGTACCACTCTCTTTCTATTGAGGGGTATCAGGTTTCTGAAGACTTGATAGCTAAGATTGAATCAGGTGACTGGGATCCTGATAATTCCGAAGGAGATGGGAAGCAGAAAGATGCTCTTGCCGCAAAAGGCTACCAGATGTCTTTTGATGCCGTTCTTGCTGATGTGGAAAAAGTTCTTAAGAACCAAAACCCTGGACAAGTTTTCGAAGATGGTTTGCAGGTGTGGTATAGAAATTTATTTGCTCCCTCGGTAAAAGCTAGCCTGTTGCGTCCGGAAGCTCTTGCCGGCTATAGGAATTTACCTGTCTTTATTAAGGAAGCAAGGCATGTCCCTCCGTCAAGCGCAGCTGTCCCGGATTGTATGGAAACGCTTTTTGAATTATTAAAAAATGAGGAGAGTGCGGCTGTTCGAGCTGTTTTAGGGCACTTTATTTTTGTTTTTATTCATCCATATATGGATGGAAACGGAAGAATTGGACGATTTTTAATGAATTTAATGCTTGTTTCCGGGGGGTATGATTGGGGGATCATAAAAGTAAGTGAGCGAAATGAGTATATGGCCTCTCTGGAAACGGCTTCAGCCAAGGGTGACATTGGGGATTTTGCCAGGTTTGTCGCCAGACATTTGTGATTTGGTGCTTGACGGCGCTTCTTCGCAAATTCGGCAGATTGTTTGTTGGCTAGTGCTCTCTGCAACGGCCTCAAGAGTTACACTCTGACTATGAAGCGCGTAAAGTATATGGTTTGATAAGTATTTCGGCAGATATTCCTAAGTTTTTTTGTAGTTTTCTTATCATGCTGATGGATAAGGACCTTTTTTTAGATAATATTTCTGACACACGAGCCCGTGAGCCTAAAAGAGGAATTAAGTCTTTACGTGTGAGGCCTTGACTTTCCATTTGGTGAATTATTGCTTCAACTGGTTCAGGGGGGAGAATAGGGTGGTGTTTTTCTTCGTATGCTTCTATGAGGGTGACTAGCACGTCGAGGGTGTCACCTTCGGGTGTATTTATTCTAGCTCCCATCAAACCTTCAACTTGGTGTAATGCTTCAATGTAATCTGCTTCTGTTTTGATAGGCTTAATATCCATGATTCACCTCATATAATTGTTGCGTCAATTTTGTCATAGTCTTGGTGTTTACCGACAAAACGAATATAAATAACATCGAAGGCGTAATTTATAGCCGCCACCAGCCTGTAAGTGTTGCCTTTTATATTGAAAACGACACGGTTGTTTGCAATAAAGCTGGCGTTTCTGTAATCGTTTTTTATATCATTTGAATTTTTCCATTCTGCCAATTTTGCTTTCGTGTGCCATGCTTTTAATGGTTGCTCGGAATCTGGGTGAGTTCTCCAAAAATCCACCAATGTCTTTTTAGCGATTACTCTCATAGGGACTAATATAGTACGTTACCAAATTGGGATCAAGGTGTATTTGGCACAAAAAATGTGAATTGAGTTTTATCTTGGGTGCCAGGGACTGAAGCCGCCTTTACCATTGCGGTCCACGGCGGCGAACAACAGTCACGAGACTATTTGATCAAATATATCGAGGGTCTTGAAGAGCAACTCAATAGGAATGAAGAGCTCTAAACGAAAGACCTTGGGAATATCCGAAACAGCCTGAGTTGGAAAGTGACCGCACTCCTTCGAAAATTCGGCAAATTATTTGTTGGTAGTAAAAATTAAGGATAATGCACTACATTGGGTCATTGACAGCCATTTGTCTGAGTGTGCATAATACACAACATGAAGTGTGGGGAAATAATAAAGAGATTGAAACAGGATGGCTGGTTCAAAAGTCGATCATCATCAATTCAAGCATCCTGAAAAACCAGGCAAAGTAACCGTTCCCCATCCCCAAAAAGATCTTCCTGTTTGGTACACTTCGAAATATCTACCGGCAGGCTGGGTGGAAATGGAGGTGAGACTATGAGCAAAAAACTTGATACATACGAAAGTGAAATTGAACAAAATATCAAACAGTTCGCTCCAGTCACTGCCAAGAAAAACGCTTTGATAAAAAATATCATTGATGCGGCTAATGAGAAGAAAAGTATCAGCCTCCGTATTAAAAGTAATGATCTTGAGCAGCTCAAAAGAAGAGCTGATATCGAAGGGTTACCCTATCAAACGCTTTTATCAAGTGTCGTGCATAAATTTGTCACCGACCAGCTTGTTGACAAAAGAAGCATATTAAAAAGCATGGAAATCTTGAAAGTATCATAATGCAAGGGCGAACATCAAATCAATCAACCTGACAGGGTTATCATTGGCACCGCTAATTGCGAAAAGCTTTGTGCGGCCCGGCGGGTTATCTCGTAGTTCGCCTGCCGGATTTTGTTTCCGCCCGACCTGTTCAGCCTGTCTTTTTTTTGTCGAACTTTGAAATAAAAAAAATTCTTTTCATCAGCCACTATGCCGGTCGCACCGGTGCTCCTTTGATGCTGTTAAATTTCCTCACCTGGATGAAGGAAAACTCAAATATCTCCTTTGAATTCCTGCTTAGGGCATTATTTGCTTGTATCTGTCGTCAAGTAGTTGTACGATTAACCATACAACCAGGAGGTGCTTAAATGCCAAGAACTCCCCAGATAATCCCAATTTCAGATCTTCGCCAAAATGCCAGTGGAGTTGTCAAGAAACTTTCATCTTCTCGTGAACCCTTGTTTATCACACAACGAGGGCGTGCCGCAGCCGTGATGGTCAGCATGAAAGAATATGAGCATACTCAACACGAACTTGAAATGTTGCGTCTGCTTGCCCATGGTGAAAAAGAGATAGAAGCTGGTGTTGGGTTTGATCTGAAAACAGTATTAGCAGAGGCAGGTGAAATGCTGGCGGAATGATATGAGAATACTTTTCACTCCGACAGCACGCAAACAATTTTTTAATGCTCTTGCGTATATCCGTAGAGATAAACCCTCTGCCGCAATTTCCTTTCGTGAAAAAGCAGAGCAGACGCTTTCACGCTTGGGTGATCAACCCGAGTCAGGCCGTAGCGTTCCTGAATTTCCTGACCTCCCATATCGTGAAGTTATTGTTGCCCCCTACAGATTTTTCTATAGGGTGAAAAATCAAACTGTCTGGATAGTAGCGGTGTGGCATGGCGCCCAGCTTACTTCCCCCCCCAACTCAAATAATCTTTGAAATGAAAAAAAATCTTTTCATCAGCCACTCTGCCGGGAGAACCGGTGCGCCCTTGATGTTGCTGAATTTCCTTACTTGGATGAAGGAAAAGACAGACATCCAATTTGAGGTTTTGCTTAAAACGACTGGTGAGTTGGAACGTGATTTCGCCAGGCTGGCGCCAACCAGGATTTTTTCCCCATCTCAGGCGAAACAATCCATTTGGGCCAGGTTGAAAAGACGTCTTGGTTTTGAGTCCACAGCCTCAAAGACGCATATTGCCCATCTTCTTGACCATTACAGAAATTCCGGCATTTCTTTGATTTATTCGAATACCATTACTAACGGTGAAATCCTTGAAGCGCTCTCTCCTATAGGAATCCAGGCGGTTACCCATATCCACGAGCTTGACTATTGGATTAAAGAGAGTGGCGAAAAGAACCTGGCGCAAGTCAAGAGATATTCATCTGCTTTTATCACTGCTTCACATGCCGTAGAGCGTAATCTGGTCGATAATTACGGTTTTTCAGGAGATACGATCCAGACGGTTCATTCTTTTATTCCCAGTGTTCCGGTTCCTCCTTCTGACTTTGCCAGGGCGCTGATCCGGAAAAATCTGGGAATTTCTTCGGATGCCTTTGTGGTTGTTGGTTCCGGCTATGAGACCTGGAGGAAGGGCAAGGACCTTTTTGTCCAGCTTGCTGCCTGCGTACGTCAGAGGCTCAAGGTTGAAAATGTTCATTTTCTGTGGGTTGGAGGCCGGATAGATAATGAGGAATATTATAAAATAGCCCACGACATCAAGAAGGCTGGTCTGAAAGAGTATGTCCATTTTTGCGGGGAGGTTAGCAATCCTCTGGATTACTTTGCCGCCTCTGATATTTTTACCCTTGTTTCCAGGGAAGATCCGTACCCGCTTGTCTGTCTTGAAGCGGCAATTTTAGGCAAGCCGATTCTCTGTTTCGACAATGCCGGTGGCATGCCGGAGTTTGTTGAGGATGATGCCGGATTTGTTGTACCGTATCTGGATGTTGAGGCAATGGCGGATAAAGTTATTGACCTTATTAAAGACGAAAAACTTCGAGAACAAACCGGAGAAAGGGCCGCCCAAAAAGTGAAAGAACGGCATGTTATTCCGGTGGCGGCGCCTCAACTGCTGCAAGCCATTAATCAATGTTTTTAATTCCTGCAGCATCTAAAGAATTTTGAGGAAGACAGTGACAGTGAAAGAATCCGCAGAGGACCGGCTCGTTATCTTTGTTCATATCCCTAAAACCGCAGGGACCTCATTACGGATCATTATTGAAAGGAATTTCGATAAGCAGGCCATTTTTACCCTAGATGGCCGTGATCCTCAGAAATCCATAGAGCAATTCAATCAACTGAGTCAGGAAGAAAAAGCATCATTCTTTTTGGTGCAGGGACATGGCGAATTTGGTGCTCTTGAAAATCTCCCACACCAGCACATAAAATATATCACCTTTGTCAGGGACCCCGTCGAAAGGGTATTGTCGTATTATTCCTATATCCTCAGCGATGCGTTCCGGCGGCCTCAGGCGGAAAAAGCTGAAAGCATGTCGTTCAAAGAGTATCTTTTATCGAAAAGCGACTGGCAGATTGATAACCACCAGACCAGGATGATTGCCGGAAATGTGGGGCCGGAATATGGGGCCTGCAATGAGGAGGTTCTGGAGAGGGCCAAGGACAATATAATCAAGTATTTCCATTTTGTGGGACTTGCCGAGCGGTTTGACCAGTCGGTTTTAGCCATGAGCAGATCATTGGGATGGAAGACGCCATTTTATAAAAGCCTTAATCGTACCAAGAAAAGAATTACCCAGGATACCATTGATGAGGAAATGAAAACTCTGATCAGGAATGAAAACAGATTTGATCTGCAATTATATGAGTTTGTCAGTTCGAGGTTCGAAATTTCCCCAGAGAAACCATTTTCTTTCCAGGTAAAACTCTTCCAATTTTTAAACACAATCAAGAAAGGTAGGTAAGTTGTCAGCGGCTTGAGAGAAGTCTCTTGCATGCCAAGTTTTAATTCCTGCCATTTAAAAAGTTTTGTGATTACCACTGACTTTCAGCTCGATACAATCTTTGTGGACCATGGCAGCCTCTTACAGAAACCGTTGAAGACGCACGGCAACTGAAACGTCATGGGGCAAAGGCAGTCCAGAGGAGACTGTTTGTTTGATGTCTTTCAATCTGGGCTTCCCACAATGGTTTCTTCCAGAGCCTCCCCTGTCCCATTGCTTGGCTGAAACTTGGTGGTAATCACAAAAAGTTTTGATTCGCAAGTATTTTTCAGGAGAGGATCAGCAATATTTTTTAATAAGTTTATATGAAAAAATTCTCACAGGATTTTCTATCAAATAATAGAGCAGGCTTGCTACCACGATGACCAAAGGGACTGTCAGAAGAGCACAGAGAAGAAACGCCAATAAATTGGAATCAAAAAGATGGTAAATCTTTTGATACCAGAGCCCCTTGGAATGCCACTTGTTCGTAAGATGGAGCCGGGACTTTGGGAAGTACGCATACACCTTGATAAACCGGATAGCACGTATATTGTTCACTGTACAAAATGGATTAATGGTGCTTCTGCATGGATTCATTAAAAAATCTAAGAAGACACCGCCCAATGATTTGAAGGTAGCTCGGCAGAGAATGGTAACATTAGGAGGTTGATATGGATAAGCATATAGGAAGCAATTTTGACGATTTTATGGTCGAAGAAGGTTTGTTGGCAGAGGCTGAATCTGTTGCAATCAAGCGAGTTGTTGCGTTTCAGTTAGCCAAGATGATGAGAGATAAGCATCTATCCAAGACCGCCATGGCAAAGAAAATGAACACAAGCCGTTCAGCACTGGACAGACTTCTTGATCCCAAAAACACCTCCATCACCTTACAAACTCTAGAGCGTGCCGCGCATGCTATCGGGAAACGCCTCCGAGTAGAATTTGCCTAAGATCCTCCGGGAGCCTCCTGGAGTGGAAGGGTTGATTCCTTCTGATCACTGGACTTTATTAGCTCCAGATGGCGTCCAACTTTTTAAGAAATTTCTTTGACGAACTTCCCGTTTGCGGTCAACTGGACCCATTTTTGTGCTTTTTGCTCCTTTGGAAGACTTTGTTATAACCAAAATTGACATTTCTTGTTATTTGGCGCATATTGCTTATAGGAGGTGAAAATATGAATATATCGCTGACTCCAGAAATGGATGATTGGGTTTCACAGAAAGTAAGATCCGGAATGTACAAGTCGTCGAGTGAGTTGATTAGGGAGGGCCTTCGGCTCCTTCAGATGCGGGATGAACAACGTTCATCAATGATAGAAGAGCTTAGAAATGAAGTTCTCGTTGGAGTTAAACAGCTTGACGCTGGAAAATCAAAAAAATTAGATAAGAAACTTATCAATAAAGTTAAACGTGATGCCCGAAAGATGTTTGCGGTATGATAGGACTTTCACTCCACATATCTGAGCAAGCAACCCATGATTTGGAAGATATATGGCTCTATATAGCCAATAATTCTCCTCAAGCTGCAGATGCATTTCTTGACTCTATATTTGAACAGTGCCAACTGATCTGCGAATCACCGGAAATTGGCAGGGAAAGAGATGAATTATTGCCGGGTACGAGGAGTTTCCCATTAAAGCGCTACATTATCTATTACAGAGTAACTCCAGAAGCTGTGGAAGTGGTACGAATTCTAAGTGGATACCGGGATATTGAGGCTGTTTTTTGAAGAAAATTGTTTCTCTGGGCCCAATACTCTCTCCAACAAGTCTTGTTCTTCTCTCATCATCGCTTCTGAGACTTTTTAAGACCGCCCGTTGCTCTGCGTCGGACGAGAGCAGTTTTCGCAGCCAGCCGCTTTATGTCATAAAACAACAACCTTGAGGCATTTGGCATAACTTAATAATGAAACAGCTTATATATTGAATCGTACATAAGATGAATAACCAGCAAAATAAAATAAAAGCGCTGGCCTTTTACCTCCCTCAATTTCATCCAATTCCTGAGAATGATGAGTGGTGGGGCAAAGGTTTTACGGAATGGAACAACGTCATCCAGGCAAAGTCTTTGGTGCGGGGCCATTATCAGCCGCATTTGCCCGCTGATCTTGGCTTTTATGATCTGCGGCTCGAAGACACGAGAATCGCCCAAGCCGAACTGGCCGGAGAATACGGAATTTCCGGCTTCTGCTATTACCATTACTGGTTTAATGGCAAACGCCTTCTTGAGCGCCCGTTCAATGAAATTCTTGCCTCCGGGAAGCCTGATTTCCCCTTCTGTCTCTGCTGGGCCAATGAAGAATGGACCAGAGCCTGGGACGGTCAATCCGGTCAAACCCTGATTGGCCAGACCTACAGTACAGAAGACGATATCAACCATATCCAGTGGTTAATCAGGGCTTTCAGGGACGAACGATACATCCGGGTGGACGGCAAACCCCTTTTTCTCGTATATCGGGCAAGTAAACTCCCGGACTCCAGCAAGACAACGGCTATCTGGCGAGAAGAGGCACTAAAAGCTGGAATCGGTGATCTCTACCTTGTTCGGGTCGAGAGTATGACTGATGAGTATTTTGTTGATCCTGTGAAAAGTGGTTTTGATGCTGCGCTGGAATTTCAACCACGATGGCGGGACCTCGGCAAGCCAATGCATCGCAACCTTTTCTCGAAGATGCTGTCAATGATCGGTGTTGACCAGCCTTATGTGGATCATCGATTTTACGATTATGCTACTATTGTTACCCGCATGCTTCATGAAAAGGAACCGGACTATAAACGGTTTTCCTGTGTCTGCCCCCAGTGGGATAATTCGGCAAGAAGAAAAAAAGACGCTGTCATTCTGTACAATTCAACCCCGGAACTTTATGGTCGCTGGCTTGAATCTGAAGTCAAAAAATCCTTAAGGTCCAATCATCAACTTATATTTATCAACGCCTGGAATGAATGGGCTGAGGGAAATCATCTGGAGCCTTGTCAGAAATGGGGTTTAAGCTATCTCGAAGCTACGGGAAATATCCTGAGGAAATTCATCTGACCCTATCTACACTGGGGATCTGTCATT
>Ga0102953_1002264_pt1 | contig 11573 bp, 4 predicted proteins | sample SalPon2A_C_D2_MG_FD_78509 | JGI IMG/M metagenome (GOLD analysis project Ga0102953, IMG submission 78509) | Soil microbial communities from South San Francisco under conditions of wetland restoration - Salt Pond MetaG R2A_C_D2_MG | ecosystem: Environmental > Terrestrial > Soil > Wetlands | place... | reverse complement strand
GATCGAGCATCTCTATCTCTCCACCGAGGGGATCTGGGGCGTGCCTCTGGGTGTCTCGGCGGACTTCGTCTACCTGTTCGTCCTCTTCGGCGCGGTGCTGGAGGTGGCGGGCGGGGGCGCCCTCCTCATCGCGCTGGCCGACCGGGTGGCCGGGCGCACCCGGGGCGGTCCGGCCAAGACGGCGGCCGTGGCCAGCGCGTTCATGGGATCCCTGTCCGGGAGCGCCGTCGCCAACGTGGTGACCACGGGCACCTTCACCATCCCCCTCATGAAGCGGGCGGGCTTCAAGCCCTATTTCGCCGCGGCCATCGAGGCGGCCGCCAGTACCGGGGGCCAGCTCATGCCGCCCATCATGGGGGCCGGCGCCTTCATCCTGGCCACGTGGACCAACATCCCCTACGTGAAGGTGGCCGCGGCGGCGGCCATTCCCGCGCTGCTCTACTATGTGGCGCTCCTGGCGGCCATCCACTTCCGTGCCGGGCGCATGCGCATCGAGCCCGGCGCGGTCCGCGTCCACGAGCCCGTGGCCAACCGGCTGCACCTCCTCTTGCCCGTGGTCTTCATCGTGGTGTTCCTGGCCCTGGGACGGTCCCCCATGCGGGCGGCGTTCTGGGGTGTGATCTCATCGCTGGCGCTGGCGTGGTTGAGCCCCGCCACCCGCCCCGACGCCAGGAAGCTGGGCGCCATGCTCGACGGCGCGGGCCGCGGCGCGGTCCAGGTCGCGGCCGCGTGCGCCGCGGCGGGGATCGTGGTGGGCGTGGCGTCCCTCACGGGGATCGGACTGCGCATGTCCGAGCTCATCGTGACCCTGTCCCACGGGAATCTCCTGGCGGCGCTGATCCTCACCGCCATGGGGTCCATCGTCCTGGGGATGGGGCTACCGACCACGGCGGCCTACGTGGTGTTGGCCGCCCTGGGCGCTCCGGCGCTGGTGGAGCTGGGCGTGCCGCTCCTCGCCGCCCATCTCTTCATCTTCTACTTCGGGTGCATCTCCAACGTCACGCCCCCGGTGTCCCTGGCGGCCTTCGCCGCGGCGGGCATCGCCGACGCGCCGTCTCTGCGCACCGCCGTGTCCGCTGCGGTGCTGGCGGCCGCTGGATTCCTGGTGCCGTTCATGTTCATATACGGCCCCCCGCTGCTTCTGGAGGGGTCCGTCCCCGAGATCGCCATGGTGGTGGTGACCGCCGTGTTGGGCGTCACCGCGCTGGCTTCGGCCACCATGGGGTACGGCCGCCGTGACCTGGTCCCCTGGGAACGCGTGGTGCTGGGTGCCGGCGCGCTGTTGCTGGTGTTCCCGGGCGCGGCCACCGACGGAGCGGGGCTGGTGGCCCTGGGCGTCGTGTTCTTCCGGAGCCGCGAAGCGGAACCGGCGATGACGGGGTGATCCCCCGACGGAGGTGCTGACTGTGAGGACCCTTGGTATGCGCGGGACGGCCGCCGTCCTGTCCCTGGCGGCCCTGGTGTCGTGCTCGTCCGGGGAAGGGGGCGGCCGTCGCTTCCTCTCCCTGGGTACGGGCGGGACCGGGGGGGTCTACTATCCCCTGGGCGGGGCTTTGGCCAGCCGCCTGTCCCTGGCGGACTCCTCCCGCCAGTACACGGCCGAGGTCACCGGCGGCTCCGTGGAGAACGTCAACCGTATCATCGCCGGCCAGATCGACCTGGGCTTCGCCCTGTCGGTGACGGCGTTCGAGGCGTACCACGGTGGGCCCGACTTTCCGGAGCCCACCGCGGACCTCCGCGTCGTCGCACCCCTGTACGCCAACATCTCCCACATCGTCGTGCCGGCTTCGTCCAGCGCGCAGAGTCTCGACGACCTGCGCGGCAAGCGCGTCTCCGTGGGATCCGCCGGGAGCGGCACCGAGCAGGTCTCCCGTCAGCTCCTGGAGGTCTACGGGATGACCTATTACGACATCGAGCCCCGCTACCTGTCGTTCACCGAGTCGTCGGCCGCCCTCAGCGACGGCGCCATCGACGCCGCCATCATGTCGGTGGGGGTGCCCGCCGCAGCGGTGCTCGAGGCGGCCACCACCCGGGGCGTGCGCCTCCTCCCCATGAGCCCGGCCAAGATGGCCGAGCTGCGTGCGCTCTATCCGTACTATTCCGCCGGGGTGATTCCCGCCGGCGCGTATCCCGGCGTGGAGGAGGCGGTGCCCGCGGCCGCCATGATGAACTGGATCGTGGCGAAGGCGGACCTGGACGACGACGTGGTCCGCGCGGTGCTGAACATTCTGGGGCCCGGACGTGTCTCCCTGGAACAGGTCCACGACATGGCCAGGCAGATCGACCTGGCCACGCTGGTCGACGCGCCCATCCCCCTTCACGCGTTGACCCAGGCCTTCGTCGAGGGCGGGGTCGCCCTGAGTTCAACGAAGTAGGGAGTGTGCGGGTGTCGGACAGCATGCTGGCAACACGACGCGCCGGAAGCCGGTGGCTGGCGTTCCTGGGCGGTGCGTGGGTCATGGCCGCCCTGGGAGCGCCGGCGTCGCTCGCGGCCCAGCAGGGAGAGCCTCCCGCCGCGGAGGCCCGACGGCCCCCGCGGCCCCCTTCCATGACGGCGGGGCCGCGCACCAGCGAGATCATCCTGGATGGCGTCCTCGACGACGCCGCCTGGGACGGGGTGGTGCCGGCGTCCGGCTTCATCCAGCGCGAGCCCGTGGAAGGTGCCCCCGCCGAGGAGGACACCGAGGTCCGGGTGCTCTTCGACGACCAGGCCATCTGGATCGGGCTGCGCATGTCCGACAGCCGTCCCGAGGGGATCGCCCGGCAGCTCTACCGCCGCGACGCCAGGGGCCAGGCGGACTACGTGGAGGTGGCCATCGATCCCAACCTGGATCGGCGCACCGGCTACGTGTTCTCGGTGAACGCGGCCAACGTGCAGGGCGACCGGTACCTCTATGACGACGAGCGGGAGGACGACGCCTGGGACGCGGTGTGGTCCTCGGCGGTGTCGGTGGACGACAGGGGTTGGTCGGTGGAGATGCGCATCCCCCTGTCGCAGATCCGCTACGAGGCGTCGGAGGAGCTTCAGACCTGGGGGTTCAACGTGGTCCGGCTCCGGCTGGCCACCAACGAGCGCTCCCTCCTGTCGCTGGTGTCACGGCTGCAGCAGGGCGTGGTCAGCCAGTTCGGACGCCTGCACGGCGTCCAGGTGCCACGGTCGTCGCGGCGCATCGAGGCGCGCCCCTATGTGGTCAGCGCGCTCCATCGGGGTCCGGCCGAGGTGGGGGATCCTTTCTTCGACGGTTCCGCGGCGACGAACCGCGTGGGCGTGGACCTGCGCTACGGCCTGGGCGCCGCCTTCACCCTGGACGCCACCATCAATCCGGACTTCGGACAGGTGGAGGCCGATCCGGCGGTGATCAACCTGTCGGCGTTCGAGAGCTTCTTCGAGGAGCGGCGCCCGTTCTTCGTCGAGGACGCCCGGGTCTTCGACTTCGGCCTGTCGGGAGGGCGCAACTCCCTCTTCTACAGCCGGCGTGTCGGCCGTTCGCCCCACGGAGGAGCGCCCGACGGGGCACTCTTCCAGGACATCCCCGACAACGCGACGATCCTGGGCGCGGCCAAGCTGGCGGGACGCACGTCGTCGGGGCTGTCGGTGGGCGCGTTGACCGCGGTCACCGGGAACGAGAGAGGCCGAGCGCTCTTCGACGATTCGGGTACGGTGGGGGACTTCCTCGTGGAGCCTCGCACCGAGTACGGCGTCTTGTCGCTGCAGCAGGACTTCAACGACGGCGCCTCCACCGTGGCGGGGATCGTGACGGGGCTGCGCCGGGATCTGCCCGAGGACGGCTCGTTCGCGTACCTCCCGTCGACGGCGTTCAACGGCGGGGTCCGTTTCGAGCACCAGTGGAGCGACCGGGAGTGGGCGCTCTGGGGATTCCTGGCCGGGAGCAACGTGCGGGGGAGCGAGGAGGCCATCACCCGCATCCAGGAGTCCAGCACCCACTACTATCAGCGTCCGGACGCCACGCGCTTCTCCCTGGACCCCACGGCCACCTCCATCACCGGCGCCGAGTGGCGCCTCCAGTTCGAGCGCCGGAGCGGGGAACACTGGACGGGCTCGGTGTGGGCCGCCGAGGTGACCAAGGGCTTCGAGATCAACGACCTGGGCTTCTCGGGCAGCTCCGAGCGCCTGGACGGCGGCGTGCGCTTCGGGTACCGGGAGATCACCCCGGGCGACGTCTTCCGGAACTACAGCTTCGACTTCTCCACGTACCACAACATCAGCCATGAGGCGTTGGACGACGCGTGGTCCTTCGGCTCCTGGCGGGACGCCTACCTCCGGGGCAGCGTGAGCCTCAGCACCCGGGGCGAGCTGCTCAACTACTGGTCGGGCCACCTGAACCTGTCGTACACCCCCGACGGGATGAGCCGCAGCGCCACCCGGGGCGGGCCCATCATGAAGGACCCGGGCGGGCCCCGCGTGGAGGGCCGCTTCAACAGCGATCGCCGCAAGGCCGTGAGCTGGGGAGGCAACGTCGAAGTCCGGAGGGAGAACGAGGGCGGGGGCAGGGAGGTGAACCTGGGGGGCGAGCTCCGCATCCGGCCGTCCTCCCGTCTGGAGGTCACGGTGCAGCCGCGCTATCAGGTGGAGAAGACCTCGGACCAGTACGTCACCGTCGCGGACGTGCTGGCCTACGAGCCCACCTACGGGTCGCGGTACCTCTTCGCCGACCTGGACCGCCGCACCGTATCCATGGAGACGCGGCTGAACTGGACCTTCTCGCCGACGCTGAGCCTGCAGCTCTTCGCGCAACCCCTGCTGTCGTCGGGCGACTTCGTCACGTACAAGCAACTGGCCGGCGCGGGGTCCTTCGACTTCCGCACGTTCCAGCCGGGTGAAGGCGTGCCGTCGGGGGGCGGGGTGCGGTGCGTGGGAGGCGACATCTGCCGGGTGGGAGACGAGCAGTACGTGGACTTCGACGGTGACGGAGCCGCGGACTTCGACTTCGACGAGCGGGACTTCAACATCCGCTCGCTCATCGGCAACGCGGTGCTCCGTTGGGAGTACCGCCCCGGCTCCACGGTCTTCCTGGTGTGGCAACGCCGTCAGTCGGATCGGGCCCTGCTGGGGGATTTCGACTTCGGCCGGGATGCCGGGGCGCTCTTCGACGCGCCGGCGGACGACCGGTTCATCGTCAAGGTGAACTACTGGCTGGGGCTGTAGGCTCGGGCTACTCGGCCTTCAGCGTCCTCACGGGATCCACCCGCGCCGCGCGCATGGCCGGAACCCAGCACGCCAGGACCGCGCCGACGGCAAGGACAACGACGACCCCCACGTAGGTGAGCGGGTCCGCACGGGACACCTGGAAGAGGAACGTCGCGAGCACCTGGCTCGCCGCCAACGACGCCAGGAGCCCCAGGGCCAGACCGGCGGCGGTGAGCGTCAGCCCCTGGCGCACCACCATGGCCACGATCCTCTCGTACGACGCGCCCAGGGCGGCGCGCACGCCGATCTCGGGGAGCCGCTCCGCGACCATGCCGGCCACGACGCCATAGAGGCCGATCACCGCGAGGATCAGGGCGGCCAGGGCGAACGCCGACATGACGACCAGCACGAAGCGGCGCCGCGCCTCGGAGCGGGCCACCACCGTCTCCATGGACTGGGTCCGCACCACCGGCTGGTCGGCGTTCACCGACCAGACGGCGCGCTGGACGGACGGCACCAGCGCCGCCGGGTCGCCCCCGGTCCGCACCACCACCCATCGCACGCGGTCGGCCCAGTGCCACTGGTGGGACGTCACGTACACGGCCTCGGTCTCCTCGGCGTCCAGGGAAGCCTGCTTCACGTCGTCCACCACGCCCACGATGGTGAAGGGGTCGGGGCGCGTGGGTCCTGCCTGGATCCGTGCGCCCAGGGGATTCCGATCCTGGAACAGGTGTCGCGCGAGCCCCTGGCTGATCACCGCCACGGGCGCTGACCGTTCCACGTCGTCCCGGGTCAGGGTCCGGCCCCGTAGGAGGCGGATCCCCATCGTCTCCAGGTACCCCGGGGTCACGGCGTACCGGAAGACGGGCCCGTCGGTCTCCTCCGCGGGGGTGCCGTCGACCAGGGTGACGCCGTAGACGTCCCGGTCGCCGCTCAGGGGCAGTTGGCTGGTCTCCGTGGCGGATACGACACCGGGCACCGAGCGCACCGCGTCCAGGGCCTCGTCGAAGAAGCGGTGGGTCACGGCGTCGCCGGGCTCGAGGCCGGTGCCGAAGACCTGCACGACAGCCAGTCGCGAGGGATCGAAGCCCGGGGGCTCGGAGAAAAGCCGCTGGGTGCTCCGGAGGATCAATCCCGCGCCCACCAGGAGGACCATGGCCAGAGCCACTTCGGTGACCACGAGGGTCCGGCGCGCCGCTCGGCTCTTCCGGCCGGAGCCGCGGCCCGCCTCGCGGATGGCCTGCGGTTGGCCCGAGGACCTGTGGAGCCCCGGGGCCAGCCCGAAGACGACCCCCACCAGGGTGGTCGCACCCAGGGCGAACGCAAGCGCCGCGCCGTCCAGATCGATGGCGTGGAGGCGGGGGAGCGACGGCGGGCTCAGCGCCAACAGCGCGTACAGGCCCGCCCGTGCCAGCGTAACGCCCAGGAGCCCGCCCAGGCCCGCCAGGACCAGGCTCTCCGTGAGCAGATAGCGCGCCAGGCGGCCCCGGCCGGCGCCCAGGGCGGCGCGCATGGCGAACTCGCCCCGCCTCCGTCCCCCCCGGGCCAGGAGGACCAACGTGAGGTTCGCGCAGGTGACCGCCAGGAGGAGCCCCACCGCGCCCATGAAGACGAGCATGACGGGCCGTACGTCCGCCGTGGTGGCATCGCGCAGCGGGCGCACCACGAAGCCGCGGGTCAGGGACGCCCACGCCGGGCGCGGGAAGTCCGGAACCGGCTGCCGTGCGATGGCGTCCAGGGCCTCCCGGGCCTCGTCGGGTCCGACGCCGGCCCGAGCGCGGCCCATCATGTCCAGATGGTGCCCCCACTCCCGGGTGTCGAAGCCGGTCTCGGACGGGTCGTACCGCAGCAGGGTCCACGCCTGCGCCTGTGGCGCCGCGACGTTCTCGAACGAGGCCGGCATCACGCCCACGAGGGTGTACGAGTCGCCGTCCAGGTGGATCGCGCGGCCCACGGCGGCCGGGTCCCCGCCGAAGCGCCGGCGCCAGAGGGCGTCGCCGAGGATCACCTGGCTGGGGCCGTCGGGCCGGTCCGCGGAGGCGTCGAAGCCGGGGCCCAGGGCCGGAGGTACGCCGAGGACGTCGAAGTAGCCGGCGCTGACGCTCTGACCCTCGAGACGCTGGGGCTCGGCGTCCCCCGTCAACGTGGGTTGCCAGGGCTTGAACACCGTGAGGGACTCGAAGACCCTGTTCCTCCGCGACAGCTCCACCCAGGTGCGGAACGCGGACTTGATGGTGGACCCGTCCTCGGATCGTAAGGAGACCGAGAGGATCCGCTTGGGGTGAGGGTACGCCAGCGGCTCGAACAGCACGGGCCGGACCGCGCTGAAGATCGCGGTGGCCGCGCCGACGCCCAGGCCCAGGGTGAGGACGACCACCGTGGTGAAGCCCGGGGACCGACGCAGGTTCCGAACGCTCAGACGCAGGTCGCACACCAGGGTGTCCACCCAGTGCTCCCAACCGTGGCTGCGGACGTCTTCCCGTGCCGCCAGGGCGTCCCCGTGGCGCAGACGGACCGCCCGTCGCGCCTCCTCGCGGGTGGCTCCCCCCGCCATGAGCTCCGCCTCGGCCTCCTCCATGTAGTGGCGGACCTCGTCGACCAGGTCTCGCTCCGCGTCTTCGCGGTGAAGCAGCGCGCGGAGGCCCAGGGTGATCCGTCTCCAGACGCCCACGCCTCAGCCTTCCGCCATGAGGAGGCGGCCCACAGCGGCGGAGCGCCGCCGCCAATCTTCGGCCTCCACGGCAAGCTGTCGTCGGCCCGCCGGGGTGAGGGTGTAGTATTTTGCCCGGCGCGCGTTCTCCGTGTCGCGCCATGCCGAATCGAGCCAGCCGGCCCGCTCGAGCCGTTTCAGCGCGGTCAGGAGCGACCCGGGGTTCACCTTGAAGACGTCCTTGGAGATCTGCTCGATACGCTTGGAGATCCCGTAGCCGTGCATGGGCGCGAGGCTCAGCGTCTTGAGGATGAGCATGTCCAGGGTGCCCTGGATGACGTCGGTGTTCTGCTGGGTCATGGCTGTGTGGCCGGGGCGATGGGTGAATGTCCGGGGTGTATATCTTGACGATCAAGATGTGATTGTCAAGAAGAGAGACGACGGAAACGCGAACCGACCGCACCCCGTAGGGTCCCTCAGCGGCGGCTCCGGCGTCGAACCGGAGCCGGAGGCCGCGCGGGGCGCGGTGGGCGGGATCCGGCGGCGAGCCGATCCGGGGCCACCGCTCGGAAGGGGAGGGGTCGATGGACGCGCGGCGGCACGAGACGTCGGAACCCGGGTCCCGGACATTTTCCAGGCTGTTCTGGGCGGGGACCGTCGTCGTGGGCCTGGCCCTGGTTTGGCTCGCCCGTTTTCGGCCGAGCTGGCCCTGGTTCTCCCTGTGGGTGCTGGCGCTCCTCGGCCTCCTGGCCGTCCTGTCGATCCCCCGGGTCCGTGGAGGCCTGAACCTGTCCTGGTTCGCCGTGACGCTACTCGTGCTCACGGGGACCGGCCTCTTCGACCTCTACCTGTTCCACGTGGAGACCCACCGGCAGCGCAGCGAGCGCCTGGAGGTCCGGGGTGTCTACTTCGGCCCCGACGCGGACCCCATCCGCGTCGGCGTGGGTCGCGAGGGCCTCGACGTCCGACTCGAAGGGTCCCTCTACGACTTCGATCGCTGGTCGGTGGAGCTGCGCGCCCTGGACGCGACCCGATTCGTGGTGGAACGCCCCTACCAGGTGGACATGCTCCGGCTGCGGTCCCCCGGGGCCTGGTGGCCGGGTCGCCCCACCACGGAGCCCGCGCTGGGCGCGCCCCTGAGTGGGCGCCGGCGGTCCGCCCGGGTCAGGGGTCCCGGGGGCGAGGACGTGGACATCGAGCTGCTCCCCCGGGGCAGGCGCGGCACCCTCAGGTGGGGCACGGCGACCGCGCCGCTCACCATCCAGGACCCGCTCCTGGACCGACGTCTGTCCAGCCGTCTCAACGCCGGCGTGCCTCTCGCCGAGCTGGATTGGGACACCGTTCCCGACCCGGCTCTCGCCTCGGACCTGGTGCTCACGCGCACCCGCCGGGGTCGGGCCCTGGGCCGCCTGCGCCTCACGCTTCCCCGGTACCGGCTGGTGTCGCGCAGCTATGTCGATGCCGACCCGGAGGTCGACAGTGTGGGTCCCGTCCTGAGCCCCGGCGACACGCTCTGGGTCACCTCCCGGGGAAAGACCTGGGCGTTCGCCCTGGACCGGGTGCCCGACGTGTCCAGGGTCGCCGCCCCGGTGGCCGTCCTGTTCGTGCGGCGCCCCCGCCCGACCGGGTGGGCGCTCCCCTCGCCGGAGGCGTGCGGACGGTCGTCGGACCGGTGCGCGGTCATCTCCACGCGCCCCCTCCCACCGCCCCAGCCCCACTTCGACCTGAGCGGCTTCGGCCTGGACACCGCCCGCTACTCCATCCTGGCGCGCCTGGAAACCGACGGGGACGGGGTGAGGGTGGTGGGCGCCCGTAGCAGCGCTCGCGTGGCCTACGGTGCCCTGCACCCCCTGCCCGCCCTGGACACGGGGGGCCGGGACGACGGATCCACGGGCATCCTCATGTCGGTGAGCCGCGAGGCCCAGGGAAGGCAGAGCGCCGTCCTGCTCACGGTGCTCACGCTGTACCTCATGTTCATCGGCGCGCTGCTCGTCCTCTCCGGGGACGCCCGGCTGTGGGAACGACGCAAGGCCGACTCTCCCCACATGACGGCCGCCTGGGGCTTCCTCAACGTCTTCGTGATCTTCCTGGGCATACGGCTGGCTCTGGGCCTGCGGGTTGCGTACACGCCTCCCTTCTACGACCGGGCCGCGGCCACCGCCGTCGGTCTCTGGGTCACCTTCACGGTCATGCTGGTGGCCCTGGGCCGGTGGTCCTCCTGGGCGCCGCTCTTCTGGCGGACGGTGGGCCGCGTCGAGCGCCCCATCTCCAGGCTCTTCCTTCCCGGTCTGAACGGAAGCGCGCCGTCGACGCCGTCCAGGGGACCGGGGGCCGCCGGCCCCTCGGGGGCGAGGACGAAGGCCGCCGGCACCGCGGACCCGGGAGCGAGGAGGGCGCGTTTCCGCACGGCCGCGGGGCTCCTGCTCTTCCTGCCGGGCGTCGGATTCGTGCTCTGGCAGCGCCCCGAGGCCGCCGCCGGCCTGCTGGTCGCCGCCGTGGGGCTGGGCGCCTGGCTGGCCATGGGCGTGGCCAGGGCCGGGGTATCCGCGGAGCTGAGCCGGGCGCCGCTCAGCGTCATCACCGCCGACGGCGGAGGCGAGAACCCGTCGGAATCCTTCGCGGTGCCGGCGGGCGTGTCGGTGGTGCTGGTCCTGGCCATGCACGCGCCGGAGCTGGCGCTGGCGCCCGTTCTCCTCCTACGGGCGCTGTTCGGCGTCAATCTGGCGGTGGGCTGGACGGCCTGGGCGGACAGACCGGTTCGCCGGGGGTGGGTCGTGTACGGGACGGCCGCGGCCATGGCCGCCGCCGGGCTCCTGGTCTTCCTGCCGTGGCGGCCGGAATACCTGGGAGGCCTCGCCGCGGCCGCCCTGGGCCTGGGCCTGTGGTTGGCGCGCAGTCCCGCCCAGGGGATTCCGTCCCGCATGGAGGCGCTGTTCGGCCACTTCACCGATCTGGGCAAAGCGCTCTTCTCCGGTGTGGGGTGGATCGGCGTGCTCCTCGTCCTGGGGCTCCTGGTGTTCCTGAACTCCCAGGTGATCCCCCCCTTCGTCCGGTTCGCCCTGGTCTTCATGCTCTTCCTGCTGGCGATCCGGGCGGGCCTGGCCTGCCACCGCGTGCTCCTGCAGGGCACCGACGAGCGTGGCAGACAGAAGGGTCGCATCGAGGCGCTGGGCCTGTTGGTGATCCCCCTGGGCGTGCTCCTGGTGTTCATGCTCTTCGACTTCGGGCTGGGGCTGGTGTTCTTCGCCCCCATGTTCGTGACGGTGCTCCTCGCCGCGCGCATCGACCGCCTGCCCGTGGCGCTCATGTTCGGCTCGGCCGCCGTGGTCGCGGGCGTGGGGCTGGTGGCCTTGTCGGTGCTGCGTCCGAGCCTGGCCGACCTGCGCGCCTCGCCCGACGTGCCCACCTTCTCGCGGGAATACGGACAGGTCGGCAGCGACCTGGTGGACGTGCTCCGGACGGCGGGACTGTCGGGTCCCATCACCCGGGCCACGGTGCGGAGCATGGCGGCGTCCGACCCGGCGCTCCTGGAAGAAGCTCTGGCCTTCGCGGGCCCCAGCGAGGCGCTCCTGGCCGCCGCGCCCTCCCGGGAGCAGGTGTGGGGCGGGCGGGCCTATGCGGCCTCGGGCTGGACGGGAACGGGCTTCGCCGGAACGGCCCTGCTGGGGCGCGGCGTGCCCACGGCGGTCTCGTACGCGGAGAACACGTACTCGGTGTACGTCCTGTCCGAGCACGGGGCCCTGGGAGGCATCGCGGTGCTCCTGACCTACCTGG
>Ga0102953_1002263_pt1 | contig 11579 bp, 8 predicted proteins | sample SalPon2A_C_D2_MG_FD_78509 | JGI IMG/M metagenome (GOLD analysis project Ga0102953, IMG submission 78509) | Soil microbial communities from South San Francisco under conditions of wetland restoration - Salt Pond MetaG R2A_C_D2_MG | ecosystem: Environmental > Terrestrial > Soil > Wetlands | place... | reverse complement strand
GAGAGCCGAGTCAAGTCGGCGGTAGTGGTGTAACTACCCGTCGGTTCTCTCATGCGGCTTGTAGCGCTGGCGCCTCCTCTCGGTCCTCATCGCCTTGGTCCTCGAGGACCAAGGCGATCGACTCGGCCGACAGGTAGCGGCGGGCGACAAGCCACTCGTCATTTTGCTCGATCAGCAGGGCGCCGGCGAGACGAATCGCTGAGGTGTCGTTGGGGAAGATGCCGACGACGTCGCTTCTGCGTCCGACCTCGCGGTTGACCCGCTCCAACGGGTTGGTGGAGCGCAATTTGGGCCAGTGAGGCGCCGGGAAGCGGTAGAAGGCCAGCAGGTCTTCCTCGGCGTCTTCCAGGAGCTCGGCCACCTTGGGGACGGTTCCGCGGAACCGCTCCAAGACCGAGCCGAAGCGCTCCCGGGCCACCGCGGCGTCGGGGGCGCCGAAGATCTCGCGCAGGGCGGCCGAGACCAAGCCACGCTCGTCCCTTCGGCAGTGACCGTGCATGTTGCGTACGAAGTGAACGGTGCAGCGCTGCCAGGGACAGGCGAGCACCCGCTCGATCGCCGCCTTCAGCCCTTGGTGCTCGTCAGAGATCGCCAGGCGCACTCCCGAGAGGCCCCTGGCCACCAGATCGCGCAGGAACGCCACCCAGAAGGCCTCCGTCTCGGTCTCGCCGATGTCGATCCCGATCACCTCCCGACAGCCGCTCTCGTGCACGGCGTAGGCGATCACCAGCGCCTTTGAGCGCACCGAGCCGCGGTCCCTGACCTTCAGGTGCTTGGCGTCAAGCCACAGATAGGGGAAGGCGCCTTCCAGCGGGCGGTTGCGGAAGGCGTCGACCCGCTCGTCGAGTTCGCGGCAAAGGGCCGAGACCCGGTCCTTGCTCATCGAAGAGATGCCCAGCTGCTCGACCAGGCGGTCGACCTTGCGGGTCGAGACGCCGTTGACGTAGGCCTCCATGACGACCGAGACGATCGCCTGCTCGCAGGGGCGGCGGGGCTCCAAGAAGCTCGGGAAGTAGGCGGCACCGGAGCGCTTGCGGGGCACCGCCAGCTCGATCTCCCCGACCCGGGTCTCCCAGAGGCGCTCCCGGTAGCCGTTTCGGTGCGTTGCCCGCTCGGCGCTTCGCTCTCCTCGCGAAGCCCCGATCTCGCCAGCGATCTCGGCCTCCATCAGCTGGGCGGCGACCATCGCCACCGCGTCGCGCAGGAAGTCGCCGTGCTCTTCGATCAGGGTCTTGGCTACGACCTCAGGGGTCGTCATGCTCTGGCTCTCGGCCATCGTGGTGTTCCTTTCGTCATTGAGGTTGGTCCTTCAACGACGAGTCTGGGGCCCGCGGTGGCCGGAACTTCGTTCCGGCCCCTACGCGCCAGTTACACCACTTCTACCGACGTGACCGAGAGCCGCTCGCCGAACCCCCAGTAGTCCGGGTCGGAGACAAGCACTCCGAGATCTTGGCCCGACGGCCCAACCCGAATCACCTCGTCCCCAGCTTCTTCTCCGGGGCCAAAGGCAGAGATCGCCAGGCGCGGGCCAGAAGAGGCCCCGACTGCGGCGACGCCTGGCCCGCCGGCCAGCGCCAACGCAACCACCGCCGCGCAAAGACCCCCTGCGTACCGAAACACAGGCGTCATTCTGCACTATTACCGTGACGTTCGCGGCCTCATTCGGCGACTAGCGGCAGCAGCGCCTGGAGCTTGACCTCGGTCTCCTCCAGCTCGGCCGCGGGGTCGGAGCCGGCTACGACGCCTACGCCGGCGAAGAGGCGGGCCTCGCGGTCGCGGAGCAGGGCGCTGCGCAGGGCGACGCAGAACTCGCCGTCCTCGGTGGCGTCCATCCAGCCGACCGGGGCGGCGTACCAGCCGCGGTCCATGCGCTCGAGTCGCTCGATCGCGGCTGCTGCGTCCGGCCAGGGCTCGCCGCCGACGGCGGGGGTCGGGTGCAGGATGCCCGCCAACTCGACTGCCGAGCGCGGTTCGGCGAGCTGCGCGATCACCGGCGTCGCGAGGTGCTGGATGTTGGCCACCTTGACCACCTCGGGCTCCTCCGCCGTCTGCACCCAGACCGAGTGCGGTCGCAGCTTGCGGACGATCCGCTCGGCGACGATCCGTTGCTCGCGCCGGTTCTTGTCGCTGCGCAAGAGCTGCTCGCCGAGATGGTCGTCGACGGCGGGGTCGGAGCTGCGTCGGGTCGAGCCGGCCAGCGCCACGCTTGACGCCCCGGCGCCCGAGCGGCGGATCAGCAACTCCGGGCTGGCGCCGATGAACGACGCCTCCGGCGTGCCGACGCAGAAGCAGAAGCAGGACGGGAACTGCTCGCGCAGGGCGCCGAAGATCGCCGCCGCGCTGTGCGCCTTCGCCCCCTCGACCGTCACCTCGCGCGCCAGCACGACCTTGCTCATCTCCCCCGCGCCGATCGGCTCTGTCGCCGCCTCGACCGCGGCTTCGAACTCGCCCGGCGGTCGCACGCTGCGGATCTCCGGCCGCTCGGTCAGGTGCGGGTCGAGCAGCGGCAAGGGGTCGGGGCGCAGGCCGGACAGGCGCGCGGCGAGACGATCGACCGCCGCGCCGGCAGCGTCACCCGGCGAGACGACGAGATTCACCGTCAGATAGGTCTCCCCACCGACCCGGCAGAGCGACAGCTCGGGAAGGATCAGTGAGGCCGGCGAGAAGGAGGACCAGGGGGAAGACCCGGCGCCCTCCGGGTCGAACGCGAACCCCCCGGTCCACACCGGTCCGGCGCCCGACGGCAGCCCCGACGGCTCGTCCAGCACGGCCCCCTCATTGAGCGCCAGGCACTCCCGCGCGACGTCAGTGAAGCGGCTCTCCCCGCGCGAGGCCGCCTCATGCGCGACGCCTATGGCAGCAAGGGCGAACTTCCTGTCCGGCTGCTCCCAGCAGAACCAATGGTCAGACGCGAGGCGGGAAGAAAAGACCGCGGCGCAGGGATCGGCGAGATCGGAGGCTGCGGTGATGCTGACAAGGGTCCTCCTGCCACGGGCGAGAGCGCGGTCGACAGCGGGCCGGAGGGAGGCGAGAAACTCGCTAGTCGCCGCCACGGGCGATCGCTATCTCGCCGGTGCGGACCATCTCTATGAGGCCATGCGGGCGGATCATCCGCTCGAAGGCCTCGATCTTGTCGGCCGAGCCGGTCACCTCGATCGTCAGCGTGCGGCGCGAGACGTCGATGATCTTGGCGCGGAAGATCTCGGCGAACTGGATGATCTCGGCGCGGCTCTCGACCGCGGCGGAGACCTTGAACATCGCCATCTCGCGGGCGACCGTCTCCTCCGGCTCCATGTCGCGGATTTTCAGCACGTTGACCAGCTTGTGCAGCTGCTTGGTCACCTGGTCGATCGGGTGGACGGCGCCGTCGAGCGTCAGCGTGACCCGCGAGACGCTGGGGTCGTCGGTCGGGCCGACCGCGAGCGTGTCGATGTTGAAGCCACGGCGCGAGAAGAGGCCGGCGATCCGCGCCAGCACGCCCGGTTTGTTCTCGACCAGGATCGAGAGGATGTGCTTGCGCCCGCTCAGCTGCCCCGGCACATGAAGGTCCTCGAGGCGGACCGCTTGCGGCGTCCCCGCCTCCATCACTTCACCGCCTTCGGCGCCTCGACCATGTCGCGGGCGGCCTGACCCGGCGGGATCATCGGGTAGCAGTTCTCCTCCTGGACGACGCGCACATCGAGCAGCACCGGGCCGTCGGTCTCCAGCGCCTGCTTCATCTGGCCCTCGAGCTCGCCGGCGTCCTCGCAGCGCATGCCGGTCGCGCCGAAGGCCTCGGCCAGCTTCACCCAGTCGGGGCTCTCGCCCATCTGCACCGAGCTGTAGCGGCGGTCCCAGAAGAGCTCCTGCCACTGGCGGACCATGCCCATGTAGCCGTTGTTCATCAGGAAGACCTTGACCGGGATGTCTTCGGCGACGCAGGTCGCCAGCTCCTGGCAGTTCATGATCAGGCTGCCGTCGCCCGCCAGGCAGACCACATCGTCGTCGGGGCAGGCGACCTTGGCGCCGACCGCCGCCGGCAGGCCGAAGCCCATCGTCCCCAGGCCGCCGGAGTTGATCCAGTGGCGGGGCTGCTCGAAGCCGTAGTACTGCGCGGCCCACATCTGGTGCTGGCCGACGTCGGAGGTGACGATCGCCCTGCCGCCGGTCGCGCGGTGCATCGCCTCGACCATGAACTGCGGCTTGATCTCGCCGCCCTCGCCGGGCGCGTAGCGCAGCGGGTGCTGCTCCTGCCACTCGCGCAGCTGCTTCCACCACGGGTCGAGGCGGCCGGCGTCGGTCTGCAGGGCGCGGTATTCGCGGTTCAGCTCCGGCAGCACCAGCTTCGCGTCGCCGACGATCGGGATGTGGGCGCCGACGTTCTTCGAGATCTCGGCCGGGTCGATGTCGATGTGGATGACTTTCGCCTGCGGCGCGAACTCGGCGAGCTTGCCGGTGATCCGGTCGTCGAAGCGGGCGCCGATCGCGACGATCAGGTCGGCGTTGTCCATCGCCCAGTTGGCGGTGACGGTGCCGTGCATGCCGAGCATCCCCAGCCAGTGCTCGCCCGAGGCCGGGTAGGCGCCGAGGCCCATCAGGGTCGAGGTGACCGGGAAGCGGTCGGCGTCCGCCAGCTCGCGCAACTCAGCGGAGGCGTTGGCGTTGACCACGCCGCCGCCCGTGTAGAAGATCGGGCGCTTCGCGTTGGCGAGCGCTTTGGCGGCGATCCGCACCTGCTTGATGTTGCCCTTGCTCATCGGCTTGTAGCCGGGCAGCTCGACCGGCTCGGTGCGCGGCGTGTACTCGATCTCGGCCCGCGAGAGGTCCTGCGGGACGTCGAGCAGCACCGGCCCCGGGCGCCCGGTCGAGGCGACATGGAAGGCCTCGTGTACGTACTCGGGGATCTGGCGCGGGTCGGTGACCTGGAAGGAGTGCTTGACGAAGGGCAGCGTCGCGCCGAGGATGTCGGCCTCCTGGAAGCCGTCGGTGCCGATCAGCTCGGTCCGCACCTGGCCGGTGACGAACACGGTCGGCACCGAGTCCATCATCGCGTCGGCAATCGCCGTGACCAGGTTGGTCGCGCCGGGGCCCGAGGTGGCGAAGGCGACGCCGACCCGGCCGGAGGCCTTGGCGTAGCCCTCGGCGGCGTGGCCGCCGCCCTGCTCGTGGCGCACCTGGATGTGGCGAAAGCCGGCGTCGACGAGCGCGTCGTAGGTCGGCAGGTTGGCCCCGCCGGGGATGCCGAAGATGTTCTCCACGCCCTCGGCCTTGAGGCTCTCCATCAACGCGTCCGCAGCTCTCATCGGACTCGCGATGCTACCAGCGGGGCTACGCCTGGCCTGCGGGGGTTTTTGCCCCCTCGGCCGGGTTCCAGCGGGTGTGCGGATCGATCGAGCTCTCGATCACGTGCTCCTTGTAGCGCTCGACCGCGTGCAGCACCGACTCGATCAGCTCCTCTTTGAGCAGCGTCGGCTGCAGGCCCAGGTCGAGCAGCTTCGTGTTGACCGCGTTGTAGTAGTGCTCTTCCTTCTCCACGCGGGGGTTCTCGACATGGTCGATCGCCACCTCGTAGCCGAGGTGCTCGGCCGCGTGCTTGACCAACTCGGCGAGCTCGAGCACCGAGAACTGCTCGGTGAACTGGTTGAAGACGCGGAACTCGCCGGCGTCGGCGGGATTGGCGACCGCCAGCTCGACGCAGTTGAGCGTGTCGCGGATGTTGAGGAAGCCGCGCGTCTGGTGGCCGCTGCCGTAGACGGTCAACGGGTGGCCGATCACCGCCTGCACGCAGAAGCGGTTGAGCACCGTGCCGAAGATCTCGTCGTAGTCGAAGCGCGTGATCAGCCGCTCGTCGCCTTCGGTCTCTTCGGTCTGGATCCCGTAGACGACCCCCTGGTTGAGGTCGGTCGCGCGCAGGCCCCAGGTGCGGCAGGCGAAGTGGATGTTGGTCGAGTCGTGGACCTTCGAGCAGTGGTACAGCGAGCCCGGCAGCTTCGGGAAGGGCAGCGTGTCCTTCCTCCCCTTGTGCTCGATCTCGATATAGCCCTCCTCGATGTCGATTCCCGGCTGGCCGTACTCGCCCATCGTCCCGAGCTTCACCAGGTGGGCGTCGGGGCAGTGGTCGCGCATCGAGAAGAGCAGGTTGAGGTTGCCGATCACGTTGGTGTGCTGGGTTTCGACCGCGCGCTCACGCGACATCATCGAGTAGGGCGCCGAGGGCTGCTGGCCGTAGTGGACGACCGCCTCGGGGCGGACCTCGGCGACGACCTCGTCGAGGAACTCGCCGTCCTCGACCGCGCCGACGTAGCGGCGGACCTGCTTGCCCGAGACCTCGCGCCAGGCCTCGATCCGCTCGTCGAGCTCGCCGATCGGCGTCAGCGAGGCGGTGCCGTGTTCGCGGTGCCAACGGCGGCGGTTGAAGTTGTCGACGAGGGCGACCTCGTGGCCGCGGGCCGAGAAGCGAAGAGCGGTCGGCCAGCCGAGGTAGCCGTCGCCGCCGAGGATCAGGAGGCGGGACATTGGTCGCGGCAGAGTAACGGAGAGAGGCGACATAGCATCGCACCGATGAAATGGATGACGCTCGTCGCGATCCTGCTGCTGGGCCTGGGGCTGCGCGGCTACGAAGCCTGGGACGGCCGTCCGCCCGTCTACGACGCCCAGGGCTACGCCGACATCGCGATCGAACTCGAGCACGGGAACGGCTTCGCCCTCGGCCCGGGCGCTACCCAGCCGGCGACCAACTACTCGCCGGGCCTGCCGCTCTTCGCCGGCGGCCTCTACGCGCTGACCGGCGGCGTCCACGAACGCATGGCGCGGCTCGTCCTGGCGCTGATCGGCACGCTCGCCGTGCTGTTCTCCTACCTGATCGGGCGGCGACTGTCGGGGCCGCTAGCCGGGCTGATCGGCGCGGCGGTGGTGGCGATTTACCCCGCTCTACTTGAGTACCAAGGCATGCTCATGTCCGAGCCTTTGGCGGCCAGCCTCCTGTCCGGCGCGGTGCTCGCGATGCTCTGGGCGGATAGCCGCGGCGCGCGATATTGGCTGGTGCCAGGCCTGCTACTCGGAGCGCTGGCGTTGGTTCGGCCGGAGTACCTGGCGATCTCCTTTCCGGTAGCTGTTGTGATCTTTGCGCGTCGCGGGAGGGATGGGTGGCGAGTGGGTCTTGTGCAAGCGCTCGTCCTGCTCGCCGGACTGGCGATCGTCGTTGTGCCCTGGACGGTGCGCAATGCGGTCGTGCTCGAACGCTTCGTGCCGATTTCGACCGGTGGCGGACAGGTGCTCTTCGCCGGGTCCTACATGCCGTCCGGCGGGAACCCGGAAAGGGTCGGCGAGGAGGTGCTGAAGCGACACCCCGAACTACGCCGGGAGCTTCCCGGGGATCCGCGCCTGGAGCAGATCCTGGCGGCGCTCGCGCACCAGCGGTATCCCGGCAGGGAAGCCGATGCGGCACTGGCCAAGATGGGCAGGGAACGCCTCTGGGACGACGTCAGCCAGGAACCGGTCGAGTACGCGGGGTTCCTGGCGAGCAAGCTGTGGCTGATCTGGGGGCACGGGCCGCGGGATGTGATGCACGCTCCCGCCTGGGCCGTGTTCCACTGGCTGCTGATCGGCCTCGGGCTGCTGGGCCTCGGGGTGCTCGGCTACGGGCGCCGTTGGGAGGCGGCGCTGTTGGCGACCGTCCTGCTCGCGGCGACCGCGATCGGCCTGCTGCTGGTTGCCTCCCCGCGTAGGGCGCTGGTCACGCTGCCGCTGCTCGCCGCCCTCGCCGGGGTTGGAGTCGCCTGGGTCGGGTCCCGCCTCGGGCGGCCCGCGGCTGCGGATAGCCTGAGCCGCCCTTGAACGCGATCGGCCACTGGATCCGCGCCCTGCCCGAGCGCCACGGGAGGACCACGCTGATCCTGCTGGCGGCGATCCTCGTCCTGGGCTTCGGCCTGCGCGCCTACCGCGTGGTCGAGCCGCTGCCGGTCCCGGGCGACGACGCCCACGCCTACTACGGCCTCGCCAAGTCGCTCTACGCGGAAGGCAGCTACGGCGGCTCCCACTTCGAAAACCCGAGCGACTGGTCGCCCGGCGCCCCCCTGCTCTACGCGGCCTCCTTCTTCGCCACCGGCGGCCCGCGGGAAGGGACCGCGCGCATAGTCGAGCTCCTGCTCGGCCTGGCCGCGATCGTCATCGTCTACCTGCTCGGCCGCCGGCTCAACTGCCGTCCCGCGGGGCTGATCGCGGCCCTCTGCGTCGCCGTCTACCCGCCGTTCATCCACTCGACCGGCGCCCTGTACAGCGAGCCCCCGGCGATCTTCACGCTCCCCGCCGCGGTGCTCGCCTTTCTCTGGGCGAGCGAACGACGGCGATTGCGCGCCTGGCTCCTCCCCGGTCTCCTGTTCGGGCTCACCGCCCTGATACGCCCGGACTACCTGCCGGTCGGCATCGCCTTCGTCCTCCTCGCCGCGATCCGCATCGGCCGCGATCGCGGCCGGCAGCCCGGCCTCGCGGCAGGTGGGATGGCACTAGCCGCGATGCTGTTGCCGATCGTTCCCTGGACGATCCACAACCAGGTCACCCTGCATCGCACCGTGCCGATCTCGACCGGCGGCGGCAAGGCGCTCTACGTCGGCACCTTCCTGCCCGCCGACGGCGAATACCAGCGGGTCAAGGCGCGACTGGCGACGCGCTATCTGCACAGCACGCTGCCACCTCACTCCGAGGCGCTAGAACGGGTCGACCCGACGCCTCTGTTCAACCGCGTGGCCAGCCGCTATCCGGAGCTCCCGCGCGACTCGGCCCTGGGCAAGATCGGCAAGCAGAACTTCTCCAAGTTCTTCGGCGAAGACCCGTTCGGCTACCTGGCGATGAGCGTGCGCAAGGTCTGGCGGATGTGGAGCGCCGGGATCGGCGAAGCGATGGAATCGAGCGCCGGCCGCGCCGTCCAGGTGCTTCTCGTGCTGCTCGGTCTGGCGGGCCTCGGCGTGCTCGGATTGCGCCGCCGCTGGTGGGAGCTGGTCGCGATGGCGACGCCGCTCGTGCTCGTCACCGGGGTCGGCGCGGCCTCTCTGGCCGCCCCGCGGCGCAACGAGATCCTGATGACGCTGATCTTTCCGCTGCTCGGCGTGGCGCTGGCACGACTGGGCGCGGCCGTATTGTCCGGGCGAGAATGGGCATCTACGCAGGAATCTTCCCCTCAGAGCTGACGGCGCTGCGTGCCGCCGGGCTGCTCATGGCGGCGGCGATCGTCGCCTACGCGGTGCTGCGCCGGCGCGCGCTGCGCAACGTCGATGTGCTGATCCTGCTGTTCGTCGGGCTCGGCCTGGCGATCGTCTCCGGCACCGAGCTGACCGACAAGCTGCTCTCCGCCTTCTCCTTCGAGAAGGGCAACGGCGGGCGCATCCTCGGCCTCGCCGTCTTCTCGATCTTCATCCTCTTCCTGCTGATCCTGGGGGCGCTCTCGCAGGCGGCGCGCAACTCGCGCCAGCTCTCGGCGGTGCTCGAGGGGCTGGCCTGGGAGGAGTTCCGCCAGGCGGAGCTGCCGCAGCGCTTCCGCGGCAGGATCGCGATCCTCGTCCCCGCCTACAACGAGGCCGAGAACGTCGGTCAGGTGCTCGACCTGATGCCGCGCGAGGTCTGCGGCGTCGAGACCGCCGTGCTGGTCGTCGACGACGGCTCGCGCGACGGGACCGGCGACGTCGCCGCCGAGCACGGCGCGGTCGTCGCCCGTCACGTGATCAACCGCGGCGGCGGCGCTGCGCTGCGCACCGGCTACCGGCTGATGGTCGAATCCGGCGCCGAGGTCGTGGTGACGCTCGACGCCGACGGCCAGCACCTGCCCGCGGAGATGGAGCGCCTGGTCAAGCCGGTGCTCGACGGCGAGGTCGACGTCGCCCACGGCTCGCGCGTGCTCGGCGAGGCGGACCGCAACGCCTTCGCCCGCGAGCTCGGCATCGTCTTCTTCAACCGCCTCGTCTCGTTCATCACGCGGACCAAGGTCAGCGACTGCTCGAACGGCTACCGCGCGGTGCGAACCCGCGTGCTGCCGCAGCTCGTCCTGCGCCAGGAGCAGTTCCACACCTCCGAGTTCATGATCGAGGCGATCAAGCGCGGCGTGCCCGCCAAGGAGGTGCCGGTGACCGTCGCCAGCCGCCTGCACGGGCACTCGAAGAAGCCGGCGGTCGCCCGCTACGGCCTCGGTTTCGCCAACGCGATCGTCAGGGCCTGGCTGCGCTGATCAGCGCACGCCCGGATGGCGCACCGCCGCCGGGTCGGGCAGGTATAGATCCGCCCCGCAGCGCGGGCAGACCTGGACGTAGAGCTTCAGCGCCTTGCCGCAGGTGGGGCACTGGCGTTCCGGTTCGTCCTTCTCGCGGCGGTGCAGGACGACGGCGATCAGGCCGAGCGGCGGCAGCACGGTGCCGATCAGCAGCCAGAGCCAGAAGGAGCTGCCCTTGGCTTTGCCGACGATCGCGGTGGCGAGGCCGAACAGCGCCGCTATGAAGAGGTATTCGAATCCCACGGCCCCATTGTCGCGCCCAGCCGCTGCGGGTGCCCGATCGAGCCGACCTCGGCGAGGTCGCGCCGGAAGGGCAGGCCGTCCCGACCTCGAGCTCGGCGGCGATGTTGCGCGCCGCGACGGGGCCCTGGCGGACCGCATGCTGGGCGGTCGGCGGGCAGAGCCCGCCGCGCGGGTCGGGCGCCGCCGCGCAGTCGCCGATCGCCCAGACCGCGTCGAGCCCCTGCACTCGCAGGTGGTCGTCGACCGGCGCCCGGCCGCGCTCGTCGAGCGGCAGGCTGAGCTTGCGCAGGCTCGGGTGCGGCGACACCCCGGCGGTCCAGACGACGGTGCGCGTCGGCAGCGTCTCGCCGCTGGAGAGCCGCGCGCGGTCGGCGGTCACCTCCTCCAGCGTCGTCTCCAGGCGGATGTCGATGCCGCGCCCGCGCAGCTGGCGCAGCGCGTACTCGGCGAGGCCGCGGTCGATCTCCGGCAGCACCCGGCCAGTCGCCTCGACCAGCACCCAGCGCATGCCGTGCAGGCGGGCGCGCGGGTAGGCCTCCATCGCGTCGGCGGCGAAGTCTTGCAGCTCGGCGAGCGCCTCGAGCCCGGCGTAGCCGCCGCCGACGAAGACGTAGGTGAGCAGCTCGTCGCGCCGCGCCGGGTCGTCACTGGCGTTCGCCGCCTCGAGCGTCTCGACCACGTGGTTGCGCAGCCAGATCGCGTCGGCGAGGCTCTTGAAGCCGACCGCGTGCTCCTCGAGGCCGGGGATCGGCAGAACGCGTGACACCGAGCCGAGCGACAGCAGCAGCTGGTCGTAGGGAAGCTGCTCGGTTTCCCCGTCGCGCGTCCGCAGCTCGACCGTGCGCCGCTCGGGGTCGTGACCCGAGACGGTCCCCAGCCTCAGGTAGGTCCGCTTGAGGATCTCGCGCAGCGGCGTCACGACATGCCGCGGCTCCAGCGTGCCCGCAGCGGCCTCGGGCAGGAACGGCGTGTAGAGCATGAAGTTGACGTCGTTGACGAGGACCAGCCGCGCCGCCTGCTTCGGCATGATCCGCTCCAGCTCCCGAGCCGCCATAGCCCCGCCGAATCCACCCCCGGCGATGACGACGTTCCAAGCCAT
>Ga0102953_1002260_pt1 | contig 11583 bp, 9 predicted proteins | sample SalPon2A_C_D2_MG_FD_78509 | JGI IMG/M metagenome (GOLD analysis project Ga0102953, IMG submission 78509) | Soil microbial communities from South San Francisco under conditions of wetland restoration - Salt Pond MetaG R2A_C_D2_MG | ecosystem: Environmental > Terrestrial > Soil > Wetlands | place... | reverse complement strand
GTGTAAGGGCATATCCCACCGAGCGCGGCCCTCTCATCTTTCGTCTCCATGAACACACGGATCGGCTGTTCCGGTCTGCGCATATCCTGATGTTTCCCATGCCTTTCGAGAAGCAGGAAATTATCGATGCGCAGAAGGCGGTGGTTCGCGAGAACCACCTGAAAGAAGCCTATATTCGACCCATGTGTTTTTATGGATCTGAAGGCATGGGCCTTCGTGCCGATAACCTGCAACCTCATTGCATGATTGCGGCATGGGAATGGCCGACCTACATGACGCCCGAAGCGCGTACCGAAGGCATCAGGGTGCGCACATCGTCTTACACGCGGCATCACGTCAACATCACCATGTGCAAGGCCAAGGCCAACGGCAATTACATCAATTCGATGCTCGCGCTGCGCGAGGCGCTGGACTGCGGCTGCGACGAGGCGTTGTTGCTGGACAACGAGGGATATGTGGCCGAGGGGAGTGGCGAAAACATCTTTATCGTGGAGAAGGGCGCATTGGTGACACCTGAACTCACCTCCTGTCTCGAAGGAATCACCCGTCAAACCGTTATCGACTTTGCGGCGGAGCTGGGCATCAGCGTCGAGCAACGGCGCATTACACGCGACGAAGTCTATGTCGCGGAAGAGGCATTCTTCACCGGGACGGCCGCCGAGGTGCTGCCGATTCGTGAGCTGGACGGCAGACAGATCGGCAGCGGCGGTCGCGGGCCGGTGACAGAAAAACTGCAGGCCATGTACTTCGATCAGGTCATGGGCAAGAGAAAGGAACATCCGGAGTGGTCTACACCGGTAGATTGACCGGATGCCGGTCTGTTGCCGGACCCGCGAGACCTTTTTGATATGAGCGACGAACCCGAGAACAGGGTATTGGTGGTCGGTCCCGCGTGGGTGGGGGACATGATCATGGCCCAGACACTTTTCAAATTTCTTCGAAGTCGTTGGCCTGACCGGGACATCGATGTGCTTGCACCGGCTGCGACGGTTTCGCTCGTTGCGCGCATGCCGGAGATCAGTGTCGGCATCCTGCTGGACCAGCGTCATGGGGAATTCGGCTATTCCTATCGGAAGAACCTGGGACACAAATTGCGGGAGCGCCACTATCGGCAGGCGTTCATCCTGCCCAATTCCATGAAGTCTGCGCTCGTGCCCTTTTTTGCGGACATTCCGGTGCGCACGGGATTCAGGGGGGAGTATCGATACGTGCTGCTCAGTGACATCCGCATGCTGAGCGAAAAGCGCCTGCCGCGGATGGTGGATCGTTTCGTTGCCCTGGGCGTGGCGGAAGGGGAGGCCTTGCCGGCGATCGAAAATCCCGCGCTGATGACCGACGCTGACAACCTCGCTACGCTGCTCGAGACCCATGGGCTCTCGACAGAGCGTCCCGTGCTTGGCATTTGTCCCGGGGCGGAATATGGCGATGCCAAGCGCTGGCCCGAGCGGCACTATGCGAATCTTGCCGAGTATGCCGTCTCGCGCGGCATGCAGGTCTGGATATTCGGTGGCGAAGGGGACAGGGCCATGGGTGATGTGATTGCCTCGTTGACGTCACCCGCCGCGAAATCGGCGCTTTGCAACCTGACCGGTGAGACCAGCCTGACAGATGCAATCGACCTGCTGGGTGCGTGCCGCCTCGTGGTCACCAATGATTCGGGGCTCATGCATGTCGCTGCCGCCGTCGGTTGCAGCGTTGCGGTGTTGTATGGTTCGACCTCTCCTGGCTTTACGCCGCCCCTGACAGAGAAAGCGCACATTTTCTCCGAGAACCTGTCCTGCAGTCCCTGCTTCAAACGAACCTGCCCGTTGGGTCACAAGAACTGTCTCGAGAATCTCCTGCCGTCGAAACTGTATGGCCTGATCGACCAGCATGCCTCGGGTGCGCCGCAATGAAAGTCCTGATCGTAAAGATGTCTTCGTTGGGCGATGTGGTCCATACGTTGCCGGCGGTGACCGATGCGGCGAAATATTGTCCACACGTTGAGTTCGACTGGGTCGTCGAAGAAGACTTTGCTGCGATCCCTGCGATGCATCCTTCGGTAAATAAAGTGTTGAAGGTGGCCATTCGTCGTTGGCGCAAGCACATTTCGTCGGCAGGTGGTGAATTTGGTGCGTTCCTTCGTGGTCTGCGAAACGAAAAATACGATTTGATCATCGATGCCCAGGGCTTGATCAAGAGTGCTGCGATCACGCGCATCGCAAAGGGCAGCCGGGTCGGACTCGACTGGCAGAGTGCGCGGGAGCCGCTTGCCAGTCTCGCGTATGCACGCAAGCTGAATGTACAAAAGGGGATTCACGCTATTGAACGGGTGCGACGCCTGTTTGCCGGCGCGCTGGGTTATTCGGTGCCGAATACGCCGGCGGACTTCGGCCTGCGACGTACCGGGCAGGGCGAGAGGAACGAAGTGATATTCCTGCATGGCACCACCTGGGCGTCGAAACACTGGCCGGAGGAATTGTGGACGCAGCTCGCCGGATTGCTGCACGAGCGCGGCCTCGGTGTCGCGATTGCCCATGGCAATGCCGAGGAACAATCGAGGGCGAAGCGAATCGCCGCGCAGGTCGAGGGGGTACGGGTATTGCCGTCACTCAATCTTGAAGCGCTGGTTGATGAAATGGCCGGCTCGGCCGGTGTCATCACCGTCGACAGTGGCCCGGGACACCTGGCGGCGGCGACGGGCGTCCCCCTCGTAGGTTTGTATGGTCCGACAGATCCGACCCTGACAGGGCCCTATGGCCAAAGACACCGGGTGTTGGCGAGCCATCATCTGCCGTGCATTCCCTGCCTGCAGGAAGAATGTCGATATCGCGGTGTCATCATGCCGGGTACGCCGTTGCCGCCATGTTTCTCGCCACTCACGCCGGAGCGGGTGCGAGACGCCCTGTTCGAATTGATCGAGGAGCCTTCAGTTTGAGTTTTGTCGACGAAGAACTCAGCGAACTCGCCGACCGGGACTCGCTGTTCACAGTGCTCGACAAGATGGAAGGGGAGGTTTATCGGGCCGTTGAGTCCCGGCGCACGTTCCGTTTCGAATACCGGGGCAGGGCATACTTCGCCAAGTTGCACTTCGGTGTGGGTTGGGGGGAGATCTTCAAGAACCTGGTGCAGTTGCGTCTACCGGTCGTGGGGGCCGCCAATGAACGGCGCGCCATCGAAAGGCTCACGGGTATCGGGGTCGATACCATGGAACCGGTAGCCTATGTCGAGGAAGGGATGAATCCCGCGACGCGCCACTCGGCCATTGTGACCCGTGAATTGACCGATACCATCAGCCTCGAGGACCTTGCGCTGGCGGGACCGATTCCCTTTGCGTTACGGCTGCGGCTGATTCGCAAGGTGGCGGCCATCTCTCGCGAAATGCACGCGCACGGGGTCAATCACAGGGACCTCTACATCTGTCACTTTCATCTCGACCGCCGGACACAGGATGCACCGGAGCCGCGCATTCATGTGATCGACCTGCATCGCGCCCAGGTCCGGCGCAGCACGCCGGTTCGCTGGGTCGTCAAGGACATAGGCGGGCTGCTGTTTTCGGCGGCAGATGCCGGGCTGGGGCGTCGCGACTTGCTTCGCTTCATGCGTGAATATTCCGGTGAACCGCTGGCGGTCACGCTGGTTCGGGACAGGCGCTTCTGGAAGCGGGTTATCGCCAGGGCCAGACGCTTGTATTCACAGGAGCACGGTCGACCTTTCGCGGCGGAATGGCGGGGATGAGCAAAGGGCCCTGGCTGGCACCGGACGTGACGCCGCAGGAGCGCAGCGCTTTCGGGGATCTCGACGTTGCCATTGCGCTGCCGGGTGAACGGGTCAACGAAAATGCCATGAGCTGCCTCAGACGGTGTCGGATTGGCGACAAGCACTACTATGTGAAAGTCTATTTTCGACGCGGTCGGTACCTGCGACGCTATCTGGGCCGTAGCCGGATTCGGGCAGAATGGGAGAATCAGCGGCACTTTGTTGCCTGGGGTATCCCGACGTCTCGGCTGGTGGCCTTCGCCGAGCAGCGCCAGGATGGCGCCTATCGGGGCATTGTGGTCACCGAAGAGGTGCCGGGCACCATTGATTTGTGGACCCTGGTCAAGAAACATCCGGAAAAACTCGCGGAGACTGCCTGGCTGCGGCGTGTCATCGATCGCCTGGCAGGGCACGTTCGGACCATGCACAACCGCCGATTCGTTCACAATGACCTGAAGTGGCGTAATATCCTTGTGGATTTCAGTAATACAACTGAAGTCTATATAATTGACTGCCCTCTGGGGCGGGTCTGTTCTGGCCCGATTTACGAAAGAGGTGTCGCCAAGGATCTGGCTTGTGTTGATCGGGGTGCATGGAAGTATATTTCCCGGTCGATGAGGTTGCGGTTCGCGCTTCGTTACTATGGTGCGGATCGCCTCTCGGAGGCGCAGAAGAAGCGCGTGAGAAGGGTCCTTGGGTTTTTTGAAGGACGCGATTGATTCCAGCTTGGAACGGGTCACGCCCCGCCGGCGTCATAAGGGATGATATGCGAGTCTTGAGTGCGAATGAGCTGATTGCAGCCGGCCGATGTATCGAGCCTCCCTTCCTGATCGTGGCTGACGATAACGAGGCGACCAAACTCAAAGTTACCCGGATCTTCCGGTTGTTGCCCGGTAAACGTATCGTCGGCGTCGCCGAGGTTGATGGTCGACAATGTCTCATCAAGTGCTATCTCGGGCGATCTTCTTCACGGTATGCACGACGCGAGCGAGTCGGCGTCAACCTCATTGCAAAGTCCGGCTTGTTGACTCCCAGATTGATGTGGTACGCACCACTTGCCAAGGGGAGGGGCGAGGTGCTGGTCTTCGAATACCTTGATGAGGCGATAAGCCTCGATGATCGTTGGCGTGAGTCCTGCAGCAACGAAGACAAGATTGAGATTTTAACGCGTGCCATGGTTGCCATTGGCAGACTACATAACCATGGCGCAATCCAAAACGATATTCACCTCGGTAACTTCCTGCTGTCCGATAACCGGTTATACACCATTGATGGCGGTGGTGTGGCAGCTCGCTCGAACCGATCGCTTGCAGAAGGCCCCAGCCTGAACAACCTGGCGATGTTCTTCGCCCAGTTCTATCCACGCTTTGATGAATTTGCACAAATCATGCTGCCGGCCTATGAAGGTGTGCGTGGTTGGGAGAGGAATCCGACGCGCCTCGCTTTACTAGTTAGGCAAATAGCGGAAAATCGCAACAAACGCAAGCGCGGCTATATCGCCAAGGCATTTCGCGAATGCACGAGATTTGTGTGCAAGTCATCCTTTACGCGATTCCAGGTTTGTGAGCGGAGCATGTTTACGCCGGAGATGGAGCGTCTGATGGACAATCCGGACAAGATGATCGAGTGTGGCAAGTTGCTCAAGGATGGCAACTCGTCGACGATTGCTCTGGTTCGGGTTGCCGGCAAGGATCTGGTCATCAAGCGCTACAACTTCAAGAACAGATGGCATCGCATCCGACGATTGCTGCGCAGAAGTCGTGGCTGGAATTCATGGATGAACGCTTGTCGTATGGAATTCCTTGGAATACCTTCGATCAAGCCTGTTGCTTTGATCGAAGAACGCCTGGGTCCGGTTTCGGGAAGAGCATACTTTATTACCGAATATGTCGAGGGCCAGGATGCGCTCAAGTGGCTTCATACCATCAAGAATCCTAACGGTGAACTTGAGGCGCTGACTTCGATCTTGTGCGACCTGTCCGAAAGCCAGATTTCCCATGGCGACCTTAAAGCCACCAACTTTGTCATGTCTGCTGACGGTCCTGTGATACTGGATCTGGATAGCATGCGCGAGCACCGCAGCGCGGGGTCTTTCCGCAAAGCGTTTAGAAGAGATATCGATCGCTTCATGCAAAACTGGCAAGACCGTCCGGAACTCATAGATCGCTTTGAAGGGTTGTTGGGAAAAATTGCCATCTGAAGCAACGGGACCGGACCTCGCGGGCAATGGGCGCTTGCGTGTTCTGCAAATCAGTCACGATTACGAAGGACCCTTCCGTTCGATTTGTCGTCAGTTTGCCAATGCCTTCTCCGGTCATGATGTCACCACCGTTTATGTGTGTGGCAAGGCTGATGCAGAAGTCGAGGCAAACAGCGCGAGCGATCGCGTCATATTCCTTGAGCAATCGAATCGCGCGATGCGCGGCATTAAACTGGGCACGCTTTTCAGGATCGCCGCCCTGTTCCGCAAACAGCATTTCGACATCGTGATCGCCCATCGCTATCGGCCAATCTATTTCGCCGGTGTGATGAGCTACTTTTTCCGGATTCCCGTGACGCTTGCTGTCATCCATGAACACAATGTGTTCAGGCGGCTCAGTCGCAGGCTGTTCATCACCTTCTGGTGTCCCGACATCATCTGCATCGGTGTGTCGGACTCAGTCAGTCGCGACATCGAACGAGCTTGCGGGCCCCTTCTGGCGAGGGGACGTCTCTATACCCTGCCGAATGCACTCGATATCGCCATTGAAAAGGACATGCTCGACGGGCCGGCGGCGCGGGAGCATCTTGGTCTTCCCGCAGAAGGTTTTTGTTTCGGGACCGTCGGACGTCTCGTTGACAAGAAAGACTACGACATCCTGTTGCAGGCGTTTGCGCGGTATTGCAACGACAGCGCACCCGAAGCGATGCTGGCAATCGTCGGCGGCGGCCCGGAGGCATTGCGGCTGCAGGCACTTGCCCGGGACCTCGGCATCGAAACCCGCGTGCATTTTACAGGTCACGTCGCGGCAGCCTACCGCTACATCAGGGCGTTCGATGTGTTTGTGATGGCATCGGGAGCAAGAGAAGCTTTTGGGGTGGTATTGCTCGAAGCGATGCTGGCGAGGCTCCCAATCATATCGAGCGACGCGCCCGGTCCCGCCGAAGTCGTTGGCGACACAGCGCTGCTGTTTGCATCAGGACGGGCAGACGAACTTGCGGGCAGGCTTGTCGAAGCACGTGGAATGGAGACAGCGGCATCGGCGGAGCTCGCGAATGCCGGCCACGATCGACTGCTGCAGAATTACACCCTCGACGCATTTCGGGATCGAATCCAGGCCTTGCCGGCGATCCGCGCTGTGGCGGGCGAGTAGAAGTGGTGTGCTAAAATCGGCTGATGCAAATACCCGAATTCCATAACGCGTGTGTACTCACTATCGGCGATGCCATTCTCGACCGATATTGGCATGGCGCGACCGACCGGGTTTCGGCAGAAGCGCCTATTCCGGTTGTCGACGTCAAGGAGACTGAAGAGAGATTGGGTGGTGCCGCGAACGTTGCGCTCAATGTTGCCGCGCTGGGCGCCCGCGCATCACTTGTCGCGGTCATCGGCAAAGACGATTCCGGCGTGCTGCTCAAGGCCAAGCTCGACACCGCGGGTATTCGCCATCGACTCTGTGAAGTCGACGACTATCCGACCATCACCAAACTTCGAATCCTGAGTCGCCGCCAGCAACTACTCCGCGCAGATTTCGAAAAGATCGTCGATATCGAAGTCGACAGGCTTATGCCCTATTACGAGGCAGCCTTGGCGGAAAGCGACGCCGTCATCCTGTCGGATTATGACAAAGGCGCATTGGCGGACCCCGCACCGCTGATTGCCGCTGCGCGCGCGGCAGGCAAGCCGGTGTTGGTGGACCCCAAGTTCAAGGATTTTTCCGTCTATGCGGGCGCGACAGTCATCAAGCCCAACCAGCAGGAATTCACCCGTGCCGTCGGGGGGTGGAACAGCGAAAGTGAATTTGTAAGCAAGTGTCGCGCGCTGATTGAACGTCTCGGGATCGAAGCGCTGCTGGTCACAAGGCACACCCAGGGAATGACCCTGGTCCGGAAAGACAGAGAGGAACTTCACCTCCCGGCGCGTTCGAGGGAAGTCTATGACGTGGTGGGCGCGGGCGATACCGTTGTTGCGGTGGTCGCATCCTCGCTGGCGGCGGGTGCGACGCTGGAGGACGCGGTCGGCATCGCAACTTATGCGGCCGGCATCGTTGTGGCCCGTTCCGGTACTGCCAGCGTGAGCGCGCCGGAACTCAAACTCGAAGTTGCCAACACTATGAGTTACGGCAACGGTGTCATGTCAAAGGAACAGTTGTTGATTGCCGTTGCCGAAGCGCGCCAGCGAAAAGAGAAGATCGTATTTACCAACGGCTGTTTCGACATCCTGCATGCGGGACACGTCGATTACCTGTCCGAGGCGCGCGAATGCGGCGACAGGCTGATTGTTGCAGTCAACGACGATGCCAGTGTTCACCGGCTAAAGGGCGAGGGCAGGCCCATCAATGCCGTCGATCGGCGGATGACGATGCTCGCGGGCTTGTCAGCGGTGGATTGGGTTGTGTCTTTTCCGGAAGACACGCCGGAGACATTACTCGCCGAGCTCAAGCCTGATGTCCTCGTCAAAGGCGGAGACTACAACATCGACCAGGTTGTGGGTGCAGACATCGTCAGATCCTACGGCGGCGATGTCAAAGTGCTGAAGCTGGTCGAGGGAACCTCTACCAGCGCACTGGTCCAGAAAATCCGCGAACTCTGATGCTTCAATCGGCAGCCACGGCGGCGACATTGGCGATGAGATGCCTTTCGTCAATCGTTCCGACGATCACGCTGGAAACGGCAGGATGGCCCAGGGCGAAACGCAACGCCGTATCGGCGCTTGCCGTATGACCGCTCAGCAGGGCCTTTTTGACGAGCACTCCCTTGCTTTCTGCGGCGGCCCGTTCCAGTACGGGTAGCTGGCTCGCGTCCGTGACGTTGTAGGTGACCATCACCACATCGCTCAGGGGTAAGGCAGCAAAGCCGCCCTCTGTCGACTTGGTGGAAGCCCCGATGTAGCGAACTTTGCCTTCCTGTTTCAGCTTTGCGAGCGTTTCCATGACATCTGTATGTTTCAAGACATGCTCGTCATCGTCGCTGCAATGAACCAGAACAATATCCAGGACGTCGGTGTCGAGACGCTGGAGGCTCGATTCAATGCTGGTACGCGTGGCCTTGTCGGAGAAGTCCCAGGTGGACGCGCCATTGTCGAAACGTTCGCCGACCTTGGTGCAGATGATCCAGTCGCTCCGCTTGCCGCGAAGTAATTTTCCGAGACGTTCCTCGCTGTTGCCATAGGCGGGCGCCGTATCTATCAGGTTGATGCCGTTCTCTTTGGCGACCGATATGAGCCGCGCCAATGCCGCATCGTCGGGCAACGAAAATCCGGACGGATATTTCACGCCGACATTGCGGCCGAATTTCACTGTCCCCAGCCCAAGGGGTGAGACGTGGATGCCGGTGCTTCCGAGGGCGCGATACTGATCTGCATCGAATGTCATGTGAATGCCCGGTCCCACGGCGGCAGACCGACACCTGGGGGTTCGAGCGCTGGAAGTTCCTCGGCCACATCCGGTGATGGCGGCAATGCGGCGATGACTTCGTCAGCGAGCAGCGGTGCGAGAGAAAGCTTGGTGGGCCAACATACGATGGCGTTGCCTGCCATCCTGCAAAAGGGTTTGTCGGGACGCGAATGGTCCTTTTGTGCCGGCTCTGCGCGGTCGACGGAAAATGTCCGCCATTCCGCATTGTTCCACTGCATCCAGGGGAACAGCGCCGCGAGTTCGCTCTTTGCGAATTCGATCTGCGCCTGGCTGCTGCGCCTGACACCAGTCTCGGCAAGGTTCCCGCCCAGGTACCAGATTTTGTCGCCGTCGCGGGTCCGGTGGGTCGTCAACGTGACGCGAGGTTTTGCGCCCGCACTCGCGCTGACGGCGTGTGCGTAAATGTCGGCCAGTCCACCCGATTTCACCATCACCTGGTGTAGTGGTCGCCGTTGCATTGCGACGCCGGCAAGTGCAGTGCTCGCCATCAGGGCCTCGTTACCCGCGCCCGCGGCGAAGATGTAGGTGTTTGCCGTCAGGATGCCGTCGTCGAGTTGTAACCCGGTCAGGCACCCTTCGGCGTCGACCTGGCTGGACACGCCAGATTTGAAGATGCGGCCCTTTCCTTGTTTTGCGAGTGACGCGATAAGCGATGTCGTATCTACAACGATGTCCTCGAGACGATACACGACACCTTTGAATGCAGGATTGTCGAAACAGGCGGGAAGGTCGGCACGCTTGACGGGTTCGATTCGACTGCGAATCGACTTGCTACCGAAGAATGCCGTTACCCGGGATGTCACCGTATTGTCCGAGAACAGGTAGTAGTTTTCCGATGCAAGTGCCACATCGGAGAGATCGGGCGTCCCGATACCCGCGAGAGCCTGTCGCCAGCGCTGCGGCATGGAGGCAATGGTCTCCGAGGAGGCTGTCGTGAATCCACCGAGCGCATACTTGATGCCGCCGTGAATCATCCCCTGGGATGCCAGAGTCTGTGCGCCGCCGAGTTCTTCCTGTTCAATCAGCACGGCCTTGCGTCCCTCCGCAAGCAGGGACGCGAGCAACCAGAGCCCGCAGACACCGCCGCCGACGATGGCAATTTGTGTGGAGTATTGTCTGGACATGATGGTCGAGGAGTATACCAATCCGCCGGTGGTTAACGCGCAGGTTTCCCGATATTCTTCTCGCTGCCCAACAGATGAGCTCAAAATTGCTGCGACTTGTCTACAGCACGCTGTTTTACCTGGCGATACCGCTCGTGTTGCTGCGCCTTCTGTGGCGTTCACGACGTGAACCGCTATACCGGGCGACACTCGGTCAAAGATTCGGATATACCCGCAAATTATCAGCGCCTGGACTTGTGTGGATACACTCGGTCTCTGCAGGCGAAACCAATGCCGCGGCACCGCTGGCACGGCGGCTGGTGGACAAGGGTCATCCGGTTATCATCACCACCATGACCCCGACCGGACGCGAGCGGGTCGGGGCCCTGTTTGGCGATACTGTCTATCACAGCTATGCACCCTACGATATGCCGGACGCAATGAACCGGTTCCTGTCACGCACTCAACCCGCTGTTCTGGTCATCATCGATACGGAACTCTGGCCGAACATGATTCACTACGCCCATCGGCGTGGTACGAAGACGCTCCTGGTCAATGCGCGACTGTCTGAAAAGTCTGCGCGCGGCTACGCCATGGTGCGGCCGTTGGTTGCCGAAACCCTGCGGGAACTGGACATGGTGGCGGTACAGACCGAGGCTCACGGCAGGCGCTTCGTTTCCCTTGGCTTACCTTTATCCAAACTGGACGTGGCAGGTAGCATCAAGTTCGATTTCCTGCTGCCCGAGGACCTGGACGAGCGCGCGGCGCAGTTGAAAAGCAAAATCGGCGAACGGCGCGTGATACTTGCGGCAAGCACCCATCCCGGGGAAGACGAAGCCGTGTTGGAACAGTTCCTCGCGATGAAAGAGAAGGATGTGTTGCTCATCCTTGCGCCGCGCCATCCGCATCGGGCATCGGCCGTAGAGCAGTTGTGCAAGACGAAAGGTTTGCAGGTGGTAAGACACAGTGCCGGCACGCCGTGTGACAATCATATCGACGTGCTACTGGTCGACACGATGGGAGAATTGATGTACTTCTATCGCGTTGCGGATATCACCTTTGTCGGTGGCAGTCTTGCGCCCGTGGGCGGGCATAATCCGATGGAGCCGGCGAGTCTGGGTGTGCCG
>Ga0102953_1002259_pt1 | contig 11584 bp, 11 predicted proteins | sample SalPon2A_C_D2_MG_FD_78509 | JGI IMG/M metagenome (GOLD analysis project Ga0102953, IMG submission 78509) | Soil microbial communities from South San Francisco under conditions of wetland restoration - Salt Pond MetaG R2A_C_D2_MG | ecosystem: Environmental > Terrestrial > Soil > Wetlands | place... | reverse complement strand
GCTTCATCCAAATCACGTTCATTAACTTTGGAAACAGCCATCAGGTTGATGGTTGTCTCGTAGCCTTTGTCCATACAAATTTCGGCTAGCTCAATGGCTTTGTCCATTTGGTGGGCATAGCAGGCCACACGCATCAGATCAATCGCACTTTCACTGGCTGGTGAAATATCGTCGGGCTCAATACGACCAATGTCAGCCATCGCTGAAAGTTTCAATTTGGTATTGTTGTCCCCCACAATTCGGCGTAAATCATTGTCGGCACAAAACTTCCACGGACCAACTTCATTCCGATCGAATGATTTTTCGCTACTGATGTAGCCAATTTCCATGTAATCAACACCTGCTTCAACACAGGCATTGTACACCCCTTTTACAAACGCATCATCGAATTGCCATTTATTCATCAGTCCGCCATCGCGAACGGTACAATCCACTACTTTTATATCTTTTTTGTACATGATTGAAGAGTCGTTTTTTTGGTTATTTTTTTAAAAGTTTGAGTTCTTTTTCGATGTTGTGCTGAACTAATTGTTTAAAAAGCGATTCGATGAAATCGGGCGACAATTCAAGTTTTTCGGCCCATTTTCGTCGATTGGCGTAAACTTCGAGTTGTCTTTCACGGGCAAAGACAGCATCCTGATCCGTTTTGTATTTGACAATTTCTTCAACGTATGTTTGCCGTTCAGCCATCAACTTTAAAATTGCACGATCAATACGGTCAATCTCATCTCTAATTTCTGTAATTGTGGAACAGTCTTCGGGTCTTTTCATTTTTCTGGATATTTCGTCACAAAAATAATAAATTGAAAGATTGAGGAAAGTTGAGGTGATAATTTATAATCAAAACAAATTAAAACTTAATGAATTAGAAGTTCTTATTTAGATTTAATAAAAAAAACACTTGAAATTCTTTTTATTTTCGAAACTTAAGTCTATTTTTGACGCCAGAAACAATGAGAAAAGTCAGACTAATGAATTTTCAAACTTCTGTATATAAAATGATGATGACATGCAACATGATGATGTGTATGTGTTGTAATCTTTTTTTACAGAAGGGAAAAAGAATATGAGATTACGATAAGTTAAAATGATAACCATAAGAGCCCTTCTGCAACCGTAGAAGGGCTTTTTTTTGGTTCGTTATAAAACATCAAAAATATATGAGAGAAAAAGCCTACCGAAGTGTCGTCAAATCCATATCGTGGAGAATGGTTGGAACCATTGATACAATGACGATCGCGTGGTTGATCACTGGAAAGCTGGATGCAGCTGTCACGATTGGCGGCATCGAAGTGTTCACTAAAATGATGCTTTACTACCTGCACGAGCGTACCTGGAACAAGATCAAATTCGGGCGCATTGATGATTCGGATATTGAATACCAGATTTAAATCCTAATGGAGAAGAATTATTTACCCATAGCAATCAATATCGCCGGTGAAAAAATTCTCATCATCGGTGGTGGACAATCCGCCTCGAACAAGATCAAGATACTGAAGCGATTTAATGCTCATGTTGAGGTGATTGCCCTGGAAGTTTGTAATGAGATAAAAAACAGCGATGTTCCTTATCGAATCAAGCCTTACGAGAAATCGGACCTGGAAGGCTACTTGATGTTTTATTCCTGCACGAATAATTATGAACTGGATCAGCAAATTGCTGAAGATGGCCGCGAAGCCGGTGTTTTGGTGAATATTCACGATCAGCCGGATTTGTGTCAATTTGTTTCACCTGCCATTTATCAAAACGGAAACATCCGGGTTGCGGTCAGTTCAAATGCCAAAGACGTATTTGCTTCGATACGCATTCGAAACGAGATTAAAGAATTTTTAGATACCAAACTATAGTAAAAGATCAGAAAGATGAGTATTAAATTATCCCCTCTAAATGATGTCCAGCTAAAAGCTCTGGAGCAATTGACACAGGGCCTGCAACCGGATCAAACCATTTGGTTGAGTGGCTATTTCCAGGGATTGGCTGGTGGATTGGCCGGCGGGTCGTTACCCGTTGCCGCAGCTGAGACGTCAGGTGCTGTCGGCGGATCGGCAGAAAAACTATCACTTACCATTTTGTATGGTTCACACACTGGAAACGGCGAAGGTCTGGCTAAAAAACTGAATGAATTAGCACAGAGCCAAAACATAGCTAGCCAGGTTTTCCCAATGGATGATTACAACCCGAAAAAGCTAAAAGAAGAAAAGAATCTGCTGGTAATTGTGAGTACCCATGGTGAAGGCGAACCACCTGAAATGGCTGAAGATTTTTACGAATTTATTACCGGAAAGCGTGCCCCAAAGTTAGGTGGCCTGAATTATTCGGTGTTGGCCTTGGGTGATAAGAGTTATAAAGAGTTTTGCCAAACCGGCGTAGATATTGACCAGGCGTTGAAAAAAGCTGGCGGTCATGAATTGCACCCGGTTGTGAAATGTGACGTTGATTATGAAGATGATGCCAATCAGTGGATTGAATCGGTGCTGAGTGAATTGAATAAACTACAACCTTCTGCAGCTCCCCAATCTGCAGCTGGTGAAGTGAAAGCAGCAACCGAAACTGTTTATTCAAAAAAGAATCCATTCCGTGCGACTGTGCTGGATAAAGCCCGAATTACTGGTCGTGATTCTGACAAAGAAGTTTATCATTTCGAATTTTCACTGGAAGGCTCAGGTATTCAATATGAGCCGGGCGACGCTCTTGGAGTAATTGCTCAAAATCCACCACAGTTAGTTGATGATATCATTTCAACTTTGGGGGTGATTGACTCCGAAGTGGTAGAAACCCGTATCGGGAAATTACCATTCAATGAAGCTTTGTTGCATCACTATGAAATTACCTTGTTAACACGAGATGTGATTCAGAAATATGCAGCCACAACAGGAAATAAAGATGTTCGGGCGATCTTGGAAGATGATGCCAAACAGGATGAATACCTGTATGGTCACGATGTACTTGATTTGGTGCACGAATTTCCGGAACGTTTAACGGCGACTGATTTCCTCGAACTTTTAAGACCACTGCCACCTCGTTTGTATAGTATTTCTTCCAGCATGGACGCGGTTGAAGATGAAGTGCACATTACCGTTTCACGTGTTCGTTATGAAACAAAAGGACGTGAGCGTTTCGGAGCTTGTTCAAGCTTTTTGGCTGATCGGCTGGAAATTGATGATGAAGTATTGATTTACATCGACAAGAATCCAAACTTCCGACTGCCACAAAATGGAACACCTATTATTATGGTCGGTGCCGGAACCGGAATTGCCCCGTATCGCGCATTCCTGCAACAACGTGAAGCGAATAGTCTGAAAGGAAAAAGCTGGTTGTTCTTTGGTGAGCGCCATTTTCATTCTGACTTCCTCTACCAAATTGAATGGCAGAAATACCTGAAGAAAGGTTACCTGGAGCAGATTGATTTGGCTTTCTCTCGCGATCAGGTTGAGAAGGTTTACGTTCAGCATAAATTAATTGAGCAGCAAAAAGAAGTTTTTGAATGGTTGGAAAACGGTGCCAACTTCTATTTGTGCGGTGATTTAAAGTACATGGCCAAAGATGTACAGTCGGCACTTTTGGAGATTATAAAAAGCCAGGGAGGCATGACTGACGAGCAGGCCAAGGCGTATTTTAAAAAAATGAAAAAAGAAAAACGCTTCCAAGCTGATGTATACTAGAAACTTCAGCCCAAAGTGTTAACATTCCTTTAACAAAAAACTGAAACAAGATTTTAAATAGTAAGTATAAAAGCGTATATTTATAGTGATATAAATACTTATCAGCTTTTTCAAAAAGAAAATAAGTGATGAGCGAGAATATTGATTGGAACATACTTTCAGAATTAGAAAAATTAAAATACGATAGCAATTACCTGCGGGGAACTCTGCAAGAGAGTTTGGCCGATCCGGTGACCGGTGCTATTGCTGAGGCTGACACCCAGATTTCGAAATTTCACGGAATTTACCAGCAGCATGACCGGGATCTTGAAAAGGAGCGCAAGCGTCAGAAGTTAGAGCCTGCCTTCTCTTTTTTAATTCGTGTTCGGCTACCGGGAGGAGTTGCCTCACCCGCACAGTGGTTACAAATGGATCAATTGGCAGATACCTATGCCAACGGCACCCTGAAATTAACAACGCGCCAGGCTTTTCAACTGCATGGTGTCATCAAGAAAAAGCTGAAGGCAACGATTCAGGGGATCAACGATGGCTTGATGGATACGATTGCAGCTTGTGGTGACGTGAACCGTAATGTGATGTCGCACGCCAACCCGGCAGAATCAGAATTGCATGCCGAAGTGTACAAGTTGGCCGGAGATTTATCAACTCACTTGACACCAAAAACTTCTGCTTACCACGAGATTTGGCTTGACAAACAGTTGGTTGCCGGAAGTAAAGATGAAGAACCAATTTATGGTGACCGTTATTTGCCCCGGAAATTTAAGATTGGAGTAGCGATTCCGCCATATAATGATGTGGATTTATTTTCACAAGATTTGGGTTTTATTGCCATTGAAGAGAAGGGAAAATTGATTGGTTACAATGTCACGGCTGGTGGTGGAATGGGATCAACATTTGGCATTCCTGAAGCTTATCCGCGCTTGGCTGATGTGATTGGTTTTTGTACACCCGAACAGGTGATTGATGTAGCAGAAAAGGTTGTTCGGGTACAACGCGATAATGGCGATCGTACTAACCGGAAACATGCCCGTTTGAAATACACGATTGATGATCGGGGAGTGGATTGGTTCAAAGCTGAATTGAATAAATATTTGGGATATGAACTTCAACATGACAAACCATTCAAGTTTACGCGAAATGGTGATCGTTATGGTTGGAAAAAAGGAACAGACGGAAAATGGAGCCTGAACTTATTCATTGAAGGCGGCCGTGTGAAAGACACCGAAACATTGCAATTGAAAACAGCACTCCGTGAAGTGGCTGAAAAGGTGAAAGACGTTCAGTTTATTTTAACCGGAAATCAAAACCTGGTATTGGCCAACACGGATGAAAAAGATAAAGTCAACCGAATTCTGAAAAAGTATGGTGTGTGGCCGTTGCAACTGTCTGGTTTACGCCAGAATTCAATTGCCTGTGTGGCTTTGAACACTTGTGGACTGGCATTTGCAGAAGCAGAAAGGTACCTGCCATCGTTGATGGAAAAGATCGAAGTGCTCTTGGACGAACATGGATTGTTGAAACAGGAGATCGTGATCCGGATGACAGGTTGTCCAAACGGTTGCGGAAGACCTTACCTGGCTGAAATTGGATTTATCGGGAAATCAGTCGGACACTATAATCTCTACTTGGGAGGTAATTTCAACGGAACCCGTTTGAATACGCTCTACAAGGAAACGCTTACCGAAGAAGAAATTCTCGCGGAACTGAAACCGATCATTGCTGATTATGCAGCAAACCGGAAGAAAGGAGAAGGTTTTGGTGATTTCGTTATTCGGCAAGAATACGTCAAAGAAACAAAGCAAGGAAAAGATTTTAAACATTAGAAAACATGGAACTACCGGCAATTTTTATAGGAAGAAAGTTATCGAGTCTGACACGGAAATGGCTGAACAGCCAGCAAATCCGTTTCATCGAACAACCGTTAGTGCGGATTACCTATCGTAAGCCGGATCAAGCTTTTTTTGAATCAGTGGAAGGTACGAATAAAAAATGGGTGGTTACGAGTTCGTATGCTGCCCATTGGTTACTTCGTTTTGCTGAACGAATTGATATGAAAAAGGATGACCTCGTATACTGTTTGTCTGAAAAACAAGAAGAATTGTTGCGGAAATCAGGGGTGCAAGTCGTTCGTTCAGCATCGCCAACAGCCAATTCGTTAGCTGAATTATTGGTTCAAAACAATGATGGACATAAGGTGATTTACCTGAGAGGTGACAAATCATTGAACCAGTTGCCGGAATTGCTGGCACAGTCGCAACTTGATTGGCATTCGGTTGAGGTGTATAAGAACACTTCAGTAGAAATTTTGATGAACGAAGTATTTGATGGTTACGTATTTTTCAGTCCAAGTGCAATTAAAAATTACAAAGCATCAGGCAACTTTCCACAACCCAATGCTCCTGTATTGGCCTATGGCGACAAAACAGCACAGGCTGCGTGGACTGCGTTTCCAAACACGGTACTTGAATCCAAGGAAGAGGAAGAGCTTTCGTTTGTTCAACATGCCATTCAGCGAATCACTGATAAATTGAACGAGCCGAAACCCAAACGTCGAATCCTCTGGTAACAGAGGGGGATATATCGCTAGTTTTATGCAACGAATATCCATACTCGGTTGCGGTTGGTTGGGATTTCCTTTGGCTAAGGAATTACTCGAAAGCGGTTTCCAGGTAAAAGGTTCAGTTACCACGCACTCGAAATTAAACGCGATGAGAGATGCTGGTATTGAACCTTATCAATTGGTATTGGATGCCGATATGGTTGAGGTAGATCGCCCCGGTTTTTTCGATACTGATGTGGTGATTTTAGCCATTCCGCCGCGAAGAATTGATTCCATCGAAACAATTTTCCCCGGACAAATCCGTCAGTTAATTACCATGATGGAAGAGTACCAGGTGCCTCGTTTGTTATTTATCTCTTCAACTTCAGTTTACAATGAAGTGAATCGTGAAGTGACTGAAGGCGACGTGATGGATCCTGATAAACCCTCAGGCAAAGCCTTGATATTGTCAGAAGAATTGTTGATGCAGAACCCTAATTTTAAAACAACCGTGCTTCGTTTTGGTGGCCTGATTGGTGCCGAACGAAATCCTGCTCGTTTTTTAAGTCGAAAGCGGGACACTGTGAGCGGCTCAAAACCGGTCAACCTGATTCATTTGGATGATTGTTTGGGAATTATTCAGGCTATTATTGATCAGCAGGTATGGGGGGAAATATTCAATGCTTGTAGTCCTGAACACCCAACACGAAAAACGTTCTATATGAAAGCGGCGGCTGTTTCAGGTATTCCGGCACCAAAATTTAACGATGATGCTGAGTCGTTTAAAATTGTCGATAGTACCAAGCTGATTCAAAAACTCAATTTTCAATTCAAATACCAAAGTCCTGTTGATTATCTGGAGACAATCCATGAATCCTAATTGACATGTTTCTGACATTTATTTCAGAATCATCCCAGTTACTGGAAAGATTGTTCTAAATTCACAATACGTTAATCCCTTTTTCAAGTGTCAAATTCTGATTTCAATAATAATCACCTCATTTCGATTGTTGGTGCTGGACCCGGTGATCCTGAGCTGTTGACGGTTCGTGCCCTTCGTCGTTTGGAGCAAGCGGATGTCATTTTGTATGATGCACTCCATGGCGATGAAATTCTAAAGGTTGCCAATCCTGATGCAGAGCGGGTTTATGCCGGCAAAAAGTACAAAGATGGACAGCACCAAACGGAACGTCAGGATAAAATTCATAGTCAGCTGAAGAAATTTGCGGCTGAGGGAAAACAAGTGGTGCGTTTGAAAGCAGGCGATCCATTTATTTTTGGGCGGGGAGCTGAAGAATTGGAATTCTGTTTGCAAAATAATTTGAATGTAGAAGTGGTTCCGGGAATCACTGCCGGATTAGCCGGTGCAACCTGTTTTCACATTCCGGTTACTTTGCGCAATGCCAATAGCATGGCTTTGTTTTACACCGGGCACAAGCGTAATGGTGGTTTTGAGGATATTGACGTTGTCGCTGCCGTTTTAAAAGCCAATGCGCCAGCGTTGATTTATATGGGCTTGAAAAACCTGGTGTTTCTGTCCAAAGAATTGATGAATCGTGGCTTGCCGGCTGAAATGCCCGTTCAAATAATCAGTCGGGTGGGCCATCCTGATCAGCAATTATTTACTTCTTCGCTAGGGAAAATTGAAATTTACCTGCAAAAAATCGATCCTCCCATGCCTTCAGTAATTATAATTGGATCACACACTGAGCAAGTAAAAAGATAGCTTATATGAATGAAATTCGGCTGTCTGCTAGTCTTTTAATAACTGTTGTTTGGCCCTTTCCAACGCTTTTTTCTCGCGGTCTGAAATTGTAGGCATCTCTATTCCCATCTTTTTAAGCGTTTCAACCAGAATATTGCCAATGGCAACATGACTGAACCATTTATTATCAGCTGGAATAATGTACCATGGCGCAATTTCATTTGAAGTTTGGCTGATCGCTTTTTCATACGCTTTTTGATAGGCTTTCCAATAGGAACGTTCCTCAATGTCAGCCGATGAGAATTTCCAGTTTTTGTCCTTGTTCTCAATGCGGCTTAAAAAGCGCTTTTTTTGCTCGTCTTTGGAGAGATGCAGAAAAAATTTGACAACCGTTGTTCCGCTTTCACTGATGGTACGTTCAAACGCATTAATTTGCCGGTAGCGATCTTTCCAAAAGTGTTTTTTGACGTCGGAAACAGATTGAAGGCCTGGCAAGTTTTCTTTCAGTAAAAACTCTGGATGCACTTTAGTTATCAGCACATTTTCGTAGTGTGAACGGTTGAAAATTCCAATTTCTCCACGGTTGGGAAGTTTGTTGTAATGCCGCCACAAATAGTCATGTTGCAATTCATTTGAGCTGGGTTGTTTAAAGCTATGCACGTTGCATCCCTGCGGATTCAGCCCGCTAAACACATGCTTGATGGCTCCGTCCTTGCCAGCTGCATCCATTGCCTGGAAAATAATCAGTAGTGATCGTTTGTTTTCAGCGTAAAGCTTGTATTGTAATTTAAAGAGCGACTCAATGTCTTTTTGTAACTGTTCGTCAGCTTCGTTTTTATCCTTAAAACCTTCGCAAAAAGTAGTGTCAAAATCGTTTAAAGAAATTTTTTGGTTGGCTGGAACCCGAAATTGATTGGTGTCAAATTTATGTGCATTCATAAGTTGATGTTTTAATTCGATTTAAAACGATGAGGCAGATGACAGGAATTGGCACGTAATAACTTGAAATCAAATTTATTAAATGTTTTAAAAGACAGCTATAACGAGATTGATTTTTCCTCGAAAGGCTGATACGTTGGTTATTTTTGATTGAAAAAGCGCTGAACAATGTCGTTAAAAAGATGTGGATGTTGTATTAATGTATCGTGATTGGAATCCGGAAAAATACATATTTCCGCGTGTGGAATGGATTGAAATATTTTGAGGGTATGCGCTGGCTTGATGACATCGTGGTCACCGGCCATAACGAGCACCGGGCAGGATATTTTCCCAAGTGTAGAGTAGGGAATATTGGGCTGATCGAGCATCATTTTGTTGAGAGCGATTTCGGTTTTGGTTGCCGTTGTGTTGTGTGCTACAAAGTGCTGCATATCAAGAATGTCTTTGTATGAAAAAGCGGTTGAGTCAGGGACGACATTCGCTCCGGAGACAGCCAACATTTTTACCTTGTCGGGATATTTCATGGCCATGATCAAACCATTGATGCCTCCATCGCTCCAGCCCAGAACATAAGCTGAATCGACGTTCAATTGGTTTAGCAGAGCATTGAAATCAGATGCCATTAAATCATAGGATATTGTGTCCGGTGATCCGCCGGATTTTCCCTGTAACCGGCTATCGATAGCAATCACACGATAATGCTTTTCGAAAAAAGGGATTTGATTTCGGAATGCGTTTATCGATCCACCATTTCCATGAAGCATGACCAATGGAGCACCACTTCCATAGGTCTCATAATACAGCTGAATCCCGTTCACCAACGCATAATGTCCGGCTTGTGGATTATTGCCGCAATCAACAGCTTGTGATTGTGAGAAAACATGACTACTGCCAAATAGGATTCCCAGAACGAGTAAGATCTTTTTCATTATTTCGATTTGTTGGCGTTCTTAAATAAGAAACGAAAGAAATGATTTGAAGGAATGAAAGTAAATATTTTATGATTGTGTATCCAACAACTTGAATGAAAAAGCTCCGACCTTAATAAAAAGATCAGAGCTTCAATTTCTTCGTACTTATCGACTTCAGTACTCATGTACTTTTTCACTCTTTCCAATTGGTGCTTTTAATCCAGTCGACTACAAACTTGGCATTTTCATAAGGAATGTCGGGCAGAAAGCCATGTCCGAGGTTGAAAATCCATTTGTCATTTTCGCGGAAGAAGGATTTGTATTTCTCCAGTTCCTGAGCAATTTCTTCTTGTGATGCGTACAACGTACGTGGATCCAGATTGCCTTGAAGACCAACTTCAGGGTGAACCAATTCGCGGGCATGGTCGATAGGCATCTGCCAATCAATGCTAACAAAATCAGCAATTTCCGGCGTGACATATTTTAAGCCTGTTCCCAGTCCTTTTGGGAAGAAAATGAATGGTGTTCCTGTCTCTCGAACAGCCCGGCCAATTTTTTCGATTGCAGGCATGAACAACTCGCGGTACATTTCCACAGGAATCAAGTTGGCGTGCGTTTCAAACAATTGAAAGGCATTTATACCGTGTTCGATTTGTTTTTTTGCGTAAACGACTGATAAATTAGCAATCGCATCAATCAGTTTTTTAGCTTCCTTTTTATGTTGAAATAAAAACTTGATCGCTTCCGGGAAGTTCGGGTTGGAGCTAATTCCCTGCACCATGTAACACAAGGTAGTAAGTGGTGCTCCACAAAACCCAATCAGAGGAATGTGCTCTGGTCGTTGACGAATAATTTCATCGATGTTCCGGAAGATGTATTCCAGTTTTGAAGGATCAGGATTTAAATGTTCGGCAGGATTGGCCAAGCCTTTCAGCGGCTTGTTGAACACCGGGCCGTGATCCGTAAATTCCAGTTCCATACCCATGGCATTCGGGATAACCAGGATGTCGGAAAACAAGATGGCAGCGTCAACACCGAGATCATAAATAGGCATCAGCGTGACGTCTGCAGCCAGCTTGGCATCTTCCATCAGCTCATGAAAGGTGTAATTCTCCTTTAACTTATTGTAGTTGGGCAAAACCCGCCCCGCTTGTCGCATAAACCAAACAGGTGGACGGTCGGTCTTCTTTCCCTGAAACTTATCTAAAAATATGGATTGCATGATTGATTGGCATTAGTCCGCCAGCTGGCGGATTAGTTATTGGATAATTGGGATTCGCTTGTTTGTCTTTACTTGGGGAGGGCCACGGCATGTCGTTGCCTTACGGGCTTTTCAAGCTTAAGTCCTGCATTTTATGGTTACAAACTTTTCAATGCTTGTTCATTTGCTTCAATAATTCGAGCAATGTCGTCATCTGAATGCGCATCGGAAACAAACAGGCACTCAAATTGTGACGGAGCCAGATAGATGCCACTTTCCAATGATTTTTTGAAATAAGCAGCATATTTTGCGGTGTCTGATGTCATCGCTTTATCAAAGCTGTTCACCACTTTTTCTTCCGTAAAAAACAAGGTCATCATTGAGCCAATGCGATTGATCACTCCTGAAACACCTGTCCTTTGGAGGTTTTCTTTCAACCCATTTTCCAGTATTGAAGCCTTTCGTTCCAATTCTTCATAAATCGATGGATTGTTTTTCAATGTGCTCAGCATCACGATTCCGGCAGCCATGGCCAGAGGATTTCCTGAAAGTGTTCCAGCTTGGTAGACAGGGCCTTCAGGAGCCAGTTTGTCCATGATTTCTGCACGGCCTCCATAGGCGCCGACG
>Ga0102953_1002258_pt1 | contig 11594 bp, 8 predicted proteins | sample SalPon2A_C_D2_MG_FD_78509 | JGI IMG/M metagenome (GOLD analysis project Ga0102953, IMG submission 78509) | Soil microbial communities from South San Francisco under conditions of wetland restoration - Salt Pond MetaG R2A_C_D2_MG | ecosystem: Environmental > Terrestrial > Soil > Wetlands | place... | reverse complement strand
TTAAAAACCGCAGTTCTCGAATCAGGTTCAATTTTTTTACTATCAACAGTTTCCCAGTTTTCACCATTTTTTAATTGGAGACTTACCTGCTGGTTGTCATCTTCGCCAATGGGAGGAAGAAGCGCCATCAATTTTACAGTTTTATTACTCAGGGTGTACATGGTCCATAAAATGGGGCCAAAAGCATTTTCGGGTCGTTCAATTACATCGGAACCAGTCAGTTTAAAATCATCAAAAGAAAAATGCGATTTCCCGGGATTTTCAGTTTCACCCATATCAAAATTATTCACCATTGCCACCAAACCCTGGACACCTCCTTCCTGCTCTGCCCGAAGTTGTTCCACCCGTTTCCCATTTTTATCCGAAATATCCATTCGGAGCGTTGTATTATTTCCGGTAACGGTGATATTGAATTCACTAAAATCAAAATTTTCGGGGAGATTCTTTTTTTCATCCTTTAAAAACGCATAGCCATTTAAACTCACGCCTGCTTTAATACCACCGCCAAAATAGCAGGCAGCGCGGGCATCAGGATCTTCTTTATCATGCATTCCAACAAGAAAACCAGCAGACCCCGGAACTTTTCCGGCATCAACCAGCATAATCTTTGCCGACACTTTGAAATCGCCCAATTCGTGTGAAATAACATGCGTTAATACATTTACCCTCGAATTGGGAACGCCACCATTGCAGTACAACTTTCCATCTTCCACTTTCCAGTCTTCCAGTGGTACCGACCAAAAATCTTTGCCTACCCAAATCCTGTTGTGAATGTTATCAAAATTTTCCTCGAACGTTGTTTTTTTTGTGCACGAGGTTACTATAAACAGTATGAAAATGATTAGTATTCCTGAAATTTTCATTTTGAAAAGTTTTTGATTTTTGTATTTATTGTAAAAATAGAGAAAGTTTTTTCAAAAAAACAGGTTTATCTGGCTGAAATGTAAAATTTTAGAATCTGATTTTACAGAAAAACAAACAACATAAAAAGAAGAAATTAATATCGGTTTGTTAAGAACTTTACTGTTTTTTTGATGTGCAATATGGAATAATTCCATAATTTGAACTTTCAACAACTAAAACCATAACAACCATGTTAAAATACAAAACTATCTGGACACTTTTTATTACCATGATTTACATTGGTGTTCATGCCCAGGAAAACACCATAAAAACAGGTTTAACCGATGCTGTTTTAGGCCATTTTAATTTAAACTACGAGCGTGTAATCAATGAAAAACAGAGCCTCGCGATTAAAGTGGGTTACTGGAAACCTACGGTTAGTCCACTTATAACCGAAGATTTGTTAACCCCATCAGCTTATACAATGCAGGATGAAAAAGGCGGCATACTGGCATCGATGGAATACCGGTTTTACATGGGACGAAATGAGGCGCCGCAAGGTCTTTACATTGCACCTTATTTGAGATACATAAACCAGGCTGCTATGTACACCGACGAAATTGACGCTAACCTTTTTAATGTAGATACACACTTAAATACATTGGGTGTTGGAGCACAAATTGGTTACCAGGTAATTATTGGTGATGCATTTACTCTGGACTTTTTCTTTTTCGGAGCAGGAGTCGATCATTACAACACAAAACTGGTTTACACGCTGCAACAACCACAATCCGGGTTTGATTACAGCACCATTACCGATGATGTAAGTGCCGTTTTTGAGGATATAAACTACCTGCACAGCAGGCTGAAAAATAAGGTAAACACGGACAATTTAACAACAAAACTACCCTTTCTTTTCCCGGGATTTAGAATGGGAATAAGTATGGGAGTGGCTTTTTAGAACCTGGTGTAATTCAAAAAAAATTATAATGATTTACGCCGGATAAATTCAAAAGGACTTTTAATACGATCAAAATTTTTTGTCAGTATCATTTCTGCAGCCCGGCGGCCAATTTCGTCGTGGTTGGTTGAAATGGTTGTAATTCCGTCTTCCAGAATTTCTTTCACCGGATTATCGTTGTAGGCAACCACACCTACCTCTCTGCCCAGTTTCCAACCTTTGCTTTTACTCATTTTTATGAAGCGGTACAAGTCGTCGTCGGAAACCAAAACAAATGCCTCTCCCTTTTTTACATCTGCCTCTGTTAATTGGTAAATAATTGAAAAAGGAAGGTGGTTCACCTGGCAAAAAATCTGGAAACCACGAACAATGTGTTTGGAATAATATTGATCTGGTGGAAAAACGAGATGAATTCTTTGATACTTTTTAATTAGCTCAATTCCGCTTCCCAATGCAGTTTGGATATCTTTTTCATATTCCTGGTAAACTATCGGGTAATTATTCAGTGATTGCAGATTCCGGTCGACCAATAACACTTTTTGTGAAGGAATTTTTTTGATAGCTTCTGTCACTTCATCACTTTCATTTTTAAAATGCGGAAGAATTACATAATAATCGTAATTGGAAATATGATTATCGATAATTTCTTTAAACTGAACGAGGTCGTAGTTATAAATAAAAACATCAATGGTGGCTTTGTTTCCCAAAGTTTCAGCAAACGAATAATAAATACTGCGTTTGTAATTGCTTAGTTTATTCAAAATAAATGCCACTTTCAGTTTCTTGTAAACGTTGGTTTGGTTCACATAGTAACCTTTGCCACGCACCGCAGATAAAATTCCCCTTTTCTTCAGAAAAACATACGCTTTTTCAACCGTGTCGCGCGAAAGCAGCAATTCTTCACTGGTTTCGTTTATAGAAGGAACACGCTGACCCTGCTTAAAAATTCCTGATTCGATATCAGAAATAATCAAGTCGACCACCTGTTTGTATTTTGGAATTTCCGATTGATGATTTATGCGTAAATACCGATTCATTCTTTTTGTATTAAAACAAAAATATAAAGTGTTTCCCATTAATCCATTAATCTGAAATAAAATTGTCAGATCAGCATTTTTACTGAACTTTTATTCATTTGCTACGTTAAATTGACTGAATTCTAAACTTTTCATTATGAAAACAATATTTCCAATACTTTTTATTGCAATTTTCATCTTTTCCTGTACCCCAAGTCAGGAACATAAATCGACGATAACACCTGACCAGGATAATGGGGGACTTACCCTTCCTGAAGGTTTTTCAGCATTGGTTGTAGGCGAAGTTGGCCATGGCCGGCACATGGACGTGAACGACAATGGTGATATTTATGTTTCGCTCAGCCAGCACGACGGTAACAAAGGAATTGCCTGCCTGCGTGATACAACCGGCGATGGCAAAGCCGATATTATTGTTTACACCGGAGAACACATCGGAACCGGTATTAAACTACATAAAGGTTACCTCTATTTTGGCGCCGACACAGCCGTTGTACGTTACCCGATGACCAAAGGCGAACTTGTACCCGGAAGTAACTGGGAACTAATTGCACGTGGATTTCCGAATGAACATCAACATGAGGCCAAACCCATGGAATTCGATGGAAAAGGAAACATGTATGTAAATGTTGGAGCGCCGGCAAATGCCTGTATGGAACAAATGCGGACCAAAGGTTCACCCGGAATGGATCCCTGTCCGTTGCTGGAATATTCAGGAGGAACATGGAAATTTAAGGATGATGTTCTAAATCAAGACGAAATAATAGATGGTGTGCGGTATGCCACCGGAATCAGGAACGGAATGGCCAATTGCTGGAATACAGCGGTTAATGAATTGTATGTTGTTCAGCATGGACGTGATCAGTTGAACCAGTTTTTTCCTGACATGTATACTACTGAACAAAGTGCAGAATTGCCGGCGGAAGAGTTTTTTCTGGTTACCGAAGGAGCTGACTTTGGTTGGCCATATTGTTATTACGACCAGCTTCAGAATAAAAAAATTTTGGCACCTGAGTATGGTGGCGATGGAGAGATTCAGGATCGTTGCGAAAACAAAACAGACCCGATAATGGCGTTCCCGGGTCACATGGCTCCCAACGATTTGCTGTTTTACACGGGTAATATGTTTCCTGAAAAATATAAAAACGGTGCTTTTATAGCTTTCCACGGCTCGTGGAACCGTGCGCCTGAACCACAAAAAGGATATTTTGTAGTTTTTGTTCCCTTTAAAGGTGAATATCCGTCGGGAGAATGGGAAGTGTTTGCTGACGGATTCGCCGGCACCGACAATATTAAAAGTACCCGCGATGCCAAATATCGACCTTGTGGTCTGGCACAGGGACCCGACGGTTCGTTGTATGTCGTTGACAGTAACAAGGGAAAAATCTGGAGAATCATGTATTCATCATAAATTTCAAAAAAACTGATGAGGAATTAAACTCAAAAAATAAATAAAACTGAAAAACATGTAAGTTATCCCAAAGGGATTCTTTTGTAAAATCGAAAACCTTTAAAATTATAATACAATGAAGATAAAATTTATTTTACTTGTTCTTTCGCTGGCCCTGTTAGCAGCTTGCAGTGGTAATAAGAAAAGTTCTGAAAATACTGCAAATACACAAAAGTCGGTAATTGTTAAACCGGATAGTGCACAAAAAAAAGCTCCTGAACAACCCGGTAAAAAAGTGTACAATTCAGTATGCCTGGCCTGTCACATGGCAGATGGATCCGGAGTTCCGGGAATGCATCCACCTCTTATTGAATCAGATTTTGTAAATGGCGATCCGAACAAACTTATTGGAATTGTATTGCACGGAATTAAAGGACAACTGGAAGTAAAAGGAGAAGTTTACAACAGTGTTATGCCACCACAAGCGAACCTTTCTGATCAACAAATTGCCGATGTTTTAACATATGTTCGCAGTAATTTTGGGAATAATGCCGAAGCAATTGCACTGCAAGATGTACAAAAAATTAGAAATGCTAAATAAACAACCATAACTTCAAATTGTGTCTGGCCCATTTATAGTTTAATAATTGTAATAGTCTTTTGATAGATCAGAAACCCGCAGGTAAAATAGCGGGTTTTTACTGGCTATTCTTAATTTCCAATAATTTTAACGGTAGTTCTCCTGTTTTGTCTCCGGCCTTCCTCTGTTTCGTTGGAGGCAACCGGTAGTCGATCGCCAAATCCATTATCATGCAACCTGTTTTTATCCAATCCTTTTTCAACAAGGAAATTAACAACCGATTTTGCACGTTTTTCTGAAAGAACCTGATTTTTATCTGCATTTCCGGTATTATCTGTGTGCCCCTGAATTTCCACTTTCAACTTTGGATTGTGTATAAGAAAAGACACTAACTTTTGTAACTCAGGTTCCGAAGCAGGTAAAATAGTGAACGAATCGGTTTCAAAATAAATGTTGTACAAATTCATTTCAGCACCTACTTCCACGGGTTGTAATTCAATGGTCAGTAAAAATGGTTGGTACAAGGTTTTGGAGTCGGTTAATTGAAAGGCTTGCGAATAAAACAAGTAACCATTTTCGGAAACTGTAAACGAGTAATTCACGCCAAGCGGCAGGCAGAGTAAAATTTCACCATTCCCATCCGCTTTCTCTTTCCTAATTTCAGAATGAGAATTGGTTAAATCAGCGAGTTCAACTTCAGCCTGCACCGGTTGTTTCGTTTTGGCATCAATGACTTTGGCTTTTACATAAGTCACTGGGTCTGGCTGAAGGTTTTTATCTACTTCAAACCGGTATATATCCAACCCTGTATTTTTATTACGTGCCGATGCAAAAAAGGCCTCTGTTCCGTCGCCGCTAATGTTAAGTCCCTGTTCATCTCCAATCGTATTTATCGGGAAACCCAGGTTTACAGGTTTTGAAAACCGGTTTTCACTTTTAACTTCAGAACGAAATAAATCCATACCTCCCATTCCCGTGTGATAGTCAGAGGCAAAAAACAGGTCTTTGTTATTGGCATGAATAAAAGGAGAAATTTCATTTCCCTGAGTGTTAATACTGTCTCCAAGATTTTCAACTTTGCCCCAGTGCAGACCAATTTGGTTGTTAAATCCAAGAAATTCAGCACGCCAAATGTCTTTTTGACCCATTCCTCCGGCGCGGTTACTTGAAAAATAAAGGTACCGGTTATCCGATGAAAAGGATGGCTGTCCTTCCCAGCTTGAAGTACTTACCGGCCCGCCAACATTTCTTGGCCTGGACCATCTCCCGTTTTCATTTTTAGAATAGTAAATATCGCAGCTACCTTTCCCGTCGGTACGGTTACAGGCGGTAAAAAACAAAAGTTTTCCATCGGCAGAAAGGGTCTCTGCACCTTCGTTCCAGCGTGTATTAATTTCTGAAATAGGTTGTGCCACACTCCAGTTTCCTGAATCAAACCGTGAAACATAGAAATCTTCCTGCGGCAGTCTTCCGGTAGCAGGAATGAGCCGGGTAAATACCAGTTCCTTTTGATCAATCGACAAAACAGGCCAGTACTCGTCGTTGGCGGAATTGATGTTCGTACTCAACCGTTCCGGTTTAAATTCTACCGGATGTTTTTGTGCTTCGATGGCAAATTTACAGCTTGCTGTTTTTTGTTCTATTTGCGCCCTCCTCACTTTTGAAATATTCTTTGAAGGCAAATACTTTTCAAAATAATTCAGTGCTTCGGCATAGTCTCCCAACGAATAGTGAGCTTCGGCCAGCCGTACATAAATTATTGGATTTTCTGTTAATGGCTGCGCCTTTTCCAGGTATTCAATTTCATACCGGGCAGAACCGGATTCATGCGCAATCTCGGCCAGAAGCAGGTAAGCGTTAAAAAAAACAGGATCATTTTCTACTACTTTTTTAGCAACTTCCTCTGCCAGTTTTAAGTTACCCAAATTATAATATTCCAGTGCCTTTTCATACTGTTTTTCCGAGCGACTTTTGGATTGTGGAAAAACTGCGGAGCATATCATCAGCAATACAACAAAAAGTATAAAATGGACATTATTTTTTATGGAAAATTGAATCATTTTTGCTAACTTGTTAATCAATAAACGATTAAAAAATATTATTATTTCAGTATTTAAAACCAATTTGTTGTTCAAAAAAATAAATAAAAATAATATTTAATACCAACAAAACGCTCATTATCAACTTTTAAGAAAAGCTAAAAAAATTTGATTCAAGTGTGTAGCTCATTAATAAAAATTATTTATTTTTCGGCTGGATGAATTTATAATTAATTAAACACTTTATTTTTATTTTTTATCGATTTACCAAAAATGAAAAAAAAGAATTTGAAAAGAAGCCACAAGGGTTTCGAAGATGACTCGAATTTAAGTTCAGGCATTAAAAGTTCAGTGGCAAAAAGCAAAGATTCAAAAAGAAGGCTTTCTATTTATGACGATTACGAAGAGGATGACGATGAATTTATTTCGTATGAAAAATTTAAAAAACGGCACAAATAGAAAAACACCTATCCAAGTGACGAATTTCAGTGTAAATCCATCATGAGATAAAATTCTTTCATATCATTCTAATCCCAAACAAAACATACGTGGTAAAATTATGACGTAACGAAACTACTCGTAAAAGGCATCTGCACCGGGATAGTGGTATTTTGCTTTGGCAATCTTTTCAGGGAAACAAAAATAATCAGCTTTTGCCTGAAGACATTCTTTCCCTTCACCATCGAGTAAAGTACATTCAATTTTTGCAATTTTTCCTTTTGCAGAAACCAACTTTCCTTTAACGGTAACTTCTCCTTTTGAGATGTAAACCGGCTTTAGATAAGTAATATTCAAAGCTGAAGTTACACCGGCCGTATTCATTTTTAATAAAACAATCCAACCTGCCAGTTCATCCACTAACGTTGCCTGAATTCCGCCATGCAAAATTCCCATCCAGCCTTCCATCGATTTTTGGGGTTGCCATTTTGCAATTATTTCATCTCCGTCTTCCCAAAACTCCAGTTGAAGACCAATTTTATTGAATGGTGAGCAGCCAAAACAGTTATATTCTTTTCTGGTTGTATCTTTTTCCGTAAACGGATTTATAATTTTTTTCATTTACGTATTTGGTTTATAATCTTATCTTACTCAGCCCCCATCGTCACTTCGTTCCGATTGTCCTCCTGGAAGGGGACAGGAGTCCGCCGGTTGGCGGACCATAGGAGGTGAAATCAACTTTTCAATGAATAAGTACTTATTCAGAACAAAACAAAACAGGCCGGTAAAAAACCAGCCTGTATATCTGGAATAATTTTTTAGTTATTTCCCAAAATCAATGGTAATCCATCTTTGCCGCTGCCAATTACAATCACTTTTGTGTTCGGTGATTCTGCCAATTTCGTAGTCGCTTCAATACCACGTTGCAGTAAAATTTTATCGGTTAAGCTGGCGTTAATAATACGGTTATAAGCAGCTATACCTTCTGCTTCAATCCTACGCCGTTCGGCTTCCGATGTTTCTTTTGTCAACTTGTATTCATAGGCCAGCGACTCCTGTTCCTGCCCTAATTTACTTTCAATGGCATTTTTAATCTGTTCAGGTAAATTAATCGAACGAATTAGCATGGCTTTCATGGCAATGAAATTATTTTCCAAAACCTTGTTTGTTTCGTTCGTTATTGACTGTTCCACTTCGGCTCTTTTGGTTGAATAAATTTCTTCGGCAGTATATCTTCCAGCCACTTGCCGTACTGATGAACGCACCTCGGGAACCACCAACACATTGATATAATTAACCCCAAACTGTTGGTACAAATAACCAATTTTGTCATAGATTGGATTAAAACGCACAGTAACATCCATCGAAATCGACAAACCATTTTTGTCTAACACATCCATGGTTTCTTCCCTTTGTTGTTCGCGTACATCGTACACATACATTTGGTTCCAGGGGGCAATAATATGGAATCCCTCACCAAAAATATTTTCCTTATCTAATCCGGTTGTGTAAGGTTTAAAAATAACTCCACGCTCGCCAGCCTGGATGGTTAAAAACATGCGGCCACCAAAAATCAGCAATACTATCAGCACAATCACGCTGATTACAATGTAAGAAGTTTTAAAATTAAATTTCATAGTGCAATTTATTTGTTGATGCCACAAATGTACAAAGTTTAGCGGGTTGGCTGAACATTAGATCCTTTTTGTTTTGAAAATATGATTGTACCAATCCCGATAGATTTTTCAAAATAGTATATTTGAAATTCAAAATTAATTCAAGATGAAAAAACTGCTCTTATTTCTGGTTGTATTTACCTTCTCCATTTCTGGTTTTTCGCAGAATTTTTTTCGTGAAGATTTTAATCACCACAAAAAATATGTTATCCTCACAAACCCAACAGTAAACAACCTGAAAACCATTCAATACCTGGTAAACGCACGGTTGCTGGATGTAGCCCGCAAGGTGAAATTTGTTGGAGTTTATTACGAAGGCCAGAATTATAATTTCGGTAAAACGCGAAAATATATTGATGAAAAGGGATTAAAGAATTTCTTTTTGTTTGAAATACGTGGAGCACTCAACGAATCGAATATTTATAAAGACAATGCCTGTACAGCCGATTTAAAAACCATTTTTGAAAACTCGGTTGGTGTATTCTTTTTTGATGGCCCTGATATTCCACCGGCCATTTATGGCAAAGAAAATACCCGTTCGGTGGTTACTGATCCAAACCGACATCTTTTTGAGGCCACCTTTTTATATCATTTGCTTGGCGGTTTCCAGCATGAAAATTACCAGCCACTTTTGGATGAAAAACCCGGCTACCTGGTTACCGGTTTTTGCCTGGGAATGCAAACCATGAATATCGCTACCGGAGGAACACTCATTCAGGATATTCCGGCTGAATTATATGGAGCAAAAACACCCGAAGAAGCGCTGAAAATTGGCCGTACAAATCTGCACCATAACTACTGGAAAGATATTGATAACGACACTTTACTAATGAGCTGTAACCTGCACACATTAACTTTTACAGATAATCCGTTTTTTGGCAATGTGGTAAATGTTCCCAAACGCTGGAATCCGCGTGTGTATAGTAATCATCATCAGGCAACCGAAAAACTGGGAAAAGGAATGGAAGTTACTGCCGTATCACCCGATGGAAAGATTGTTGAAGGATTGGTGCATGAACGATTTCCGAATGTGTTCGCAGTGCAGTTTCACCCCGAGGTTCCGGCATTGTATGAAGATTTGTATGTGCGAAAATTTCATCCGGAAGATGAGCCGTTGAGTTACAACGATATTATTGGAAAACAAAGCGTGAAATTTCATGAACGATACTGGGATCACATTTCAGAAATAATCAGAAAAGCAAAAAATAAAGTTAAAAAGTAGTTCTGCAGTTTTCTAAGTTTTTTTGAATATTGAATTCCATGTCTGTATTTTTCACGAAGAGGAATCTTCAAAATAATTAGACTCTCAGACAAACAAACTTTACCTGTTAATTCTCAAAACTTCAAACATCTTTGCTATTTTTGCGCCCTGAAATTAATTTCGATTAAAAATGAGCTTTCTGGAAGAGATAAAACGAAGAAGGACTTTTGGAATTGTCAGTCACCCGGATGCCGGGAAAACTACATTAACTGAGAAGTTGCTGCTTTTTGGCGGTGCGATTCGTGTCGCTGGCGCAGTAAAGAGCAACAAAATCAAAAAAGGCGCTACCTCCGATTTTATGGAGATTGAACGTCAGCGCGGAATTTCGGTAGCTACTTCGGTTATGGGTTTTGAGTACAATGGCTACAAAATAAATATTCTCGACACTCCCGGTCACCAGGATTTTCAGGAAGACACGTTTCGCACCCTAACTGCAGTAGATAGTGTTATTATTGTAATTGACGCTGCCAAAGGGGTTGAACCACAAACCGAAAAACTGATGAATGTTTGCCGGATGCGCAAAACGCCGGTGATTGTTTTTATAAATAAAATGGACCGCCCGGCACAGGACCCGTTCACGTTAATGGACGAAATTGAAGAACAATTAAAAATAAAGGTACGCCCGCTGAGTTGGCCCATTAATAACGGTCCGGATTTTAAAGGTGTATACAATATTTTTAATAAAAGTTTGAAGTTATTCGATCCAAGCATCCAGGAAATTGAAGAACGGATAAAATTTGAAGACATTTCAAATCCTGAATTGGAAAAATATATTGGTGATGACGCTGAAATCCTTCGAGATGAGCTGGAACTTATTGAAGGTGTTTATTCTGAATTCAAGCAAGAACCATATCTGGCTGGCGATTTGGCCCCCGTGTTTTTTGGCAGTGCACTTTACAATTTTGGTGTACAGGAGTTGCTCGATGCATTTGTTAAAATTGCCCCGTCACCACGACCAAGCAATGCAGAAGAGCGGGAGGTAAAACCAGAGGAGAACAAATTTTCCGGATTTGTATTTAAAATTCATGCCAACATCGATCCAAACCACCGCAGCCGCATTGCATTTGTAAAAATATGTTCCGGAATGTTTGTTCGGAATAATGTTTACAAACACATTCGTTCCGGTAAAACGGTACGAATTTCGAGTCCAACAGCATTTATGGCTTCACAAAAAGAAATTGTGGAAGAGGCATTTCCAGGCGATATTATTGGCGTTCCCGACACCGGGAATTTTATTATTGGCGATACTTTGACCGACGGCGAAGAAATTCATTACAAAGGACTGCCCAGTTTCTCGCCCGAACTTTTTCGTTACATCGAAAACGCCGATCCAATGAAATCCAAGCAACTGGCAAAAGGTGTCGACCAGCTG
>Ga0102953_1002257_pt1 | contig 11599 bp, 9 predicted proteins | sample SalPon2A_C_D2_MG_FD_78509 | JGI IMG/M metagenome (GOLD analysis project Ga0102953, IMG submission 78509) | Soil microbial communities from South San Francisco under conditions of wetland restoration - Salt Pond MetaG R2A_C_D2_MG | ecosystem: Environmental > Terrestrial > Soil > Wetlands | place... | reverse complement strand
GCGTACGTGAGCGGGAAGTCCAGGATGATCTCGGCGGCGTCACCACTGGTGGGGTCGGCCGATCCGAGCCCGGCGCGTGCGAGGGTCTCGTCGATGAGTGCGTGGAATGCCTCGTGAGTGGATTCCAGCCTAACGAGGGTCTTCTTCCGTGTCATGCTTCAACTCTCCCTTCTGGCCGGGTTGGCCCGTCCTCCTAAGTGCCCACGCTCAGCTCGAGTTCGGCTTGCGTAGGGAGCTTCATGGTGCGGGGTCCCAGGTTGCAGGGCGGTTGCCGATAGCCTGGCGGCTGTCGGGGTCGGAAGAGACCGGGGAGGCGCCTGTGGGCGGCCGTCTCGTGTATGCGCGCGGCCGTCTCGGCAGATGTCCAGATGGTGTCCCGAGATCTGCCGATACACGGCTGCGCCGTGGGCGGCTTGGGACGGGTGGTTCGGCGAAGCGGAGCTGCGTGCGTTCAGCGATGGCGGGTGCGGGGATCGACGAGGTCACGCAGGCCGTCGCCGAGGAGGCTCCAACCGAGCACCGTCCAGACGATCGCCAGGCCGGGCACGAGGGCCGGGTAGGGGCTCATGGCAAGGAACCCCTGTGCTTCGCGGAGCATGTTCCCCCAGGAGGGGACGTCGGGCGGCGTCCCCAGGCCGAGGAAGCTGAGGGCGGCCTCAGCCAGCACCGCGACCGCCATGCTCAAGCTGGCCTGCACCACGATGGGTCCGAGCGCGCCCGGCAGGATGTACCGCCCCAGTAGCCGGGTGTGGCTCGCACCCAGGGCACGGCCCGCCTCGACGAAGTCGCGCTGCTTCAGGGACAGGACGGACGAGCGTGTGAGGCGCGCGAAGATAGGCACCGTGGCGAGCCCGATGGCGCTCATGGCGGTCACCGTGCCTGGCTGGTAGACGGCTGCCAGTAGCAGTGCCATGAGGATGGCGGGGAAGGCATAGAGCACGTCCACGAGACGCATGAGTACCTCGTCCACCAGGGTGCCGGCATAGCCGGCCACGGCACCCACCAGGCTGCCCATGGTGAGCGCCAGCCCGACCGCGATCACGCCGACGTAGAGCGTGCCGCGCGCTCCCACCAGCACGCGGCTGAAGAGGTCGCGCCCGAACTGGTCGGCGCCCAGCCAGTGCTGCGCGCTGGGCCCGGTGAGCTGCGCGGCGAAGTCGAGCGCGTTGGGATCGTACGGGAGCCACACGAAGCTGAGCAGCGCTGCCATCACCACCGTGCCGATGAGGATCGAGCCGAGGATGAGGTTGAGGCGCCGCATCACTCGTAGCGGATCCGCGGGTCCAGCAGGCCGTAGGACACGTCCACCAGAAAGCTGAGGCCGACGATGGTGCTGGCATAGACCAGGATCTCGCCCTGCAGCAGGGGGAAGTCACGAGCGCCTATGGCGGTCAGGACGAGGCGCCCCATCCCGGGCAGGGCGAACACCTGCTCGATGATGATCGAGCCGATGAACACGTTGGTCAGGCTCAGGCCGAAGATGGTCACGATGGTGACGAGGGCGTTGCGAAGGGCGTGGACCAGCACCACCCGCCGGTTCGCAAGACCCTTGGCGCGGGCGGTGCGGATGTAGTCCTGGTCGAGCACCTCGATCATGGCCGCGCGCGTCATCCGCGTCATCACCGCGGCCTGTCCCACGCCCAGCGCGAGGACCGGCAGCAGCAGGCTGCGGGCCGCCCTCAGCGGTGCCACGTGCCAGGGGACGAAGCCGCCCGCCGGGAGCCAGTGCAGCCGTACGGCGAACAGCAAGATGAGCATCAATCCCAGCCAGAAGCTGGGGACGGCGGCACCCAGCTGCGAGGCCGAGGTGACGAGTGGGTCGAGGGGCGTGCCTCGCCTCAGGGCCGCAAGGATCCCCAACGGCAACGCCAGAAGGCAGGCCACGAGCGCCGCTCCCAGCGACAGCGGCACGCTCACCCCGAGGCGGTCGCGGATGAGACCGCCGACCGGCCTCTGGTAGTTGAGGGATTCGCCGAAGTCGCCGTGGAGGATGCCGCCCAGCCATTCGACGTACCGCTTGGCCGGGGGCTGGTCGAGCCCGAGCTGGTGGCGGAGGCCGGCCAGCGCCTGAGGGCTGGCGCTCAGACCGAGGATGACCTCGGCCGGATCGCCGGGCACGGCGAGGAGGGCGGAGAACACGAGCATCGACGCCAGCAGCGCGCTGACGATGGCGGTGACGAGGCGACGAGCGAAGAAGCCGAGCATCCAAGGGCGTGGTGGGCGGCGATCACGGCCGCCCACCACGTCTTCTGAGCCTCAGTGAGCGATGTACACGCGGGTCATGTCGATGGCGGGGGTCGGCTGGTTGGTCCAGAAGCCGTAGATGTCGTTCTTCGCGGCGACCAGGTACGGTGGGCTGAAGACCCACACGTTCACCGCGTCATCGGCGATGATCTTGCCGACCTCCTGGTAGTCGGCCGTCTGGACCTCGGGCGAGGTGGCGGCCTCTGCCTGCTTCAGAAGGTTCTGCACCACGGGGTTGTCGTAATGGAAGTAGTACTTGGGATTGCCGTAGATGCTGATGTCGCGCGGCTCCGAGTGGCCGATGATGGTCATGTCGTAATCGCCGCCGAGGAAGATGCGCTTCAGCCACGTAGCCCACTCCACCACGGACACCTGCGCGTCGATCCCTACCTGCTTGAGCTGCTGGGCGATCACCTCACCCGTGCGCCGCTCGATCGGGTAGGGCTGTGGCAGCTCGAACTTGATCTTGAAGCCGTGAGGGTAGCCGGCTTCGGCCAGGAGCTGTTTCGCCTTCTGCGGGTCGTAGGGGTAGGGATGGGGATCGATGTAGTAGGGCTCGGCCGGCGTCATGTGCGTGCTGATCACCGTGCCCAGACCGAACATGGCGCCCTGCACGATCGCCTTCTTGTCGATCGCCATGGTGATGGCCTCGCGCACGCGCTTGTCGTTCAGGGGCGGCCGCGCGTTGTTGAGGGCGAGGGTGATCTCGGTGGTGGCGGTGCCCTCGGTGCCCTTGACGCCGGGCACGCTACCCTTCTCGATCTGCAGGTACTGCTCGGGCGGCAGGGAGCTGGCGATCATGTCGATGTCGCCGGCCTGGAGCGCGGCGAAGCGGGTGTTGGGATCGGACATGATCTTGAACACGACCTTGTCGAGGTACGGCTCCCCCTTGATGTAGTAGTCGGGATTGCGCTCCAGCACGACCTCGCTGCCCGGCGTATAGCTGACGAACTTGAAGGGGCCGGTGCCGACGGGGTGGCTGCGCTGGGTCGCGGCCTCCGACGGCGGGTAGATGATCGAGTCCGGCCGTGCCAGGTTGAAGAGCAGGCTGGAGTTGGGCTGGCTGAGGTGGAAGACCACGGTGTCGTCCGGTCCCGCCTCGATGCTGTCGATGGACGCGTAGTACTCGGGATGCGTGTGCCCGGAGTTCTTGTCCTTGGCCCGCTCGAACGTCTTCACCACGTCGTCGGCGGTGAACGGGGTGCCGTCGTGGAACTTCACGCCGCTGCGGAGCTGGAAGGTGAGCGTCTTGCCGTCGGGGCTGACCGTCCACGACTTGGCCAGCGCGGGCACGATGTTGCCGTTGCGATCGAGGCGCACCAGGCCCTCGTAGACGTTGTGGTAGACGACGCGGGCGATCTCCTGCGAGGTCGACGCGGTGGGGTCCCAACCCGGCGGGTCGGCGGTGATGGCGACCGTCACGGTGCCGCCCTGTTGCGGGGGCGGGTCCGCCGCCCAGACCAGGCTCGCCGCGCACGACAGCACCACGACCAACAGCAGCACACGCTTCATGTCATCCCTCCTAGAGATGCCCCCACGCCGGCAGGACTCATGCGTCCGCGTCAACGGGCTCGGTTGCGATTTCCAGTCCAAGGTACTCCACGGCTGCGGCGGCGTAAAGACGCGCGGCCGCAACCGTTTCCGAGAGCCGCACGAACTCGTCCACCTGGTGGGGGATGGTCCTGTCGCCCGGGCCCAGCGTGACGATGGGGATGTTGCGCCTGGCCCAGAGGATGGTTCCGTCGGTGGCGCCCGGCACGCCGCCGTAGCGGGGCGCGGACCCCAGCACCTCGGGGTAGGCCCGCTCCACCGCCCGAACCAGCGGGTCGTCCTCCGCGGTCTGCGTCCAGGGGCGCGACTCGAAGCAGTCCACCTCGATCGCCAGCCGCGGGGTCCTGCGCTCCAGGCTCCGCGCCAGGTCGTGCAACGCCGCCAGCAGCACGTCGTGATCCTGCCCCGGCACGGTACGGATGTCGAGTGCCAGGAACGCCTCGTCCGGCATGACGTTGTGTTGCGGCTCGCCCGCAGCCGGGGCCGTGGCGATGGTGGGCGTCAGCCACGGCAACCCCAGGTAAGGATGTTCCCCCAGGCGGGCCTGCTCCGCGCGCTCGAGCTCGCGCACGCCGGCCACGAGATCCGCCAGCCCCAGGATGGGGTTTACCCCGGCGTAGGGCATGGCGCCGTGGCTCATCACACCGCGGACCCGCACCCGCACGCGCATCGCCCCCTTCTGGAACAGGCAGATCTCGTTCTCCTCAGGCTCGCACACGATGGCGCCGGCGACCGCGTCGGCCCAGCCACGCTCCACGAAGTCCTTGATGCCCAGCATCAGGCCCTCTTCGTCCGCGACGATGCCGAGTCGGATGCGGCCCGGCAGGTCCGGCGTCGCGGCGCGCACCGCCTCCAGCGCGGCGATGGCCGCCGCCACGCCGGCTTTCATGTCGGCGCTGCCGCGACCGAAGAGGACGTCCCCCTCGATGCGCCCCTCGAACGGGGGGACCCGCCACTGCGAGGCGTCCCCTTCGGTCACGACATCGGTGTGCCCCTCGAACATCAGCGTGCGGTGGCGTTCCGGGTCGAAGGCGCTGCCCTGCCAGTCGCAGATGACGTTGGGCCGGCCGGGCGCCGCCTCCTCCACCAGCGGTTCGAAGCCGGCCCCGCGCAGCGCGTCCGCCACGAAGGCCGCCGCTTCGCGCTCGGTGCCTTCACGCCCCGTGCCGTCGCGGTCGGGCTCGTACACGCTGCGGCAGCGCACCAGACCCTGCGCCAACGCGGCCACCCGTTCCGGGTCGACGGCGTCCGCGGCCTTGCGTGCCGCGTCCCGAAGGCTCACCGGGACCTGCCTGGCCGCGCGCGCCACTCGCGCCTCGCCTCCGAGCCGGCGCCTTCCTGGCGCGTGCACCGGCGCGTCACGCGCGGGTCACAGCGGCGGCGTGAAACGTCCATCCACGGCCGTCCAGCCACCGTCCACCAGCAGGAGCGAGCCGGTGACGAAGCTCGAGGCGTCGCTCGCGAGGTACACGACCGCGCCCACCATCTCGCTCGGTTGTGCCCAGCGGCCCAGCGCGCTCTTCTCGGCGTAGGCCCGGTACCAGTCGGGCTGGTTCTTGATCTGAGCGGTCAAGGGCGTCTCCACCACGCCGGGCGCGACGGCGTTGGCGCGCACGCCCTTGGGGCCGAGCTCCGCGGCGAGGGCGCGGATCATCTGCAGGGTTCCCGCCTTGGTGGCGGCGTAGACGCCCTGTCCCGGCTCGACCACCTGGGACCGGATGGACGAGAAGAACACCAGGCTGCCCTTGCCCTGGTCCGCCATGCGCTTGCCGGCGGCCCGCATGACCAGGAAGTTGCCCTTCAGATTGAGATCGATCACGCGCTGGAACTCGTCGGTGGAGACCTCGATCAGGGGCTTGCGCACGTTGATCGAGGGGGTGGATACCACCACGTCCAAGGCGGGCATGCCGGCGATCAGATCTGCGACCTGGGCTTCCTGTGTGATGTCGACGACGGCGGCGTCGGCTTCTCCGCCGCGGCTCTCGACCTCGGCGGCGGCGGCCTCGGCGGTGGCTCCGTCGACGTCGGCGCAGGTGACGGTGGCGCCGAAGTCGGCGAGGCCTGCCGCCACGGCCCGGCCGATGCCGGAACCGGCTCCCACGACCAGCGCACGCTTGCCGGAGAGATCGAAGAGATCGCGATAGTTCATGAGGTCACCCTTCCCACGAGCGTCTCGAAGCGCTCCACGCGTTCCGCGGCGACGGCCAGGCTGCTCCGCCAGAAGCCCGGGTCCCGGATGTCGATGTCGAACTGCGACGCCAGCTCGGCGGCGTCGGCCAGCCCGGCGCTTGCGAGGAGCCCATCGTAGCGCTCGACGAAGCCGCCGGGGTCGGCGCGGTAGGCGCCGTAGAGCCCCCGACCGAAGAGGAAGCCGAAGGTGTACGGGTAGTTGTAGAACGAGCGGCCGGCGAAGTAGTAGTGCGGCTTCTCCGCCCAGGCCAGCCGGTGCAGGGGACCCTCCGCCAGGCCGTCGCCGTAGACGTCACGCTGCGCGCTCTGCATCAGCGCGTCGAGCTCGGCCGGCGCCAGCGTGCGGTCGCTGCGCTGGGCCACCACCGCCGACTCGAAACGGAAGCGCGCCTCGATGTCCAACACCAGCTGGGTGGTGTGACGGAGGTCCTGTTCGAGGATGGCGAGCTCGGCGGCATCGTCCGACTCGTCCAGGACCCCGTTGGTCACCAGCGTCTCGCAGAAGATGCTGGCGGTCTCCGCCAGCGTCATGGGCAACCGGGTCTGCAGGAGGGTGCGGCCGTACCGGTAGAGGCAGTCGTTGTGGTAGGCGTGCCCGAGCTCGTGGGCGAGCGTGAACACGTCACCGAGGCGGCCGCCGAAGTTGAGCATCACACGGGACTCCTTGCGGCCGAACGCGGAGCTGCAGAAGGCGCCGTTGCGCTTGCCGGTTCGCGGCGGGACGTCCACCCAGCCCTCCTCGAAGGCCCTCCGCGCGAAGGCGGCGAGGCCGTCCGAGAACCGCCCGAAGCGCTCGGTAACGAAAGCCCTGGCTTCCTCCCAGGAGAACGTCCGTGGCTCACCCGTGGCCACCGGTGCCTGCAAATCCCACCACGCCAGCGCGTCCTTGCCCAGGAAGCGCGCCTTCGCTCGCAGGTAGCGGCGCAACGCCGGCGCCGCCTCCGCCGTGGCGCTGCGCATGGCGTCGAGGCTGTCTTCCTCGATGGCGTTGTCGAAGAGCGTGCTCTCCAGAACCGAGCGCCAGCCGCGCCGACGGGCCAGCTCCAGCGTCTGCCCCTTGACTCCGTTCAAGGCGGCGGCATGGACGAACGCGTCGCGCTCCAGGAGCCGGGTCCGGGCCTCGAAGGCGGCGCGCCGCGCGTCCTCGCGGTCGTCGGCCAGCGCCACGGCCAGCTCGGCAAGGCCGTAGTCCCGGGCCTCGGCATCGGGTGGAACGCTCGCGCGGATGCTGCGCCGGCTCACCAGGTCGCCATGGAGCCGTTCCCAGGCGCCGGCGCCGCTCCCGTCCAGAGCCGCGGCCAGGGCCTCGGCCTCCTCGCCCATGAGATGCCGGGCCTCGGCCTCGAGGCGCCGCAGCGGGTGGGCGTGGTCGGCGACCACCTGGGACTCCTTCGCGAGCGCGTCGACGTCGAGCGCTCCCAGCCAGGCCGTCACGCGGGCCATCAACGCCCCCAGCTTCGCGGTCGGGGTGTCGAGCGAGGTCAGCTCCGACCGGGCGCGATCGTTGCCTGCCTCGACCGAGAGGGTGTTCCCGAGGTAGGTGTGGAGCAGGTGGAGCGTCTCGAACACGCTGTTGAGGCGGCCGATGAGCGGCTCCAGGGTGCGCAGCGGATCGCCGACGTCGCCGCCCACGTCCGGTGCGCGCACCTTGCGCGCGTCGAGGAACGCCTCGAGGCCGTCGACCCCGTCGGAGAGGGCGCGGCGATCGTGCCGGTAGGCGGCACTGTCGATGCCGGGGTAGATGCTGTCGAGTTGCCAGTGGGGGAGATCCGCGTGAGCCACGCGACCACCCTCCCTTCCTCCAGGTCGTCCGGCGCCCAGTCTACCGAGCGCCGCTGGCGGCGGGGGCGGAGGCCCCGCCCGACCGCCGGACCAGCAGGCCGGTGGTGGACACGCGGATGAGGAAGCGGCCGCCTCCGTTCATGGGCACGAACGTGCCGCTCCCGTAGCGGGCGTCCACCAGCGGGGTCAGCGCCGGGTACCGCCTCGCCAGATCGAAGAGGTCCAGCCGGCCACCCGGTTGCAGCACGTACACGGTGTGCGGCTGGCTGCGTTCGTCCTCGATGCTCCTGTAGCGCCCCTCGATACGGTCGAGGCGGTAGCCGGTGTGCAGGCCCAGGAACGTGCCCAGCGGCTTCCACTTGAGGATGTGCGCATCGACGTAGAGCTCGTCGCCGCGCAGGTGGAAGCTCCGGGTGGTGCCGTCGGGGAAGGCTACCTTGGCCTCGTAGCTGCTCGGTCCGAGGCGGCTGACGTCCACCGTGGCGGCGGTGACCTCGCGGGTGAACGCCTGGTAGCCGTGTACGCCCACGGCCACGGCCAGAGCCAGCGCCGAGAGGCACAGCATCACCAGCGCCGATAGCAGGTGCAGCGCGCCGCCGAAGCGGCTGCGCCGGCGCAAGGTCACCACGCCGAGCCCCAGGAAGACGAGCGCCAGCAGCAGCAGGCCGTACACCAGCAGCCACAGCGGCGAGATCACCGGCCTACAGCTCCTCGGCCTCGCTGGGAGGCCAGTGGCCGCCGAGGCGCAGCCAGGCGGCGACCATGTCCACCGGCACCTGCGCGATGAAGGTGATGGCCTGGTTGTCGCGCGGGTGGGGGACCGTCAGACGGTAGGCGTGAAGCGCCTGACGATCGATGACATCGGAGGGTCGACCGTAGACGGTGTCGCCCAGCACCGGCGCACCCAGGTGCGCCAGGTGCACGCGGATCTGATGGGTGCGGCCAGAGTGGGGCTTGGCCTTGACCAGCAGGTAACCGGGGATGCGCGCGATGGTCCGGAAGGCGGTGACCGCCGACTTCGGCTGCTCGCCGCCCACCGTCATCTGCTGGCGCATGACGGGGTGCCGGCCGATAGCCGCATCCAGCTGGACGGCGTCGTCCAGCTCGCCCACGGCGATCGCCACGTACTCCTTCTCGGTGAGCCGCTTCTTGAAAGACGCCGCCAGGTGACGGTGCGCGGCGTCGTTCTTGGCCACCACCATCACCCCGGAGGTGTCCTTGTCCAGGCGGTGCACGATGCCCGGTCGGTAGGCGTCGTCGGCCGGGTCGAAGACCCTCTCCTTGGAGAGCGACATCCGCCCCAGCAGCGCGTTCACCACCGTGCCCGAGCGGAGCGTGGCGGTAGGGTGCGCCACCAGGTTGGGCGGCTTGTTGATGGCCGCGAGGTCGTCGTCCTCGTAGATGATGTCGAGGTCGATGTCCTCGGGCTGGACCAGCATCGGGCGGGGCGGCGGCAGGAGCACCGAGACGATCTCGTTGCCGCCGAGCTTGTGGGCCGCCTTGCCGACGGGCCGGCCGTCGATGGTCACGTAGCCTTCGCTCACGAGCTCCTTGGCGTAGGTGCGGGACAGCTCGAGGGCCATGGCGATCGCCACGTCCAGGCGCTCGCCGCAGGGGGCTTCGAAGGTGCGCACGTCCACGTTCGTCAGTCTAGCCGGTGCCCGGGAAAACGCGGCAGCGGCGCTATACTGCGTGGATATGGAGCCGATCGCACTCGATGCCATGGGGGGCGACCGGATGCCGGAGGCCGCCGTCGAGGGCGCCATCCGAGCCGCGCGTGAAGGGATCCCGGTGGTGCTGGTCGGCGACGAGCAGGCGCTGCGCGCGGAGCTCGCCGCGCGTCGGGCGGACCTGCCGGTCAAGCACGCCGACGACGTCATCGCCATGAGCGAGCACGCCGCGGACGTGCGGCGGCGGCGGGACAGCAGCGTGATGGTCGCGGCCCGCATGGTCAAGGCCGGCGAAGCGTCGGCGGTGGTCTCGATGGGCCACTCGGGCGCCACCATGGCGGCGGCGCTCTTCGTGCTGGGCCGGCTGCAGGGCGTGGAACGCCCCGGCATCCTGGCCAACATCCCCGTCAAGCAGGGGTTCGTCGGCCTCATCGACGCGGGCGCCAATGCCGAGTGCCGGCCTGCGCACCTGCAACGGTTCGCGGTCATGGGCTCGGTGTTCGCGCGCACCATGTGGGGCATCGAAGACCCCAGCGTGGGGCTGATGTCGATCGGCGAAGAGGAGGAGAAGGGCACCGACCTGGTGCTCAAGGCGCACGCCCTGCTCAAGGACACGCCGGGCATCCGCTTCCACGGCAACGTCGAGGGGCGCGACCTGTTCCGCGGCCTCACCGACGTCGTGGTCACCGACGGCTTCACCGGCAACGTGGTGCTGAAGCTCGCGGAAGGGGAGGCGCGCGAGCTCTTCTCCTGGGTCCGGGACGCCCTGCGCGCCGACCTGCGCAGCCGTCTGGGCGGGCTGCTGGTCCGCCCGCGCCTGCGCGCCATCGCGGCGCGCATGGATCCGGCCGAGTACGGTGCGCAACCGCTGCTCGGGGTCGATGGCCACGCCTTCATCGGCCACGGCAGCGCCGACGGCCGGGCCGTGGCCAGCGCCCTCAGGACTGCCGGGCGCGCGGTCGAGGGAGGCCTGCTGGAGCGCCTCCGCCACGGTATCGCGGGCCTCGGCGCACTGCCGGAGGCGGCTGCCTAGAGGGGCGTGTGGCAACGGGCCGGCGGGCGCCTCGCCCCGGCCCGGCGGCCATCACGGCGCTGCGCGCGCCCAGGCGACGGTGGTGACGTACTGGTTGAGGGCTGCGCTCACGGGCAGGCTGAGGTCGGGCTGGAACGGGCGGTACCAGCTGCTGGACCCGCTGCCTACCGTGAGCAGGTCGAGGACCATGATCTGGTTGTCGTCCACCACATAGCCGAACTGGTTGATCGGGTCGATCGCGGCGGCCACGCCGGTGACCACGTACCCGACCGCGGTCTTGGTCGGGGTGCCGTCGCTCGGGCTGGTGTGCACCGCCAGCCGACTCGATCCTGCCACCACGACCTGACTGGTGATGCCCTCGGGGTCGACGGCGAGGGCCCTAGCGCCAGCCGCGGTGGCGACGTTCGTGGTGGCGTATGGCGAGGCCGTGCTCACCGACTCGAGCTGCGACGCCAGGCCGTTGACCGTGGTCGGGTCCTGGTTCGTGACCGTCACCAGGTTGCTGCCGTTGCCTACCAGCCTCGTCTGGTACTGCGTGGACAGCGTGGCGATGGGCGTCGAAGGCGCCGTGCTCGCCTGGTGCGGTACGGGGTCGGCGTAGAGCTGAGCGTCGGTGACGCCGGGAACCAGGAAGTAGAGGGTCTCGTTGGTGCTCGCCTGGTCGTCGAACGGCACCGTGGCCTGGGTGGTCTGCACGCCGGCGGCCGCCACCTCGACGGGGGTGACCGTGACGGGGCTGGCCGCGGTGTCGAGCTGGAACAGGCGCGGGTACCGGCCCGAGGTGTCGCCGCAGGCGGACGGGTCGTCGAGCAGCGTGACGTAGCGGCCGGTGAGGGACACCGTCACGCCGCTGAAGCACCATGGGCCCGGCCCGCCGTTGCTGGCCGTGAACAGCGGGCTGGTGCCGCCTGTCAGCTGCAGGGCCGACGTCTGGCTGAACGCCGTGGGCGAGGCCGGGTCGATGGCATGCAGGTTGAAGGTGAGCAGGCGCGAGGCGGGCGCGGGCGCAGGCGAGGACCCGCCGGGGACGGACAGGTCCCGTGTCAGGACGACCATGCTGCTGCGCGAGCTCGCCCGGTCGACGACGTCGGAGGCCACAGCGGGGAACTGCAGGGTTCGCGGGCTGTTC
>Ga0102953_1002256_pt1 | contig 11609 bp, 13 predicted proteins | sample SalPon2A_C_D2_MG_FD_78509 | JGI IMG/M metagenome (GOLD analysis project Ga0102953, IMG submission 78509) | Soil microbial communities from South San Francisco under conditions of wetland restoration - Salt Pond MetaG R2A_C_D2_MG | ecosystem: Environmental > Terrestrial > Soil > Wetlands | place... | reverse complement strand
TCCGCGGATTTGGGCGTACTGTTTCAATATTGACCTCATACGCCGTTTTTGTAGGGTTTGCGACAGCACCCGACATTGCTGCCGGGTGCGCCTTTTTCAATATAAACAAACTATTGGTTTTGTAACACTGCTTGGCACGTTGCTTGCTGTGTAACAGGACGTAAACCGTGCCCACCGGGCATGTGGTGAATTTTTCGAAAGGGCGATCGTGGCTGGAGTCAACACCAAGGTACAGGAAGTGTTCAACGAGCCTGGCTGCGACAAAAACCAGGCCAAGGGCGCGAAGGAACGCAAGAAAGGCTGCACCAAGCAATTGACGCCGGGTGCGGCCGCTGGCGGCTGCGCCTTCGACGGTGCGAAAATTGCGCTGCAGCCGATCACCGACGTCGCACACATCGTGCACGGGCCGATTGCCTGCGAAGGCAATTCCTGGGATAACCGCGGTGCCAAGTCGTCCGGCTCCATGCTCTACCGCACCGGTTTCACCACCGACATCAACGAGACCGACGTGGTGTACGGTGGCGAAAAACGGCTGTACAAGGCCATTCGCGAAGTCATCGAAAAGTACGACCCGCCCGCGGTATTCGTCTACCAGACCTGTGTGACCGGGCTGATCGGCGACGAGATCGAAGCCGTGTGCAAGGCCGCGAAGGAAAAGTTCGGCAAACCCATCATTCCTGTCAATGCACCGGGTTTCGTCGGCAGCAAGAACCTCGGTAACAAACTGGCGGGCGAGGCACTGCTCGACTACGTGATCGGCACCGAAGAACCGGAGACCACCACCCCCTGCGACATCAACATCATCGGCGAATACAACCTGGCCGGCGAAATGTGGCAGATCAAGCCGCTGCTCGACCATCTCGGCATCCGTGTGCTGGCCTGCATTTCCGGCGATGCGCGCTACCACGAGGTTGCCTCCTCGCACCGAGCCAGGGCGGCGATGATGGTGTGCTCCAAGGCGATGATCAATGTCACGCGCAAGATGGAAGAACGCTATGGCATCCCGTTCTTCGAAGGTTCGTTCTACGGAATTTCCGACACCAGCGACGCCTTGCGCCAGATCGCCAGGCTGCTGGTGCAGCGCGGCGCACCGGAAGACCTGCTGTCGCGTACCGAAATCCTGATCCACCGCGAGGAAACGCGCGCCTGGGAACGCCTGAGCAAATACCGCAAGCGCCTGGCCGGCAAGCGCGTGCTGTTGATCACCGGCGGCGTGAAATCCTGGTCGGTGGTCTCCGCACTGCAGGAAGTCGGCATCGAGATCGTCGGCACCAGCATCAAGAAATCCACGGCAGAGGACAAACAGCGCGTCAAGGAACTGATGGGCGAAGAGGCCCACATGTTCGAAGACCTGGCACCGCGCGAGATGTACAAGATGCTGAAGGAATCCCAGGCCGACATCATGCTTTCGGGTGGACGTTCGCAGTTCGTTGCGCTCAAGGCCAAGATGCCCTGGCTGGACATCAACCAGGAGCGCCATCATGCCTATGCCGGCTACGAAGGCATGGTGACGCTGGTCGAGGAAATCGACAAGGCGCTGTACAACCCGATCTGGAAGCAGGTGCGCAAGACCGCCCCATGGGAATCCGAGGCCCATCCGCTCTCGCTCGAAGCCATGCGGACCGGGAGGGAATAATGGCCATCGTCACTACCTCCAAAAAGTTCTGTAGCGTCAATCCGCTGAAAATGAGCCAGCCGATCGGCGGTGCGCTGGCTTTCCTCGGCATTGCCAACTGCATGCCGGTGCTGCACGGCTCGCAGGGTTGCACCGCATTCGGGCTGGTGCTGTTCGTGCGCCATTTTCGCGAAGCCATCCCGCTGCAGACCACGGCGATGAACGAAGTCACCACCATCATGGGCGGCCGGGACAACATCGAGCAGGCGCTGCTCAACATCTACAAGCGCGCCAAGCCGGAGATCGTCGGCCTGTGCACCACCGGACTGACCGAAACCAAGGGCGAAGACATCCACGGCGACCTCAAGCTGATTCGCGAGCGCAATCCTGAACTGGCCGAACTGCCCATCGTGTTCGTCGACACGCCGGATTTCAAGGATGCGTTCCAGGACGGCTGGGCCAAGGCCGTAACCCGCATCGTCGAGGAACTGGTGGAAAAGACCGAAGAAACCATCCCGGGCCAGGTCAACCTGCTGCCCGGCAGCCACCTGACCTCAGCCGACCTCGAGGAAATCGTCGAGACCATCGAAGCCTTCGGACTGACGCCGATCGTGCTGCCCGATTTGTCAGGTTCGCTCGACGGCCACATCCCTGAACAATTCAGCCCCACCACCATCGGCGGCACCACGGTGGAACAGATACACAGCATGGGGGGCTCGCTCGCCACCATCGCCGTCGGTCAGCAGATGGAAAGTGCGGCACTGGAACTCGAAATGCGCACTGGCGTGCCCTACACCCTGTTCGACCGGCTTACCGGGCTGGATGCCAACGACCGCTTCCTGATGTTCCTGTCCGGCCTGTCCGGCAAGCCGGTCCCGCTGAAATACCGCCGCCAGCGCAGCCAGCTCGCCGACGCCATGCTGGACGCGCACTTCTATACCGGCGGCAAGAAAATCGCCATCGGCGCCGAGCCGGATCTGATGTGGAGCGTAGGCACACTGCTGGCGGACATGGGCTGCGAGATCACCGCCGCCATCACTACCACGCACTCGCCGCAGCTGGAAAAAATGCCCTGCGAGGAGGTGGTCATTGGCGACCTCGAAGACCTGGAAATGCGCGCCAAGGGCTGCGACCTGCTGCTTACCCACGCGCATGGCCGGCAGGCATCCGAACGCCTGGGCATTCCACTGCTGCGCATCGGCATCCCCTGCTTCGACCGCCTCGGTGCCGCGCACAAACTGACTGTCGGCTATCGCGGCACGCGCGATTTCATTTTCGAAGTCGCCAACCTGTTTCTCGAACATACGCACGAAGGCACGCCCGATAGCTGGCCGCTGCCGGAGAAATACGATGACCCAGTTACGCAAACTACGGCTGCTTAGCCAGAACGAAGGAGTAAAAGGTATGAAGATCGCATTTGCCACCCAGGATCTGCAGCGGGTCGATGCCCATTTTGGCTGGGCCAGGAATCTCGCGGTCTACGAGATTTCACCCGAAGGCTTCAACCTGCTCGAGGCCATCCAGTTTTCCGGCGACCTGCAGGAAGACGGCAACGAGGACAAGCTGGCCCCCAAGATCGAGGCCATCAAGGACTGCGCCATCCTCTACGTCGCAGCCATCGGCGGTTCCGCCGCGGCGCGCATCGTGGCGCACAAGATCCACCCGATCAAGGTGAACGAGCCGGAAGTCATCACCGAAATTCTGAACAGATTGCAGGAAGTACTCAAGGGCGAACCACCGCCATGGCTGCGCAAGGCCATGCTGAAGGGCGTGGAGCGCGAACTGAATTTCGAAGACGACTGAACATTGACTGTCATTCCCGCAAAAGCGGAAGCGACGACGGATTTTAATTATTAGGAGCACAAGATCATGAACACCACAGCAGTCGAAACCAGCAGCAGCGAGATGTTCCTCAACGAACTGGCCAAGCAGTACCGCGCGCAGGACACCTACGGTACCTGGGACGGCAAGAGCGACGCCAACCTGCTCGATCCCTACATCATCGACAAGGAGAAACGCAAGGAAATCCCCTTGATGGGCGATCCGGATCCGGAAACCCTGTGGCGGCTGGAACTGTTCTACAACGCGGTCGGCCTGTCGGTCGAACGCCGCACCGGCATCATGGTCTCGCCGATGATGAAAATGAGCCACGAAGGCTTCGGCCGCATGATTTTGACGGCGGGCCGCCTCGTGGTGATCAACAAATACCTGCGCGACGTGCACCGCTTCGGCTTCAACGACATGGACAAGCTGGGCGAAGAAGGCGGCAAGCTGGTCGATGCGGCAGTGGAGATGATCGAGAAATTTCCGGAAGTTGCGAAATACGGCTAAAAAAACTACTGCGAGGCGATGATGCTGCGTTGTAAACCGGCTCAAAATGCTCATTTACCTATGCGTAAACTCCGCTTCTTCGCCGGTTTCCGCCTTGCCTGATCCCCCCTCGCTACGTTTTAAGGAATATTGCTTAGTTTTAAGGAGTAGAAAATGGAAGATACCGAAACACTGAAAGCAGAGGTCAAGAAACTCAATGCTCGTGCCACCCAGCTGAAAATGGACCTGCACGACCTGTCGGAAGACCTGCCCATCGGCTGGGAAAAAATCCCGGAGGTGGCGGCCCAGACCCACGAGGCCTATGAAAAACTGACCGCCGCGCGCCAGAAGCTGGCGGCGGCAGGTTAAGGAAAGGAGCAACATCATGTCCGTAGTCACCATCACCCTGCCGGACGGGCGCACCTGGACACCGAAGTTCGTCAACAGCATCGACCAGGAAAAATGCATTGGTTGCGGCCGCTGCTTCCGCGTGTGCGGGCGCGACGTCCTGCAACTGGTCGGCATCGACGACGAAGGCGAAATCATTCCGCTGGAACTCGGCGAGGATGACGACGACGAATATGAAAAGAAAGTGATGAGCGTCGCCAACCAGATCAACTGCGTCGGTTGCGAGGCCTGCGCCAAGATATGTCCCAAGAAATGCTACACCCACGAAGAGATGGCGGCCTAGTCGCCCGCCCACCCCACGCTGCGGAAAGCATAGGCGTGTGGCACCTGCTCGGCCATTCCGTCAAGGGGGACGTGCTGGTCGAGTCCTTTGCCTGGGTGATTTCGGCGCACTGCAACCCGGATTGCGAAATCTTCGTGCCTGCGCTGGGCATGGGCACGGAAACATTCGGTAGCCTGCTGGCAGAACACTTCCCGCACTTCTCTCCGCCGCCGGCCTGGCTGGCCACACAAGGTCTGCCGCTGCAACGCACAGGCGCACTGGAAGAATTCGATGACCTGCTGCAATTGCTGCTGGAACATGCGGCCGCCGATGACGAGCACCACCGCCGGGTCGCGCATCTCGTCGCCACCGCCTGCATGGGGCACGACCACCTGTGGCAGGACCTCGGCCTGCCCAACCGCAATGCGCTTTCCACCCTGCTCTCGGACCATTTCCCGACGCTGGCCGCAAAAAACAGCGGCGACATGAAATGGAAGAAATTCTTCTACAAGCAGCTTTGCGAGCAAGCCGAAATCTTCATCTGCAAGTCGCCCAGTTGCGGCGTATGCTGCGACTATGACAAATGCTTCGGACCCGAAGACTGAACCGGTGAGCGCCACGGCGCAGCAGACCATACGCGACTACCACCAGCGCACCAAGCACCGCTTCGAAGCCTACGCTCCCGGTCCCGGAACACTGGACTGGGATGCCCAGCCGGCGCCATTCAGGCATTTCGAAAGCGCGGAATCCCTGCCCTTGCCTGCACTGAAAACCGTTGCCGGCAAACCCGCATTCGCCACGGCGCTACGCCTTCCCCTGCACGACCTGCCCGCTGCCGCTACGCAGCCGCCCGGCCTGGAGGCACTGAGCGTGCTGCTGCAACTCTCGCTCGGCATCACCGCCTGGAAATCCTACGGGCCGGACCGCTGGGCGGTGCGCGCCAATCCTTCCAGCGGCAACCTGCACCCGGTCGAGGGCTATTTGTTGCTGCGCGGGATTCCGGGCATGGCGGACGGCGTTTACCATTACTGCCCGGACAGCCACGCGCTGGAATGCCGGGCCACGTTCGAGACAAGTACCGGATCGGCACAGGTGTTCATCGGCCTGTCCAGCGTCATCTGGCGCGAAGCCTGGAAATACGGCGAGCGCGCCTTCCGCTACTGCGAACTCGACACCGGCCATGCCGTCGGAACATTGCGTTATGCGGCTGCGCTGCTGGGCTGGCCACTGACCGAACAACGGTCAGTCGGCACGGCAACGCTGGCACACTGGCTCGGGCTGGATCGCAGCGAGGATTTTGCCGGCGGGCGCCAGCCTTATACCGAACAGGAAGAAGCCGAAATCCTGCTGTCGCTATCGCCACAGCCGGACCTGGAATGGCTGCATCGCATCTGCGCCACGGCACAGTGGCACGGCAAGGCCAGCGTCATCGACGCTTACCCGATGTACCGCTGGCCGGCTATCGAGGAAGTGGCCACCGCCAGCCGGCTGCCCGACGGGGGCGTCCGGCCTGCCGCAGCGCTTACAGACCCCCTGCCCGCCATGATGCCCGGCCCGGACATCGCCGCCGCCGGCCTGATCCTGCAGCGCCGTAGCGCGCAGCGCTTCGATCCGCACCACGTCATGCCGCGCCAGGATTTTTTCGCCATGCTCGACGCTACGCTGCCGCGGGAACAACTACCGTGGGATGCGCTCGCCACCGGGCCGCGCATCGCACTGGTGCTGTTCGTGCACCGCGTGCAGGACATGCAGCCCGGCCTCTACCTGCTGCCGCGCAGCGCGCATCTTGCAACACTGCTGAATACCAAGTTGGACGAACGCTTCCTGCACCAGCCGGTGGCCGATGCGCCGCCCCACCTCGGCCTGCAACTGCTGACACCTGCCCCGCCCGCCGACCTGCACCGTGCCGCGCGCAGCCTGAACTGCCACCAGGACATCGCCTCCAACAGCTGCTTCGCGCTGGGCATGCTGGCGGAATACGACCCGGCAAATTATCGCGACCTGTTCCGCGAAGCCGGCCTGATCGGGCAGGTGCTCTACCTGCATGCCGAAGCACACGGTTTGCGCGGCACCGGCATCGGCTGCTACTTCGACGACCCGTTCCACGAACTGCTCGGGCTGCAGGACGATAGCCTGCAAAGCGTCTACCACTTCACCGTGGGCCTGGCGCTGGACGACAGCCGTATCGAAACCACTCTTTCCGACAACATAAGGCTGACAACACTATGAGCCCACCTGCCATAAACGAGCATTCCAGCGCTGAACTGCTCTACTTCATCGAAGAACATAATTTCGACCCGGTCGATCTCGACCGGCCATCAACGGACTTTGAACTGACGCCGCTGATGCGCGCCGCGCTGCTGGGTCGGGACGACCTGGTCGAGGAACTACTGGCGCACGGCGCCGACATCCACCCGCGCAACAGCGACGGCAACAACGCGCTGTGGCTGGCCTGCGTCTCCGGAAACGGCACGCTGGTGCAGCGCCTGATCGACGCCGGCATCGACCTCGACAACCGCAACCTCACCGGTGCCACCGCGCTGATGTACACCGCATCGAGCGGCAAGGCCGACATGATGCAGATCCTGCTGCAAAACGGAGCCGACCCGCTGATCCGTACCGACGACGATTACCTGGCGGTGGAACTGGCGGCAACGGTGGATTGCCTGAGGCTGCTGCGGCATACGGCAGCTTGAAACGCGGTTCCGGCTGCTCAGCGACAACATCTCTCGCGAAAAGGTAAAAAACCATGGCCGCAGGCTCCTGATCGGCCCTCCAGGTTATGTCGTGACCACTCCGACCGTGTTGTGGCGCCATGGCTGGCGATGGAGGCAAAAGCCTGATTATCCAGCTGCTCGGCCAGAGTTAACATAAATGCGAAGCGGCCCCTTTTTACTCGCCCCAAAAGCGGCGTGGTTTAAATGACAAATAAAACACAAAAACGACAAATTGCCATACAATGCAACATGAAAACGACATTTCCGGTGTTATAGACCCTGCAATGGCACAAGAAAACGACATCCTTACTGCCGAGCTAATTTTTACGGCGGACCTTACCCCTGCTGAACGGCGGCGTGTGCAGCGTCTCGCGAAAGACGGGAAGCTTAAGAGTCTCTATTCGGGTATATACACTGCGCGCCTGGATAGCCCGCCAGAAGCGATCGTACAGCGTAACTGGCTTGCGATCACCAGTCACATTTTACCGGGCGGTGTAATTAGTTACCTCAGCGCCCCCAGGAATGGACCTGTCCAAAATGTCCTGCACCTTACGCGCGGCCAACGCCGGCACAGCATTCATTTACCCGGACTAACGATCGAGATATATCCAGGGCCGGAGCCACAACCGGACGATACGCCTTACAAGAAACTCTATATAGCAAGCGAGCCGCGCTGGCTCCTGGAAAATTTAGTACAAGGAAAGGGCTTGAAATCGCGGGTACTTACCCAAGCCGATATTGAGGCCCACCTTGAAAAGGTACTTATGATACGCGGCGCAGACAAGCTCAATGATCTGCGCGACCGCTGTCTGACGCTGGCAGACAGTCTGAATTTTCAGAAGTCCTGCGATCGTCTGACCAAGCTTATCAGTGCGCTGCTCGGAACGCATGAAGCTCGTGTGTTGCATTCCAGGCAAGCGCTTGCGCGCGCCGCTGGCAAGCCCTACGACCCTGATCGCCTGGTGTTGTTTGATGCTCTCTTCAGCCACCTGAATTCTTCAGTCCTTCCAGACATGACTGACCCAGCGCCTACAGGGAACGCCATGGAAACCTTCGCCTTTTTCGAAGCCTATTTCTCGAATTACATTGAAGGGACGACGTTTCTGATTGATGAAGCCGAACGCATCGTCTTCGAGGGCACGATCATACCGAACCGTAGCGAAGACTCGCATGACGTCGTCGGCACCTTCCAGACCGCGATTAATCCCGCTACGCGAGGCAGGCCGCCGACCACTCCCGACGCTTTCCTTGCCTGGCTTCAGCGGGTTAATACGGAAATCATGGGTGCACGGCCAGACAAGCACCCCGGACAATGGAAACAAGAGCTTAACCAGGCTGGCAGCACTATCTTCGTACATCCGGACCTCGTGCGCGGCACACTGTTTGAAGGCTTCGACCGGATCAATGCGCTCCGCCACCCTTTGGCCAGCGCGCTGATGGCCATGTTCGTTGTAGCCGAGACGCACCCATTTACTGACGGCAATGGACGGACTGCCCGGCTGATCATGAACTGTTTCCTGTCCAGTCACGGCCTGTCGCGAATCATGATCCCGACCGTCTTCCGGGAGGACTACATGCTGCCGCTTAAAGCGCTCTCGAACAACGGGGACCCGGTTCCTTTTCTCGCCGCTATGATCCGTGCCCAACGCTGGTCAGCGGCATTCGACTATGCCAGGCCGCGTAACCAGGTACGCGATGCGATGGCGGCGTGCAACGCCTTCCAGGAGGACCTGCGCCAATACAAACTATTATTCCCGGAAAGTAGCACGTAAACGACAAGACAGCGGTGCAATCGACATGAAAGCGACAAATTGGCTATTGGGTAACGTGAATTGCATCACGAAAACGACATCCGCCAGCAAGTGAGCAAATGCGAAGCTAGCCCCTTAACTCCAGGAAGGTCAATTAAAGCGCTACCAGCCCGAGTTCTTCGAGACGAATAGCCATCGCCTCATCCGACACCAGGAACTGATCGGCAAGCGATATGAATTGCACACCGTTATATTGTTTCGCACCAGCCAGCAGGCGAGACAACTGGCGCAGCGTCTTGCACTTATTGCGCAGTATTTCGTAATCCCCTTGTCCGAGCGCAAAGGCAGTCGCTTCGTTCAACGCAAACTGGTCGGTGCGGAAGAAGCGCGTGAAAGCCTCTTGCACCTGCTTTGCGGGCATCAGGAAGAACGAGGCAAACTTGTCCGCCTCAAATTCGATACCCGTTCTCGATTGCGTCGAACCATCCAGCGGCCGGTCACGATGCAGCGTGGCACCCGTGTCGTGCAGCAACGCATGCCCCAATTCGTGGGCTACGGTGAAACTACGCACAGCATTCTCGAGCCGGCGCGAAATACGAACTTGCCGCGTGTGCTTGTCCAGAGTTCCGGCGATCTCAACCTGTTTGCCGTCGCTGTGGAATTGACCAAGCGTTTCCTCAAGCTCGCAGTCATAGCCGAGCAGGCGGAGTGCGATAAAAGGATCAAGTACATTGATCGGATTGGTGGGCGTTGCGCTCGGCCAGATCTGATCGCGGTCCTGCCACAGGCTGGCCTGCAGGCTGCGGGCACGTAGCTCGATCTCGATGCTTGAATAGCGCGGCTTGATCGGCGTGTTGGCTTCTTTCTCGGAATATTTCCGGATCAGGTCTTGAGACAGGCCATGCGCAGCGAGCGCCTGTGCATGGGATGGCGAAGCATCAAAATGGCTTCCCTCGCTGAGGTATGCATACGGGTTTTGCAACAATTGACGACTTGCAGTGATACTGTCGCTTAATGACTTGTCCATCTTGCAACTCCCAAACATATAGGCCGGTCGGCATTATAGCAAACGGCAGCGACGGTTCCGGTCCGTCACCTGGGTTATACCTTTGCTATCCTGACCGCGTTGGTGGCGCCATGGCTGACCCTTTCACTCTGGTGTCCTTGCGCCTTGCCTGTGGCGAGCGCAAGATTGCCTTTCACCCGGGAGTGCGATCATGAAACCTGCAATCGACGGCACCGAATTCGGCTCCATCACCATAGATGGTTCCGAGATCGATCACGATGTTCTTATCCGGCTTTCAGGTGAGATCAATAAGCGAAAGAAGAAGCTGTCCAAGGCGGTGTACGGCACATCCCATACCATCTCCCTTCAGGAAGCCGAGTACATATATGAAAAAGGCGCTGAAAAGCTTATCGTCGGTGCCGGGCAGTATGGCAATGTGACCCTATCCAGCGAGGCATCCGATTATTTCAAAAAGAAAGGGGTCAAGGTGGACTTGGCGTCCACGCCCGAAGCGGTCAAGCGCTGGAACAAGGCAAAAGGCGCCGTGATCGGGCTGTTTCATGTCACCTGCTAGTGAAAGCGAAGCTGCCCCCCTTTAGCTGACCCTCAGTAAATCCCCGGCATCAACCGATAGCGCACGCGCTGCGCATAGTCTCGATAACCCGGCAATTCTTCCTGTAGCGTCTGGTCTTCCAGTGCGGTTCTGATCACCGCGATGATAAGCGCCACCGCAGCCGGGATAAGCGTCCACACGGAGCCTAAGGCCAGCACAATACCCAGTAGTGGCGGAATATTTCCTGCATAGCCGGGATGCCGCACAAACCGGTATGGGCCGCTGTCACACACCACATGCCCTCGATCCGTCCGAATACACACCACGCTGAAAAAAAAGCGGTTCTCTGCCAATGCCCACGTAGCGAAAGCGTATCCGAGCGAGATCAGGATGAAGCCGAATATGATGAGCCATAGCGGAAACTCGGGGGACCAGCCATAGCGATGATCCAGCCCTGCCACAATGACCAGCGGGAACCCGATACTCAGCGCCACAGCGGAAGGGTCGCTGCAAAGCAGCGGGGACACACCGGCGTACCCCTTGCGGGTGTCAGCGGGGCAAGCACTTTATCCCAGGCCTTCGCGCCTTGGAAATTCTCAATATTTTGTCGTTCGGCCAACAACCCCGGATGCCGCCATTCCGCCCAGATGCGCCCTCCTATGCCGGCGACAGCGATCAGCAGAGAATAGACCCACGCCTGCCACCAAGCGAAATCCCCTCCGCATACCAACAGAACGAGTGGTATGGAGAGATACACCACAACTATGCCGATCCAATGGCGAGGGGACGCTGTTTGAACCGCCTAATCTTAAATGGGGTCGGAGTCAATTTTCGGTTTTTCAATAAATGGCTCTGACCCCATTTATTATTTCTAAAGCCACTCCCCGGTTTAAATTCCCCGTTGTATAACATCCCTATCAAGGCAATTCGCTCATTACCAAAAGGAATCGAAGAACCATTTGGCTTTAGTATTCTATCCAATGTTGC